>Ga0308172_1000902_pt1 | contig 26879 bp, 20 predicted proteins | sample PhyGR2_FD_202134 | JGI IMG/M metagenome (GOLD analysis project Ga0308172, IMG submission 202134) | Phyllosphere microbial communities from UC Gill Tract Community Farm, Albany, California, United States - DLSLSG.R2 | ecosystem: Host-associated > Plants > Phyllosphere > Unclassified | place: USA... | reverse complement strand
CCAGCCTGCTGGCTAGCGCAGCTTGGGTGAGGGGTTGAGCGAGCCCAAAGGCTCGCGCGCTCGCCAAGCGAGCGCCCACCCCTCACCCAGCTCCGACTAAGCCTTTGCTTTCGCAAAGACCAAGTCTGCGCAACCCTCTTCCCTCTGCGAGGGGCGAGGGAAGGAATGGCAATCGGCCCTAGCGCAGCGTGCGGATGATGCCGGAGAAGTCGACCGGCGGCTGCCCCTCGCCGACGAACGCGGTGTAGAGCTCGGCCGCCCGCGCGCCCATCGGCGTGGTCGCGCCCGCGTCGCGTGCAGCTTCCATCGCCAGCTTCAGGTCCTTGAGCATCAGCGCCGCCGCGAAGCCGCCTTGATAGTCGTGATCGGCGGGCGTTTCCGGCCCGACGCCGGGCACCGGGCAATATTTGGTCATCGACCAGCTCTGCCCCGACGACACCGAGGCGATGTCGTAGAAGGTCTGCGGCTCCAACCCCAACCTTTCCGCCAGCACGAACGCCTCGCAGGTCGCGATCATCGTCGCGCCGAGCAGCATGTTGTTGCAGATCTTGGCCGCCTGCCCCGCGCCATGGCCCCCGGCATGGATCACCGCCTGACCCATCGCCGACAGGAAGGGCTCGGCGCGCTCGAAGGCCTGGTCGGAGCCGCCGACCATGAAGGTCAGCGTTCCCGCCTTGGCCGCCGCGATCCCGCCCGACACCGGCGCATCGACCGCCATCATGCCCTTTCCTCCCGCCGCCTCCGCGACGCGCCGCGCGGTGGCGACGTCGATGGTCGAGCAATCGATCAGGATCGCGGACGGCGGCGCGGCGGCAAAGACGGCGTCCGCATAGACGCGCTCGACATGGGTTCCGGCGGGCAGCATCGTCACCACCGCCTCGACGCCGTCCATCGCCGCGACCGCGCTGTCGACCGGCAGGCAGCCCGCCGCTCTTGCCGCCGCCAATGCGTCCGCCGACAGGTCGAAGGCGCGGACGTCATGCCCCGCCTTCGCCAGATTGGCGGCCATGCCGCCGCCCATATTGCCCAGGCCGATAAACGCGATCCGCGCCATGTCCGTTCTCCTAATTTCTTCTTGTTCTTCTGCCCCCCTCCCGCAGGCGGGAGGGGCTGGGGGAGGGAAAGGCCACGGGCTATGGTCTCGGTGAGACTCCTGGCCCTCCCCCATCCCTTCCCGTTTACGGAAGGGGCGTGAGTCACATCAGCGGTTGGTCCAGACGGGCGTGCGCTTCTCCACGAATGCCGCCATGCCTTCCTTCTGGTCGGCCGAGCCGAACAGGCCGTGGAACAGGCGGCGTTCAAACTGCACGCCCTGCGCCAGCCCCATGTCGAAGGCGGCGTTGACCATCTCCTTGTTGGCGCGCACCGCGATCGGGGCCAAGCCAGCGATGGTCGCGGCGGTCTTCAGCGCGTCCTCGACCAGATCGGCGGCGGGAACGATGCGCGCGACCAGGCCCGCGCGCTCGGCTTCCTCGGCGTCCATCATCCGGCCGGTCAGGCACATCTCCATCGCCTTGGCCTTGCCGACCGCATGCGCCAGCCGCTGCGATCCGCCCATGCCCGGCGTCACGCCCAGCTTGATCTCGGGCTGGCCGAACCTGGCGGTGTCGGCGGCTAGGATGAAGTCGCACATCATCGCCAGCTCACACCCGCCGCCCAGCGCATAGCCCGCGACCGCCGCGATGATCGGCTTGCGGATGCGGGTGAATTCGTCCCAGCCGGAGAAATGGTCGCCGCCATACATGGCGGCGAAGTCCATCTCCTGCATCTCCTTGATGTCCGCGCCCGCCGCGAAGGCCTTGGGGCTGCCGGTGATGACGGCGCAGCGCTGTTCGGGATCGGCGTCATAGGCGCGCATCACCTCGAGCAATTCGGCCAACAGCTCGGCATTGAGCGCATTGAGCGCCTGAGGCCGGTTCAGCGTCACCAGCGTCACCGCCTCGCGGCGCTCGACGATCAGGGTGGTATAGTCGGTCATGCGGGCGTCCTCTTCAGCGGTCTTCGGGTGTCCAGGCCTGGGCCTCGGGCAAGGGGGCGAAGATATGGTCGATCATCGTGTCGGTCACGCCCTCGGGCGTGGCGGGGTTCCAGCGCGGCGCATTGTCCTTGTCGACGATCAGCGCGCGGACGCCCTCGATAAAGTCGGGCCGCTGCACCACGCGGCTGGCGACGCCATATTCGCGGCGCATCTCCTCGGCGAAGTCGGTGGTCCGCGCCCCCTCGTGCAGCAGACGCAGCGACACCTTGCAGGCTTGCGGCGATTTGGTGCGCAAGATCGCCAGCTGCTGCGCGGCCCATTCGCCGCCATCCGCCGCCAGCGCGGCGACGATCTCCTCCAGCGTGTCGGCGGCGAACAGCCGGTCGATGTCGGCGGCATGGTCCATGATCCCGGCCTCGGGCACGGGGGCGGACAGCCGGTCGAGCGTCGCGGCGATCTCCTGCGGGGCCGACAGGATCGCGGCCTTGGCTTCCTCCAGCGCGGACGATGGCAGATAATGGGTGGCGAGGCCCAGCGCATGCGCCTCCGCCCCGTCGAGGCGATGCCCGGTCAGCGCCAGGAACACGCCCATCCGCCCCGGCAGTCGCGACAGATACCAGCCGCCGCCGACATCGGGGAACAGGCCGATCCCCGTCTCGGGCATGGCGAACCGGGTATTCTCGGTCGCGACCCGGAAGCGCGCGGGGGCGGAAATGCCGACCCCGCCGCCCATGGTGATGCCGTCCATGACGGCGACGATCGGCTTGGCATAGGTGAACAGCCGGTGGTTCATCCGATATTCGGCCTGGAAGAATCCGCGCGCCGCCTCGCCGTCACCCGCACCGCTCTCGGCCAGCAACCGTATGTCGCCGCCCGCGCAGAAGCCGCGCCCCTCGGCATGGTCGATGATGATCGCCTCGACCGACAGGTCACCGCGCCAGTCCTCCAGCGCAGCCAGCACGCCCTCGCACATCTCGCGGGTCAGTGCGTGGATCGCCTTGGGCCGGTTGAGCCGCAGCCGCCCGACCGGGCCTTCGCGGGTGACGATCAGATCCTGGGTCATGCCGGTCCTTCTATCCTTTCCCGTTCCCCGGCGAAGGCCGGGGCCCAGTTGTGGCAAGCTATGAAGCGCGCCATCGGCTGCTTGGAAACTGGACCCCGGCCTTCGCCGGGGAACAGCTTAGTCTTTGAGCAACTCCCGACCAACGATCATCCGCATCACCTGGTTGGTCCCTTCCAGGATCGAATGCACGCGCAGGTCGCGCCAGAAGCGCTCGATCGGGTAATCCATCAGATAGCCATACCCGCCATGAAGTTGCAGCGCCCGGTCGACCACCGAGGATCCGGTATCGGTCGCCAGCCTTTTGGCCATGGCGGCGAAGCGGGTCTTGTCGGGCGCACCCGCCGTCACCTTAGCGGCGGCGAGATAGAGCAGCGCGCGCGCCGCCTCCAGCTCGGTCGCCATGTCGGCCAAGGTGAACTGGGTATTCTGGAACTCGGCGATCGCCTTGCCGAACTGGCGGCGGTCCTTCACGTAAGCGACCGCCTCGTCCAGACAACGCTGCGCGCCGCCCAGCGAGCAGGCGCCGATGTTCAGCCGCCCGCCGTCCAGCCCCATCATCGCGATGCGAAAGCCCTCGCCCTCCGCGCCCAACCGGTTGGCGACCGGCACGCGAACATTGTCGAACGTCACCTGCCGCGTCGGCTGCGAATGCCAGCCCAGCTTGCGCTCGTTCGCGCCGAAGGACACGCCGGGGGTGTCCTTGTCGATCACCAGGCAGGAAATGCCCTTCGGCCCCTCCTCCCCGGTGCGGACCATGGTGACATAGACCTCATTCTCGCCGCCGCCCGAGATGAACTGCTTGGAACCCGAGACGACATAATGGTCGCCGTCCCGCACCGCTCGCGTTTTGAGCGCCGCCGCGTCGGAGCCCGAACCCGGCTCGGTCAGGCAATAGCTGGCCATGCGTTCCATGGTGACGAGATCGGGCAGATACCGCCCCTTCACGTCCGCATCGCCGAAACGGTCGATCATCCACGACGCCATATTGTGGATCGAGATGAAGGCGGAGGTGGAGGGACAGCCATAGGCCATCGCCTCCATGATGAGCGCCGCCTCCAGCCGTCCGAGCGCGATGCCGCCCGATTCCTCGGACACATAGATCGCGGCGAAGCCGAGTTCGGCGGCTTCGCGGATCGTGTCGCGCGGGAAGACATGCTTCTCGTCCCATTCGGCGGCGAAGGGGGTGATGCGGTCGGCGGTGAAGCGGCGCGCCAGTTCCTGGATTTCGCGCTGCTCGTCGGTCAGGTCGAATTGGGTCATCGGGTTCGTCTCGTCCTGTTAAGCCCCTCCTGCCGGAGGGGGGAGGGGTTTGGGGAGGGGGCTACGCCACGGGCGATGGTCTCTGTGAGACTCCTTTCCCTCCCCCATCCCCTCCCGCCTGCGGGAGGGGCGTGCTTTTAGGCCATGGTGGGAATCACGAAGGCGTTGCTCCCATCCGGCGCGCCATCGGGCCAGCGTTGCGTCACCGTCTTCACCTTGGTCCAGAAACGGACGCCCTCCATGCCGTGCTGGTTCACGTCGCCGAACGCCGAGCGCTTCCACCCGCCGAAGCTGTGATAGGCCACCGGCACCGGGATCGGCACGTTGATGCCGACCATGCCGACCTCGACGCGCGCGGCGAATTCGCGCGCGGCATGGCCGTTGCGGGTGAAGATGGCGACGCCATTGCCGTACTGATGCTCGCTCGGCAGGCGTACCGCCGTCTCGAAATCGGGCGCGCGGACGATCTGGAGCACGGGGCCGAAGATTTCCTCGCGATAGCTCTGCATGGCGGGCGTCACCCGGTCGAACAGCGACGGGCCGATGAAGAAGCCTTCCTCATAGCCTTGCAGCTTGAAGCCGCGCCCGTCGACCACCAGCTCCGCGCCCTCGTCCACGCCGGTCTGGATCCAGTCCTCGACCCGGCGCTTGTGCGCGGCGTTGACGACCGGGCCGTAATGCGCCTGCGCATCGGTCGAGACGCCGACCCGCAACGCATCGATCGCGGGGATCAGCTTTTCACGCAGCGCATCCGCGGTTTTCTCGCCCACGGGCACGACGACGGGCAGCGCCATGCACCGCTCGCCCGCCGAGCCGAAGGCCGCGCCCGACAGGTCGGCGACCACCTGGTCCAGATCGGCATCAGGCATGACGATGCCATGGTTCTTGGCCCCGCCCATCGCCTGGACGCGCTTGCCCGCCTCGACCCCGCGCCGATAGACATAATGGGCGATGTCGGACGAACCGACGAAGCTGACCGCGCCGATCGCGGGATGGTCCAGGATCGCATCGACCATCGCCTTGTCGCCGTGCACGACCTGCAGGATGCCCTCGGGCGCCCCCGCCTCGCGCATCAACTCGGCCAGGCGGACGGGGATCGAGGGATCGCGCTCGGACGGTTTCAGGATGAAGGCGTTGCCGCAGGCGATGGCGATGCCGAACATCCACATCGGGATCATCGCGGGGAAGTTGAACGGGGTGATGCCCGCCCCGATGCCCAGCGGCATGCGCATCGAATAGACGTCGATGCCGGGCCCGGCGCCTTGCGTATATTCGCCCTTCAGCGCGTGGGGGATGCCGCAGGCGAACTCGATCACCTCCAGCCCGCGCTGGATGTCGCCTTTCGCATCGGCGATCACCTTGCCATGTTCGGAGGAGAGCAGATGCGCCAGCGCGTCCATATTCTGCTCGACCAGTTCCTTGAACCGGAACATCACGCGCGCCCGGCGCTGCGGATTGGTCGCGGCCCAGGCGGGTTGCGCCCTTTGCGCGGCGGCGACCGCCCGGTCGAGCAACGCGGCATCGCCCAGCGGCACGCGCGCCTGCACCTGGCCGCTATTGGGGTCGAACACATCACCCTGACGGGTCGAAGCGGCGTCGGTCGCGGTCTGTCCACCGGCGACCACATGGTCGATCACGCGCATAGGCTCTCCTGTCGCGGGTCTGCTGCCCGACTCTAGACTTTGTAATTATATTACTCGTGCGTGAAATCCAAGTCGGACCGCAACAAAAGCCGACCAGCGCCTGGCCGGAACGCCCCCGATGCGCGTCAGGCCGCCGGACGCCAGCGCCATGCGACCCCCGCTGCCGCCAGCGCACCGATACCCGCGCCGTGCAAGGCCGCCATGCCCCAGAAGGGATAGAGCCACGCACCCAGCCCCGCCCCCGCGACGAATCCCGCCCAGAGCAGCGTATAGGGCAACCAGCGCCACCGCTCGCGCCCCGCCACGGCCTGCGCCAGATGCTGGCCGATCTTGACCAGCGTGCCGGTCATATAGGTGACGCCGATGCTGACCTCGCCGTCCCGCTCGAAGGTGGCGTTGGCCGCGCCCATCGCCACCGCCATCCCCCAGCCGAGCCGCGCATCGAGTCCCGCCAGCCCGAGCAGCAGCGCGACCAGCAGCAGCACCGCCGCCTGTCCGCCACGCGGCAGGACCAGGCGGATCAACGTGCCCCCCATCACCCCGCCGACGAACAGTGCGAGCAGCATGGCCAGCATCGCTACGCTCCCGTCCGCCGGACCGGGACGAACGAGATGTACGGCCAGCATCGTGCCGTTGCCGCTCATGAAGGAGACGAAATAGCCGCCCAGATGCTGGAACCCGATCGCGTCGACATAGCCCGCGAGCAGCGCCAGCCCGATGGCCAGGGGCCAGGAACGTCGATCGGATCGGATCATGATGCGCCGTCATAAAGCCAGGCCGTGCGCACGTCATGGTCGTATTTCGCCGCACATGGCCATCATCGGCTGTCTTGTGCGCCTTTCGTCACTTTATTTTTATCTGTGGGGAGCAAAGCCGGGCACGGACCGTTGGCCCGGCTCATTCAGGGGATATCGCATGGCGGATGCGCTGCTGGAGATATGGCTCACGATATCCGCTTTGTCGTCGCTATCGATCGTCCTGATCGCGATCGGACATAGCGATATCGGCATGGAGCGGCGCTTTCGACTGCGCGCAGCCCGGAGCAATCAACCCGTCCGCCGCAAGCGCCGGATGACGGCCGGGCGCTGACGATCCGCCGGGGACACCCCGGCGGTGGCAATTTTCAGAACAGGTGGAGCAGTCGGTCGAACAGGCCCGATTTGCGGTCCCGCATCGCCATATAGCGCGCACGATCGTCGGCGGCGCGGCGATACAAGGCATCCAGACGTTCCTCGCGCGGCAGGTCCGAAATCCGCGGCGGCGGTCTATGGCTGGCCATCTTCACCCTCCCTCAGTTGAGCCGTTCGATTCGAACGACGAACCGAAACTTTTGTTCCCTGTCAGGTGACATGCTGTTCATGACGTCTCCGCAATGACCAAGCATTTGAATAGATGAGGAAGATACCAAAAACGGCATCGCCATCGATGCCGCAATGCCCGCACAGATGAACGTCTCGTAAGATTTCCGCAAGGAAAGCGTCAGAGCCTTGCCCGTATCGGCCGAAGCAATTCCGTTCCTTGCGCCGAAAGACTCCGATGCACGTCAATCCTGCCGACGCGACATTACCCGAAACCCGCCGCCTGTCCTCCGCGCAGCAATGGCGCTGGATCGGGATCGCCGCCGCCGTGCTGGTGGGCGCGCTGATCCTGATCACGGTGATCGGCAAGCTGACCCACAAGGAGGAAACGCCCCCCGCCCCGCCGCCGCCGGGCACGCTGCGCCTGTCCAGGGAACAGCTGGCGGCGATGCCGACGGTGCGCGTCGGGCTGGGCGCGTCGGGCGACCAGACCATGGCGACGGGCGCGATCACCGTCGATGCGACCCGCTCGACCCCCGTGCTGATGCCCTATGCGGGGCAGGTCGTGCGCGTGCTCGCCGAGGCGGGCCAGGCGGTGCGCCAAGGCCAGCCGCTGCTGCAGATCAAGACCAGCGATTTCGTCGATGCGCGCTCGGGGCTGTTCTCGGCTCGCGCCGCCTATCAGAATGCGCAGGCGCAACTGGTCGCGGCGCAGCGCAATGCCGACCGCCAGCAGCAGATCTATGAGACCGCCGGCGGCGCGCTGAAGGATTATCAGCAGGCCAAGGTCGACCTGGCCGCCGCGCAGGCGACCGCGCGCACCGCCGCCGCCTCGCTGGGTGCCGCGCGCGACAAGCTGGCGATCCTCGGCAAGTCGCAGGGCGAGATCAACCGGCTGGAGAATGTCGGCGAGGTCGCGGGCATCCACGACATCACCACGCTGCACGCGCCGATCAGCGGCGTCGTCGCTTCGCGCGATGTCGCGCCGGGGCAATATGTCTCGCAGGGCGGCGACAAGCCGGTGATGACGATCACCGACCCCTCGCGCGTCTGGCTGGTCGCGCAGGTGGCCGAGAGCGATGCCGAGAATGTCCGCGTCGGCGATCCCGTCGAGGTGACGACGCCCGCCATCCCCGGCCGCGTCTTCCACGCCACCATCGACCTGGTCGGCGCCGCGCTCGACCCGCAAACCCACCGCCTGCCGGTGCGCGCCTCGATCCCCAACCCCGACAAGGCGCTGAAGCCGCAGATGTTCGCCAGCTTCGCGATCCAGCACCGGGGTGCGGGTCAGGCGATCCGCGTCCCCGCCGCCGCCGTCATCCATGAAGGCGACGCAGCCCGCGTCTGGATCATGCGGCCCGACGGCCTGCTGGTCGCGCGCGACGTGACGACCGGCGACTCGGCCAACGGGCTGGTCACCATCACCTCGGGCCTGAAGCCGGGCGAGAAGATCGTCACCTCGGGCGCGCTGTTCGTCAACGAAGCGGGGATCGGCGAATAATGAACCGCATCGTCGACTTTGCGCTGCGTCAGCGACTGCTGATCGTCGGCCTGTTCTTTGCGATGATCGTCGCTGGCGTCATCGGTTTCATCAACCTCAACATCGAAGCCTATCCCGATCCCGTGCCCCCGATGGTCGAGGTCATCACCCAGACCCAAGGCCTGTCGGCCGAGGAGATGGAGCGCAACGTCACCATCCCGATCGAGGTCCAGATGGCGGGCATCCCGCACCTGACCGCGATCCGCGCGATCAGCCTGTTCGGCCTGTCGGACATCAAGATCCAGTTCACCTACGACTATACCAACGAACAGGCACGCCAGCAGGTCATCAACCGCCTGTCGCAGCTGCCCCCGCTGGCGGGCGGCGCACAGCCGACGCTGTCGCCGACCTCGCCGGTGGGCGAAATCTATCGCTACCGCATCTCCGCGCCCAAGGGCTATTCGGTGATGGACCTGAAGACGCTGCAGGACTGGGTGCTCCAGCGCCGGTTCAAGCGGATTCCGGGCGTCATCGACGTCACCGGCTGGGGCGGCAAGCTGCGCGCCTATGACGTGGTGATCGACCAGAACCGGCTGAACGCGCACGGCGTGACCGTGTCGCAGGTGCTGGCGGCGCTGTCCAAGAGCGACGGCAATGTCGGCGGCCAGACGATCAACTTCGGCGAACAGGCCGCGATCGTGCGCGGCATCGGCCTGATCCAGTCGCCCGACGCGATCCAGAACGTCCTGGTCGGCCAGGCGGGCGGCCAGCCCGTGCTCGTCAAGGACGTCGCCACCGTCAAGATCGGCAACGCGCCGCGCATGGGCATCGCCGGTTACAACAACGACGACGACATCGTGCAGGGCATCGTCCTGATGCAGCGCGGCGCCCAGTCGATGCCGACGATCAAGGCCGTCCAGGCCGAGGTCGCCAACATCAACGACAGCGGCATCCTGCCCCCCGGCGTCCATCTGGAGCGGATCTATGACCGCTCCGACCTGATCAACCTGACCATCCACACCGTCATGGAGAACATGGTGGTGGGCATCCTGCTGATCTTCGCGCTGCAATGGCTGTTCCTCGGCAATCTGCGCTCGGCGATCATCGTGGCGGCGACCATTCCCTTCGCGCTGGCCTTCGCGATCCTGATCCTGGTGCTCCAGGGCGAGAGTGCGAACCTGTTGTCGGTGGGGGCGCTCGACTTCGGCCTCGTCGTCGATGCCTGCGTCATCATGGTCGAGAATATCTTCCGCCACATGGTCGAACGCTCGACCGCGGTGGAGAATGGCCAGGGCCGCTATACCCTGGCCAGCCGCTTCGGCGCGGTGCTGGGCGCCTCGTCCGAGGTCAGCCGCGGCATCTTCTTCGCCGCCGCGATCATCATCGCCAGCTTCCTGCCGCTGTTCACCCTGACCGGCGTGGAGGGGCATATCTTCGGGCCGATGGCCAAGACCTATGCCTATGCCATCACCGGCGGCCTGCTCGCGACCTTCACCGTCGCGCCTGTCCTCTCGACGCTGCTGCTGCCGGACAAGCTGGCCGAGACCGAGACGTTCATCGTCGGCAAGCTGCGTGCCGTCTATGAGCCCGCCGCGTCCTTCGCGCTGCGCAACAAGATCGTGACGATCGGCGGCGGCCTGCTGATGATGGGCCTGGCGGTCGTCGGGGTGCGCTCGCTGGGCATCGAGTTCCTGCCGCACCTCGAAGAAGGCAATATGTACATCCGCGCCACCCTCCCCTCCTCGATCAGCCTGGAAGCCGGCGAGAAGGTGACCAACGAGGTGCGCAAGATCATCGCCAGCTATCCGGAGACCACGGCGGTCCTGTCCGCGCATGGCCGCCCGGACGACGGCACCGATGCGACCGGCTTCTTCAACATCGAATTCTTCGTGCCGCTGAAGCCCTTCGACAGCTGGCCGAGCGGGATGACCAAGGAGAAGCTGATCGAGGAACTGTCGAGCCGCCTCGCCAAGAAATATCCGGGCGTCGACTTCTCCTTCTCGCAGATCATCGAGGATAATGTCGAGGAAGCCGCCTCGGGCGTGAAGGGCGCCAATTCGATCAAGCTGTTCGGCCCCGACCTCGTCACGCTGGAAAAGCTGGCCAACCAGATCAAGGCGCAGATGGCCAAGGTGAAGGGCATCGAGGATCTCGGCGTGTTCGAGATTCTGGGCCAGCCGACGGTGCGGATCGACGTCGATCGCGCCAAGGCCGCGCGCTATGGCCTGACGCCCGACGACATCAACCAGACGGTGGCCGCCGCCATCGGTGGCCAGTCGCCCGCCGACCTCTATGAGCCCGGCACCGACCGCCACTTCCCGATCATCGTGCGGTTGAAGCCCGCCCAGCGCGACTCGCTGGAATCGGTGCGCAACATCACGATCGGCGCGCCCTCCCCCGACGGCAACGGCACGATCCAGGTGCCGCTGTCCGAGGTGGCGAACGTCAAGCTGACCAGCGGCGCCTCGTTCATCTATCGCGAGCATCAGGAACGCTATGTCCCGATCAAATTCTCGGTCCGTGGCCGCGACCTGGGCGGTGCGGTCGAGGAGGCGCGCGCGCGGATCAACCAGAATGTCCACCTGCCGCCGGGCTATCACCTGGAATGGGCGGGCGAGCTGGATAACCTGAAGAACGCGATCGCCCGGCTGGAGATCGTGGTCCCGATCAGCCTCGTGCTCATCCTGCTGCTGCTCTATGCCAATTTCGGATCGATGCGCGACAGCCTGCTCGCCTTCTCCGCGATCCCGATGGCGATCGTGGGCGGCGTGCTGGCGCTGGCCCTGACCGGCACGGCGTTCAGCATCTCGGCGGCGATCGGCTTCGTGGCGCTGTTCGGCATCGCGGTGATGGACGGCATCCTGGTCGTCACCACCTTCAACAACGCCATCGACGAGGGCGCCCCGCGCGAGAATGCGCTGGCCAACACCGTCAAGAACAGCCTGCGCCCGGTCGTCATGACCTGTCTGGTCGCCGCGATCGGCCTGCTGCCCGCCGCCCTGTCGCACGGGATCGGCAGCCAGGTGCAGAAGCCGCTGGCGCTGGTCGTGGTGGGCGGCATGACGCTGGCCCCCGTGCTGATCCTGCTGGTCCTGCCGGTGCTCATCAGCCGCTATTCGACCCGCCTGCCACTGTCGCAGCGCAAGAAGAAGCATGATCCGATGGTCTACGACCAGGACGATACCAATATCTCCGACTCTGGGGTTCCGGCATGAAGCGTTTCCTGACCCTGCCGCTGCTGGCCTGCGTTTCGGCCAGTATCTCGGGCTGCGCCGTGGGACCGCATGAACTGGACGCGCATGCCAGCCTGCCGCCGTTGACCCCGGCGCCGGTCATCGCACCCGCGACCGGCCCGGCGCAGAAGGTGTCCGCCACCGTCGCGCCCCAATGGTGGCACGCCTTCGGCAATGCCCAGCTCGATGCGCTAGTCGCCGAGGCGCTGGCGCACAATAACGACGTGGCCGTCGCGCAAGCCTCGCTGAAGCAGGCGCAGGAACAGGCGCGGGCGACGCGCGGCTCGCTGCTGTTCCCGCAAGGGGGCCTGAACTATCAGGCGCAGCGGACGCGGGTGTCGAACGCGCTGTCGCCCGCGGTCGCCGACCAGAACCAGCAGCTCTATACGCTGCACACCGCGCAGGTCAGCGTCTCCTATGACGTCGACGCGTTCGGCGGCAACCGGGCGCAGGTCCGCTCCGCCGCCGCGCGCGCCGAGGTCGAGCGGCACCAGCTGGACGCGGCGCGGATGACGGTGGCGGCCAACCTCGTCACCGCGCTGATCGAGCGGGCGAGCCTGGCCGAACAGGTCGCCGCCGCGCAGACGGCGGTGCAGGTCAATCGCGACATATTGGGCGCGCTGCAACAGCGGCAGCGGCTGGGCGCGGTCGGTGCGTCGGACGTGTCGACGCAACAGGCCGCGCTGGCGACCGCCGAGGGCGCGCTGCCCCCGCTGGTCCGTGCCGAGGCGGCGCAGCGCACCATCATCGCGACGCTGATCGACCGCCCGGCGGGATCGGCGCTGCCGCCGCTGCCCAAGCTGGCGCAGCTGACCCTGCCGACCGAGCTGCCCGCCATCGTCCCCTCCGATCTGGTCCATCGCCGTCCCGACGTGCTGGCCGCCGAAGCCCAGTTGCGGGGCGCCGGGGCCGATGTCGGCGCCGCCATCGCCGCACGCCTGCCCAGCATCCAGCTTTCCGCCAATGCGGGCGGCTCGGCGCAGAATTTCGGCGACATGTTCAAGAGCGGCAATCCCTTTTGGGCGCTGCTCGGCGGGATCACCCAGCCGCTGTTCCACGCCAATGCGCTGCGCCACCAGCAAAAGGCGGCCGAGGCGGCGCTGGAGGGTGCCAAGGCGCAATATCGCCAGGCGGTGCTCCAGGCGTTCGGCGATGTCGCCGACTCGCTGACCGGCCTGTCCACCGACGCGCAGGCGCTCGACGCGGCGCAGCGGGCGAGCAACGCGGCGGGCCAGGCGCTGACCTTCGCACGGCGGCAGCTGGCGCTGGGCGATGTCGGGACCTTGCAGCTGCTCAACGCCACCGCGACCGACGCGCAGGCCCGGTCGCAGCTGATCCAGGCCAAGGCAGCGCGCATGACCGACTCGGTCGCGCTGTTCCAGGCCGCCGGGGGGCCGGTCACGGGGTCGTGAAGGTTACGGGGGCGGATAGAGAAATCCGCCCCCCCCAAACCCACCTCCGTTCAGCCTGAGCGAAGTCGAAGGCCAAGGGACTCGCTTCGCCCAGAAGCGAAGAGAGCGCCTTCTCCAGAACGCCACCTCAACATCCTTCTGTTCCCCGGCGAAGGCCGGGGCCCAGTTGCTATATACTGGGAGGTGCGCGGCATCGGTGCGTGGGAGGCAAGAGCGGCCCTCCGTCGATGGTGGGCCGCAACTGGGCCCCGGCCTTCGCCGGGGAACGGAGCAGCATTAAGGGGGGGACGTTATCCCAAAGAACGCAATCTCTGCGTCCTCCGCGCCTCTGCGCGAACCGACTCCCTTGGCCTTCGACTTCGCTCAGGCTGAACGGAGAATAGGATGATGCCCAATGAAAAAGGGGAGGACCTTCGCCCTCCCCCTTGTCAGAACAACCGGGTCAGCAGGTAGAAGCCCGCCCCCATCACCGCCGAGGCGGGGATGGTGATGATCCAGGCGATCACGACATTGCCTGCCACGCCCCAGCGCACCGCCGAGGCCCGCCGCGCCACGCCCGCCCCGATGATCGAGCCGGTGATGGTGTGCGTCGTCGACACCGGAATGCCCAGCGCCGAAGCGCAGAAGATCACGATCGACCCCGCGGTCGAGGCGCTGAACCCCTGGTGCTGCGACAGCTTGGTGATGCGGGTGCCCATCGTCTCGATGATCCGCCAGCCGCCGGTCATCGTGCCCAGCGCGATCGCGACATAGCAGGAGATGGCGACCCAGTGCGGCACCTCGAACGGGCCGGACAGCCGCCCGGTCGAATAGAGGAGGACGGTGATGATCCCCATCGTCTTCTGCGCGTCGTTCAGCCCGTGGCTGAGCGAATAGGCCGCCGACGAGACGAGGTGCATCGCGCGGAAGCTGCGCTCCGCCTGTCCCGCGCTCGACCGGCGCATGGCCCAGCTGCTCGCCAGCATGACCAGCATGGCCAGCATCATGCCCAGCATCGGCGACAGCACGATGGCGAGCAGCGTCTTGTTGAGACCCGCCCACTTCACCGCGTCCATGCCCGCATGCGCCACGCCCGCGCCGACCAGCCCGCCGACCAGCGCATGGCTGCTCGACGAGGGGATGCCGCGCAGCCAGGTGATGACGTTCCAGGCCATCGCCCCGCCCAGCGCGCCGAAGATGACGGCGGGGGTGACGATGCTCTGGTCGATCAGGCCCTTGCCGATCGTCTCGGCCACCTTGTGCAGGCTGGGAAAGGCGACGGTCAGGAAATAGGCCGCGAAGTTGAAGAAGGCGGCAAAGCCCACCGCCGCGACCGGCGGCAGCAGCCGGGTCGCCACCACCGTCGCGATCGAATTGGCCGCGTCGTGCAGCCCGTTGAGATAATCGAACGCCAGCGCGACCAGGATCAGGCCGACCAGCAACGGAAAGGCGAGTTCGTGCATCTCCGACGCCTCAGGCGTGATCGATGACGATGCCGTCGATCTCGTCGGCGACATCCTCGAACGCGTCGAGGATGCGCTCCAGATGCTTGTACACTTCCTTCTCGATCACGAAGCGCAGCGTATCGCGCTCGCCGCATTCGTCCAGCGTGCGCTTCAGGCCCGCCGCATGGATCTCGTCGGCACGCCCTTCCAGCCGGACCAGCTCTTCGGTCAGCGCGTGGAGCCGGTCGCCGTTGCGCGCGACGTCGCGCATCAGCGGCATCGCCTCGACGGTCAGCTTGGCCGCCTCGACCGCGACCGCCGCCATTTCGCGCATCTCGGGCGCGAAGCTGGTCACACGGTACAGGCCGATCGCGGTGGCGGCGGCGTGCATCTCGTCGATCGTATCGTCCAGCGAACCGATCAGCGAGGTGATCGAGGCACGGTCGAACGGCGTCAGGAAGGTCGAGCGGACCGAAGTCAGCACATCGCGCGTGATCGCGTCGGCCTCATGCTCGCGCGCGGCGACGGCGGCGATCTCGTGGGCGGTATTGCCCTGCGTATCGAACAGCCGGACGGTGGCTTCGGCCCCCGCCAGGATGGTGGCGGCTTGCGCCTCGAACAGCTCGAAGAAATTCCCCGTCTTCGGCAGGAGGCGTTGGAACCAGGCGAACATCAGTCGGTAACCCCGATAGTGATCCGATAGCGTGCGTGTTCAGCACCCATGGCTTTGCGGGCCACGGCGGAACGCCGGACCGTCGAAATGGACCCTGGGATCGAAGCTTGCACGAACGCCGCCCCCCTGACCAGCCGAACGCCCCGCGTCAAGCAAAACACTGTTACAGCAATGTGACAGAAGCGGGATTCCGGCCCCTTCGCCGGTGGGCGACAGGCGAGGTTCCGTGGACCGCCATGGCCTGTGTTCCCCTTGCATTCCCGCCGCTCCGCCCTGTCATGGCTGCCTCCCGGCCATTCCCGTCCGCCCCCGCAACGGCGGGCAGGACGCAATCTGGCCGGGGCACAACCTCGCATGACGGTCGCACCATGTCGTCATGAATTTTTCATGTCCCGCTGTGCTTTTTGCGCATCAGTCCTGTCACGTAAGCGCCATAATGCACTTTTAACCGCTCGGCTTACCGGGAGAAAATCAATCGGGCGGACGGCATCGACCGATCCGCCGAGCGTGGGGAACGACATGAAATCCGTAATCAAGACCGTGGCGCTGCTGGGCGCGGCGTGGGGAACGCTGGCGGCCGTGCCCGCCTTTGCCCAGACCGCCGATCAGGCGGCGGCCACCCCGGCCGACAATGGCCCCGAACAGGGGCTGGGCGAAATCACCGTCACCGCCGAGCGTCGCTCGGAGAATCTGAACCGCGTGCCCGTGTCGGTGGGCGTGGTCAGCGGTTCGAACCTGCGCGCCTTCCAGCAGGGCGGCGAGGACATTCTGGCGCTGTCGGGTCGCGTCCCCGGCCTGTATGCCGAAACCACCACCGGCCGCATCTTCCCGCGCTTCTACATTCGCGGCCTGGGCAATATCGACTTCTATCTCGGCGCGTCGCAGCCGGTGTCGATCATCCAGGACGATGTGGTGCTGGAGCATGTCGTGCTGAAGTCGAACCCGGTGTTCGACGTCGACCAGGTCGAGGTGCTGCGCGGGCCGCAGGGCTCGCTGTTCGGTCGCAACACGACCGCGGGCATCATCAAGTTCGACACGATCAAGCCGACGCAGAGCTTCCAGAGCCGCGCGACCGCCTCGATCGGCAGCTACAATACGATCAGCATGGACGCCGGTGTCGGCGGCCCGCTGATCCGCGACGTGCTGGCCTTCCGCCTGTCGGCGCTGGTGCAGCACCGCGACGATTGGGTCGACAATGTCTATTCGGGTCCCAGCGCCGACGGCACGCTGACGCCGAAGAAGGACGCGATGGGCGGCTTCACCGAGCGCGACGTCCGCCTCCAACTGCTCTTCACGCCGACCGACACGCTGTCGTTCAACCTGTCGGGCCATGCCCGCTGGTATGATGGCACCTCGACCCTGTTCCATCGCGGCGCGATCAAGAAGGGTTCGCGCGACGTCTCGGCCGAACCGCGCGACCGGGTGGCCTATGACGAAGGGCGCGGCAATCCGCAGTCCTATGACACGCAAGGGGCCTCGCTGCGCGCCGCCTGGGACCTGGGCGCGGCCGAGCTGACCTCGATCACCGCCTATGAAACCACGGCCGGTTTCAGCAAGGGCGACACCGATGGCGGCGCGGCGGCGAACTTCCCGGTCAACGGCGTGGCCAATGGCTATGGCCTGAGCATGGGCCAGGTCCGCGGGCTCGACCAGTGGACGCAGGAAGTCCGCCTCGCCTCGACTGGCAGCGGGCCGTTCAAGTGGCAGGTCGGCGGCATCTATTTCGACAGCCGCGACATCACCGACTTCTACCAGCGCGCGTTCCTGATCGGGGCGAACCCGAACAACTGGGTCCGCCTGCACGACGTCAACACCAGCTGGGGCGTGTTCGGGCAGGTCAGCTATCAGGCGACCGACCGTCTGACCCTGACCGCCGGTGGCCGGATCAGCGAGGATACCAAGCGGACCCAGCTGCTGCGCACCGCCGACAGCGCCGCCGGCGTCTCGACCTATCGTGGTCGCCGCGACGTGCGTCTGTCGGACACCCAGCCCAGCTGGGACCTGTCGGCGCTCTATGAGGTCAATCCGAACTTGAACGTCTATGTCCGCGCGGCGCAGGGCTTCCGGGGTCCGACCATCCAGGGTCGCTCGGCGGTGTTCAACTCGGACTTCTCGACCGCCGGTTCGGAGACGAACCTGTCGTTCGAGACCGGCTTCAAGTCGAAGCTGTTCGACAACACGCTGCGCCTGAACGCCGCCGCCTTCGCGTACCGCGTGAAGAACATCCAGCTGAACGGCAACGACTCGGACGGCAACGGCGTGCTGCTCAACGCCGACAAGGCGGTCGCCTACGGTCTGGAAGCCGATGCCCAGTGGCTGCCGGTGCGCAACCTGGCGCTGTCGGCGGGCGTCAGCCTGCTGCATTCGGAAATCCGCGATCGCAATGTCAGCGTCCAGACCTGCGGCCTGAACGGCGTGATGGTCTGCACCGTGCTGAACGGCCCGGTGACGACGCGCCGCATCTTTGGGGCGAACGCGTTCTTCGTGCCGATCAACGGCAACCCGCTGCCCAACGCGCCGGAGTATAACGTCAACCTGGCGGCCAAGTACGACCTGCCGCTGTCCGACGGCGGCAAGGCGTTCATCTCGACCGACTGGAATCTTCAGGGCTACACGAACTTCGTCCTCTACCGGACCAAGGAGTTCACCTCGAACGGCAATTTCGAGGGTGGCCTGAGCATCGGCTATTCGGCGCCGAACGACGACTGGAGCCTGTCGGTCTTCGCCCGCAACATCACGAACGAGAAGAATCTCAAGGGCGTGATCGAGAACTATATGGCGGCCGTGTTCAACGAACCGCGCATCATCGGCATCTCGTTCAGCGGCAAGTATCGCTGATCGGCTTGACCGGATGACGCGAAAGGCCCGTCCCTCCATGCGAGGGGCGGGCCTTTTCGTCGGGCTATGTCCTCGCCCGCGCATGGCGCTCGGCATGGGCGAGCAGCATGTCGAGATCCTCGCGCGCGATGTCGAAGCTCTCATGCATGTCCGCCAGCGCCGCCTCGACATCCTCCGGCCGGATGACGGCGGCGGGCGCGGGCGGGGTCACACCCGGCTCGTGCGGATAGCTGCGCCCCGTCGCGCGGTGGAAGAACATGCCCAGCGCCACCACCGCGATCGAGTTGATCGCCACCGGTGCAAAGGCGAAGGAAAAGCCCGCCGCATGGATTCCCTGGCTGCCGATCACGGCGGTCAGCGCCGCCGCGCCGCCCGGCGGGTGCAGACACCGGGCCAGCGACATGATCAGGATCGCCCCGCCCACCGCGCATCCCGCCGCCAGCGGTAGCGAAGGGATCGCATGGAACATCGCCACCCCGACCAGCGTGGACAGGACATTGCCCCCGACCACCGACCAGGGCTGCGCGAGCGGGCTGGCGGGGACGGCGAAGACCAGCACGGCGGACGCCCCCAGCGGCGCGACGATGATCGGCAGGTCAGGGCCCAGCGGGGGCAACCCGCCACAGACGAGGATGGTCAGGGCGATGCCGATGACCGCCCCGACACAGGCGAGCAGACGGCCGGACAGGGTGGCGCCGGCCAGCAGGGGTTGGAAGAAGCGCATGGAGGCTCTGGTCGCTCAGGATGGAAAGGCGTGGAATGTCGATCGGACCTAGCCAAGGGCCTGGCCATCGGCCACCGCCAATAACTTGCCACGATACCAGCGGAACTTGGCGCAAGGCCCCGCCGCCCAGGGGGGAGCGACATTCACGATTGCGTCTTCTTCCCCTCTCCCCTGGACAGGGGAGAGGGTTAGCGAAGCTTGCCAGCCCGCTGGCTAGCGCAGCTTGGTGAGGGGTTGAGCGAGCCCAAGGGCTCGCTCAACCCCTCACCAAGCTCCGACTAAGCCTTTGCTCTCGCAAAGACCAAGTCTGCGCAACCCTCTCCCCTCTGCGAGGGGCGAGGGAAGGAAAGGCATCGCGGAATGGCGATCCACTCAAGAACGGGGTTGGAGTGCGCCCCTCAAACCTCGGCGAGGAAGACCACGCCCGGAATGGCGATGCTGCGGCCGGTGGCGGTCAGGCGGCCGTCCTTGCCGATCTGGAAGGCGTTCACCGTACCCGAACGCTCGTTCGCCACCAGCATCTCGCCTCGCCCCTCGCGCAGCAGGAAGAAGCGCGGCCAGTCGCCGCCGGTCGGGACATGCTGGACCGGTTCGGGATCGCCCTTGGCGTTCAGGCGGAAGACGGTGATGCTGTTCGCCCCGCGATTGGAGACATAGAGCGTCCGCCCCGCCCGATCGATCGCGATATGCGCGGCATAGGAGGGCGTGGCCGTGCCCTCGGCCAGCAGCGCCCGTTCGCCCGCCGTGCGGAAACGTCCCTCGGGCAGCGCGTCGAGGACGAACAGCCGGGGCTGCAACTCGCAGGCGACATAGGCGCGTGGCAGGGTCGGGTGGCGGACCATGTGGCGCGGCCCCGCCCCCGCCGGGGCCTGCCAGCCGATCACCGGCTCGGCGAGCGTCCGCGCGGCGGGGTCGAAGCGATAGGCGAAGATCGCATCCGCCCCCAGATCGACCGCGTGCAGCCAGCGCCGGTCGGGGCTGAACCCCACCCAATGCGCATGCGGCCCCGCCTGGCGCTCGGCATTGGGGCCATGACCCTGATGGCGAAAGACCTGCGCCTCGCCCGGCGCGCCGGTCCGCCGGTCGAGCCGATAGAAGGCGACCGAGCCGCTGGAGTAATTGGCGACCGCCAGACAGGCGGAGGACCGGTCGAGCGCGACATGGCAGGGATCGGCCCCGCCGGTCGACGCCCCGCCCCGCGACGCCCAGCCGGGGCCATAGCCGGTGACGCGCCCTTCGGCCTGCTCCCGCAACAGGTAGAAGGCGCCGCCCGGCCCGTTGCCCACGCCGTAAGAGGCGTTGACGATCCCCGCCACCGGCGGTCCCACGCGGCCATCGACGATCGGATAGAGGCCCCGGCCCCCTTCATTGGCATAGGTGCCCGCGATCAGCCTGTCGCGGCCCGGCACCTGCGCCAGCACCGGCCCGATCGCCGTCCCCAGCCCGATCGCGGCCGCGCCCGCCATCACCTCGCGCCGTGTCGTCGTCATGCCGCCCCTCCCTTGTCCGCCAGCCCTTGAACGCGAAAGGGGGCGGGAAGGCAATCACTTCCCGCCCCCTCATGGGGTCACGATGCGACCAGCCGATCAGATCGCGACGACGCCGCCGTCATTCTTGGTGATGACGATCGTGGCCGAGCGCGGGCGGACCGTCGCGGCCGCGCTGCCGCTCTGGCTGTCGGGCCAGTTGCTGGTCGGCGCGGCGACGCTGCTGGCGTCCTCGCCCGGATGCTGGATGTTGACGAAGACCGAGGTGCCGTCCGGCGTCGAGTGGATGCCGGTGATCTCGCACTGTTTCGGCCCCACCAGGAAACGCTTCAGCGTCACGCCCGGCGCCTTGCCGATCCGGGTGGTGACGGTCGCCGAGGCGCCGCCAGCGCTGCTCGTCACCGAACGCGTGCCGCCATCGCCGACCCGGCCGGGGATCGCGGCCAGCATCATGCAGTTGGTGACGTCGGTGAAGGCGCCGTCATCGGTCTGGATCCACATCACCGGCGTCTGCTGCCCCGCGACATTGCTCGGCAGGCTGAACCACAGGCCGTCGGGCGACGAGAAGTCGTTGGTCGCGTCCAGCCCCGACAGGTTGATGTTCGTCGCATCCAGGTCCGCCCCCGCCCCGAAGGCGTAGACGTCCCAGGCGAAGCTGGTCGCCTCGGTCGTGTCGTTCGTCTCGCGGATGCGGATGATATGGCCGTTGCGGTTGCCGACCGAGGTCGAGGGCGGATCGACATAGGCGCGCGGATTGGCCGCATCGACTCCGGTCAGGCTGCCCGAAGCGACCGGGCGGCGCGAGGCGTTGTTGGTCAGCGTGCAATACATCTCGCCGGTCGCCGGATTGACTGCGGTCCACTCCGGCCGGTCCATCTTGGTCGCGCCCAGCGCATCGCCCGCCAGCCGCGTGTTGATCAGGACATCGGCCTGGTCGGCGAAGGGATAGACGCTGTTCGAGGCGGTCAGCCCGTTCTGACCGAACACCAACGGCATCCACGTGCCGGTGCCGTCCGCGTTGAACTTGGCGACATAGAGCGTGCCGTTGTCGAGATATTTGTCGCCCACCGCCAGACGGTCGCTGGCGCTGGCGTCCGAGGCGCTCCACGGCGTGGCCGACACGAACTTGTAGATATATTCGTTCTGCGCATCGTCGCCCATGTAGAAGGCGGGGCGGACGCCCGCGATCATCCGGCCGCTCTGGCAGCCTTCATGGTTCATGCGGCCCAGTGCGGTGCGCTTGCGCGGGGTCGAGGCGGGGTTGAACGGATCGATCTCGACCACCCAGCCGAACTGGAACGGCTCGTGCCGGAAATCGGCGGTGCCGTCTGCGGCCAGTGCGGCATTGGCGGTCGCGTTCCAGCGGCGGAAGACCGTGCTGGATGAATCCGACGGCGTGACGGTCGTCCAGCCATAATTGCCCGAGCGCCCCTCGGTGATGCCGTAACGGGCGAGCGAGACATTCTGCTTGGGCGTCGTGGCGGCGCGCACCGCCGCATCGCCGCTGGTGCGCCGGAAATAGCCCGCCCAGTTTTCCTCGTTGGTCAGGTACGTGTTCCACGCCATCGTGCCGTTGGCGCAGTTGTTGATCGTACCGCGCCCGCCGGTGCCATCGGTCGAATAGGCGGTCTTCAACCAGGCATTGCCCTTCACCGGGCCGCTGAACGCCATCGGGGTGTTGGGGGTGATGCGACGGTTCAGCGCCGAGGCCTGGACATAGGTCCAGGCGCCGTTCGTGCGGGTGACCTCGACCACCGAGACGCCGTGGCACTCGATCTCCTTGATCGCCTCCGATTCGGGGCGCGGCGACGGCGTGGGGCCGTTGGCGTGGAGATAGAGCTGGGTGATGTTCTCGTGATTCAGGACGAGCAGCCCGCGCGTGCTGTTCGTCGGATCGGGGTTCGCCCCGCTGGCGGCGAGGCCGAAATAGCTCATGCCGTCATGATGGTCGCCCGCACGCTGCGCGAAATTGCTGTCGGTGCCGTTATTGGCCGCCGCCGCCACGCCCGAGGCGATCGGATCGCCCAGACGATAGAGGACGCTGACGCTATAGCCCGAGGGCACCGTCACCACGTCCGCCAGACTGTGCGGGACGGCGGTGAAGTCGAGCGCGATCGGCGTCACCGTGATCGTCACGCTGTTGTTGGTGACCAGGCCGTCGCGGCTGGTGATCTCCAGCTTGAACGCCAGCTGGGTCGCGGTCGCCACGGCGGGCGCGCGGAACGTGGCGACGAGCTGGTTGGCGTTGGTAAGCGTGACCGACGGCCCCGCCGTCTGGCTCCAGTTGACATTGGCGACCTGGCCGTTGCTCACCGTGCCGGTCAGCGTGACCAGGCGACCCGCCGCGACGCTGGCGGTGCTGCCCGCCGCCGTGGCGGTGACGCCCTGCGGATTCTCGTCATCACAGCCCGCCAGCAACATGCCGCCGAACAGCGCGGTGGTCATCGCCGACACCCCATGGCGCAGCGTCTGGCGGCGCGACAGGCGGGTGGCGATCAGCTCGCTCATATGCGTGTTGGTCGAGCGGTTGGTATCGACGTCACCATCGTCATAGGCGACCATGCTATTGATATCGGACATGGAATTTCCCCCGATACCGCGTCGGGAAAGATGCGCGGCCTCGCGCCGGGCTTTGCCGCGCAACCAAGTCACACAGGCTTCACTTCCGCGTCATCACAGTGACATCACCATGACTCGCAGATGACGCTCGCTTCATCATAGCGGCTCGCTTGACTCCCCATGACGATCGGCCTAAGGGCAGCCCCGCATCCGGATGGGCTTGCCCGTTCGGATTCCGTCCTAGACAGCAGGTGCCGGGGAATATGCCCTGGCTTAATTGCCTGCCGAGACGGGGAAAAGGATTTTGCCGGTCGTGCCACTCGCTGGTCCCGCCCGGTCTGCCCCGCGTTTCTCACGCGTCGGTTGCCCATTCCCCATCGCTGGACACCCCGAGGGGTGGTCACACCCCCCGGTCAAGCAACCGGGATGGCCGTTCGCGGTCGTTCCAACCATGGAGAATGGCATGGATCGCGATCAAAAGACCCAGGCCGTCGCCGAACTGAACCGCAACTTCAACGAGGTTGGCGTGGTGGTCATCACCCGCAACCACGGCATGACCGTCGCCCAGTCGACGGCCCTGCGCACGAAGATGCGGGAAGCCGGCGCGACCTACAAGGTCTCGAAGAACCGGCTTGCCAAGATCGCAGCCCAGGGCACCGACTATGCCGGTGTCGCTGACATGCTGACGGGTCCCGTCGGCATTGCCAGCTCGATCGATCCCGTGGCCGCCGCCAAGGTGGCCGTGGAATTCGCCAAGACGACCGACAAGTTCGAGATCGTCGGCGGATCGATGGGTGCGAACGTCCTTGATGTCGCAGGCGTGCAGGCGCTGGCGACTCTGCCCTCGCTGGACGAGCTCCGGGCGAAGCTGGTTGGTCTCATCGTCGCTCCGGCGACGAAGCTGGCCACCATCACCCAGGCTCCCGCGGCGCAGATCGCCCGCGTCCTCGCGGCTTATGCCGACAAGGACAAGGAAGCCGCCTGATCTTCGGGCGAATACGATTTGAACTGACACACTCGGGCCATTTTAGACGGCCCGTATTGGAGATAAGATCATGGCAGACCTGAACGCGCTGGTTGACCAGCTGAGCGAGCTGACCGTCCTCGAGGCCGCCGAGCTCTCGAAGATGCTCGAAGAGAAGTGGGGCGTCTCGGCCGCTGCGGCCGTTGCCGCTGCTCCTGCTGCTGGCGGCGCTGCTGCTCCGGCCGCTGAAGAGAAGACCGAGTTCGACGTGATCCTCACCGGCGACGGTGGCAAGAAGATCAACGTCATCAAGGAAGTCCGTGCGATCACCGGCCTGGGCCTGACCGAAGCCAAGGCGCTGGTCGAAGGCGCTCCGAAGCCCGTCAAGGAAGGCATTGCCAAGGACGAGGCCGAGAAGATCAAGAAGCAGCTCGAAGAAGCCGGCGCGACCGTCGAGCTCAAGTAATCGGACTGCGGCTGGGCAACCGGCCGCACCCGTTCGCTTGGCGAGCTAAAGTTAAGGGCGGCCCTTTCGGGGGTCGCCCTTTTCTATTGGGCGAGCGTCTTCAGGTCGGGACGACGGCCAGCCACCGGATTGACTCCGGCGATCACTATGCCGAGGAGGTAGAGGCCTATCGCTCCGACTGGGGCGCCGCGCTCACCGAATCCTCGGAGCAAGCCTATGGACGGCGGTACGTCGCCTATTGGGAAACCCGCAACCTGCGCATGGTGGCGAACATACGCGAGGTGCTGGGCCGCGCGCCTGGGACGCGGCTGATCGCGATCGTCGGTGCGTCGCACAAACCCTATTACGAGGCCTATCTGAACCAGATGCGCGACGCGACGCTGATTAATGTCGCTCCCCTGCTGCGATAGGCACTACCTGGGCTGATCCTGGAGCCGTACCCATGGCTGCACCCGCCGCACGTCGAGACCACAGACGCCACGAAGCCCGTGCCGCCGCGCATAGGTCGTCACCCGCCCATCATAGTCCGCCGCCAGCGGATCGCCGAATTTCCAGTCGGGCGGGTTGAAGGTCGAGAAGCCGTTGATCGTCGGCACCCGCCACAACTCGGCCAGGAACATGCCGTCGACATTGTGCGGATAGAGCTTGTGCAACTCCTCGCTGATATAGAGCGGCTCGGTCACCCGCGACGCGGTGACGTAGAATACGCGACAGTCGCGCGGCGGCCGCGGAATCGCGAACAGGGCGGCGCGCTGCTCGGCGCGGCTGAGCTGGGCAGGCGTCTCGGCGCTCAGATTCTCGGCGACCAACAGCGCGACGATCGCCGCCGCCCAGGCCGGACGCTTCTCCCGCAACCGCGCCGCCTGCGCCCTCCAGCCCGCCACGATGATGAGCAGGAACGGCAGGGTCAGCCACAGCTGGTAACGCGACACGGTGCGCAACCCCTTGGCCCCCGGCACCAGTTCGAACACGAGCAGCCAGGGCGAGGCATACCAGAATTGCAGCGTCAGGACCCAGGCGACCATCATGGCCAGGGTGAAGGCGCGCAACGTTACCGGTGCCTCGGCTTGCCCCACCTCTCTCCGCACGACGATCCGCCAGGCCGCAACCAGCAGCAGCGCGACCATCAACAGCGGAAATCCCGCCTCATGCTCGCCGCCCAGCACCCGGCGCGGCAGGTCGGGATCGTCGGGCAGCAGATGATGGACCAGCGCGTGAAGCGGCGTGAACAGCCAGCCCCATATGTAATTGCCCGGCCCCACATTCACCATGTCGATGACCGGCGTGACGAGATAGCCGAGCATGTCCTCCAGCCCCTCGCCTCCCGTCTCGCGCATCTTGGGCAGGTAGACGATCAGGAAGGGCAGGATCAAAACGGCAAAGGCCGCGACGCCGACCGCGATCGTCCCGGCATGGCGGCGAACCAGCGCAAAGGCGGCGGCGGGCCGCGCCTGACCGATCATCGCGCCCCAGCACAGCAGGAACAGGCAGGCCGAGAAGATGGTGAACCAGGCCATGTAATAAGAGGTCATCAGCCACGCCGCCATCAGCGCGGCCAGGCCCACCGCCCGCACCCGCGCCGCGCCATGCCGCCCCGCTCCCTCGGCCCGGACGCAAGTAATCGCCAGCATCATCGCGAGGGGAAGCAGCGCCACACTCTGCAACTGGGCATGGACCGCCTGCAGATGGATGTTGCTGGCGATCGTCCAGAGCAGCGCGACCAGGACCGCCGCCCCCCGCCCCCAGCACAGGGTGCGCGCCACCAGGGCATAAGCGGCGAAAAAGCCGATCGTCTTGAACGTCAGGATATTGAGCGTGTCGGCATGGAAGGGATCGGCGACCAGCCGCCACAGGCTGTAGGCGATGCCATAGAGAAAATAGCCGTCATTATAGCCCAGCGTGCCGCCATAAGGGTGGAAGTAGAAGCCGCTGTTCCATGACGACACCCCCGACCAGACGTTGCGCCAATGTTCGAGGATGGTCATCTCGATCAGCGCATCGCCGCGCTCGCCGAATCCCAGATCGAACCCGCTGGCGATCGGCATGCGGAAGAAGATTAGCATCGCCACCAGCCAGGCCGTCAGGACGACGAAAATGTCATTCCAGGCAATCCTGCGCCGGCGGTGGATGGGATCTGAAATCATGGCGCTCGCCTATGTCGCCGATACGCCTCTGTCGAGCAGCGATCAGATCGCCGGATTTGGCTGTTTGCGCATTTTTGCAAATAAAAGAATGGGTAAAACAGGAAATCAGCCGAACATTAGGCGCCACATTGCAACATTGAACACCAGAATATCGCTACCTCACTTCGCGTCGTCAATGACTGGACTTCAGCGCACTGACCCTCATCGAGGTGCGACGACGGTGGATAAGCATT
>Ga0308172_1000898_pt1 | contig 26893 bp, 29 predicted proteins | sample PhyGR2_FD_202134 | JGI IMG/M metagenome (GOLD analysis project Ga0308172, IMG submission 202134) | Phyllosphere microbial communities from UC Gill Tract Community Farm, Albany, California, United States - DLSLSG.R2 | ecosystem: Host-associated > Plants > Phyllosphere > Unclassified | place: USA... | reverse complement strand
CTGCCGACCACATTGAGCGGGGAACATGTTCGACTGGCGCTTAGCTTCCTGCGCGAGACTGAGCCCGATGCTCAGGAGATGCATGCTTTCCGCTTGCGTTACAACGCGCGTTTTGCGCCCGCAGAGACGTTCACTGAAGCGGAACACGGCAATGTCTATTCAATTGATTCACGGCTGAACCGACACTGAGTAAAACTTAAATAATCTGTGATTAATAGCGCTTTCAGGCACAAATAAGGCTGTTACTGTTCATAAGTGCAGCAACAGGGCGTAGTAACAAGTAAAAACGTTGACTCATCACACGCGCACCGTATAATTCGTCGCAGTCACCATGCGCCCTTAGCTCAGTTGGATAGAGCACCGGCCTTCTAAGCCGTAGGTCACAGGTTCGAATCCTGTAGGGCGTACCATTTCGAAGTAAACAGACGTCAATGGACGTCTTTTTTTATGCCTAAAATTCAGTAAGTTGACTGGTTTTAGCGCGTCGAGATTCTCTCAGAGTCTACCTACATCTACCAGCATCAAGTAGTATCTGTTGGTATATGTGATGGTACATCCCCGTTCAATGAAATCTTGTACCAACAGCCAGCAACGGAGAGCCTCAAATGGCATTAACCGATGTAAAGGTAAGAAGTGCAAAGCCCACGGATAAGCCTTACAAGCTTACCGATGGCGAAGGAATGCATTTAATGGTGCATCCAAATGGATCTAAATACTGGCGCTTACAGTACCGCTTTGACGGTAAACAAAAGATGCTGGCGTTGGGTATCTATCCTGAGATTTCGTTATCTGAAGCCAGGCAACGGAGAGATGAAGCTAAGCGGCAAGTCGCTAACGCTATCGATCCCAGCGAACAGAAAAAGGTTGAGAAACAAGCTCGCAAAGCGACAGTGGAAAATACCTTCAAAGCGATTGCTCTGGAATGGCATGAGTACAAACGCCCTAACTGGTCGAAGGGTTACGCTGAAGACATTATGGAAGCGTTTGAAAACGATATCTTCCCAGATATCGGTAAGCGCCCGATTGCAGAGATCAAGCCTCTGGAGATCCTCAGTTCACTACGTAAGCTCGAAAAACGTGGTGTCCTCGATAAGCTGCGCAAAATCCGCCAGGCCTGTAACCAAGTCTTTCGCTATGCCATTGTCACCGGTCGGGCTGAAACTAACCCTGCCTCAGAGCTGGCAAGTGCGTTAACGCCGCCAAAATCTGTGCACTACCCCCATCTGTTAGCTGATGAACTTCCTGCTTTCTTAGAGGCTCTCGCCGCTTATTCCGGTAGCCCAATAACTCGGCTAGCGACAAAGATTTTGATGCTAACTGGCGTTCGTACCATTGAACTCCGCATGGCTGAATGGAAAGAATTCGATTTCGACAAGCGGGTTTGGGAAGTACCGGTACAAAGGATGAAGATGCGCCGACCTCACCTTGTACCACTATCTGATCAAGTTGTAGCAGCGCTATGTGAAATTCAGGCGGTAACAGGCCGTTATAACTTGGTGTTTCCTGGACGTAACGACATCACCAAGCCGATGAGCGAAGCGAGTATCAATCAGGTACTGAAAAGGATTGGGTATCACGGGAAGGCTACGGGGCACGGTTTTAGGCACACGATGAGTACTATCTTGCATGAACAAGGCTATAACACGGCGTGGATTGAGTTACAGCTAGCACATGTGGATAAGAACACCATTCGTGGCACGTATAACCATGCACAGTATCTGGAGCAGCGTAGGGAAATGTTGCAGTGGTATGGGGATTATGTGGATGGGTTGGCGGCTAGGGGAATCGCAGTAAATATTCGTAAAAAGGCATAACTTTGTGTTGTTGCTGATTAATATAGTTGGGCCTGAACTAGATCTTAATTGAGCCTAGATGGAGTTACAGATGGCCTACGTCGATAAGAACTCAACGTACAAACATACTTAGTATTTGGAAGGGAGAAGAGAAATGATGCTATGGAATCTAATTAATAATATTACATATAACTAATCATCACCCGCTTCATTTTGTTGTTGATTGAAGCGGGTAGATATATTTTCATAAAACGTTAAAGCCAAGTTTGTTCAAAGTGTCAATTTCATCTTGCTTCAGTGTCTTAACTCCCCAGATTAATCGGTATTTTGGCCTTGAACTGGCAACATACGCGAAACGAGCTGATTCTGATTTATGATCATTTATCCACTGTTTCCAATGTGATCCACTACCTCCAGTATTTGATGCGGCTGATAATAGTATTGTTACATCATGAGTTTCGCCTTTAACACGATGAATGGTCGAGAATTTAAAGTTTCCTGCAGCAACCCTTTGTGTTGAAATAGACTCTGATACTTTAGATTTAGCTAATCCTGAAGGTGATCTAATTGGTAAGGAGAACACTTCCTCGATTAGTTTTCTTAGTTCATCCATCACAAATGGCTGTTGGTAAATGATTGATAATACTGGATTTGCTTTTTTGCACCATCCACTCCATGTTAGTTCAAAATTATCGAGTTTATTATCAATGAGATATTCTAAGGTATCAAAAATAAACATTCGCCATTTTGCAGTTGAGTCTATTTCAGATGGGCAATTATATATTGATTCTTTTATAGGGTGTTTTGAATTCGATCGAATTACTAATGAGAAAAGCTGCAAGGCATTTTTTATACTTTCAGTGTCTTGTGATGCAAAAAATTGAATTGCACGAGCCAGATTTTTGACGTTGCTATCGTCGATCCCATTAATAGTAAACTGTTTTAAGAGTGAATGTCCTCTAGCTACTATTACATTATTATTATAACCAAGACATAAATGTTCAATTTTTTCGATTAGTTCTAATGGCGTTTTATCGTATTGTAAAACAAAGCATGGAGATTCAATAGAACTGAATCGGCCACTTACATTACCACGCAAGGTAATTTTTGAGCAAAGATCAATAATTTGTTGACAGCTACGATAGTTAATTTTCAGTGGCATTTTAACAAAATTATTATCTTGAATGAATTTTATTATATCATTAGGATTTACATCACGGAATCCATAAATTGATTGCTCCAAATCACCAATGAAATGAAGTCGAACGCCTAAATCACGAAGGCCTTGTAAAAGATATAAGTGCTCGTATGATAGGTCTTGACATTCATCAACAATGATAAGCGGGAATCTTTGTGAAAGGGATGTTGCATAGTCTTTATATTTATCATCATTAAAGATATCAAAGGCAAGAAATAGGACATCATCATAAGTTAGTAGACCAGCCTTGAACAGGCGAAGTTTTGTCTCTATCAAATCTTTAGTTTGCCAGTTCTCGAAGACCGTAGAATTTCGTACCCTATCTAGATCTGAGTCTCCTGAATTAAATACGATCGAATCATTTTTCCTATCGAAACGATAATGATGTGCTTTGATATGACCTCGTTTATTGTATTTATATTTTGTTTGAATAAACAGTGGAGATGTGGTTTCTATGATCTTTAAGGTATTATCAAAACCTATCCCCTCAAAATTAGTTAAACTTTTTGAGTTAGGGCTGATTAAAAACTTAAAGATAAAGCTATCAAAAGTGCCAATAAAATGTGGGAATTTATTAATAGCGTCTGGAGAATATTTTTGAACTCGTGAAAATAACTCGTCTGTAGCACTGTTTGAAAAAGATAATAAAGCTATACCTCCGGGAGATAGTGTCCAGTCACGCATTTCTTTTACAACTTTTGCTGCAATAACTTCAGTTTTCCCACTACCAGGACAAGCTTCTAGATAAATATTATCATTAATAGATGATTCAATATAATCAATTTGCTGATGGTTAAAGTTTTCCATCTTTATGCTTCCTCTTCTGAGCATGCCCAAAGTATTGCATTTTTAATATAATCTGGTATCTTGAACTCAACGCCATTCTTTGATATTTTGTCTGATAAGCTTTGTGCGAAATACCCCTTGCCTAAATCATTATTCTCAATGTATTGTAGTAATTTATTTGCGATAAATGCTCGTTCAATTGGCTTTTTTTGCGACCAATTGTCTTTTACATCAACAATTTCTTTTATTTTTTTTTTTATATCTCCATCTGTTGGCCAAATTTCATAAAGGACAGATGACATTATTGCGATATTATTTCCTTCCATTGCAAGATCATATTCAAGAGTTTTGTACTTACTTACATAAAGCCTCGCATGTGTGGATCTATTAATTTCCTCTACGAGTTTGATCGCATGATTAGTACCCTCATACATTTCATCATCATGGGGAATGATGATTTTTTCAATAATTTTACCGTTTTCCCCTGCCTCTTTTATCTTTTTGGGAGGGTCAAGATCTGTTAAACCAGCACAGCGAACAGGAATGTTTAATCCTTCATGTCTTGTCTTTTCTGTAGGGATGGTGAAGTTACAATAAATTCCCATAAAGTGTCTGAAATAGATACCATTAAGATTAATAACTGAAACACCTAAATCCTCTAAGGTTTTTTTTCCTATATCGTTAGCAGTTAATACCTTTTTTGCTAGGATAGGCAATAGCATTTGTTCGGCTATACCTTCTACAAGTATTACTCCACTTGCAAAAAGTAAATTAGATTTAGTTACATCCATCCATCTATCAATAAAATCTTTGCTTTTTTTTGTCAACCCACAGTCTTTTATACGTGTCGCAATTGAAGGGGTAGTTCTAGATAAATGAATTATAGAATCAATGTCGACTGAAGATGCTAAAGTTGTCGAATGGGTTGTGACAATTACTTGTACGTTATTCTCTTTATCATCAGAAACTTTTTTCAAATGGTTGAGTAATCTTATTTGAAGTTGTGGATGTAAGTGAGCCTCTGGCTCTTCTATTAATAATATACGGCAAGTTGATGAGTCTTCTTCGTTATCGAGTGTAAGTTCAGCTAATATTGAGGCAATATAAAGAAGGTTGTTATATCCTAAGCTATTTTGTTCTAAGCTTCTAAAAAGCTTGGCATCATTTTCATTTAAGTTTGGGAAAAATATCAATCGCAAGCTTTCTACAATTCTAGTAAAATCACTTTCTGCAAATTGTATTGCTGTATTTTGCCCAAAATTAAAACCTATAGCATCTTGCAAATGGCTCTTAATCAACTGATTTGCATGTTTAATGCTATATAAATCACTGTTAGATAATTCGGCGTTGAAAGAGTTTACTTTACTTACAAGTGGGTGAATGCCATCATTTTTTTTCAAAGTCTTCAGTTCTTTTCTATTTATAGCTTTCAATAGTTTAGATAATCTGGACTGACGGCCATTTGTTAATTTTGATTCGGCATCCCTTAATGGTGGGAGGTATATACAGTATATTAAATCCAATAATTCATAATCAAATTGAGAGCTTTGTGAATCGCCACCCCAAATTAACTTTTTATACCTTCCCCTGGTTTCTTTATTTTCAACATGTAAGTTTAATTTTGCTATATCCAAAGTTCCTGTCCAAGGTAGCAAGGATATTTTCTCTTTTTTATCGAGATTAGAAAACTCCGCATTAATTGTAAAGGAACTACTTATTTTAGGGTTTTGACTGAATGGATTATGAAAATCATTTTCAGTTATATTGTACCGTTCTGATTCTGAATCAATAAATAATTGCCTTATCGAATTTATAATTGCAGACTTTCCAGCTCCATTCTCTCCTACAATAACACTAAGTCCTTCATTTAATGAAATATTGAATTCCTCAAAACACCTGAAACCTTTAATTTTTAATTTACTTAAAAACATTTGAGTATCCGTCCTGATTCTATCAGCAAATTGCTTAGTTCTTCTTAACAGCTCACCTGAACGATCTAACCAAAAAATAAAATAATTTCAAGCAATTAAAGAGAATAGTAAATTTTAGCTGCCCGATTTGTGGGGGAAATCGCGTAAATAAGCACTATAACATATATGATTTTTCGAATGTGTTGTTGATTTTATTTACCTACAGAGTATTCTGTCTCCAAATGAACAGGAGGCATCATGCAACTAACTTCCCTACTACTCTTCAAAAACCTCTCCGATGAAACCCGTTTGGGCATCGTGTTGCTGCTTAGAGAGATGGGAGAGCTGTGCGTGTGCGACCTCTGCACTGCGCTGGAACAGTCTCAGCCTAAGATCTCCCGTCATTTGGCGATGCTTCGGGAAAGTGGATTATTGTTGGATCGCAAGCAGGGCAAGTGGGTTCACTACCGCTTATCCCCGCATATTCCTTCCTGGGCTGCTCAGGTGATTGAGCAGGCCTGGTTAAGCCAACAGGGCGACGTACAGGCCATCGCCCGTAAGCGGGCATCGGCCAACTGCTCTGGCAGCGGTAAGGCTGTTTGTATCTAAAAATTTTGCCTGAACATATATGTTTTTACGAATGTGAGGTGTTAAGGATGAAAACGTTAACAGTGTTTGATCCGGCGATGTGCTGCAGTACCGGCGTATGTGGTTCAGATGTCGATCAGGTTCTGGTCGATTTTTCTGCTGATGTGCAATGGCTAAAAGGGCGTGGCGTACAGATTGAACGTTACAACCTGGCTCAGCAGCCTATGAGCTTCGTTCAGAACGAAAAAGTGAAATCATTCCTCGAAGCATCAGGAGCTGAAGGGTTTCCGCTGCTGTTGCTGGATGGCGAAACGGTGATGGCGGGGCGATACCCAAAACGCGCTGAACTGGCTCGCTGGTTTGGTATACCGCTGGAGAAAGTGGGTTTAGCTTCCACCAGTTGCTGTGGTGGTAAAACTTCCTGTTGTTGAGTATGTCAGGAGGACATATGAAATTCTTACAGAATATCCCATCTTACCTGTTTTTCACCGGTAAGGGAGGTGTAGGCAAAACCTCAATTTCCTGCGCAACGGCTATCCGTCTGGCAGAGCAGGGCAAGAGTGTTCTGCTTGTCAGTACTGACCCGGCTTCTAACGTCGGTCAGGTATTCGATCAGTCTATCGGCAACACTATCCAGCCAGTGGTTGCTGTGCCTGGCCTTTCGGCGCTGGAGATCGACCCACAGGACGCTGCCCAGCAATACCGCGCCAGAATCGTTGACCCAATTAAAGGCCTTTTGCCTGATAGCGTTGTTAACAGTATCAGTGAGCAGCTTTCAGGAGCATGTACGACAGAGATTGCTGCGTTCGATGAGTTTACTGGGTTGCTTACCGACGCTTCTCTGCTGACCCGCTTTGATCACATCATTTTTGATACTGCCCCAACGGGCCACACTATTCGCCTTCTCCAGCTTCCCGGAGCCTGGAGTAGCTTCATTGAAAGTAACCCGGATGGTGCTTCTTGTCTTGGGCCGATGGCTGGGCTGGAAAAGCAACGCGAGCAATATGCTCATGCGGTTGAGGCATTATCTGATCCTGAACGTACACGCCTGGTGCTGGTCGCGCGATTGCAAAAATCAACATTGCAGGAAGTCGCCCGCACTCATGACGAATTATCAGCCATTGGCCTTAAAAATCAGTATTTAGTCATTAACGGTGTCCTGCCAGCGAGCGAAGCTGAACGTGACGCATTGGCCGCTGCAATATGGCAAAGGGAGCAGGAGGCACTGGCAAATCTTCCTGCCGGGTTAGTTGAGTTGCCGACCGACACTCTATTCCTTCAGCCGCTGAACATGGTTGGTATATCCGCATTGAAAAGCTTGCTCAACGAATACGCGGAGCCAACATCGCTTCCTGAACAGAACGTGCAGAACAGGCCAGAGAACATGTCACTCTCCGGCCTAGTCGATGATATCGCCCGTAGTGGGCATGGTTTGATTATGCTGATGGGGAAAGGTGGCGTGGGTAAAACCACCATGGCTGCGGCTATCGCCGTCCGACTTGCGGACATGGGTTTTGATGTACATCTCACCACCTCAGATCCTGCTGCGCACTTGAGTACAACGCTGAACGGCAGCCTTAACAATCTGCAGGTCAGCAGGATAGATCCTCACGAGGAGACGGAACGCTATCGCCAGCATGTACTTGAGACAAAAGGAAGAGATCTGGACGATGCGGGGAAACGCCTGCTGGAAGAGGATTTGCGCTCGCCTTGCACCGAAGAGATTGCGGTTTTCCAGGCCTTTTCACGCGTGATTCGTGAAGCGGGTAAGCGCTTCGTGGTCATGGATACGGCACCCACTGGGCACACGTTACTGTTGCTGGATGCTACCGGTGCGTATCACCGAGAGATTGCCAGAAAAATGGGAGAAAAAGGTCACTTCACCACTCCGATGATGCAACTGCAGGACCCTGAGCGAACCAAAGTATTACTGGTCACGCTGCCAGAAACCACGCCGGTACTTGAGGCGGCAAATTTACAGGCCGATCTTGAACGCGCAGGAATTCATCCCTGGGGCTGGATTATTAACAACAGCCTTTCCAGTGCGCAGACGTGTTCACCACTGCTTTGCCAGCGTGCCCGACAAGAGCTTCCTCAAATCGAGGCTGTGAAGAACCAGCATGCAAGCCGCATAGCGCTAGTACCGGTACTAGCTTCTGAGCCCACTGGCATCGAAAAACTCAGAGAGCTGGCGGTTTAATTTTTTTGTATACACAGGGCGGCAGAGCCGTCCTGTCTGGAGGGTTTATGTTTCTGGCAGGCGCTATTTTTGTCCTGACCATCGTTTTGGTTATCTGGCAGCCGAAGGGACTAGGAATCGGCTGGAGTGCTACGTTGGGTGCGGTACTGGCGTTGATTTCTGGTGTTGTGCATTTTAGTGATATCCCTGTTGTGTGGAATATCGTCTGGAATGCTACTGCAACGTTTATTGCCGTTATCATCATCAGCCTGCTTCTGGATGAATCCGGCTTTTTTGAATGGGCTGCGCTGCACGTTTCCCGTTGGGGCAATGGTCGTGGTCGTTTGTTGTTTACCTATATCGTCTTGCTCGGTGCAGCGGTGGCGGCATTGTTTGCCAACGATGGCGCAGCACTTATTCTGACTCCGATCGTCATCGCCATGCTGCTTGCATTAGGCTTCAGTAAAGGCACCACACTGGCATTCGTGATGGCTGCCGGTTTTATTGCAGATACGGCCAGCTTGCCGCTTATCGTGTCGAACCTGGTGAACATCGTTTCTGCAGACTTCTTTGGACTGGGCTTCACTGAGTATGCGTCGGTAATGGTGCCGGTCGATATCGCTGCCATTATTGCCACGCTGGTGATGCTGCACCTGTTTTTCCGCAAAGATATTCCGCCGACCTACGATTTAGCCCTGCTGAAAGCACCGGCAAAAGCGATTAAAGATCTGGCAACGTTCAGAACCGGCTGGATAGTTTTGATTCTTCTGCTTGTTGGCTTTTTTGTTCTTGAGCCGCTGGGTATTCCGGTCAGCGCGATTGCTGCTGTAGGGGCTGTCATCCTGTTTGCGGTGGCGAAACGAGGTCATGCAATTAACACCGCCAAAGTGCTACGTGGTGCGCCATGGCAGATCGTCATCTTCTCGCTGGGGATGTATCTGGTGGTCTATGGCCTCCGTAACGCCGGGCTAACGGAATACCTCTCCGGTGTGCTGAACGTGCTGGCAGATAAAGGCCTTTGGGCCGCGACGTTTGGCACTGGCTTCCTGACGGCTTTCCTGTCTTCCATCATGAACAACATGCCGACCGTTCTGGTTGGTGCGCTGTCTATCGATGGCAGCACAGCAACAGGCGTTATCAAAGAGGCGATGATTTATGCCAACGTAATTGGCTGTGATCTGGGGCCGAAAATCACACCTATTGGTAGCCTGGCAACGTTGCTCTGGCTACATGTGCTTTCACAGAAGAATATGACGATCACTTGGGGATACTATTTCCGCACCGGGATCGTCATGACTCTGCCTGTGCTGTTTGTAACGCTGGCCGCGCTGGCGCTACGTCTCTCTTTCACTTTGTAATGAGATACTGATATGAGCAACATCACTATTTATCACAACCCAGCCTGCGGCACGTCGCGGAACACGCTGGAGATGATCCGCAACACCGGTACTGAGCCGACCGTTATTCTTTATCTTGAGACTCCACCTTCACGCGATGAGCTGGTCAAACTCATTGCAGACATGGGCATTTCAGTACGGGATTTGCTGCGTAAAAACGTCGAGCCTTATGAGGAACTGGGCCTTGCAGAAGATAAATTTAATGACGAACAGTTAGTCAACTTTATGCTGCAACATCCGATTCTTATTAACCGTCCGATTGTGGTGACGCCGCTGGGAACTAAACTGTGCCGTCCTTCCGAGGTAGTTCTGGATATACTCCCGGATACTCAGAAAGGGGCTTTCGCGAAGGAAGATGGTGAGAAAGTCGTTGATGATGCAGGTAAACGATTGAAATAAAGATGAAGGGGGGCAAATGCCCCCTTCATTGTTACTTCGCCATCTCTGCCAGCAGGTCAATACCAACGGGCTCTTCGCTCTGTAGCGCTGTTAGTGCAATACGCTTTGCATACTGCTCTTCCACATCAGAGATGAGAGGCAACTCGCGGTTTGCTCTGGTCTTCAGGAAAGGTGAAGACGGTTCAGCAGCTGCCAGGCTGTTATTAACAACCCATGCCCACGGCTCGATCCCGGCCCTGCGCAGATCCTGCTGCAGATTTGCGGCCTCCAGCACAGGTGTCGTTTCGGCAAGCGTCACGATAATCACCTTCGTCTTCTCCGCGTCCTGCAATTGCATCATTGGCGTCATCACATGGTCATGTTTTTTCCCCATCTGGCGCACCATTTCCCGGTGATAGGCTCCAGTCGCATCCAGTAGCAGAAGCGTATGGCCCGTTGGAGCTGTGTCCATAATGACAAAATGGTCGTCGGCCTCTTTGATGATCCGCGAGAATGCCTGGAAGACGGCGATCTCTTCAGTACATGGCGAGCGGAGATCTTCCTCCAGCACCGCCAGTCCTTCAACGTCTAATCCTTTGCCCTGATTTTCCAGTACAAAACGGCGATAACGCTCTGTTTCTATCTTCGGATCGATACGGCTAACCTGGAGATTTGGCAGTGAGCCATCCAGCGTATAAGACAGATGTGCCGCCGGGTCGGATGTAGTTAGGTGGACCTTATGACCACGCTTTGCCAGCGATACCGCCATCGATGCCGCAACGGTCGTTTTACCCACACCGCCTTTACCCATCGTCATGACTAGCCCTTTTCCAGTCTGGCTCAGTTCATCAACCAGTGAAGCAAGTTTCGGCAAATTCAGAGCATTCAGCGCGGTATCAGGGAGAGTCGGTGAGGCTTTGCTCTCTGTAAATAATTCACGCAAGGCTTCCAGACCGACCAGATTAAATGGCTTCAGATATAGCTGCGAGCGAGGAAGATTAGCCAGATTATCAGGCATTGCCTGTAATGCTTTTTCTTCCCGAGCCAGAATACTCTGTGCCAATGGATCATTCTCACCCGCAAACGGCGGCAGCACACCATTAATGGCAAGGTGTTGATGCTGCAAACCGATAGCAGACAGCTCATCGTGCGTATGAGAGACTTCTTTTAGCGTTGAAGCCTGAGCACGGGCAACCAGAACCAAGCGTGTGAGAGCAGCATCAGACAGCGCTTTAACCGCATCTGAGTACTGGTGCTGTTGTTTCTCCAGTCCCACCAGCGGCCCGAGGTTAGCGGCGGCATCGGGGTTCGCTTCCAGATAACCGCTCCAGGCTCCTGGCAACTCAAGCATGCGGATGGTGTGACCAGTTGGCGCGGTATCAAATACGATATGGTCATATTTTTCCCGCAATTCATGATTGGTCAACAGGCCGGTAAACTCATCAAACGCAGCGATTTCCGTGGTACATGAACCTGAAAGCTGCTCTTCAATACTGCTGACTACATCGGCTGGCATCAGTTCGCGAACCGGATCGAGTACTCGGTCGCGGTAAGCCTGTGCTGCAGCCATCGGATCAACTTCCATCGCCGTAAGATTTTCTACGGTACTGATATCTGTGATTCGGTGGCCGATAGTCTGGCTAAATACCTGACCGACATTGGAGGCCGGATCTGTACTCACCAGAAGTGTTCTCTTGCCCTGATCGGCCAGCCATACCGCAGTAGCACAAGCCAGGGATGTTTTACCCACTCCACCTTTACCGGTGAAGAAGATAAACGGGGGAATGTCTTTTAAAAATGGCATATTCATCAGTGATAGCTCCTCTGGAATTAAGGCATACGTGGAATGCAGCAGCAGCGTGGTTGCGTGTTGTCTTCACTCCAGTCCTGAGTCAGCGGAATACCGGCCCAACGGGCGATATCTTCACGAGTCGGGAGTTTGCCTGCCATCACGAGCTTACCGTCGAGCAAGGTGACAGGGAGGGACTCCATCCCTGATGTGTTAAGAAACTCTTTGATGACAGGCGAATTCAGGAACTGTTGCGGGTTCTTCGCAAGGCTGTAGCGCTGAATATCAATGCCATTCTTTTTCGCCCATTCGGCGCTGGCGTTCCATTTGACAGCTTCGTCGCTGACCACAACGCTGCTGGTTGCGCAGCAGCCTGCTGCTTCAAAGATCTCAATTTTTGACATGGATTGTTTACCTCAGTGTTTAGTCATTTGGCTTTACACTGAGGTAAACGAAGGTGGTGGGAAAAAGATGTGCGATTAATTCATTTTTTTGTGGCAGCAAACGAGAGAATTGCCATCAGCGTCAATCTGGCAAAGTTCTGTCATCGTCTCCTTCAGGTGCTTTCTGGCCCGAAGCAGACGGGATTTAAACGCGGTAAGCGTAATACCCATTTCATCGGCCAGGGACTGCTGAGAACGCCGGTTAAGATCGGACTCTTCAATCAGCCACCGCTCATCTTCGGGCAATGCCTGCAATGTTTCAGGCAGGCAAATATCCAGCGTTGAGATCGCATCAGGGGATGCGTCTGAAAATGGGACATCGTCTTCCAGCTCAACGAACTCCCTGGTGGTGCGGTACTCATCAATCAGCAGATTCCTCGCCGCCCGATACAGCCAGGCTCGTGGATTCTCCATCTCGCAGAAACTGTCTGAATGAGCACGGGCACGCAGGAAAAGCTCCTGCAGAAGATCAGCCGCTTTTTCGCTATCACCTGTCTTCGATGTCAGAAAGCGAGAGAGTTCGGCTTCATGTTGTCGCCAGAACATGCTCATGCAGTTGTTGAATGCCGTCACATCACTCATACCAGCCCTCAAATTTTGCTCTGATTAACCCGCCGGGAAAGCTCTTCTGCCGACTCTTTTCGTTCGCTGTAGCGATCAACGAGATAAGCTGAGCTGCCTCTGGTCAGCAGAGTAAATTTCACCAGTTCTTCCATCACATCCACAATGCGGTCGTAATAAGACGACGGTTTCATGCGCCCATCTTCATCAAACTCCTGCCAGGCTTTTGCCACGGAGGACTGATTTGGAATGGTGATCATACGCATCCAGCGGCCAAGAATGCGCATCTGGTTTACGGCATTGAAAGATTGAGAGCCACCGCAGACCTGCATAACGGCCAGTGTCTTACCCTGAGAAGGTCGAACAGCACCTTCCGAAAGTGGTATCCAGTCAATCTGGGTCTTCATGATGCCGGTCATCGCACCATGGCGTTCAGGTGAGCACCACACCATTCCTTCGGACCAACGAACCAGCTCACGCAGCTCCATGACTTTAGGATGCGAGTCGGGCGCATCATCAGGAAGAGGCAAGCCAGAAGGATTGAAGATCCTCACCTCTGCGCCCATGGCGGTCAGTAACCTTGCTGCCTCCTCAGTTGCCAGTCGGCTGTAGGAACGTTCGCGTACAGAGCCGTACAACATGAGGATACGGGGAGGATGGGGAACGGCAGGAACGCCGAATCTTGCCTCTGTGATTGAGGTGTCAAACAAACCCGAATCAACATTCTTAAGATCGCCTGTCATTTTACTTCTCCGTCTTCTGGGGCATGGTGAGGCAGTCGTCAGTTCCTGAGCAGCATTCTTCTGTCAGGAAGGTAATGAGAGCCTCAAGGTTCTCATATCGAGCATGGCAATAGAGCGTTCTACCCTGGCGCTCCTGGCGTACCAGAGAGACTGATATCAGCGATGAGAGATGATGGCTCAACGTAGACGCAGGGATGTCGAGCCGCTTCTGCAGTTCACCAACCGGTAACCCTTCATGCCCAGCTTTAACCAGCTCTCTGTACACGCTCAGGCGCGTAGGATGGCCCAGCTCTTTCAGGGTGTCTGCTGCTTTTGAAAGTTCCATAAACACCTAATTCTATATTTCTGGAATTATGGAAATATAGCGTATTCCTCCCAAAAAACCAAGAGCATAACTATCTGTTTTGCTATAGAAGGGAGGTAAGATGCAACAAATGGAGTTTCGGCATTACGCCTCGTGGAAAGGCTTTATGCATCAATCAGTAGTACGTAAAGTTCGCATATTCATCCATCAAATGGGTTAACTCTGCGTTTTCTTCCTGACGCTGCAACAGCCAAAAGCAGAACTCTTCGTCATTCATTTTCTTAAGGTTCTCCAGCCAGTCATCAAGAGACGCTCCGAGCATACGGTCATACCAGAAAAGCCAAACAAGCTTATGGCGATATTCCAAGTTATTGAATTGCTGAAGCAGACTTATCAGTTTGTTGGCAAGTGAGCGTTGTTTGAGTCTGACGCATTCGCTAAGCAATACGCCTTCTAGGCCCCCGTGAGTAAAAAGTAGCTGCCCGTCAGTCTCCAGGCTAAGACGTAAATCATTTTGAATACTCAACGGCTCTGGTTTGGTTTTGTTATAGATCATTCGGTATAGGCACTGTGGCACGATCCCAGGTACAGGGCCGGTATCAGGGAAGTAAAGTGTGGAAAGTGTAAGGTAATGGCTGGGATAAATATTCTGATGGCATATTCCATGCCGGACAGTCAGTTTGGTCAAGTCAGTAAGCCAGCTTTGGTAAGTTTTGAGTAAAAAATCATAGCGAGCGATGGTATCTTGCATGGGGGAATTATCCGTATTTGCTGTGTTCAAACTAGCGTCATACTGCGCTTTGGGGAGATGACGCAGATGGTTTTCAGAAAGGTGATTACTGACGAGACTGGCTGATACGCTCCTGCAACCAGGACTCTATTTCGCTTTGTAGCCAGCGGGAACTGCGCCCCAGCTTGATGGGTTTAGGAAAGACACCATCTTTGATGAGCCGGTATATCCACTTATTGCTGACGCCTAACAGACGGGTAATGAAAGCCATATCGACAAATTGGTCTTCAAATAAGGAAGGTTTGATGGTCATGATTGAGTTCTCCGGTAGCATTTGGGTTAGCCGGAGTCGTGGTTGATGATTACTCATGCCAGCTCCGACATACCAACCGGTGAATCTGTAAAAAGTCAGTGAAGGTTGTTCAGCGTATGCGTGGTCTACCTCGCTTGCTTTTTACCGGTATCACGCTTTTACCCGCGATGATGCCATTTTCCTTTTGCTCACATTTAGCCAGATAGCTAATGACATAACGCAGATTATCGATCTCGTCTGTATCAAAATGTCGGATAATCTTGCCAATTTTGATTTTGTAAATATCTTTGTAGACACAAAGGTAATGATATCCATCATTACCTGTTATTTGTTTCCAAATATCCCCCATAGCTCGGGACACAGGATAATGACAGTTCTGAAACTGCCCATTCAGATAGCAAACAAAATGGACATGCAGTCCTTTTCTCTTCGTGTACTCTATCACCCAGTAATAGCCCACTATCGGAAGAGATTTTTCGAACTCTTTAATCAACATTAGGACCTCGTTATACATTGAGTGTCTGCAAGCATGACCAAAGCTTGCTGATCTCTTTTTGTACGCAAAGTCGATCCTGAAAGGTAGTAATTTTGCAAAGCGCAGAAACATCGCATCCATATGAGTATTGATATCAGTCAGCAATAGACTATCCATTTCATACTTTGGGTTGGCGTTATATGGTCTTTTCATTTTTCTTCCTCAGTAGTGATTCAAAGGAAGATGTAGTCCTGTAATTTTTACTTGGATAAGTCGATAGGTTTATCCAGTACATGCTTATCATCTTTAACGTATACGGGAGGTGATAGGTACATGTACTTCTTTTAATAATATTAATTAACCTTAATTCCCTATCATGGCTGCTTACAGCATAACCCCCTTTTCTGAGGCGATAATCGAGGATGATGGAAAATCACGCTCGACGGAGGATACGAACTGGCAACAAGATCATAGACCGAATATGCCATCAAAAAAGTAATAGTACCGCAGTTTTGTTCTTACTAACTTTTGAGTCACCCTGAATTTGTGGATATGACTGTCTTATCCTTGAACTGTTCCACGCCCTGATAGACGTTCCTGTCGCTAAATTTTAGTAATAGAATCACCAGTCAGATACCAATGCATCCAGTGATTGCGTAACATTAGACCATGATCACGTCAAATTTTTTCACTTGAAATAAATGTGAAATGCCTGTAAAACAAAATGATATGTAACTTAAAATTACTGTAAATCACTAAGTGATTTTATTGGTGGGGGAGATTGAAAATGGTTCGGGTAGTTCGTAATGATGGTGAGATGATAAAAATCCTGGAAAATGCACTACAGCGATACAATATTAATTGCCCATCACATACAGGTGATAAGAATTATCGTACCTATCTCGAACGTGTCAGAAAACACTGCCAGTCTCTTGGTCATAATGAGCAGGATTTAGACAATTTCTTTGCTGAGGTGGAAAGCTATCAATCATTTTCCTTCCCTACGGAAGTTGACCTTGGATGGTTTAAAAGTGATGCTCGTGCGAGCCTGTGGTTGGCATGTGAATTATATTCTAAAACGCAAGGAATGACGTTGGGAACGGGGATTCTTGATATTTTGTCTCCAGATTCTTTACCGCCCGATCATCTTGTCAGGATACAGAATATCAGAAAGGTAATTCACAGCTGGCCACTTAGTATAACACCTAAGGAGTTTATGAAATCTAAAGCAATAGAATGGGCTAAATTAATTGAGCATGAAAATATTTTTAGTGACTTTCACTCTCAAGAAAATGATGTTTATGGTTGGTTAAAAGGTTATCTAGAGAAGCATGTTCCATCTTCAGGTATGCGTGTTTGTGGTAATACTAGAGACGAAACTCTTGCATGGTGCTACGCCCTATACTTCGAATGGAAAAAGAAAAACTCAGAGTCACCTGATACTGTAAGTTTATTTAAAATTAAGTTCAAAAGTGCATGGGCGACACAAAAAAATAGATTGAAAAACAAAGTAACTAAAAAACTAAAGCCACTTAATATCTACATTTCTGAAGATACTCATCGAATGTTAAGGACTTTGGCTTTGGACGGATGCATATCGAACGACAAGGTAGTTGAACATGCAATTAAGGTTGCATACAAAAATAAAATCGCAAAGAAATAATAATATTCAAAAAAATTTCAGACAGATATTATCTCTGTGAATCACCCCCGAAACCATTCAGGCTCGAGGGTTTTGTTTTTCTGTCTGAGGTCGTTTCATGAAAAAATCAGAAAGTTTGCAGGCTATCGAAAAGCCGCTGGCGTCACTCCCCCATGCCATCAGCAAGCATATTCTTGACCATATTCAAAAGCTCACTCACTACGAACCTGTCATAGGTATCATGGGAAAAACAGGTGCAGGAAAATCGTCGCTCTGCAATGCGCTTTTCCAGGGTGAGGTCACGCCCGTCAGTGATGTCCAAGCCTGCACCCGTGACGTACTGCGATTGCGGCTGAGCAGTGGTGAGCATAGCCTGATACTGGTAGACCTACCCGGTGTAGGCGAGAGTGAGCAACGGGATAGCGAATATGAATCTCTGTATCGCCGTATCCTCCCTGAGCTGGATTTAATCCTGTGGGTTATCAAAGCCGATGATCGTGCTTTCTCCGTCGATGAACGTTTCTACAGGCGAGTGATGACGGGCTACCAACAGCGAATACTGTTTGTCATTAACCAGGTCGACAAAATCGAACCTTGCCATGAATGGAACGCCACCAGCAATACGCCATCACCGCACCAGTTGGCTAATATCGAGTCCAAGCTGGACTCCATTCGCCAGCTGTTTTCACCGAGCCATCCAGTGTGCGCTGTTTCAGCAAGGACAGAATGGAATCTACCGTCAATGGTCGAAACCATGATGCGTTGCCTGCCTGACCGTGCCACCAGCCCTCTGGCGATGCAACTGCACGGGAGGTTATGCAGTGAACCGGTAAAAAAGCAGGCGCGTGAGGGTTTTGGTCATGCGGTTGGAGAAGTGTTTGATTCTGCGGAAGTGGCATCATTTATTCCCGCACCACTAAAAGCGATCATTCGTACCGTCCGCGAGGCCGTTGTATCCGTTGCCCGTGCCGTTTGGGACTGGATTTTCTTCTGAGCTGGCGCACCTGCCGTTATCTTAGGGACATACCCTGTCCGTTATGACGTTTTATAAGCTATCGAATTTGGTATGTTTTCTCTCTGAGCCCCGTCACAGTTGAGTTCGGCAACAGTAAAAAATACGTCTTCTTGTGTCCATTCCCTGTCCCTGCCCCTCGTTAAAATAACTGTTTTATTTTCAGCTAATTATCTCACTGGAGAACCTGTCTCATGACTCAGGCTGAACGCCGTCATGACCGGCTTGCCGTCAGGCTGTCGTTAATTATCAGTCGTCTGGTTGCGGGTGAAACGCTGGATTTGCGAACGTTGGCAACTGAATTTGGCGTGTCGGTTCGTACCCTGCGCCGGGACTTTCGGGAACGGCTGATGTATCTGGATCTAGAGTATCGCAAGGGTCAGTGTCGCTTGCTGTCCGGCGGCCGCCAGAGAGAGCTGGCTGTGATGACATTTGCCCGCCAGTCGGGCGTTGAAGCACTGTTTCCTGGTATGGATAACCATCTGGTCGCTTCACTGTTGAGCGGTCCTGGTGAGTCTCCCTGCCTTATCTGGCAGGGAGTGGCCCAAGCGTCATCCCCAGACTTGGGCGTGTTCACACGACTGGTGAGCGCAGTATCGGAACACCGGAAGGTGACGCTACTGGGAAGCGGTTGTCGCTGCACAGACCTTGCTCCCTATCGCTTGGTTCTGCGTGAGGGCGAGTGGTATCTGACGGGTGAGCATCAGGCCCGGATTGCCGTTTTTCCCCTGACCGATATTCGGGCGGTCACGCTCCACAACGGCAGCTTCGCCCCGGATATAGTGATGCGCGACATCCTCTCTCACCCGGATTTTCTTCAGGCTTTACCCCACTTTCGCTTTTTCCATTCATTGCTTGTCGCAACTGACGGCGGGCTTATACCTCAGAAGGAATAATCACGATGAAATTGCTTACCACTACAGTGCTGGCCGCCAGCTTTTGCCTTGGTGCTGTTTTTCCGGCTGGCGCAGGAAACACTGTCGGCACAGTCAAAGCCTGGCAATACATGCAAGCTGACGGTTGGAAATCCGCCGATGGCATGGATGACAACACGCTGCACAACATGCTCTATCAGGCCAGTGTGATTGATAACTACCCGTGGACGAAACAGTTTCTGCTACGTGTCCGTGGCGGCGGTGCCTATTTTCTCGCCGACAAGAAAACGCATACTGTTCGCAAGCTGGATGTAAAACCTGCCAGCGGCTACTACTCGGATCTGACCTCCGTCTATCAGGGCGAGGATCAGGGGAAAGGGTGCTATTTCACCATCATCGACACTCAGTATCAGCTGGAACTGGCGAATGAACCGCACAACACCCAGGTGCTTGCCGCAATTCCAGAAAACTGCGTCAACAAAAAGCAGCAGGCTGCTTTGACTGCGAAGCGTTCTGCATCAGATCAAAAACTGCAGCAATGGGTAGCCCAACAGAGTCTGGCTGAACTATGTCGCCGCACCGGCAATTGCTGACGCAATGGAAGCAAAACTAAAAACAGGGAATAAGCGCTATGAAGAAATTGTACCCGCATATGCTTACCATTCTGGCAGTTATCGGTGCCATGAGTGTCTCTGGCTGCGACAGTAAAGAAGATGCTGGCGTGAAAGCGATAGCTAAATTTAAGGACCTCACCCCACCACCATTCAGCAAGGTTGTATCGCATCAATCCGATATTGCTCAGGAGTGGGTGAAAAAGGATGCCTTTGGCACACCGCAATACACAGTGTTGAAAACCCATGAGTCACCGGAGGACTGTAAGTCAGGTAATTATTACTACATTGCTGATATGCAGCAGAAAACGGTGCAGCCGCTGATGGCTGCCCTGTGCCTGGCAGATAACATCACCCTGAGTTTCCGGATTGAGACCGACAGCTACACTGGCGAAAAATCGGTGGTGTATTCGCATGATGGCAAGGAAATGGGAAAACTCTATCTGCCGGAGAACCAGGAGAAAAATCCATGAATAAGAAGCTGAAAGGCATGACCTCAGTTGCAATCCTGACTCTGAGTTTGCTGGCACAGGCGCAGGCCAATGAACAACGCTATATCAGTATCCGCAACACGGATACGGTCTGGGTGCCAGGCAATGTTTGCGTCTACCAGTTCCGTCTGGATAACGGCGGCAGCGGCGAGGGCTTCGGCCCGCTGACCCTTTCTTTGCGTCTGAAAGACAAAAGTGGCAACACATTGGCGATGGGGAATATGGAGGTAGCCGCGTTTGGTGACAGCGATGCCACGCGCGATCAGGAAGCATCACTGGAAAACGAATGCGTGGAAAACGTCAGTTCAGTCGAAATCATGAAGGCAACAGAAGAGCGTAACGGTTATCAGGTTGACCTGCCGCTGTCTATATTCGATCCACAGTATTACCAGCCACTGTCAGTATCGGTTGCCGGGAATAAGGCATCATAACTGGCTTAGATTTGCATCTGCCAAACCTTAACTTAACACAATCCCCTCGCTAAAAATCAGGCCATGCCTCCTTCGGGAAGCATGGCCTTTTCGTTTTTAATCTCTGAATAAGGAACTAACCATGACCCGATTAGCCAGCCGCTTTGGTGCGGTCAATCTTGTTCGCCGCGACCGCCCACTAACCCGTGATGAACTGGCGCATTACGTACCGAGTGTCTTTAGTGAAGAAAAGCATGAATCTCGCAGCAACCGATACACCTACATCCCGACCATTACCCTGCTCGATAACCTGCAGCGTGAAGGCTTCCAGCCGTTCTTTGCCTGTCAGACCCGTGTGCGGGACCAGAGCAAGCGTGAACACACCAAACACATGCTGCGCCTGCGCCGCGAAGGCCAAATCACCGGCAAGCAAGTGCCAGAAATTATTCTGCTTAACAGCCATGACGGCTCCAGCTCATACCAGATGCTGCCGGGGCTATTTAGATCGGTTTGTCAAAATGGACTGATTTGCGGTGAGAGTTTTGGTGAGGTGCGCGTACCGCATAAAGGCAATGTGGTGGAGAAAGTCATTGAAGGGGCTTACGAAGTACTGGGGATATTTGACCGAGTGGAAGAGAAACGCGATGCCATGCAGTCGCTGCTGTTACCGCCACCGGCCCAACTGGCAATGGCAAAAGCGGCATTAACCTATCGCTTTGGTGAAGAGCATCAGCCGGTGACGGAATCACAGATCCTTTCCCCGCGCCGCTGGCAGGACGAAAACAATGATCTGTGGACCACTTACCAGCGTATTCAGGAAAACCTGATTAAAGGCGGGCTGTCGGGGAGAACGACCAAAGGCAAACGTGCCCACACCCGTGCAGTAAAAGGTATCGACGGTGATGTGAAGCTTAACCGCGCTCTGTGGGTGATGGCCGAGAATATGCTGCAGCTTGTTTCATGAATCTTTTACTCTCATTCCCTTCAAGCCCTGTCGATAAACCGGCGGGGCTTTGTGTTTTAAGGAATTGATATGTCTGCACTTCATCTATCCCAGGTATTCCCGGCAAACGAGCAGCGCGTTATCCGGCGAGCCCTGCGCCTGCTGGAGAAATATCAGCGCCAGCCGGGTGAACAGTTTACTGCCACCAGCGTAGCTAAAAGCTGGGTGCAATTACAGTTGGCTCGCCAAGAGCGGGAGGTATTTCTCGTGATGTACCTTGATAACCAACATTGCCTGCTGGGGCACGAAGCGTTGTTTACGGGCTCCATCAGCCATACCGAAGTACATCCCCGTGAGCTGGTGAAAGCGGCTCTGCGCCACAACGCCGCTGCAGTAATTCTGGCGCACAACCATCCGTCAGGTACGACAGAAATCAGCCAGCAGGACAAACATGTTACTCAGCGGATCGTAAAAGCGTTGGCACTGGTCGAAGTGCGAGTGCTGGATCATCTTGTGGTTGGGAATGAAGTGGTTTCTTTTGCTGAGCAGGGTTTGCTGTAAAACGGAGGTTTTCATGCCATTAACACCACCTCATGAATGGGGGTTACAAAGCGATATCACCCCGCGATTTGGCGCAAGATTGGTTCAGGAAGGTAACCGGCTGCATTACCTGGCTGACAGGGCTGGGTTGACGGGGAGCTTTAACCCTAAGCAATTACAGAAACTGGATCAGGCTTTCCCGTTGTTTATAGATCTGCTGCAAGCAATGCTGCATTCCGGTGAGCTAAATCCACACCATCAACATCAGGTGACCATTCAGCTTGCGGGTTTAACCTGCATAGCTGATACCCGTGGTAGCTGCGGCTACGTTTACATTTCTATTTATCCAACCCAGTAACACCTTCTCTCTTCTTCTATTATCAGGACTCAACTCATGCACATTTCATCTGTACCGGCCACGGTGCCGGTTGCGTCGCGCTTGTCACCCGTGCAAGTCTGGCAGCAACTTTTAACGTATCTGCTGGACCACCATTACGGCCTCACACTCAACGACACACCATTCCATGATGACATGACCATCCAGGAACATATCGAGGCAGGGATCACGCTTGCCGATGCAGTGAATTTCTTGGTGGAGTGCTATGAACTGGTGCGCACTGATCGTAAGGGTTTCAGTTGGCAGGAGCAGACGCCATTCCTGACCGCCACCGATATTCTCAGAGCAAGGCGTGCTACCGGGCTGATGAATACGTAAATTTTTCGAGTCTCATTCCTGATTTTTACCTCCGCACTTTCCACTCTTTTTATTCATCGCATAATGCGCCTGCCACTCCCGGCAGGCGTGTTTGCTTTTATGGGCGATTAACGATGCAAACAGAACCCGACGTGTTGACGGAACATAATGAACTCATCCTTTCTACCAGTATCGAGCGCATTGTTACTGGCCGCGATTCCGCGCTTATGCAGATTCAACAGATCATTGAGCAGCTTGATGCCATATCACGGCTAACCTCAGAAATTGGCGGTGGCACAGCGCAAGACTGGGCGATGAAAGCCGGGCACCGTTACGATAGCTGGATGACCGAAAAGGTTGATAAAGCGCTGCCTGCGATCACCCGCAATATCGATCGCAGTATCTGGCGCGATTTAATGTTGAAGTCTGGCATGATGGCCTTGATGGATGCTCAGGCTCGCGATCAGTGGCATAAGAACCTGGAGGAGGGGGAGCTGCCTGCCATCAGCGAAGCGAATGTCCTGAGTACTTTTGAGCAGCTACATCTGAACAAAATGGATGTATTTGAGCGCGGCATTATCAATGTCTTTAAAGGGCTGTCGTGGGATTACAAAACCAATAGTCCTTGCAGCTTTGGTAAAAAGATCATCGTCAACAATCTGGTGACGCATAGCCGCTGGGGCTTTAGTTTGAACTGGGGCTGGCGGCGGGATCAACTGGCGGACCTGGAGCGAATGCTGTTTCTGTTGGATGGAAAACCCATCCCTGACAACCGTGGTGATGTTACTACTCGGTTGATGGAGCATATTCGTGATAACCCTTCGAAGGATGTTTACGAAGATGCATTTTTCAGCATTCGTTACTTTCAGAAAGGTACCGCTCATCTGACATTCAAGCGACCTGAGCTGACTGAGAGAATGAATGATATCATTGCCAAGCATTATCCGGGCATGCTAGCCCAGCGATAATAGGCTGTATTTTCTAACAAATTTATCTGTTGGTATAAATGTTGGTACAAATTTTATCGAACACGATTTTATCCATATAAAACATATCAATACTTGATGTATTCGAATCCTGTAGGGGTACCAATTCAATGAGTTAAGCAATTCTCAATCCCATCTGATTTCCCCCTTATGTCATATTTGTGTCGTCACCCCCCCAAAAGTGAGTCAATTTTGCGCGTATGTTCAGTTAAGTGGCTCGGTGCCAGGTGAGCATAACGCTGTACCTGCGTAATACAGTTCGTCTGCCGTCGGGTTTTTCAGGACGGTTTTCCAGTATTTGTAGCTGCTGCGATGAATCCAGAACACATGGTAGAGTGTGGACACAGGTTAACGCGCCCTGAGTTTCCCGATTATCGAGAACTGTTCGGGGAGGCTTTTGGCGTTTTTCCCTGACGCTCATCACGCAGTTATTTTACCCATTTTGTCATCGTAGAAAGGCCAACGTCCATAGCCCTGGCGGCGTCAGAGACGGTGTAATTTAAGGCTGGTGACAAGAAGCCGGAATGGGATGAATAGAACCGCTCTCAAAAATAACATATATGGGAGAAAGGGGTCTGCTGGTGTAAGCGTAATGATAAGTGGATTGCTTACATTATGCGCAACCGAAAAACAAAAGAGTCTTGGGTATTTCGAGAATATTCACGATGCAATTCGCTCGCGCGAGTTAGCGGAAATTACATCTGTTGAGTCTTTTAACCCGACAACTATGCTGCCATTACCAATAGTTACTTTACCAATGCAAAGCAGCGTTGGAAAAACTGAGAGCCGCTTTCACAACGGCTCTCTAAGTCTTATGGGATACTTTACAGCTTAGGGATATTTAAACACATTTGAAAGTCAGGCGAGCAACGCCATTAACGAGTAAGTGTGTATCAATATCAGTTTTCACTTCTTGCATGGATTTATTTTGTACACGACAAAAGTCAGTAGCTTTTTTAGTTGCAGTGCCAATAGCACCTGGAATACGACCTGCAGCAGGCGCGGCTTCAACTTCGGTGAGATAATCTCCATTATCCAGCTTTTTGATATCTGACTGATACGTTAAGCCCAGGCCTTGAAACTGTGTTTTATCGTTTTGCACAGAACATCCGCTTAAAAAAGCACCAATTAAAACGGTGGCAGCAATGATTGAAATTTTCATGTTAGGAATAGTCCTTATATATTTTGTTAGACGCTATATTACGAACCAGAATTAAACATTAAATAAACTGAATGCTGTATATATATTGGCATAACGCTATCATATTGAATATATTGACTTTATAAAAATAGAATTGATACCTGTCAGGTAGGCAGCCTTAACTGCTGAGACGACGCAATCATCAAACAGTCCTCATCCCAGGGCGCATTTAAGCGTGCGCCCGATGATGAACCAGGAGAGTAATATGCCTGACCACTGCAAAATCACCGTAATACTCAATCAGGCGAGACTGACGAAGGATTAATCAATCGTATCCAGCCTGAGATGGCCTGTGGCCTTTACTCTAATGCGCTGGCCGATAGCTCTTGGGCTTATAAAGAGATCCGTTTTAGTTCCACGCACTGTTTGAGATCCCGGCCAGATGATATTGTAGCCAGTATTCCTCCGCCGCCAGGTTTTCAGTAATTCATGCGGAGGTTCACAGTTAACCTCTGACAGCCATCTTTCAGTGATTTCCCGTACTTCATTCAGGATTGTGAACAGATAAAATCATGGACTTCTGTTCGGTAAGTGCGGTTAAGCCTTTTGAATCGCCACGGATAATCTAGACACTTCTGAGCCGTTGATAATATAGGTTTTCATATTCAGTCGGTGGCATCTGCTCGCTCGAGCCATGCCGACGCTTACTGTTATAAAACATTTCGATATAATAAAAAAATATCGCTTCTGGCTTCGTCTCTCGTTCCGTAGATCTTTTTCTTTATCCGTTCACGCTTCAGTAGCTGGAAAAAGCTTTCTGCAACCGCGTTGTCATGACAGTTACCGCGACGGCTCATACTGCCCTCCAGTCCGTGCGACTTCAGGAACGACTGCCATTTATAGCTTGTGTACTGACTACGCTGATCAGAATGAACCAGCACCTGTTTTTGAGGATTACGTCGCCACACGGCCATCAGAAGCGCATTCAGGACAATATCTTTTGTCATTCGGGGTTGCATTGACCAACCGATAACTTTGCGCGAGAACAGATCAACGACCACGGCAAGATACAGCCAGCCTTCGTGGGTTCGTATATAGGTTATGTCTGTCACCCAACGTTCATCCGGTGCTTCCGGGTTGAACTGCCGCTGGAGCTTATTAGGCGTCACAATACTGGCTTCATCTTTACGCGCCCGTGGGCTTCGGTATCCGACCTGAGCCTTTATCCCCACTTGCATCAACCGCCAGACTTTGTTTACACCGCATTGTTGCCCGGTATCCCGTAGATCGAGATAGATCTTGCGATAGCCATAAACACAGCCCGATTCCAGCCAGAACTGTTTGATATGCCCGTCAGCTTCAGGTCAGCATGATACCGTCGTGAATGTGGCTGCTGAAGCCAGGCGTAAAACCCACTCGGATGCACATCCAGTACCTGGCAGAGAAGGCGGACAGGCCAGCAACGATTGTTGTCACGGATAAAGGCGTACCTCAGTCGGAAAGCTTTGCGAAGTACGCCGCGGCTTTTTTTAATATGTCCCGTTCGTCAGTAACCCGCTTCAACTCCTTCTGGAGTCGGCGGATCTCGGCCTGACCATCTGACTGTTCTTTATTGGTGGAGGAGTCCGGCCCGTACTTCTTTATCCAGGCGTAAAGACTGTGAGTAGTGATATCGAGACGTGTTGCGACGCTGGAAACAGAATGGCCACGCTCAACAACCTGTTTTACCGCTTCAATTTTAAACTCTTCGGGATAACGTTTACCGCTCATGGGCACCTCTCTTATCAGTCATCTTAAATGACTCTGAGGTGTCTGTTAAACCTGTGGCGATTCATTAGCTGGTCTTGGAAAGGTGGTGATCTCACCTGCTACATTCACTCTTCTCGTGTAAGATCCCGCAATAATAAAAGCGAGGAAAACTGTAAAGAAAAAGAAGCTGAATAAAGCAACAACCCACAAAG
>Ga0308172_1000895_pt1 | contig 26941 bp, 22 predicted proteins | sample PhyGR2_FD_202134 | JGI IMG/M metagenome (GOLD analysis project Ga0308172, IMG submission 202134) | Phyllosphere microbial communities from UC Gill Tract Community Farm, Albany, California, United States - DLSLSG.R2 | ecosystem: Host-associated > Plants > Phyllosphere > Unclassified | place: USA... | reverse complement strand
GCGTGTGCATCGTCGGCCCGACCCTGTCGGCGCTGGAGCAGGGCTTCGAGGTCTACGTGATCACCGATGCCTGCGGCGATGTCAGCGACGAAGCGCACGAGCGTGCCATCACCCGCATGGTGCAGGCGGGCGCGCGCCCGATCACCAGCGTGCAGTACCTGCTGGAACTGCAGCGCGATTGGGCACGCGGCGAGACCTATGGCCTGACCACCGGCATCGCCCGCGACCACGCCGGCGGCTACGGCATCGGCATCCAGTACGCCAAGACCATGTTCGGCGCGCAGGAAGGCGGCCACTGATGAAAAAGGCCGCAGAAGTGAACCTTCAACGTGATGCTGCCGCGCTCCTTCTGCGCCTCAGTGCGGGCGGCTTCCTGCTGCCGCACGGCCTGGGCAAGCTGTTCGGCTGGTTCGGTGGCCCGGGCCTGGGCGGCTTCGTGCAGGAGCTGGCCCAGTTCGGCCTGCCGGCCACGCCGGCCGTCGCCCTGGTGCTGGCCGTGGTGCAGAGCCTGTTCGGCCTGACCGTGCTGCTTGGCGCCTGGACCCGCATCTCCGCGATCGTTGCTGCCGGCTTCATCGCCACCACGGTGTGGATCGCGCTGCCGCACGGCTGGTTCTGGATGGGCACGGGCGTGGAATACCCGTTGATGTGGCTGGCAGCACTGCTCTCGGTCGCGCTGCTCGGCGGCGGTCGTTTCTCCATTGATGGCCTGCGTGCCGCGAACCTGGATGCCGGATCATGAGTGACGAACCGATTCTCCCGTCGCGCCGCAACGTCATCGTCGGCGCAGGCGCCGCCTTGGCCATGGGCTTCGTCGGCCGCAGCTTCGCCAAGGTGTTCTCGCCCGAGCAGAGCAAGCGGATGAGCACCCTGGTCATCCGCAACGCCCGCATCACCACCCTCGACCCGGCCATGCCGCATGCAGAGGCGCTGGCCGTGCAGGATGGCCGGATCGTGGCCGTGGGCACCAACGAAGAAGTCATGCGGGGCTGGGCCGCAGAGGCGACCATCCTCGACGGCCAGGGGCGCCGGCTCATCCCCGGGCTCAACGACAGCCACACCCACCTGATCCGCGGTGGCCTGAACTACAACCTGGAGCTGCGCTGGGACGGCCTGCGATCGCTGGCCGATGCCATGGCCATGCTGAAGGCACAGGTCGACCGCACCCCGGCACCGCAATGGGTGCGCGTGGTCGGTGGTTTCACCGCCGCGCAGTTCACCGAGAAGCGCCTGCCGACGCTGCAGGAGCTCAATGACATCGCACCGGATACGCCGGTGTTCCTGCTGCACCTGTATGACCGCGCGCTGCTCAACCGCGCGGCGCTGCGTGCCTGTGGCTACACCAAGGAAACACCGGACCCGCCAGGTGGCCAGATCGTGCGTGACTCGCTGGGCAACCCGACCGGCCTGCTGCTGGCCAAGCCCAACGCGCTTATCCTGTACGCGACGCTGGCCAAGGGCCCGCGCCTGCCGATCGAGTACCAGGCCAATTCCACCCGCCACTTCATGCGCGAGTTGAACCGGCTGGGCATCACCTCGGTGATCGATGCTGGTGGCGGCTTCCAGAATTACCCCGAGGACTACCAGGTCATCGAACAGCTGCACCGCGATGACCAGCTGACCGTCCGCATTGCCTACAACCTGTTCACCCAGAAGCAGGGCCAGGAGATGGCCGACTTCGAGCGCTGGACGGACATGCTCACGCCGCGCCAGGGCGATGACCTGCTGCGCCACAACGGGGCAGGGGAAATGCTGGTGTTCTCGGCGGCTGATTTCGAGCTGTTCAACGAACCGCGCCCGGAACTGCCGCCGGAGCTGGAGCCCGAACTGCACGATGTGGTCAAGCTGCTGGTGCAGAAACGCTGGCCATTCCGCATCCACGCCACGTATGACGAGAGCATCACCCGCATCCTCGACGTCTACGAGCAGGTGAACCGCGAAATCCCGTTCGACGGCCTGCGCTGGTTCATCGACCACGCCGAAACCATCACCCCGCGCAACATCGAGCGCATCCGTGCGCTGGGCGGCGGCATCGCCGTGCAGCACCGCATGGCCTACCAGGGCGAGGCGTTCGTCGAGCGCTACGGCGTGCAGGCCGCGCGGCACACACCGCCGGTCAAGCGCATGCTGGCCGAAGGCGTGCCGGTCGGTGCCGGTACCGATGCGACCCGCGTGGCCAGCTATAACCCGTGGGTGGCGCTGTCGTGGCTGGTGACCGGGCGTACCGTCGGTGGCCTGGCGCTGTATGGCGACGAGAACCTGCTGGAGCGCGAACAGGCGCTGCGCCTGTGGACGCAGGGCAGCGCGTGGTTCTCCGGCGACGAAGCCGTGAAGGGCACGCTGAAGGAAGGCCAGCTGGCCGACTTCATCCTGCTGTCGGCCGATTTCTTCCGTGTCGATGACGCGCAGATCGCCGACATCACCAGCCTGCTGACCGTCGTCGGTGGCCGCATCGTGCATGCCGATGGTGACTACGCTGGCCTGGCCCCGCAGCTGCCGCCGGCGATGCCGGACTGGTCGCCGGTCAACAGATTCGGTGGCTACCATGTCGGCGGCACCGCCACCGGCCTGGCCGCCGCCCACCGCCATCACCACGGCGTGGCCTGCAGCACCCACGGCGCCCACGGCCATGCTGCGCAGCACGCCGCCCCCACCGATGACCTGACCGCGTTCTGGGGGGCGATGGGATGCTCATGTTTCGCGTTCTGAACCACGCCGGTGCCGCGGGCACGGTGGACGCATCGATCGTTGGAGCAAGGCCATGGTGAACGCAACCCCGCCGCAGGCACCCGCACAGACTGCCGGTGCCTGGTCCCCGCTGAAGATCCGCATGTTCCGCGCACTGTGGCTGGCCATCCTGGCCAGCAACATCGGCACGTGGGTCAATGATGTTGCCGCCGCCTGGGTGATGGCCGAACGTACCGGTTCGCCGCTGATGGTGGCCCTGGTGCAGTCGGCCACCACGGTGCCGATCGTGCTGCTGGCGCTGGTCTCCGGCACGCTGGCCGACATCGTCGACCGCCGCAGGTACCTGTTGTTCACCCAGGGCTGGATGCTGCTGGTGGCGGCGGTGATGGCAGCGCTGACCGCCACCGGCCACCTGAGCCCGAACCTGCTGGTGGTGCTGACCTTCTGCATGGGCTGCGGCGCGGCGATGGCGATGCCCGCGCAGGCCGCCATCGTCTCCGAGCTGGTGCCGCAACCGATGCTGGCCTCGGCGGTGGCGCTGAACTCGATCGGCATCAACATCGCCCGGTCGATCGGACCGGCCATCGGTGGCGTCATCGTGGCGCAGCTGGGCGCGGTCTGGGCATTCGGCTTCAATGCCATCACGTTCGCGGCGATGTTGTTCGTGGTGTGGGGCTGGAAGCGCGACCCGAAGGCTTCGAGCCTGCCGCCTGAGGGGTTCGGCGCGGGCCTGAAGGCCGGCCTGCGCTATGCCAGCCGTGCCGGGCGCCTGCAGGCAGTGCTGATCAAATCGGTTGGCTTCTTCTTCTTTGCTGCAGCGATGAACGCGATGCTGCCGGTGGTGGTCCGTGGCCAGATGCACGGCGGGGCAGGGCAGTACGGCATCCTGCTGGGCTGCATCGGCATTGGTGCAGTGGGCGGCGCGCTGCTGCTGCCCAGGCTGCGTGCGAAGCTCGACCGCGACCTGCTGGTGCTGCTGGCGACCCTGGCGCTGGCGGCAAGCCTGGTCGGCCTGGCGTTGACCCGCAGCTGGTACGTTCTGCCGCTGGTGATGCTGGTCAATGGCTTTGCCTGGATCACCGTGCTGTCCTCGCTGCAGATCGCTGCGCAGACCGCGGTGCCGGCATGGGTGCGCGCGCGTGCATTGGCCCTTTACATCATGGTGTTCTCGGCCGGCATGGCTGCCGGTGGCCTGAGCTGGGGCGCGCTGGCGCAGCGCACCTCGCCGGGGCTTGCGCTGCTGGTGGCTGCTGCGGGTGCGGTGATCGGTGGCCTGCTGGTCTGGCGCGTGCGCATTGCCGGTACCGAGGAACTGAACCTGCGCCCGGCCGGGCACTGGCCCGCACCCGAGCTGTCGGTGCCGGTGTCGCATGACCGTGGACCGGTGCTGGTGACGGTGGAGTACCGCATCGATGCCGCTGACCGCGCTGCCTTCCTCGCACAGATGCGCGCGCTGGGTACGATCCGCCGCCGCGATGGTGCAGTGGTCTGGGGCGTGGTGGAGGATGTGGCGACGCCGGGCATCCACCTGGAGTATTTCGTGACTGCCTCGTGGCTGGAGCACCTGCGTCAGCACGAACGCATCACGGCCGATGACAAGGCGATCCAGGAAGTGCTGCGCGGCCTGCATCGCGGCGAACGTGCGCCAGTGGTGCGGCACTTCGTGGGCGGGCATGACCCGCTGCCGGCAGCCGGCGTTCCGCACCACCACAGCGATATCTGAAGCGTAGCGCCGGGCCGTGCCCGGCGGATTCGGCATTCGGCCGCCGGGCATGGCCCGGCGCTACCATGCATCAGCGGCGGCGCCATTGCGGCGCCGCCGCCACGCGTCACTTGCGTGCGAACGCCAACAGGTCGGCGTTGAACTGGTCGGCGTGGGTGATGGTCAGGCCGTGCGGGGCGCCGGCGTAGACCTTAAGTTCGGCATCCTTGATGATCTGCGAGGACAGCTTGGCCGAGGCATCGAACGGCACGATCTGGTCGTCATCGCCATGCACGACCAGGGCCGGCACGTCGATCTTCTTCAGGTCTTCGGTGTAATCCACTTCCGAGAATTCGTGCACGCAGTCGTACTGGCCCTTGACGCCGCCCAGCATGCCCTGCAGCCAGAACGAATCACGCATGCCCTGGGTGACGCTGTTGCCATCGCGGTTGGCGCCGAAGAACGGCGTGGTCAGGTCCTTGAAGAACTGCGAACGGTCACCGCCGGTGCCCTGGCGGATGCCGTCGAAGACGTCCAGCGGGGTGCCGGCCGGGTTGGCATCGGTCTTCAGCATCAGCGGCGGCACGGCGCCGACCAGCACCACCTTGGCCACGCGCTTGCTGCCGTGGCGGCCGATGTAGTGCGCCACTTCGCCACCGCCGGTGGAGTGGCCGACCAGGATCGCGTCCTTCAGGTCGAGGGCTTCGATCACCGCCGCCAGGTCATCGGCGTAGGTGTCCATGTTGTTGCCGTCCCAGGTCTGGCTGGAACGGCCGTGGCTGCGGCGGTCATGGGCGATGACGCGGTAGCCGTTCTGGCCCATGAACAGCATCTGCGGGTCCCACGCGTCGGACGACAGCGGCCAGCCATGCGCGAACACGATCGGCTGGCCGGTGCCCCAGTCCTTGTAGAAGATGCGGGCGCCGTCTTTGACGGTTACGAAGTTGCTCATTGCAGGTTCCTTTGGCGGTAGGGGAAAGACACCGGCGGTCGCGCTGCCGGCGTACCGGCAGTACAGCGCAGGATCCACCGCGTGGCTTGCACGCCTGTGTCCGATGGATGGCAGGCGGTCACAGGCCGCGATGACGCGCTTCGCTCTGGCGGAACCGGGTCGATGCTGGCCACGATGTCAGCCAGGCCAGGGAGGAGGCGGCATGCAGAGGACACTGTGGGGAATGATCGTGGGGTGGCTGCTGGCCGGTGCGGTGCAGGCCCAGCCCCATGTCTACAAATGCGTGGACGGGCCGCACCCGGTCTACCAGCAGACGCCCTGCCAGGGGCGTGCGGAATGGCGCTGGGACGTGCCGGCGGAGGCGGCGCAGCCGCGTGGCAGTGGCGAGGTGGCACCGTCGCGTGTGGCGCGGCCGACGCAGCCTGGCCGCGCCTCAGGCAGAACCACGCGTGGCCGCAGTGGCCGCAGCGAAGGTGCGCTGATCACGCTGGAACGCGATCCCGCCGGCTGTCAGCAGGCGCGTCGCGAGCAGGCGCGGAGGATGACGCGGGCGCGTCGGCTGGATTACCAGCAGCGGCGGCAGCTGGATGACGCGCTGCGCCTGGCCTGCCAGCAACCCTGAAACAACAACGGCACCCGAAGGTGCCGTTGCGTGCGTGCGGTGCCGGTGACTCAGTTGCCGTCGCTGGCGGCCGCCGGTGCGCCCGAAGCGCTGGCCTTCGGCAGGCTCAGTTCCGGGTTGCCCTGTTCGGCCTGCAGGATCTGGATGCGGCGCTGCAGGGCATCCAGCTGGTTGTTGGTGCTCTGCACGTCGGTGCTCAGGCTGACCGCCTGCTGCTGGGCCTGCTGCAGGGAGGCGCTGACCTGGGCCGACTGTGCCTGCTGCTGCTCCATTTCCAGCTGCAGGGTACGCAGGCGCTCTTCGTTGTAGGACACCAGGCGCTCGGTGTAGCGCTTGCCTGCTTCGAGGCGGGCGGTGTCGATGTAGACCTGGGCCAGCTGCTCGGTCTGCTGCACGAAGGTGCGGTAGACGCGTTCGGCGTTGTCGACCGCATCGGTCTTGATGACGCGCCAGAAGTTCTTTTCCTGGAACAGCGCCACGTAGTAGGTCAGGGTGCTGGCATTGAACAGCAGGCTGGCGCCGTAGTTGCCGTTGTAGGTGGTGCGCAGCTCGGTGAGCTGGTTCGCATCCATCAACTGCTTGAGTTCGTCAACCGTGTTGCGCACCACCGGCCCGCTGCGGACCGGTTCGGCCGCCGCTTCGCGATCGCCGCGTGCTGCCAGTGCCGGCGGTGCCACCACGATCATGGCCATGGCCAGCAGTGCCGCGCCGCGCGGATACCGGGCGAAGACGGTGCCCCCTGAAGTTTCTCGCATGTCTAGACCATCCACGAACGAAGTGTGGTTGAAATGAATGTGGTTCCCCGCCGCGAGTCTAGCATGGGTGCAGCAGCCGCCAACCGCACCGGACAGGGGTCAATACACCAGCTGGGCGGCATTGCACTGGATCGACTGCATGCTGACGTCGGTACGGCCCAGTTCCAGGCCCAGCAGGTCGGCCAGGACCTGGGTCAGCAGTCCGCCGACGCTGTTGAGCACGGGCTTGAGCGCGGACAGGATCGGCGTAAGCACGGTGCACAGCAGGCCCGAGCAGCTGACCGCGTTGCCGGGACCGGTGATCCCATCGCCGCCGGTGGGGTCGTTGAAACCGCCGGGCTTGGTCTGGATGTAGGAGGCCAGGTTGTCACGCACGCAGTTGTTGTAGCTGATCAGGTTGGTGACGAGGCTGTCGCAGCGGTTGATCAGCAGGCCGCCCAGCAGCGCGCCGAGGGCACCATCGAGCAGGCCCAGGCCCTGGCCGGTGACCGCCGTGCGGTAGCCGGTCCACACCGATCCGTCTTCCCAGCACGTGGTGAGGCCCAGCACGCAGAGCCGGGGCACGCCTTTGGTGACGGTCCAGTCGCCCAGGGGGGCGAGGTTCTGCGCCGGACTGCCATCGCGCAGCAGTGGGATGACGTTGTCGACGTTGTAGCGGCCACCGGCAGGATGCGCGGCGGCCAGGTAGCGTTCGGCCAGGGCGGTAGCGGCCTGCTTGGGGTCGCTCTTCGGGCCGCTGAGCATGCCGGACAGCACGCGCAGCAGCTCGTTGACCAGGCTGGACACCGTATCGCCCACTGCCAGCGGATTGATGCGCGTGGAAGCGGTCTGGCCCGCGGCCAGGGTCAGGTTCTGGCTGTCGGTCAACGCTGGCAGGGTGATCCTGTTGTTGATGAGTGGCTGGCCGAGCAGGGTGAGCAGCTGCGCGTTCTGCAGCGTGGCGTCGCACACGTTGTTCTTCGAGAAGACATCGGCCGCGTTGACGTTGCCGACGCAGGCCCGCAGCACCGACGAGTCCACCTTGACCGTGGCGGTGGGCGGCGTGGCGCCGCACTGGATCGACGACAGCGTGCCCATCGCATTGGTCACGTCCACTTGCAGCGGCAGGTGCAGGCGAGTGCCCAGCAGCGACAGCAGCGCGCCGACCGCAGGCACGCGGTTGCTGTCGACGTCCACCATCAGCCGCACCTGGGCGTTGTACGCACGCGCGCCGACGCCACCGATGGCGATCGACGGCGGCTCGATCACGCCGGCCTTGACGTCGATGCCGAGCAGGTTGAGGCCGCGCACCTGCACGCCGTTGTTGTCGTTGGCGATGGAAATGCCGGTATTGAGCAGGTCCAGCACGTTGATCTTTGATTCCAGCGCACTGCCGATGCTGCCATCCGGCGCGATCACCTCGGCGAACAGGCCGCCGCCGCCGTTCTGGCTGCCCAGGGTGATGTTGGCCTGGTTGATGTCCAGCCCGGTCGACACCAGGCTGCCAAGCGCGCGCAGCTGCGCGGCCACGGCGCTGTCACGGCCAAGCACGACCGCGGTGGCATCGACCAGCTGCGCCAACGAGATCTTGTTGACCGACAGCAGGCGGTTGAAGTCGGCCACGCTCAGGTTGGCCTCCACCGGGATGCCCAGGGCCTTCAGCAGGCCCGAAGGCGTGACGCTCACCTGGGCCAGGCCGTCGTAGGACAGCACCGTGGCGTTGCTCACATCCAGGCCGACCAGGCGCAGGGTGGCCATCAACGGCGAGTTGCCGTTGGTGCGCAGCAGCTGCGATCCGACGCTGAACACCGCCGACGGTGCCGTGCGCTTGGCCACGGCCTGGGCGCTGACCGTGGGCAGCTGTGCGTGGGCGCCGAAGAACGGCAGCACGCTGCGTTGCGCCACCACCTTCACCGCATTGCGCGGATTCTCCACGCTGACGGTACCGATGAAGTGATCGGCAGTGGCATGGTTGGCATTCCAGTTGCCGCAGCGCACATCCAGTTGCCCGCCGAACCGGTTCTCCTGCAGCGCGTTCTGCCGCGCGGCGGTATTGTCGCTGTTGCCGGAGGTGCACAGGTCCAGGCGCTGCGCGCCTGCCAGCGCGGCCAGGTCGGCCACCTTCTGCGCGTCCCGCTTGGCCCAGAGCAGGTAGCCCACTTCGACCAGGCCGAGCATCGTCACCAGCCCGGCCATCACCAGCATCATGGTGACCGACATGCCACCGCGCTGGTGGAAGGTGAGGGTGCGTGGCGGACGGCGCATGGTCGAGTCCTCAGCGGCTGGAGCCGGACGTGCCCGAGCCGCGCGTCACGTCGGTTTCGAAGAAGTCCGGGATTTCGTGTTCGAAGCTCTTGAGGTAGCGCGCATAGCTGGCCGTGGCCTGGTCGCCGAGCATCGGCAGGCGGGCGCCCGCCTGGGTGCCGGAGGCCTGCAGCTGGAACAGCTGGCGCACGGTGGCGCCGTTGCCGGACAGTGCCAGCGCGGCGGTGCTGCTGGTGGCAACCGGCGCGGCCTGCATGCTGGCGGTACTGGCTGCAGACGCAACCGCGGGCGCCGTCAGGTCGACGGTGGGCAGCGGCTCGGCCGCTGCTGGCGTGTGCACGGGCACCGGCGGCGCTGGCACAGCCACGGCGGGCAGCGGGCCGCCCATCATCTGCCCGGTAAGCGGCGGCTGCGGCGACTGCGCGTTGCTTGCCGATGCCCAGAGCAGGCAGCTGGCGGCCAGGGCCATGCGGGGGCGGGACAGGAAAGGAGAGGCGGTCATGGCGTGTTCCCGGTGGGGTGGTCGGCGCTGCCGAAGCGTTCAAGCATGGAAGGGGCGAGGCGTGGGACAAGTCGGTCATCGCGTTCGCTGCGCGTGGCTTCGGCGGCGATCCTCCCCGGCACGGCAACGCGGGTGGGAATGCTGCTGCGCGCTGCTGTGACGGGCGCGGTGGCCTGCGTGCTGCGCGCGGCGTCACGTTGCTGCCAGCGCGCGCGTATCTGCTGCGCCTGTTCACTGATGTTGCGCTGTACGTCCGGGCTGAGCTGTGCCTGCGCCGCAAGGCGCTCGGCGGTGGCGGCATCACCGCGCAGCACGGCCCACAGCGCCAGGTTGGCGGTGGCCTTGGCATTGCCCGGCTGCAGCTCCAGTGCCTTGGCCAGTGGTTCGCGCGCCTGGTCCAGCTGGCCGGCACGCAGGCGTGCGTAGCCCAGGTCACCGAGGTAGTCGGTGTTCAATGGCTGCAGGCGGGTGGCCCGTGCCAACGCCTGTTCACTGGCGGCATCATCGTTGCGGCGCGCGGCGATCAGCCCCAGGCCGTGCGCGGCCGCGGCCGCCTGTGGGCCGGAATCCAGGCTGCGGTAGATGTCGGCCGCGGCGTCGGCCTGGCCCGTTTCGCGCAGGGCATCGGCCTGCAGCAGGCGCAGCGCGGGCGCATCGCCGAAGCGCTGGCGATAGGCATCCACGTGGGCCAGCGAGGCGAACCATGCACCCTGCTGCTGCATGCGTGCGATCAGTTCCAGGTAGGTGTTGCGGCTGTTTTGTGGCGCCGGCGTGGGTTCGGCCAGGCTCGGCGCCTGCCGGTAGGCTGGCGTGGTCGAGGCGCAACCGGCCAGCGCGGCCAGGGCACACAGCAGGTAGGCAGGGCGAAGTGCGGGCATGGTGTTCATCCCATCTTGGTCAAGGTATTGGCCAGCGCCACCAGCGCAGGGCCGGCCAGCACCAGCATCAGCGCCGGCAGCAGGGTCAGCATCATCACCACGGTCATCTTCACCGAGAGCTTTCCGACCTTTTCCTTCAGCGTGTTGCGGCGCTGTTCGCGCAGGCGCACGCTGAACTGGCGCAGCGGCTCCTGCACGGCACCGCCATGTGCGTGCACCTGCAGGATCAGCTGCACGAGGCTGGACAGGTCATCGTCGCCATAGACGTCGCTGAGGCGGCGCAGCGACTGGGCGCGCGTACGGCCCAGCGAATAGGCGGTGTTGGCTTCATGGATCTCGCCGCCCAGCACCGGGAGTGCATCGCGCAGCTTCTCGCCCAGCGTCTGCAGGCTCTGGTCCATGCTGAAGCCCACGCCCTGCAGCAGGCGCAGCAGGTCGATCAGCAGCGGCAGTTCGTTGGATACCGCGCGGCGCCGGCGTGCCACCCAGCTGGACAGTGCGAACTTGGGCAGCAGCAGGCCCGCTGCCAGTGCACCGATGACCACCATGAAGCGTGACGCCCCGGTAGCATCACTCAGCGCCAGTGCAGCCACCAGTACCAGCATGGCCAGCAGCAGCCGCAGCGCAAGATAGATGGCGGTGCCGCGACGCGTGTTCCAGCCGGCCAGATCCAGCAGCAGCCGGTCTTCGCTGGCCAGCAGGGCGGCCTCCAGCCGGCCGCCGGTGAACAGTTGGCCGAGCTGCTGCAGCCAGCCGAAGGAATCGCGGGCCGGCGCGGCGTCCGGCGGCGCGGCGTCACGCGGGCGCAGGGCGGTCTGCAGGGTGGCACTGGTGCGTGCTTCACGGCTGCCGCGCACCCAGCCGCCCAGGCCGAGCAGGGCCACGCCCGCGGCCAGCACCAGCAGGGCCAGCATCCACCAGGTCGCGGCGCTCATTGCAGGTCTCCCGGGAACAGGCGTGCGCTCATAGCGAGCGCGCCAGGCGATACAGCAGGAAGCCACCGACCAGTTCCAGGCCGAGGGCGATCAACAGCACCTTGTGGCCCAGCGGGTCGTGCAGCACGGGCTGGAAGAAATCGGGGCTGCTGATGGCCATGATCACCGCGCTGATGGGTGGCAGCAGCCCAAGCACCCAGGCCGACATGCGGGTTTCCGAGGTGGTGGCGGCCAGTTCCTGCTGTGCCTGTTCCAGGTCACGCATGAAGTCGCCCATGCGCTGCAGGATCTGGTCGGAGCGGCCACCAATGCGCACGCTGACGCCGATCACCACGGCGAGCACCTTCAGTACATCCATCTGGTAGGGCTGGGCGGCCATGCCCAGCGCCCGGTCCAGGTCCATGCCGCTGCGCGCATAGCGCACGGTGGTGTCGAGCATGTCGCGCAACGGCGCGGTGGTCTGTACCGATGCGGTCTGGAACGCCATCTGCAGGCTGTTGCCCAGCGCGGTCAGCCGCACCAGGTTGTCGAGGAAGTCGGGCAGCTGGTGCAGCAGGCGCGCCCGCAACCGCGTGGTACGGCGGACGATCCACAGTACGCAGGCAAGCAGGTACAGGCCCAGGGTCAGCGGGAACATCCACAGTGTGCCCAGGCGCAGCACGGCAACGGCGGACAGCGCGATGCCGGGCACGATCAGCAGCAGCGGCAGTTTCCAGCCCGGGCTCAGCCCGGCGCGCTGCAGGAAGGCATCCCAGGGCAGGCTGCGCTTGGCTGTTGCCGGTGCCCCCCGGCTCGGGTCGCTGGCCGCAGCGGGCGCGTTGCCGCCGCGGCCCAGCTGCTGCTCGGCATGCTGCAGGGAGGCCTGGCGCTGTTCGCGGCCGTGCGCGGCGCCCCACAGCCACACGGCGGCGGCCAGCAGCACGGCGACGATGCTCAGCAGCAGGAGTGCGCCGATGCCCATGCTCAGAAGTCTCCGTACAGCGATTCGCGCAGCAGCTGGCGGAAAGGCTCCAGCTTGCGCGAATGCGGCTGGAAGCCGAGGCCGATCCAGCGGTTGACCTCGGCCCCGCTCGCGTCCACCTGCACCTCGTGGCGGAACATCTCCTGGGTGGTGATCAGGTTGTCGCTGACGCCGGTGATTTCGGTGATCGACACCAGCACGCGACGGCCACTGGGCAGTCGCGCGATCTGCACGATGAAGTCGATCGCGCTGGCGATCTGCCGGCGCAGGCTGTCCTCGCTGCCCTGGAAGCCGGCAAAGCCGGCCAGCATCTCGATGCGGTAGAGGCAGTCACGCGGCGAGTTGGCGTGGATGGTGGCCATCGAGCCGTCGTGGCCGGTGTTCATGGCCTGCAGCATCTCCAGCACTTCCGCGCCACGTACTTCGCCGACCACGATGCGGTCCGGGCGCATGCGCAGGCTGTTGCGGACCAGGTCGCGGATGCCCACGGCACCATGTCCGTCGGCGCCCCCCACGCGGCTTTCCAGGCGCACCACGTGCGGATGGTTCAGCGACAGCTCGGCGGTGTCCTCCACGGTGATGACGCGCTCGGTTTCGGGCACGTAGCTGGTCAGTGCGTTCAGCAGCGAGGTCTTGCCCGAGCTGGTGCCGCCGGAGACCAGGATGTTGCAGCGGCCCAGCACCATGGCCTTGATGAGCGCCTGCATCGGTGCGTCGAAGGTGCCCTTGGCCAGCAGCTCGTCCGGGGTGAAGGGATCCTTGCGGAACTTGCGGATGGACACCATCGGCCCGTCCACGGCCAGTGGCGAGATGATGGCGTTGAGCCGGCCGCCGTTGGGCAGGCGCGCGTCCACCATCGGATTGGAGTCGTCCAGGCGGCGCCCGATCGGGGCCAGGATTCGGCGCAGGATGCGCAGCAGATGGGTATCGTCGGTGAAGCGCTGGGTCGCGCGCCGCAGCATGCCGCCCTGCGAGACGTGCACGTCCTTGAAGCCGTTGATCAGGATGTCCTCGATCGTCGGATCGTGCAGCAGGTCGTCCAACGGGCCGAAACCGGTGAGTTCCTTCACCAGCCCCTGGGCAACAGCCTGCATCTCCTCCTCGTTGATCGGGATGCGCCATTCCTGGATGAAGCTGACGGTCTGCACCTGCACCCAGCGTGCGATGGTGTCCGGCGCCCACGAATCGATGTCGATCCGCTCATCCTCGATGCTGTTGAGCAGATGCTCATGCGCGGCCGACAGCACCTTCTGGTACTGCTCGGTCTGTGCGAACGGTGGGCTGGCCGGTGCGCTTTCAGGCAGCACGGCACGCGCCATGGCGTTGGGAAACAGGGTCACTTTGTCTTCCATGGCGTTCCACCCAGGGCAAGGGCAAGTCTTTCCCGCAGGCCGGGCGGCAGGGCCGGGCCGGCGGCCGGGTCCAGTCGCGCCACCAGCGGGGCGAGGGCGCGCAGGTACGGATCGCGCGGGGCATCCTGCAGCAGCAGGTGGCCGTGGCTGGCCGCGGCCCGCACGCGCGGGCGCTCGGGCAGGGTGGCCAGCAGGGGCAGTTCGAAACGTCGTGCGATCTGTTCCGGGGTCAGGCCGCTGTGTTCGTCATGGCGGTTGACCACCAGCTGCAGCCGGCTTTCGCGTTCGCGCTGCCCGCTCAGGTGCTTGAGGGCGTGGTCGAGCGACACCAGCGTGGCGATGGCGGTGTCGGCGACCAGCCAGATCTCATCGGCCTGTTCCAGCAGCAGCGGCGGCAGTTGGCGCAGCGGGCAGCCGCCGGCATCGCACAGCACGCTGGTGAACACCCCGCGCAGGCGCTGCAGCAGGGCGCCGGGGTCGGACGGCGGCACGGCGTCGCTGCCGCTGGCACGGTCGAGCAGGACGAGGCCACTGGTGTGCCGGGCCATCGCCGTGCGTGCCAGCGTCGCGTCGATGCGGCTGGCGTTGCGCAGTGCATCCTCGTAGTGGAAGCGGCTGTCCAGGTTGAGGTACAGCGCGAGGTCGCCCGCTGGCTGGGCCAGTTCCATCAGCAGGCCATCGGTTCCGGCGGCATCGTCGGCGGCGTCGCCGCGCTGCTGCTGCGCGAGCACCGCCAGATGGGCCGCCAGGGTGCTGGTGCCGACGCCGGCGCGCACGCCCAGCAGCAGGATGAACCGCGCACGGTGCGAGGGCTGGGCGGCGGCTGCGGCACGCGGCGAGAGTGCACGGCGCAGCGCGGCTTCGATGCCGGCGTTGTCACTGTCCAGGTCGAGCACGTCGCGCAGGCCGGCACGCAGGGCCATCACCACGCCTTCCACCTGGCTGTTGCCGGTCGCCCCCACGGCCACCAGGTTCAGGTCGGGCTGGGTCTGCTGCAGTTGTGCGGCCAGCACCATGGACGAGGCCGCGTACTCGGGACGGAAGTCGAGCAGGACCAGGCCATTGGCACCGCGCTGCAGGTCCTGCGCGGAGGTGGGCTGCGCGCTGTCCTGCCAGTGCAGCACTGCCGATGCCGGCAGCCGTGCCGCCAGCCGGGGCAGCAGTTCACGATCGATGCCGTACAGGACCAGGTTCATCGGTGGTCCCGAGGCATGCAATGGCTGGGCGGTGGCGTAGGGCATGGGCGTGGGGTCCGCAGCATCGGGTCAGCGCGAGAATCCGGGTACCGGGTCCTGGCTGACCGGACCCAGCAGCCATGCACCCCATTCGGGCAGGTGCGGGCGGGATTCGCGGTCGCCGGGCAGCGGCAGTTCGGTGTTGCGGGCCAGCGGCTGTACCAGACGCGGGGTGACGATGATCACCAGCTCCTTGTCCTGGCGCTTGTAATCCAGGTTGCGGAAGAACGAGCCGATGATCGGCAGGTCACCGAGCATCGGGATCTTGTTCACCGTGGAAGCGACGGTGGAACTGACCAGGCCGCCGATGACGAAGCTCTCGCCGTCGCCCAGTTCGACCGTGGTATCGGCACGGCGCGTGCTGATGGAGGGAATCTGCACGCCGTTGAGGGCGATCGCGTTGGTGTAGTCCAGGTCGCTCGCTTCCGGTGCGACCTTCAGGGCGATGCGGTTGGCCGACAGCACGGTGGGGGTGACGGTCAGGCCGATGCCGAACGGCTTGTAGGTGACGGTGGTGGTGCCCAGGCCCTGCGGCTCAAGGATCGGCAGCTCGCCGCCGGCCAGGAAGCTCGCGCTCTGGCCGGACAGGGCGACCAGGGTCGGCTCGGCCAGCACGCGTGCCATGCCGTTGCTCTGCAGCAGGTCGACGTCGGCATTCCACAGGCCGTTGGTGGAGCCGAACACCAGCCGGAACGCCGAGGAAATGGGTGATTCGGCTTCGTTGCTGCTGTTGCCTTCCTGCATGCCGGGCAGGATGCCGGTGTTGCCCGGCAGGATGCCGCCGGGGCGGGCGAAGCCGTAGGCAAAGCCACCGTTGCGGTTCTGGAAGCTGATGCCGATCTGCTTCAGCGCGGTCTTGTTGAACTCGACCACCTTCACTTCCACCTGCACCACGCCGCCACTGGCGATGGTGGAGGCGTCGGCCAGCATGCCTTCCTTGCCCAGTGCCATGGCAGCGGTCTTCTGCTCCTGCATGTGGGACAGCATGCTGTCGCTGCTTCCCTGCAGCAGGCCCTGCTGGTCCTGCTGGGTGAACACCAGGCCGTTGCGTCCGGCATCGGCGGCACCCTGCACGGCGCTCTGCACGCGGACCTGCAGTCGCTGCGGCTCGCTCTGCTTGCGGTGCCACAGCAGCAGGGTGGTGGTGCCGGGCGCCTTGCCCACCAGCAATGCCTGGCGCTGGCCGCGCAGCATCACCACATCGGCCACGCCCGGATCGGCGATGGCGACCCGTTCCAGGTCGGCCGGCAGGGTCCACGGACGCTGTTCGCGGGCCTGCAGCACCAGCTCATCTGCCGCCACGCCCGTGCCGGGCGCCAGCAGCACCAGCAGCAGGGCCAGCCAGCGTTGGCGGGCGGTCGGGCGAGGATGCGAGCGATGTACGGTCATGGAAGGTCTCGGGGGCAGGTCAAAGGGAACCGCGGGGGGCTGCACTGTCGCCACGGATGATCTCGATGCCGGCAGGGCGCGCGGCTGCACGACGCGGTGCGGCCGCGCGCGGCGCTGCGTCGGCCACCGGCCGCGGTCGCGCGGAAGCGCCTGCCAGACCGTCGCCGTCGATGCCGGCATAGGCGTTGTTTTCGGGGCGCTGCAGTGCCTGCTGCTGTTCGGTGTCCAGGCCGCGCAGCGGATCCAGCACGCCGCGTGCCTGCGGGAACAGGGCGACGTCGGGCAGGCCCGCGTCGGCCGGGTTGCGCAGCGCCAGGTAGAGCTTGCCCTGCTGGGCGCCCAGCAACAGGCGGTTGGCCTCGTTCACCGGCACTGCCAGCACCGCGCTGCGCGCCGGTTGGGTGGCATCGTTGTGGCTGCTGGCGCTCGAGCTGCCGGTAATGTCGGCGGCGCGCGGGTCGTCGCCCTGCGCACTGCCGCCGTTGTCAGCACTGGTCTGGCCCGGGTCCACGGCGATGTCCTGCTGGCCGTAGCTCAACACCCGCAGTCGGGACAGCAGCAGGCGGGTCTGGGCCAGTTCCGGCTGGCCGTTCGCGCTGTTGCTGGTGCTGCGCAGGTTGAGGAACACATCGACGAAATCGCCGGGCAGGATCCGGTTGCCCGCGCCCACCAGCTCATCGACCGGCACCGCCAGTGCGCGCTCGCCGGGACGAAGCTGCAGCGAGAAACCCTGGGCAAGCAGGCTGCGGTTGACCGTAGTGCCCTCGGCGATGTCCTGCACCGGCACCTTGCCCAGCACCGAGCCCAGGTCGGACGACGCGCCGGGCTCGGCCGCAGTGCGCTGGGCCAGGCGCACGCCATCGGCGCGGATCGGTTCGCCGGCCGGCAGGCGGGCCACGGCTTCCACCACGGTGACGGTGCGCGCATCGCTGGTGGAGGCTGCCATGGGCGCGGTCGCCGTGGTGGCGGGCTTGCGGCCCACCATGAACGCCACTACGGCAAGCAGCAGGGCCAGGGCGATCAGTGCGATGGCGGCGATGCGGGTCAACTTGAGCATGGAACCATCTCCTGAAACCGGTCGTCAGTTGCTGCCGAGGTCGAGCTGGGCGACCGCGACGCTGCGGATGGGGGCCTTCATCACCCAGCCGTACAGCGTGCCGGTGCCAGGAAGGAAGGGGTGGCTGGAATAGTCGTAGCTGACCGTGACGGTCACGCACTGCGCGCTGGCCAGGCCGCTGCAGGCGGCAGGCGGCGATACCACGATGGCGCCGGCGCCGCTGCCCGTGCTGCTGGCCGAACCGCAATCGGGATCCTGGCCCGAGAACTGCAGCAGCCACTGCATCGAGCGGCGCGCGGCCGAGCACGCGGCGACGCGGCGCTCGGCGGTGCTGCCGAAACGCAGCGATGCGCGCGCACCCTCGGCCGATGCGGTGGCCAGGGTCTGCTGCGCGGCCATGATCATCACGCCCGAGAAAGTGAGCATCAGCAGCGGGATGAAGCCGAGCATCATCATCAGCGCGTACTCGACGGTGATGACGCCGCGTTGGCGATGGCGTCCGATCATCCTCATGGCATGACTCCCTGGGTCGAGGCCAGGACCCAGCCGATGGCGGCGAAGGCCAGATAGGCGGCGTAGGGGATGCCCTTGCGTCCCTGGCGGGCGAGGTGCATGTCCTGGATGGCCGGGCGCGCCTGCCAGTGCGCGCTCAGCCGCGCGCAGTGCAGGTGCAGGCGTGGCGGCACCCAGGGCACTACTCGTCGTGCGCTGATCACCAGTACCGAATGCAGGCCTGCCACCAGGCTTGCGGCGATCCAGATCGGCAGCAGGGCGGTCCAGCCCAGCAGCAGGCCCAGCACGGCGAAGAACTTGACGTCACCTGCGCCCATCCAGCCGAGCGCGTAGAAGGGCAGCAGCGATGCCAGCCCCAGCGCGGCGCCCAGCAGGTGCCCCCACCATGGCAGGTGCGGGCCGGAAAACTGGCCGGCGACGATCAACGGGAGGGCAAGCGCGCACGCTCCGGCCAGCCAGGCGTTGGGGACACGGCGGGCATACAGATCGCTGATCGCGATGCGCAGGCTCAATCCCATGGCCAACAGCCCCAGTAGCGTCATCCCACACCCTCAGCGTCCTTCAATGGACACGTACGTGAAACTGAAACCGCCATCGAGGTTGCGCGGAGGCAACCCTCGACGGCATGGCGACTCACTGCGCGGCAGTGGTGGCGTCCTTGGCGGTATTGGTGAGCGCGGTAAACAGCGAGGTGAAGAATGCGGTGATCTGCGCCTTGCCGACCACGACCAGGATGCCGGCGATGACCGCCGCCAACAGGCCATATTCCAGCGCGGTCACGCCGTCTTCTTCGTTGAGGAATTTGCGGATGGATGCGTTCATGACGGTTGTCTCCCTATACCAGTCAGGTTTAGCTGTATTACCCGGTTTGAATGGGCGCCCGGCTCCGCCGGGTCCATCCATGGACCCCCGCCTTCCTGGCAGGGGGACAGGGCGGGACATTCCCCTCCCTGCTTATTCGTCGTGATCCAGAACCCGGGGAGCAGCTGCCACGCGACCACCATGGCGCGGCGTCCGGCCGCGGGTCGAGTGTCTGCTGGTGGCGTGCTTTCGCATGTTTCCCCCTGGGTGAGGCCGCTGTCGCCTGGCCGGATCACCATGGCTTCGACTCTTGCCCGAATGGCGCGGTGCCGCAAGCCAAATCAATATGCAAATTCGGCACAAAGCCATTTTCACGTGAAGAAAAGCGGCCGTTTGCGTGAAGAAAAAACGTTGCCCGACAAATCCGTTCATTTGGATCGAGAAAATCGCCGGGAGGCTTTGCCGCATGCGAATTCCGTGCCATTCGGCGACCTGTTTGGAAACAGGAAAAATTAATGGTTAACGTAATGCGTCACTGTTTACGGGCGCTGATTTACACGCAATACTCAGGTGCATTCGACAAGCAAGCGTGGCAGCCGACCTGCATTGAAAGCCGGGACGGTGAATGGACTACGGCGCGCGCCCTGTCAGGCAGTGGGGGCGGCGGATACGGACTCATGGGGGACGACACTGTCATGGAAGGTGGGGTGGGCGATATCGAAGGCGGCCAGCTCGACGACGGCGAACTCCGGTCGATCGACCTGGCGACGCTGAGCGGTGTGCTTCGCGTCTGCGATGTGGAGCTGCTGCTGCTCGACGGCAACGGCCCCAGGGCTGCCTTCTCTTCGCGTGTGCACGACGAAGCGCTGTTCTGCAGCATCACCTGCGGCTTCCATTGCCGCGGGCGCTTCATGCTGCCCCCGGACTGGGCGATGCTCGGGTTCGTGCATGCCACCGATGAGGTGCAGAGCTGGTGCCACGGCGTGCCGATGGTGGCGGGCATGTCATTCACCGTGCTGCCGGAAGGCATCAGTGAATTCACGCTCAGCGCCGGCACCCGGATCACGGCCATGCTGCTGCCGGTGGCGCGGGTGCAGCGCAAGCTCACCGAACTGAGCCTGCGCAGCACGCCGCCGGCCGGCCAGGCCCTGAGCCTGGTGCAGCTGCCCGTCGACAGCCAGGCGCTGGCCAGCCACTACCTGCAGCTGCACGCGCAGCTGGGGCAGGGCACCGCCCTGCAGCCGGAAGAGACCGACCGCCTGCTGCATGAACACATCCAGGCGCTGCTGGCGGCGGGGCCCGGCGATCGGCCCGGCTTCACCCGGGCGCGGCGGACGCACTACCTGATCGCGCAGCGGGCCGAGAACTTCATGCGGCTCAACCTGCGGCGCAATATATACATGAATGAAATCTGCGATGCGGCCGGGGTCAGCGAGCGCGGCCTGCGCTATGCGTTCGAGGACCTGTTCGGCGTGTCGCCCAACCGCTACCTGTCGATGCTGCGGTTGTGCGCGGCGTGCCGCAGCTTGTCGATGGCCGATTCCAGCCGCCGCTCGGTCAAGGCCATCGCGCTCAGCTGCGGCCTGTGGGATCTGTCCCGGTTTGCCGACAACTACCGCAAGGTGTTCGGCGAACTGCCACGCGACACCCTGATGCGTTCGCCCGCGCAGATCGGCCAACCGGCCTGAAACCAGCGCGCTGCCGAATCTGCATATCCGCCTGCCGAATCCGCCCGTGGCTTTGCCGGAATGCGCGATTGCCGTGCCGGAATGAAGTGCCCCGCCAACGTTGAAACCGCTGAAATGTCAGTCACGTGCCGACCGGCATGCCCACTGGATTTCAAGTCGTTCGTCAACGGGGGAAGTGCTCATGAACCGCATTTACCGGCGTGTATGGAACCGCCAGCTCAATGCTCTTGTCGTGGCCTCGGAACTGGCCACCGGCGATGGCGGGGCGACCACGCTCCGCGATCCGCAATCGAAACTTCTGGTGCCCAGCGCACTGGCCCTGGCACTGCTCAGTGTCCTCGCCAGCGGCACAGCGGCCGCCAGTGAAGCCAATCAGTCACTGCGTGACCTGCAGGCACTGGCGGCCAAGTACACCCAGACCATGCCGGTGAAGGTCGATGCCGAAGTGGCACTCGCCGCCGCCGCACGCCAGGCGCAGACCAGCCCGGCCATCAGCACCGATGCGCGCATCGGGCTGCAACTGAGCACCACCGGCCTGCCGGTGGTACGCGATGTGCTGCCGGCCACGGTCAAGGTTTCACTGGGCACCGGCAAGGCGCCGCAGCAGGTGGCCGCGCCGGGCGTGGCGGCCGATGTGCGTGCGTCGGTCGGGCTGGGCAGCAGCACCCGCGTCGAAGCCGCCGTGGCGGCGCAGCTGGCCCCGCAGTCGCAGGCACCGCTCGCCGTGGCCACCACGGCCGCTGCCAAGGCCCAGGTGGGCGTAGCGGGCACGCCGGTTGCGGCTCTCGATACCAAGGCCGCGGTCGCCGCAAACGTGGCGGCAACGCCGACCACGTCGCTGTCCGGCCTGAAGGCCGCGGTCGATGGCCAGGTCGATGCAAAGCTGGCGCTGGCCGGCCATGCCATCGAAGGGCAGGGCAAGGTGGGCGCTGCGGCGTCGGCCACGCTGCCGGCCAAGGAGGAACTGCCGGGCGACACCGATGATCGTGCACTGACTGCCGGGCTCGATGGCACCGTCGCCGGCAACGTGCGCGTGCTGGGCCCGGATGGCGAGGCGGTCATCGCCGACCGCAACCTGAAACTGGCTGGCAGCACAGTCGTGGGCGCGCAGACCAGTTCGCTGGGCCTGGGTGGCCTGCTCACCGGCGTCGGCAGTGCGCTGAACGGTGTCGGCGGAGCCGTCGGCAGCCTGGTAAACGGTGATCTCAACGGCACGGTCGGCAACCTCGGCGGTGCCGTGGGCGGCCTGCTCGGCAACACCCTGGGCGGCCTGGGCCTGACCCAGCCGTCGGCCATCCCGCCGAACAGCCCGAAGGCACCCGCGGCGGCCGATCCCAATGCCGGCCTGATCATCGGCACCGGCGGCCTGGTCGGTGGTCTCGGCGCATTGATCGGCCCGACCACCGCCAGCCTGTTCGGAGGCACCGGCTACCTGACCAATGGCAACCTCAATGTCAGCACCGCCAATGTCATGCAGACCTATTCAACGGTCAATGTGCTGGGCATCCCGCTGGTCAACGCCACCCCAGTCGGCACGACGCTGAATGGCCTGGGCGGTGCGGTCACCGGTGGCAGCTCGCATCTCACCCTGATCGGTGGTGTCACCTCGGACAGCTACATCTACAACATCAACAACGGCAACCCGGGCGGATTGCTGGGCCTGCTGCTGCCGGGCCAGTCGCCGGACTGGGCGGCCAAGTGCCTGGATATCGGCCTGGCCGATATCTCCTGCTGGGCGGTCAATCCGGCGCAGGATTACCAGGTGCTGATGGGTGACGGCGCCTTCGCCAACGGTTCCAGGGAAGTGGTGATCGGCGCCAACGCACGCCACGAACTGCCCAGGGTCGATGCCAACGTCGCCTTCCCCGGCAACGGCACCAACGATCCGACCAACCCCACCGGCGTGCCCACCGCGGACTATGCCGCGCGCATGGGCCATTCGGTGATCGTCGGCGACAGCGCCTCCGGCACCGCCAACGGGCAGACCCTGCTCGGCGCCGAGGCAACCTCCGACAAGGCCAATTCGGTGGCGCTGGGCTACCGCTCGGCTGCACTGCGCGGCGCGCAGGCCAGCTACAGCGCATACGGCCTGACCGCAGCGCAGGTGTCCGCCGGCGAAGTGTCCGTGGGCAGCGCCAACGGCGGCGAGCGGCAGATCACCAACCTGGCCGCGGGTAGTGCCAACACCGATGCGGTCAACGTCGCCCAGTTGAGGGGCGCGATCAGCCAGATCGATGCACTGGGTGACGTCGCCGTGACCTACGACCTGGACGCCAACGGTGACCCGGACTACCGCCGTGTCACGCTGGGCAATGGCACCGGCACCACCACCCTGGGCAACCTGGCCGCAGGTGCGATCAGCGCCACCAGCACCGAAGCGGTCAACGGCAGCCAGCTGTTCACCAGCAACGATGCGATCACGCGCTTCTTCGGCGGCCGCACGGCCTTCGACCCGGCCACCGGTGCCTTCACCGCACCGCTGTTCGAGATCAGCACCATCTCCGGAGACGGCGCGATCGCGCAGGGCGCGTACGAGAACGCCACCGATGCCTTCGACGCCGTCGATGGCTCGCTGGTGAACCTCAACACGCAGATCAACGACATCCGCAACGGCGGCACCAAGTACCTGCGGGTGAACTCCACCGGCGTGGAAGCCGTGGCCACCGGCAGCGACTCCATCGCCGTCGGCAGCAACGCGCAGGCCACCGCCGCCAACAGCATCGCCGTCGGCGCAGGCAGCCTGGCCGACCGTGACAACACCGTCTCCGTCGGCGCCGCCGGTGCCGAACGCCAGATCGCCCACGTCGCCGCAGCGACCGAGGCGACCGATGCGGTCAACCTGGGCCAGCTGCAGGCATCGGAGCAGGGCGCGCTGCGCTACGACCTCAACGCCGATGGCAGCGTGGACTACGCCAGCGCCACGCTGGGCCAGGGCGGCACCGCCACCACCCTGCGCAACCTGGGCCCGGGCGAAATCAGCGCGCTCAGCAGCGAAGCCATCAATGGCGCCCAGCTGTTTGCCGCCAACCAGACCGTGGCCACCCACCTGGGCGGCGGTTCGATGGTGGATGGCAACGGCGTGGTCACCGCGCCGACCTACAACATCAACAACGTCGCCGCCAACGGCACCATCAGCCAGGGCAGTTACAACGACGTGGGCAGTGCCTTCGATGCGGTGAGCAATTCGCTGGCCAACGTGGTCGACCAGACCGACGACCTGGACAAGCGTGCGGTGAAATACGATGTGGATGGCAACGGTGACCTGATGGATTCGGTCACCCTCAGCGGTACCGGTGGCGCTGCGGTGACGCTGACCAACGTGGCCGCTGGCAGCATCCAGGCCGGCAGCAGCGATGCCATCACCGGCGACCAGCTGTTCGCCACCCACGCCACCATCGCCAGCTACTTCGGTGGCAGCACCACCTACGACGGCACCACCTCGCAGTGGACCGCACCGTCCTTCAGCATTTCCAGCATCGCCACCGACGGCAGCATCTCGCTCAACGACTACAGCAACGTCACCGCCGCCTTCTCGGCGGTCGACGGTTCGCTGCGCACGCTCAACCAGCGCATCCTCAACGGCAGCGCCAGTCCCTACCTGGCGGTCAATTCGGCTGCCGCCGCAGCAACCGCGACCGGCGACGAGGCGGTGGCGGTGGGTCCGCAGGCCAGCGCGGCCGGTGCCTCCAGCGTGGCCGTCGGCAACGGCGCCAGCGCCAGCGCTGACAACAGCGTGGCCCTGGGCAGCGGTTCGGTCGCCAGCGTCGGCGCACAGACCGGTTACACCGGCGCCTACGGCGAAGCCGGCGCCAGCAACTCGGCCGGTGAAGTCTCGGTGGGCAGCAGTGGTGCCGAGCGCAAGATCACCAACGTGGCCGATGGTTCCGATGACCACGACGCCACCAACGTGGGCCAACTGAACAACGGCGTGAACTACGCCATCGACCAGTCCAAGGCCTACACCGACCAGAAGATCCAGAACATCACCAACGTGGCGGGCAGCTTCCGCGCCAACAACAGCAACAACCTGGCCGACCCGGCCGCGACCGGCGCCAACTCCGCCGCCGGTGGTGCCGGCTCCACCGCCGCTGGGGCCAACTCCACTGCGCTGGGCAATGGCGCGCAGGCGCAGGCCGACAACTCGGTGGCGCTGGGCGCCGGCTCCGTCGCCAACCGCGCCAACACGGTGTCGGTGGGCGCTGCCGGTGCCGAACGCCAGGTGGTCAACGTGGCCGACGGCACCCAGGCCACCGATGCGGTCAACGTGCGCCAGCTGCAGGCATCGCAGCAGGGCACGCTGCGCTACGACACCACCGTCAACGGCGACACCAACTTCAACAGCGTCACCCTCGGCAGCACCACCGGTGGCCCGACCACCGTGCGCAACGTGGCGGCCGGTACCGCCGGTACCGATGCGGTCAACGTCGACCAGCTGAGGGCCGGCATGTCGCAGACCCTGGACTGGTCCAAGGCCTACACCGACGAGCGCATGGGCGGCTTCGAGCGCGAACTGCGCAAGACCGACAACCGCGCTTCGGCCGGCATCGCCTCGGCCATGGCCACCGCCGCACTGCCGCAGCCCAGTGAAGCGGGTCGCAGCATGGCCTCGTTCGCGGCGGGCAGCTACAACGGCGAATCGGGCATGGCGCTGGGCATCTCCGGTGTCTCCGAAGGCGGCCGCTGGATCTACAAGTTCAGCGGTTCCACCAACACCCGTGGCGAAGCCGGCGTAGCCGTCGGCGCCGGCATCCAGTGGTAAGCGCGCGGGCCGGGCTGCGCGACAGCCCGGCCCTGCCCACCACATCGACAGGGGGAATCCCAATGACGTTCCAACGCACCTCGCGCCCCGGCCCGTTCGCCGCGTCGCTCATCCTGGTCCTGGCCGCCGGCCTGCTGGCCGGTTGCCGCAGCACCGCACCCGCCGGGGAATCGCCGGCTGCGGACACCCTGGTCAGCTTTCCCGATGCCAGCAAGGCATCACTGAAGGAAGGCACCTATCCCGACGTGGCCGACCTGCGCCGCTTCGCCCCTGGCATGAGCAAGCGCCAACTGTACGCGCTGCTGGGCACGCCGCACTTCAACGAAGGCATGTGGGGCGTGCGCAGGTGGAATTACCTGTTCAACTTCCGCACCGCACAGGGCGCGGAATACTTCACGTGCCAGTTCCAGGTGGAATTCGACGGCAAGGGCATCGCCCAGGCCGGGCACTGGAAGCCGCAGGCCTGCGCGGCCGTGCTTGACCCGCCGCCGCCGCCGCCGGTTGCAGCCGCGCCTGCGCCGCTGCCGGCCCAGCCGCTGCGCTTGTCCGCCGATGCGTTGTTCGGCTTCGACAGCGACGTGCTGAGCCAGGAAGGCCAGACGGCGGTGCAGGGCGTGCTCGCACAGGTGCGTGAAGCCAGCCAGGTGCAGTCGATCCAGGTGGTCGGCTACACCGATCGTATCGGCGGCGCCGACTACAACCAGCGGCTGTCGCAGCGGCGTGCCGAGTCGGTGCGGGTGGCACTGGTGCAGGGCGGGGTACCTGCACAGGCCATCAGCGCGGAAGGACGCGGCGCCGCCGACCCCCTCGTGGAGTGCACGCAGCGAAGCCAGCGCGAGCTGATCGCCTGCCTGGCGCCGAACCGCCGCGTACAGATCGCCGGTACCGCCCGGCTCGACTGAGCGCCCCCGCCGGTCCTGCCGGCGCCCGTGTTTCCCCCCTGATCCGCCGGCCGGCGTGGATGCGTCTCCCCCGTCATCTCCGCTTGCCGGCGGGCCAGGTCTTTCCATGGTGCACGCGATGAATGCCCAATTCCTGCCCTTGTCCATGAAGACGGAAACCACAGTCAGCGTGTATGGCCAGCTTGGCAACCACTCGGTGGTGCGCCTTCCCGGCCGGCGCCTTCCCGGCCTGATCCTGCAGGCCGACACCGTGGCCGGGTTCCTCACCCAGCTGCAGGACGCCCAGGCCTGCCTGCGCAGCGGGCGCGCGCAACGTGCCGATGCCGCGATGGACATGCTGATCGACACGCTGCAGCAGTGGTACGCCCTGATCGAATCACGCCTGGCCGACGCCGGCGAGGCGCTGTAGCGGCCGCAGGTTCTGCCATCCACGCATGGCGTGGATCTACTGAATCAACCGGATCCGTGGCAGTAGATCCACGCCATGCGTGGATGAACGTCAATCGCTGTCTTCGACGCGCTCGCCCATCAATTCGCGCTGGCGCTTGTCCAGCTCTTCGGCGTATCGCTTGCGCACGAACGCTTCGGAGACCACGCCCAGCACCTGGCCATCACTGGCCACCACCGCCAGTTCGTCGGCCTGGGTCTGGTCGAAGCGCTGCATCACCGCCACCACGTTGGCGTTGGCGGCCAGCGCAACGTCGCGGTTTTCGGCATAGTCGCCCACCACCGCGTCCGGCTTCACGCCATCGCCGTACATGCGCGGAATCTGCACGATACCGGCGTAGTGGCCTTCGCTGTCCACCAGGATCACGCGGCCGCCCGAACCCAGCGGGAAGCGCTGGCGGAACGAAGCCGTATCCAGATCGGCCGGTGCGGTGGCCACGCCCTTGCGCATCATCCGCCCGGCGTTGAGGTTCTGCACCCAGCCCACGTCGCGCGCGCTCTTGATGGTTTCCCCGCGCAGGTGCATGCGCCAGGTGGAGAACGAATAGCCGAACCACTG
>Ga0308172_1000890_pt1 | contig 27027 bp, 26 predicted proteins | sample PhyGR2_FD_202134 | JGI IMG/M metagenome (GOLD analysis project Ga0308172, IMG submission 202134) | Phyllosphere microbial communities from UC Gill Tract Community Farm, Albany, California, United States - DLSLSG.R2 | ecosystem: Host-associated > Plants > Phyllosphere > Unclassified | place: USA... | reverse complement strand
GACCGATTGCACAAGCTGGCGGCGTGGTTCGACGCCGCCAACCGTACCCGCGATCTGCTGCGCACCACCGTGCGCGCCGACCTTGCGGTGGTGGAATTGTTGTTGGCCTGGAACAAGGTCAACGAGCGGCAAGCAAAGGGGAATAGAGCATGAGTGCCACCAACGCCCGCCAGGGCATCCTGTCGCTGGCGGTCAAGGACAAGGCCGCGCTGTACAGCGCGTACATGCCGTTCGTGAAGAACGGCGGCGTCTTCGTCCCCACCCCCAAGCGCTACTTCCTGGGCGACGAGGTGTTCCTGCTGCTGACCCTGCCGGACTCCAGCGAGCGCCTGCCGGTGGCCGGCAAGGTCATCTGGGTGACCCCCGCCGGCGCCCAGGGCAACCGCGCGGCCGGCATCGGCGTGCAGCTGGCAGAAGGGGCCGAGGGCGAGACTGTGCGCAACAAGATCGAGACGTTGCTGGCCGGCATCCTGACCTCGGACAAGCCCACGCACACGATGTGAAGAAATTTCGGCGAAACCGTTGACGCCGAAAATTGCCGCCCTATAATGAGCGGCTCAGCAGCATCGGGCGGTTAGCTCAGCGGTAGAGCATTGCCTTCACACGGCAAGGGTCGCAGGTTCGAACCCTGCACCGCCCACCACGATTCAGTCGAAAAAGCCTCCGGAAACGGGGGCTTTTTTGTTGGGCGTTTCATGCGCATCGGATCCTGCAGGCCAGCCGACGTCGCCCGCGCTATCGTGCAGGTGCAGCGCCGCCCGCTGTCCCACCTACCGAGGAACATGGCATGGACCCCAGTGGCACCGATCCCGCCGTCGGCACACCGTCCGATTACGGCGACACGCTGTACCGGGTGTACTTCGAAGTGGGCGAGTGGCAGGACATCGCGCGCGATGCGATCACCGCCTTCCTGTTCGAGCGCCGCCAGGCCCATGCGAGCTTCAACGGTGCGCTTGCGGAACTACGGCCCCGACCTCATGGCTACGAGGTGGACCTGCCGATGCAGTTGATCCCGGAAGTGGTCCGCGTTCTGGCTGCGCACAACATCGCCGTCTATCAAGTGGTCCGAACCGAGCGGCGTTGAGGACTGCAGTGCAGGACGGGGCGCAACCCTGCGCGCACGCGACGCGTTCGGGGAGCGCCGATGGCATCGAACGAGGTCATCGACAGTGCTGCATGCGACAGCGCTCGCCGGCCACCCGTGATGCGCTGCGTGGGTTTCAACGGGCGGGACGCGAATCACCCCATGCGCGCGCGCTGCTCCTTTATGATGCGGCCTACGCAAGGAAAGCCCGGGAACGGATATGGATGCGCGTCTCACGCGCGAGCAGGTGCTCGCGCTGGCGCCGGATGCGTCTTCAAGCAAGGCGGCCGGCGGGTTGGCAACGGATGGCAAATGGGGCCTGCTGGGCGCCGACGATGAAGCGGTGTGGGGCGAGTGCCAGGGCAGCGGCGCAAAGCCTTACCAGGCGCAGGTGGATCTGTCCGCGCTGGTCAGCCGCTGCTCCTGCCCCAGTCGCAAATTTCCCTGCAAACATGGCCTTGCCCTGCTGCTGCTGTACGCGCAGGGCAACCCGCGCTTTTCGCCGCTGCCGCAATCCCGGCCCGGTTGGGTGGACGAATGGCTGCGCGGTCGTCGCGAGCGCGCCGCGCGCCATGTACCGGCGGGTGAGGGCGCTGCCGCCGCACCCGTGGTTGCACCCGAGGCGGCCGCCGCAGCGGCGGCCAAGCGCGAAGCTACGCGCTGGAAGCGCATCACCCAAGGCTGCGCCGAGCTGGAGCGCTGGATCGCCGACACCTTCCGTCATGGGCTGGCCAACCTGGGGGCCAGTCAGCGCGAGGATGGGATGAACATGGCCGCGCGCATGGTGGATGCGCAGGCCCCGGCGCTGGCTGGCCAGCTGCAGCTCGCGATGGACGCCGAACAGATCGGCGTGGCCGGGCTGTCCGAAATGGGGGAACGGCTGGGCCTGCTGCAGCTGCTGAACCAGGCCGTGCACCGGCGTAGCGTGCTGTCCCCGGCGCGGGTAGCAGACCTGCGCGCGGCACTCGGCTGGCCGCTGGACAAGGACGAGGTGCTGGCCACGGGCGAAACGCTGCGCGATCGCTGGCACGTGCTGGGGCAATGCGCCGTGGAACTGCCGGGGCGACTGACCGAGCGTCGGGTGTGGCTGCACGGGCTGGATAGCGGGCGTACGGCCCTGCTGCAGGAATTCGCGCATGGCGGGCGCGGCTGGGAACGCACGTGGCCCGCCAACCACGTGCTGGCTGCCACCCTGCATTTCTTCCCGGGCACCGTGCCGCTGCGGGCGCTGGCACCGGCTGCGACCGCGCTGGCAGAGCAGCCTGGTGCGCCGCAGTTCGATGGCAGCGCCGGCATCGATCAGGCCTCGGCGTCCTTCGCGACCAATCCCTGGCTGGCGCAGGTCCCGTTGCGTCTGCAGGGGCATGTACAGGTGGCCGACGACACATGGCACATGCACACCGACGCCGGCTTCCTGCCATTGCAGCTGGATACAGATGACGGCTGGGCCCTGATGGCGTTTGCTGGCGGTCATCCGCTATGCGTGATGGGCGAGTGGGACGGCCGCGCGTTGCTGCCGTTGTCGGCCTGGACCGCCCACGGACACTACTGGCACAGGAGCGCGGCATGAGCGATGCATGGTTGAAACCGGCCCTGCTCGGCATCGACCGCCCGCAGGTGATCGAGGCGGACGGCGCGCTTGGCGCGCTGCTGCAGCAGATCGGGCCAGGCGATGATGCCGCGCTGGCCTACAGCCGTGGCGTCGGCGCCATCGCGGCATGTGGCCTGGCCGCAGTGCGTGTGGGCGCCTCGGAGAATGTGTCGCTGCCCGCGCCAGCCGCACATGACGCGCAGGTCGTACCCGATGCGCACCCCTGGACCGCCTTGTTGGCCGCCGTATTCGCGCGCAGCGTGGTTGCCCAGGGATACGACGTCCGGCTGCGCCACGAGGTCTGCCTGCGTCTTGCCGCACACCAGCGCACGCTGCCGCATGCCGTCCTGCCGCAGGCGCTGGACGCCGGCGCACGCAGCGTGCCGCTGCGCACGCGCCTGCTGCCGGTGCTCGGCGTACGAGGACAGTGGCTGGCCGCCTGCAACCCGGCGTGGGCGTTCGCACATGCCGACGCCGTCGGCGAGGCGGCTACCCCCGCAGATGAAACGGCATTGGCGTGGGACGACGCGCGGCATGACACGCGTCTGGCCTGGTTTGCACACACCCGCCACACCGACCCGGCGCTGGCGCGCGAACGCCTGCAGGATCACCTGAAAGCGATGTCGGCGCGCGAACGTGTCGATTTCGTCGGCGCATTGGCCGCGCAGCTGGAACCGGACGATGCGCCGCTGCTGCAGTCGCTGCTGAAGGACCGCAGCCGCGAGGTGCGCGCGCTGGTCGGGCCCTTGTTGGCGCAGTTGCCGGCCTCCCCGCATGCGCAACGCATCGCCGACTGGATGCAGCCCCTGCTGGTCAAACGCAGTGGGCTGCTGCGCCGGACCAGCTGGGAATGCGAGGCGCCGAAGGCGGCGGATCCGCAGTGGGCCGATGCCGGCATCGAACTCAAGCGCCCCCAGTACGACGACCTGGGCGAACGCGCGTGGTGGTTGTACCAGTTGGTGCGGCAGCTGCCGCTGGCCTGGTGGACCGGCCACACCTCGATGACCCCGGTGCAGCTGTTGGCCTTTGCGCGGGGCACCGACTGGGAGGCCGCCCTGCAGCGCGGCTGGCTTGAACGCGTCGACGCCACGCAGCCGGCGTGGCTGGCGGCGATGCTGGACGACCGCAGCCTACACGCCCACACCCCACGCCTGCTGGCGATGCTGCCGGTACTGCAGCGCGAACAGTACTGGCCGGACACATTGGATGCCTTGGCTGGCGAAGGCATGCTCAGCGATGTGCTGGGCTCATGCGCACCGGGCGAAACGCTCACCGCGCATTATTCCGCGCGCCTGGTGCCGGGCGTGTGTGCGTGCTTCGCCAGTGATCGCCTGCGCCACGACTACCTGCTGCGCCAGCAGCTGCTGGAACTGACCAGCCTGCTGCACCCCAGCGTGTTGTCCCACGTTCTGTTGCCCGCACAGCCCGATGACGCCACCGACAGCATGCGCGCCTGCGCGCATGACCTGCTGCGCATCGTTGAAGTGCGCCGCGCCCTGCATTCTTCCTTCTGACCTTCACCCGGAGCCACGATGAGCACTGCCGTCCTGCGCCAACACGCCGAACACCAATACGCCGAAGAACTGGATCAGCTGCGCCGCCTCGACCAGCGCCAACGCCCTGCCAACTGGCAGCTCTCGCCCTGGGCGGTGGTGACCTACCTGATCGGTGGCACGCTCGACAACGGCTTCGTGGTCAGCCCCAAGTACATCGGTGATCGGCGCCTGATGGAAATCGCGGTGGCCACCATCGCCACCGACCGCGCGCTGCTGCTGTTTGGCGTGCCGGGCACGGCCAAGTCGTGGGTATCGGAGCACATGACCGCGGCCATCAGTGGTGACTCCACGCTGCTGGTGCAGGGCACCGCCGGTACCAGCGAAGAACAGATCCGCTACGGCTGGAACTATGCGCAGCTGCTGGCAAACGGTCCCAGCCAGGCCGCCCTCGTTCCCAGCCCGCTGATGAACGCGATGCGCCTGGGCAAGATTGCCCGCATCGAGGAACTCACCCGCATTCCGGCCGACGTGCAGGACGCGCTGATCACCGTGTTGTCCGAAAAGACCCTGCCCATTCCGGAGTTGGGCTCGGAAGTGCAGGCCACGCGTGGGTTCAGCGTGATTGCCACGGCCAACAACCGCGACAAGGGCGTCAATGAGCTGTCCAGCGCGCTCAAGCGTCGCTTCAACACGGTCATCCTGCCGGTGCCGTCCAGCGAGCAGGACGAGATTGCGATCGTGACCAAGCGCGTGGGCGAAATGGGCGTGGCGCTGGACCTGCCTGCCGAGCCGCCTGCGCTGCAGGAGGTGGCACGGGTGGTCCGCATTTTCCGCGAGCTGCGCAACGGCATGACCGAAGACGGCAAGGCCAAGCTGAAGTCGCCCACGGCCACGCTGTCCACGGCCGAGGTGATTTCGGTGATCAACAACGGCATGGCCCTGGCCGGGCATTTTGGCGATGGCGTGCTGCGCCCGGCCGACATGGCGGCCGGCATGATCGGTGCCATCGTCAAGGACCCCGTGCAGGACCAGGTGGTCTGGAACGAGTATCTGGAGACCGTGGTGAAGGAGCGCAGCGAGTGGAAGGACCTGTACCGCGCCTTCCGTGACCACGCCTAAGCCACGCCAATGAGCCAGAGCGTTTCCCTGTTTGGCGTCCGCCACCACGGCCCGGGCTGCGCACGCAGCCTGCTGGCCGCCCTGCATGCGCTGCAGCCGGACTGTGTGCTGATCGAAGGTCCGACCGGTACCGAAGCGCTGCTCACGCATGTGAGCGACCCGGCCATGGTGCCGCCGGTGGCGCTGCTGTCCTACAGCGTGGACGACCCGCAGCTGGCGGTCTTCCATCCCTATGCACTGTTCTCGCCGGAATGGCAGGCCCTGCAGTGGGCGCGCGACGCGGGCGTGCCGGTGCAGTTCATCGACGTTCCCCCGTCGCTGTCGCTGGAGTGGCAGCAGCAGGCCAAGGCCGGGCAGGTCCCGTCGATGGCGGAGGGCGAGGCCGAGGGCGACCTGGATGCTGCGACGGCCGAGGACACCACCGCCGTCACCGGCCCAGACGATCTGCCCGCAGTATCGGCCGATGCGCCGCTTGAGGAGGCCCCGGTCACCGACGCGGATCCACCGCTGCCGTCCGACCCGCTGGACTGGCTGGCGCGTGCGGCCGGCTATGGCGACGGCGAGGCGTGGTGGAATCACATGGTCGAAGAGCGCGGCGATGGTCAGGATCTGTTTGCCGCGATCGCCGAGGCCATGCACGAAGTGCGCGCGCACGCCCCGCCGCGGCCTTCCGCGCGGGCGGCGCAGGACGCCATTCGTGAGGCGCACATGCGCGCCGGGCTCCGGGCAGCGTGCAAGCAGTACCAGCGCATCGCCGTGGTCTGCGGTGCCTGGCACGTGCCCGCACTGGACGCGGCCGCGTTGGCGGCCCACAGCGTCGCCGCCGACAACCGTCTCCTCAAGGGCATGCCCAAGCGCAAGACCCAGTCCACCTGGGTGCCGTGGACCTACCGTCACCTCAGCGCCGGCAGTGGCTACGGCGCCGGTGTGGATGCGCCGGGCTGGTACGACCACCTCTGGCGCAATGCCGGCGCGCACCATCAGCGCGCCATCGGCTGGTACGCGCGCGTGGCCGGCCTGCTGCGTGAAAGCGGGCTCGACTGTTCTTCCGCACACCTGATCGAAGCGGCCCGGTTGGCCGATACGCTTGCGGCGATGCGCGAGCGGCCGGCGCCGGGTCTGGAAGAAATCAACGATGCCACCCGCAGCGTCATCTGCAATGGCGATGACACGCCCATGCAGCTGATCCGCGACAGACTGTTGCTCGGTGATGCACTGGGCAGCGTGCCGCCCGCCGTGCCGGTGGTACCGCTGCAGCGCGACCTGGAGGCGCAGCAGAAGCGCCTGCGGCTCAAACCCGAAGCGCTCGCCCGCACCCTCGACCTGGACCTGCGCGGTGACACCGACCTGCAGCGCAGCCATCTGCTGCACCGCCTTGCCTTGCTGGACATCCCGTGGGGCCAGTTGACCCATGCGGGTAGTTCCGCACGCGGTACGTTCCACGAGTACTGGCAGCTGGCCTGGCAACCGCACTTCCAGGTCGACCTGATCGATGCCAGCCGGCTCGGCCAGACCCTGGCCGCTGCCGCCAGCCAACGTGCCCTGGAAGAGGCTCGCCACGCCACGCAGCTCTCGGTGCTGTCGGCGCTGGTCGACCGCGTGTTGCTGGCCAACCTGCCCGAGGCGGTCAGCGCCATCGCCAGTGAGCTGGAAGCGCGCGCGGCCACCGACGCCGACCCGCTGACGCTGCTGGATGCCTTGCCGGCCCTGGCCAACGTGTACCGCTATGGCAACGTGCGCCGTACCGAAGGCGAGCAGGTGGCCCATCTCTTCGACGGCATGCTGCAGCGGGCCTGCATCGGCCTGACGATCGCCCTGTGTGATCTGGATGACGGCCGCGCCGAGCAGGCGCGCGAGACCCTGTTGGCCGCCGACCGTGCGATCGCCCTGCGCGGCGACGAGGCGGGCCAGCAGGCCTGGCGGCGCAGCCTGGCCAATGTTGCGTTGTCGACCACCACCAGTGCGCTGGTGGCTGGCGCGGGGACGCGACTGCTGCTCGATGCGGGCCACCTGGATGGCACGCAGGTGAACCTGCAGCTGCAGCGGGCGTTGTCGGCAGGTGCCGAGCCGTTGCCGGCGGCGCACTGGCTGGATGGCTTCCTCAACCGCAACGCGACGGTACTGTTGCACGATGATGCGGTGTGGCACCTGATCGACGCGTGGGTCTGTGGGCTGACCGATGAGCATCTGGTGCAGGTGCTGCCGCTGGTAAGGCGCACGTTTGCCGAGTTCGAAGCGGCCGAGCGGCGCGACCTTGGCGAGCGCGTGAAGCGCGGCGTGGGGGCCGCCCCGGCAGCGGTCGTCGCATCCACCTGGAACATCACGCGCGCCGAGCGCGCGTTGCCGATGCTGCGCGAACTGTTTGGAGTGGATGCATGAGCGAGCTCACCGATCCGGCCGCCCCGGCGGTTCCGACCACCCGTGCCGAGCGCTGGCGCTTGATCCTGGGCCAGGAAAGCAGCGCCAGCTGTGGCGCCCTGCGCAGCACCCTGCAGGGCGTGGACGCGGCCTTGGGCGCGCTTTACGAGCCGCACGGTCCCAACGGCCTGGCCCGCCGTGGCGGGCGGGGCGGTTCGGCCCCGAACGTGGCGCGCTGGCTGGGTGACATCCGCCGCTACTTCCCGGCGTCGGTGGTGCAGGTCATGCAGCGTGACGCGCTGCAGCGGCTCGAGCTGCGCCAGATGCTGCTGGAGAAGGAAATGCTGGAGAACATCCAGCCAGACGTGCACATGGTGGCCAACCTGGTGGCGTTGTCCGGGGTCATCCCGGCCGAGACCAAGGAGACCGCGCGTCTGGTGGTACGCAGCGTGGTCAACGACCTGCTGCGCCGGCTGGAAGAGCCGATGCGCTCGGCGGTGAGCGGGGCGCTGGATCGCGCGCGCCGCAACCGTCGCCCGCGCCATGCGGAGATCGACTGGAACCGAACCATCCGCGCCAACCTGCGCCACTGGCAACCGGCGCTGCGCACGGTGGTGCCCGAGACGCTGATCGGCTACGGGCGCAAAGCACGCAAACCACAGCGCGAGGTGCTGCTGTGCATCGACCAGAGCGGTTCGATGGCCGCATCGGTGGTCTATTCCAGCATCTTCGGCGCAGTGATGGCGTCCCTGCCGGCGGTGTCGACCAAGCTGGTGGTGTTTGACACCGAAGTGGTGGACATGAGCGAGAAGCTGGATGACCCGGTGGATCTGCTGTTTGGTGTGCAGCTGGGCGGTGGCACCGACATCCACCGCGCGGTCACCTACTGCCAGGCCCAGATCCGTGAGCCACACAGTGCCATTCTGGTGCTCATCTCGGACCTGTACGAGGGCGGCGTGGAGAAGAAGCTGTTGGCGCGCGCGCTGGAACTGGTGGAGGCGGGCGTGCAGTTCATCGTGCTCCTTGCGCTCAGCGACGAAGGGGCGCCTGCCTACGACCAGCATCTGGCGGGCCAGCTGGCCGCGCTTGGGGTGCCGTCATTCGCGTGCACGCCCGATGCCTTCCCCGGACTGATGGCGGCGGCCATCCGCCGTGATGACATCCACCAATGGGCGGCCGGCAACGGACTGGTAACCACGCGCCCGATCCGATGAGGGCAGGGCGGCACCGTGGCCGTGCGACATGCTCAAATGGCGCGACGCGAACATGCCTGGGGGCAAGGATGAACATCGGGGGGCAACGGGGCGCTGGCACATCCGCGCGTTCGCTGGGACTGGGGCTTGCGCTGGCACCCATGCCCGCGATGGCGTCTGACTTCCCGGGCATGCTGACGGTGTTCGTCGGATTGCCGTTGCTGCTTGTGGCACCGCTGGTGCTGGTCCTGCTGCTCATCTTCCGCCGCCACGGTTGGGCGCGTGCACTCGGCATACTGTGTGGCGTGCCTGTGCTGCTCGGTGGCGTGTACATCGCCTGCGTGGACACGTGGCGATTCTGGCCCAGCGTGGGGCACAACGAGTTCGGCTTCAGACTGGTCATCATCCTGGGCTGCGGGCTGTTGTGGCTGTGCGTGCTTGCCCTCCTATGGCTGTTCTGGAAGAGCCCGCCACGCCGGACCACGCCCCAGTACCTCTGACCCATATTCTCAGTGGAGACAACAATGGCTGATCCTTACAACAGCGGACCTCGGAGTCCGCCCGCACTTCGGCTCGACGATTCGATGGTCACCACGGCAATGGAACTGCCGGGCTTCCGGGTTGTGCGCAGCTTGGGCGTGGTGCGCGGCATCACGGTGCGCTCGCGTTCCATCGTCGGCAATTTTCTGGGCGGATTGCAGACGATCTTCGGGGGCAACATCACCATCTACACGGAGCTGTGCGAACAGGCCCGGGAAGAGACCTACCGCGACATGGCCAAGCATGCGCGGATGCTGGGGGCGAACGCGATCATCGCGATGCGCTATGACGCTACAGATGTGATGACCGGTCTTACCGAGGTGCTGTGTTACGGCACGGCGGTGGTGGTGGAGCCGGTGCGGTTGTAGTGCCGGGTAACGCGTCGCTAGACGACGGGTCGAATTTCGATCCTCCCTGACGGTAGTTCGAGGCCGAGGTGTTGCTCGGCCTCTGGCGCTCCCTGCGGCGTCCATGCCAACTACGTGGTCAGTTCCTTCGTGTGTCTACAGCAAGCAGGGTCATACTGCCGCTTGGATACCGCTCTATCATCTTGGTCATCCCGAGTCCCAGCGGAGGAGGGGCCAGCGCGTGCGGGATGATCTCCTGGCAACGTTGGTCAAGTTCGATCCGAAGCGAACGCCAGGTTTAAGTGGATGAGCCGATCACCAACGCCGCCTCATGGGTCACAGTTGTGGGTCTTTCATCTGCGAAAGCTTGCTTGGTAGGAGCTGACGAGCTCCTGGATGAGATCCAAAAAAGTCTCCTCACAGTCATATCCCTGGCGGCTGTACATGACCGTCCATGGCTCGCCTTTGGGGCTCGCATTGATCGGGTCGAACAGGACGAACCAGTCATAGTCCGAAGGCTCAGCAGTTACCTGGATGGCGTCGCCCATGCGATAGGTCACATCCTCGATATCAAGTAGCGGGTCCTTGGCGTGCGCATTCGCCCACATCGCGACGATCTGCGCATTGTCGTCCCCGAACTTTCGGACCAGCTCCACGGGAAGCAGGACGCAACAGTAAGTTCCAGGAACTAGAAAGCCGTTCGACTCCAAGAGGAACTCCCGGTAGCTGTCAGGGAACCTAAATCCAAGTCGCTCTTCAGCGTCAGCGATCTGTTGGGGTGTTGCGCCCTTCTGACCCAGCCATGTCAGTTCTTCACGACCAACCTTTGATGCAAGCACCGCTAGAGGGGCGTCTGGGAATCCGTTGATGAACGGCTCCAGGCCAAGGTACTCAATGGCATCATCCCTGCCGCGTTCAATGCACGCCAGTCCCACTGCATTGAGCTCCACAAGAAGCTCTTTCCACAAGGCGCTCATGTCTATTTTTCCTGGTACAGGCGAAGGCCGTAATTCACTGAGAAGAGCTGGAGCTCCATGAACTGCTCAAAACCATCGATGTATTCCGCGCCCTCATGAACGAGTTTCACCACCTCCACCTCTCCCTTTGATGACTTTTCCTGTGGGTCAAGAAGGACGAATTCGGGGCGGTGATTGGGTGGGCCCGAAAGCTGGATCGTGCCCTCAAGGCGATTCTGGACGTAGTCGTCCACTTCAGCTGGCCAGGTGTCCAATGTCTCTCGGTAGAACCGTGCTACGTCTGCATGGTCGTCGCCGAGGTGCGCGATCAGTTCTACAGGCAGGATCGAGCTTGTTGATTGGCCCGGCATGAGAAAGCCGTTCGAAACGCGAAGAAATGCGGTGTAGGTAGAGGGCAGCGTGACGCCCAGCCGCTGTTCGGCGGATGTGATCTGCACCTGCGTTGCAGGCGGCATACCAAGCCAGGTAGCGTGCCCGGCCATCGCAGAAATCGCAACCTGGGCCATTGCGCTGTTTGCGTGCCGGTCGACAAACTGCTGCATCCCCAACTCAGGGGGAGGGTTCGCCACGATGTACGGGATGCTGGTGAGACATGCTTGATTGAGATCGGTGAGGAGGCGGTGCCAGTCTTGTTCGTTCATGGACTTCTCGATCCTTGGCAGTTCAAGGGACTTCTGCAGCGCTCGTACCTTGAGATGTTGAGGCGGACACGCGGCTTTCTTCCTGGCATGTACACATTGCTGAGATCATGGCGGGCCAGAACATAAGCTCCGTCTGCCAGCTACAGTTGGTCTGGCATTTCCGATCTGCACTTCTACTACTCCACTACCCTCACCCAGAACTCCTCTCCATCGAGCACCCTCGCTTCCGTGCACAGGAACCCTCCTAGTCGATTGCCAACCTTCTGGTTGTCCGCGCCAAGAATGTACTTGACGGACATTGAGGTTTCCGGGACCAAAGAAGCGCCTTGATTGGTAGATGCGAAGGGGTACTCGTCGCAGTTGAGACCTGCCTCGTAGCCCTCCGGGAATCGCTTCCTGCACAGTGTTCCCGATGCATTTCGATTGGCATTGTTGATCTTGTCATCTCTCGTGCGGGTCAATGCCGCACCGCGGCGCGCAGGATCTACATGCCAGCGTCCTATCATGCCAGGAAGAATCTCCTGCGCGACTTTGATGTGCGTTGCCGACTCATCCGTTTCCGAGTCGGAAAGGCTGACGTCAAACACTGCGGGATACTCCAGGAATCTGCACCCAGATGTTCGCTTCTTGGACAGCGTGTCGCAGCGTAATTGCGGCGCGACCATTTGTATTGGCGTCTGGTCGACGTTGAATCGTGTCAAAACCAGCTGTGTGTTCTGACTGGTCTTGCCATTGTCCGTATCGAAGCGAAGCGCTGCGGAGAATTCGTAGATTCCTGGTCCACTCAGCGTTTGTGGCTCGAACTGCTGCTTCTCAGTGCAACTGCCGCAGTATAGATCGGGGGCTACGATCAGCCCGGCCATTGCGTTGCCTTGTATGGCTTCAAACTCGACGCGGACGCGGTGCGTCCATGCGGTACGACTTTGCGGGACAGACACATAGTCATACATCGTCACGTTTGCCACTTCTTCCTCACCCGTTTCCGGGTTGTGCGAGGAGTACGTCGCGACCCGTTTTACGCAGTAGTGCTTTCGCGAGCCAGTGGCTTCTTCCTCATCCTTGTCGGTCGCATCCTTGCACGCCTCCTCGAAGGACATCTCCGGATTCTGCAGGCTGTGCTCGTACTGCCGCAGTTCTTCCAGCGTCATGCTGGCGACCATTTCTTCATCGGTGGGGCAGCCTTCTTCATCCTGCGCATAGGCAGGCAATGCGAACAGCGCGACGGCCAAGGCCAACGGGGTGAGCTTCATGTACTGCTCCTGGAAGTTGGATGCGTGGCTGCATCCGGTGTCCCGGTGTTACGCCTGCTCAAGGCGCTTCGATGTAGGGAAACTGCACTGCGTGCGCGAAGCGTGACACTTCGTCGGCAGCGCCTGTGCCGCACTGCACGCTTGGCGACGCGGAAGTGAGTTGGCGGCACGGCTACATAACCATCCCTCACTGTCAGAGCGTGTCGCGATCGGCCGCTTGATGCGCGTTCCAATCAGAATCGGCGGTAGAGACGTGCATGCCGAGGCCGTTCCGCCACGTCCTGCGCCGCCGTTGAAACCGGCCGCCATCTATCCGATAGTGTTCCGGCCACGCACCTGCCCCGGCGCGGTGGACATTCTCCAAACGGACGAGGTGGAATGCATGCGGCGGTTGATGATGGTCGGAATTGCAGCCCTGCTGCTGGTCTCACTGGCGTCCCATGCCAAGCCACCGGTGGCGAAACAGGACACGGCCCAACAGGCCCTCACGGCGTGGCTGGCCGCCTTCAACAACGCCGATGGCGATGCCCTGCGCGCGGTGCGCGAGACGTACGGCATGCGCTCCAAAGGCCAGGCCGATCTGGATTTCCGCAAGGACACCGGCGCCCTGCAGATCCTCGAAGCCAGGCCGGGCAAGCCAGGCACGGCGCAGGTACTGGTGCTGCCAACGGTGAATGACCGCGCGATGCTCGTCACCGCGACCGTCGACCCCACATCAGGCGCGACCACGCTCCAGTTCGAAGGCGCCGAAACGCCGCCCCGGTTCGCGCCCAAGCGTGTGCCCGAAGCCGCCCTCCTGGCCCAGGCGACGACCCGACTCGATGCATTGCAGGCGTCGGACGAGGTGGCCGGTGCCTTCCTGGTCGCCAGGAACGGCGAGGTGCGCATGCAGTGGCAGGGTGGCCTGGCCGACCGCCAGCGTGCGCTGGCCATCTCCGCCGACACGCGGTTCCGCCTGGCCTCGTTGAACAAGATGTTCACTGCGGTGGCGATCCTGCAGCTTGAGCAGGCGGGCAAGCTGTCCCTGGACGATTCCCTGGGCAAACACCTGCCCACCTACCCGAACCGTGCGGTGGCCGATGCAGTCACGCTGCGCCAGCTGCTGAACCACACCAGTGGGCTCGGCGACATCTTCGGCGAGAAGGCCGCCAGCAATGCCGCTGCGCTGCGCACCCTGCACGACTATTGGGCGGTGTTCGCCGACGAGCCGCTGGCCTTCCCGCCGGGCAGCAAGGACCAGTACTCGAACTACGCCTACATTCTGCTGGGCTCGGTGATCGAGGCGGCGTCGGGCCAGTCTTACTATGACTATGTGGATACCCACGTCTACCGGGTTGCGGGCATGACCGCGACCGGATCGCTGCCGGAGTCGACCCCGGTCCCGGCAAGGGCGAACGCGTATACCCGGGTGGACGGGAAATGGACGCTGGAAACGGCGTCGCTGCCCTGGCGCGGCACCTCGGCGGGCGGCGGCTACAGCACGGTGGGCGACCTGCTGAAGTTCGGCGAGGCACTGCGCACGGGAAAGCTGCTGGCTCCGCGTGTATTGGCCGCAGCCACCGCGCCGCAGAACACCATGGCCTGGTATGGCTATGGCTTCATGGTGCGTGGCCAGGGCAGGGAGCGTGTGTATGGGCACGAAGGCGGGGCACTCGGTGCGAACGCGGTGTTCTATGTGCTTCCCGAGCAGGGCTATGTACTGGTGGGGCTGAGCAACGTCGACCCGGAGGCGATGGGCAATGTGGTCAACTTCGTGGCCAACCGGCTTCCCTTGTGAGCGTGCTCGCGCGGACACAGGCGGCAGCACGGTGAGTGCGTATCCCGCGGCTGCGAACCTGGGCAGGCATCTCGCTCGGTTGTATGTGGGCCTTTTGGCCTGCCTGCCGCTGCCGGCGCTGGCGTCGGATTTCACTGGCCTGCTCACCGGCATGACGCTGCTGCTGCTCGCCGTCACGCTGGTGGTGCTGCTGCCCTTGCTGCTGGTCCGTCGGCACGCCTGGGTGCGGTGGCTGGGCACGGTCGTAGGCGTGGGCGTATTGCTGATTGGCCTTGGCACCGCGGGCATGGATACCTGGCGGCTGGTGGCCCGGACCAAGGCGGCCGACGTGCTGTCGGTGGGCACTGGCCTGCTGCTGCTCTACCCGCTGCTATGGCTGGCCATTGCCTACACGACGTACCGTCTTCAGCGCAGGCTGCCCGGACCGGGCACGCGCCAGCGCTGACGATACGCGCAGCGTATCTCCACGGCACGCAACAGGTATTGGCCGCGCACCCCGTCGCTGCCCGATGCTGTGCGGATGACAACATCGAATCCCGTTTCCTTCGACGGCCAGGTGGGTCTGGTGACCGGCGCGGCCAGTGGGCTGGGTCTGGCCTATAGCCGCCTGCTGGCCCAGCGCGGCGCACAGGTGGTGATGCACGACGTGGGCGCCGGGCTGGATGGCACGGGCCACGACCCGCAGCGGATTGCCCGCACGGTCGCACTGTTGCGCGAGGGCGGGCTGGGCGTGCATGCGGCACACGGCAACATCGACAATCGCGCCGACTGCCAGGCCTTGGTCGCCGCAATCCTGCAGCACCACGGCCGGCTGGATTTCATCATCCACAACGCCGGTTGGGTGGAATACCAGTCGATCGAGGCGCTGGATGACGACCACTTCGACCGCATGATGACCCTCGCCGCCAAGACGCCGCTGTGGCTGGCGGAGGCCGCGTGGCCCTCGATGCAGGCCAATCGCCACGGTCGCATCGTGCTCACCACGTCCGACCGTGCGTTGTACCCACAGTATGTGCAGAAGGGGCTGGCGGCCTATGCGGCGGCCAAGCTGGCGGCGGTGGGCATCGTGAACGTGCTGGCCGCCGAAGGCGCAGCGCACGGCATCGTGGTCAACGCGGTGTCGCCGGTGGCCAAGACCCGCATGTGGGGCGTGGAAGGCGAGCCGGACGAGCTGCACCCGGACGCGGTGGCGCCGGGCGTAGCGTTCCTGGTGTCCCGTGCATGCGTGGACGGCGGCTGGATCCTGCGGGCCAGCAATGGCCAGTTCCACGCCACGCGCAGCACCGAGGCCGACGGCGTGGCGTATCCGCGCGACCTGCGTGCGGTGCGTGCCGGCAGCATCGAGGACATTGCCGGGCAATGGCCGGCGATTGCACCGACGGTGGCGGAACCGCGCTGACGGCCGCCCGCAGCGGCGCGCAGGCGCCGACATTGCGCGGCGCTCACGTCGCGGTCGTGCCGACGGTCACCGCTGTGCAGGATGCCGGGCGCGCAGACCCTGGGTGAGGCGGAACACATCACTGACGACGTACAGGCCGTCGCGTCGCTGCAGGTGCTGGTTGTCCGGGCCGTCCACCGCGCTGGCGAGCAGCACGAACTGGTGGGCCGGATCGGGCTGGTGGACCAGCCCGAACAGGGCGTGCCGATCCAGGCAGCTGCCTTCGTCCGACGCCGGCGTGCCACGCGCACGCAGCGCGCGCAGGGTGTCCATCGTGGGCGGCTGACGGTCCAGGTAGTCGTAGAACTCGACGATTGGTGCGCCGTGGGCGACCTGCAGCACGTACATGGCGTGGAAGTGGTCGTCCACCTTTACCGAGGCCACGTCGCCGGCGCGCCACAGCGTGAGCGATTTCTTGTGAGGGGGACGGCGTGCGGGCATCAGCGGTGCGCTTTGCAGCAGCGCGCGGATCTCGCCACTCCTGCGGTAAAAGTGATCGCTCAGGGCCACGGCGTCGTTGAGCGCGGTGATCGCGGTGAGAGCACGGGCGGTCAGCGCAGGTGCGCGAAAGCCCTGCTGGTGCAGTGCGGTGGCCAAGGCCAGTGCGGTCGTGTGGCGGTACAGCGGAGTGGTGATGCTGTCGTCACTGTCCAAGACGCACTGCCAGCGCAGCATCAGGGTAGGAATGACCTCCGCGCCGATCTCGGTCGGATCGCGCGCGGCCTTGTCCGGGGCAAGGCGCGCCCATAGCGCGCAGCGCTTCACGTCCGCTTCGATGGCCTCCACCAGTTCGCCGCCAGCCAAGTGGTTGAGCACGCTGCGGTGGGTGATGGTCATGGTGGCCTTTCGGTGTGCAGGCCGGACAGTCTAACGGGTGCGTTTGACCCAGGCGCGCACGGCCAGTGCCACCAGTCCGGCAAAGACCACCCACGACACTACATCGAAGATGCCATCGCCGAGCAGAGCGCTCACCAGCCCGAGCAGGCTGGCCAGGGCGATCCAGGCCGGGGCAACGAACGGGCTGCGCGGGGCGGAGGAGGGCCGGCTCATTCGGCTGCTCCAGTGCGTGCGGCGCGTTCGATCTCACTCACGCGCGCGTCGGTGTTGCCGCGCTTGAACCACAGGTACAGGCCGCTGATGAGTACGCCGATCGTGAGCAGATCCAGCAGCGCCCACAGCACCTTCAAGGGCAGCTTGCCGTAGTCACCGAAGTGCAGCGGCTGGCTGAGCAGCAGCACGCTCATGTAGAGCGGCAGCTGCGGCTGCGCGGTGAGCGCGCCGGTCTGCGCGTCGATCAGCACCGGGCGGTACAGGCGCTCGGTGAGAGCGCTGTTGCCCTGCATGAACACGCCATAGTGGTGGTTGCCGCTGTAGCCGGTGCCGGGGAAGCTGACGAAGGCCGGGCGCATGCCCGGTTCGGCCGCACGCGCGGTGTCCACCGCGGCCTGCAGCGAGGCCAGCGTGGTGGGGCGTGGCTGACCGGCGTAGCGCGCGGCGAATTCGCCGAGCTGTTCGCCCTGCCAGGCCTGTTCGAGCGGCTTGGCGATGGTGTTGATCGCCCCGGTGATGCCCACCACCAGCGCCCAGCCCAGGGTGACGATGCCGAGCACGTTGTGCAGGTCCAGCCAGGCCAGCCGGCGGCTGCGACCGGTGCGCAGGGTACCGAACGGCTGCTTGCGCATGAACGGGCCATACAGCACCAGGCCGGAGATGATCGCAACGGCGAACAGCAGGCCCATCGCGCCCATGAACATCATGCCGGGCAGGCCCAGGAACAGGTCGGTGTGCAGGCGGTACAGGAAGTACATCACCCCTTCGTTGAACTGCGCGGCGGGCAGTACCTCGCCGCTGATCGCATGCAGCAGCGCGGTCTGCATCTGCGGCGGCGGGCTGTCGGCGCGGGCACCGGTGTTGACATACACGGTGGGCGCGTCCGGGTCCCAGCCGACGAACAGCGGCACGTTGCCCGGATACTGCGCCAACGCGGTGCGCACCTGTGCATCGAGATCGCGCGGGGCGGCATCGGTGGCCGGTGCGTCCACGTGCGGTTCGGCCAGGTGGGCGATCTCTTCGCCAAACACCAGCGGCAGGCCGGTCAGGCACAACAGCAGCAGGAACACGGTACAGACCAGGCTGGTCCACTTGTGCACGAGGAACCAGGCTTTGAGGGTGGATCGTTGCATTCGGCTGGCGCAGGGCTGGCAGGGGTGCGGGCGATGGTACGGGATGCGGCCGGCGCGGTCAGCGCCGCGGGCGCGGCGCAGGCGGCGACGGCGCGGCGTTGAACAGGTGCTCGGCCATGAAGTCGATGAACACCCGCAGGCGCGCGCTGGGCTGCCGCGTGCCCGGCCACAGTAGTGAGAACTGGCCGGGCTGCCGCGGCTGGGCGGGCAGCAGCGCCTGCAGCCGGCCGTCGGCCAGCGCGTCGGCGGCCAGGAAGTCGGGCATCCACGCCACGCCCAGCCCACCCATGGCGGCGGCCAGCAGGGCTTCCATGTTGTTGCAGGTCATCACCGTGGCCAGCGTGGCGCCGGCATCGCCCTCGTGCCCGGGCAGCAACCACGGCTGCAGCTTGCCCGTGGTGGGGTAGCGGAAGCGCACCGCCGGATGCGTTGCCAGCTGCGCCAGCGTGGCCGGTTCCCCGTGCGCGTGCAGGTGCGCCGGTGCTGCGCACAGCACGAAGTGGAACGGTCCCAGGCGGCGCGCCATCAGGCTGGAGTCGGCCAGTTCACCGCTGCGGATCACCACGTCCAGTCCTTCGCTGACCACATCGACCAGGCGGTCATTGAAGTCCAGCTCCAGCTGCACGTCCGGGTAGCGTTGCCGGAACAGCGGCAACAGCGGCAGCAGGAAACGGTAGCCAATGGTGGGCAGGCCCACCCGCAGCAGGCCGCGGGGCGACTGCTGGCGCTGGGCCAGGTCGGCCTGCACATCGGACAGCTCATCCAACGCGCGTCGGCAGCGCTGCAGCAGCAGCTCGCCTTCTTCGGTGAGGTGCACCCGCCGCGTGGTGCGCTGGAACAGGCGCACGCCGAGCTGCTGCTCCAGGCGCGCAATGCGCTTGCCCACGGTAGAGGGTGACAGGCCCAGGCTGCGGGCAGCGCCGACGAAGCTGGCGGTTTCGGCGGTGCGGACGAAGGCGAGCAGGGCGGTAAGCGAATCCATGGGGCGATGATTGCGGAACAAACGTCCGTAATCAAATGCCTTGGCGGGCATTTTTGCCGGATAGACGCCGCTGTATCGTCAATTTCCCCCTGTTGTCTGGAGCCACCATGTATCTGTTGTCCCGTGATGACCTGCGCCGCGATCCGCGCTGGGGCGTGCTGGCGGTGTGTCTGGTGGCGCTCGCGCTGCCGTTGTCGTTCTCGGCCGGCGCGGTGGCGGTGCCCGCGCTGGCCGGCCGGTTCCAGGGCGCGCCGAGCGCGCTGGCATGGGTCACCAACGCCTTCATGCTCAGCTTCGGCAGCCTGCTGCTGGCCGCCGGTGGGCTGGCGGATCGGTTGGGTCGCCGCCGGCTGTTCCTGTGCGGCAGCGCGGGCTTCGCACTGGCGACGTTGGCGGTGTGCCTGGCCGCGGACCTGCGCGCGCTGGACCTGGCGCGTGGCGTCCAGGGCGTGGCGGCCGCCGCCGCGTTGGCGTCGGGCAGTGCGGCGTTGGCGCAGCGTTTTGAGGGCCATGCGCGTACGCGGGTGTTCGCGCTGATGGGCACGATGTTCGGGGTGGGGCTGGCGCTGGGGCCGCTGCTGGCCGGCCTGCTGCTGCAGACGCTGGGCTGGCGCGCGGTATTTGCCAGTGGTGGGGTGCTGGCGCTGGCCGGCTGGGTGCTGGCCTTGCGCCACCTGGACGAGAGCCGCGGCCCGCCGACGCGCCTGGACGTGGCCGGCATGCTCTGCTTCAGCCTGATGCTGGCCGCGCTGACGGTGACGCTGCTGGTGCTGGCCGAGCACGGGGTGGGGTCGCCGCAGGTGATCGGCGCGGCGCTGGCCACGCTGCTGTTGCTGGTGCTGTTCGTGCGGGTGGAAGCACGTGCGCGGCCGCCGCTGCTGGATCTGTCGCTGTTCGCGCAGCGCCGGTTCCTGGGCGTGCAGTTGCTGCCGGTGGCCACCTGCCTGGGCTATGTGGTGTTGCTGGTGGTCCTGCCGTTGCACCTGCTCGGGGTGCAGGGTCAGTCGCCGACCCGGGTGGGGCTGCAGATGCTGGCGTTGTCGGCGCCGATGCTGGTGCTGCCAATGCTGGCGGCCGGCTGGTCGCGACAGGTGGGCGCGGCGCGGTTGTGCGTGGTGGGGCTGCTGGTATGTGCGGCGGGGTTGTATGCGCTGTCGCGCCAGGTGCTGCACGCACCGCCCGCGCAGTGGTGGCCGGCGCTGCTGCTGATCGGCGCGGGCACCGCGCTGCCGTGGGGGCTGATGGATGGGTTGTCGGTGAGCGTGGTACCGGTGCAGCGCGCGGGCATGGCCGCGGGGATCTTCGGCACGGTGCGGGTGGCCGGCGAGGGCATCGCGCTGGCTGCGGTCACTGCGTTGCTGGCGATGCTGGTGGCGCAGCGGTTGGCGGTGGACAGTGGGGTGCCGGCCGCCACGCTGGCGCGGGCCGGCGCCTACCTGGCCACCGGGTCGCTGACGCAGGCCACCGCACTGCTGCCGGGCCTGCCGCCGCAGGCGCTGCAGCAGGCCAGCAGCGAGGCGCTGGTGGCGCTGCTGCGCGGGTTGGCCGTGCTCACCGCCGGCAGCGCGCTGCTGGTGCATGCGCTGCTGGGGCGGTCGCCGGCACCGGCGGCGATCAGAACCGGTAGCTGATCGTGCCGGTGACCGTGCGCGGGTTGCCGGTGAAGCAGTCACCGAAGTTGCGGCACGGCGCGAAGTAGTTCTTGTCGGTGAGGTTGGTGATGTTCAGCGCCATGGTCCAGTCGGTGACCTGTGCGAACACGCGCCGACGACGTGACCGGCGCGGCCGTCACATGGCTGTCGTACCGGCCTCACCTGGCCTATGCCGGGGCGCCCGTAACGTGACACGTCCCCGTCCCCCACGGAGAAACGCCATGTGGTTGCTTGACCGACTCTGGCCCGCACGCCCGGCCCCTGAGGCCGCTACGCCCCCGCCGTTGCCCGATGCCGCCCAGCGCAGGCTGCTGCTGAAGCGGCCGGCACGCGTTGGCCGCGCGAGCATGGCGCCCTGGCAGAAAGTGGGTACCCCGGCGCGGCGACGCAGTCACTGAACCGGCGGCCGGTCGGCGGGGTGGTTGACCCCGTCGCTCACCGGCACCTCGCCCAGCGCATACGGATTGATCCCGTCCAGGCAGCCCAGGTTGTAGCCGTACTCGTCCGGCGATGAGCGCCGCTGGTGATGGGTGTAGATGCCGCAGGTGCCGCAGAACCAGTGCTTGGCCACTTGCGTGTTGAATTGGTAGAGCCGCAGCGCGTGCTCGCCTTCGATTACCTCCAGGTCGGCCAGCTTCACCGACCCGACGATGGCGCCCTTGCGCCGGCACAGCGAGCAGTCGCACCGCCGCGGCGACAGCACGCCGTCGGGCAGGTGCAGGCGCAGGACCACCGCGCCGCAGTGACAACGGGCCAGGTGGTGGCGCTGGATCGGCACCCCGCCGATGGAATGAATACCGGGCATCGCAAGCGCCTCCTGTGCGCAATGGGGACGCCGCCAGTATGCCGCCGGCCCAAGCTGAACAGGCGGACATGTAACCCACAGCGCGGTTGTGGCTAACTAGCGCCCCCGAACCAACGATGGACCGACGCGTGAAGAAGGCAGGACGATGGGGGCTGGCGCTGTTGATGCTGGTCGCAGCGCTGTGGGTGACCGGCCTGTTGGCCTACCAGCTGCCCGGACCGGGCTGGTTGCGCTGGGTTGCCATCGCGGCGTGGGCGGGCTTTGCGCTGACCACCGCGGTGGGCGTGGCGCGTGCGCGGGCGGGGCGTTGGCCCGGTGCGGTGTACGTGGGCGCGCTGGTGCTGTGCGGCGTCTGGTGGCTGCTGCTCACCCCGCGCCAGGACCGGGTCTGGGCCGACGATGTGGCGCAACGGCTGAAGGTGGTCGAATTCGACGGCACCCACGTGGTCCTCGACAACGTGCGCAACTTCACCTGGCGCAGCGAAGACGATCACGACGTGCACTGGGTGCGCCGCAGCTATGACCTGGACCAGCTGCGCTCGGCCGACCTGGTGATGTCGTACTGGATGGGGCCGATGATCGCCCACACGCTGATCTCCTTCGGCTTCGCCGACGGTCGCCAGCTGGTGTTCTCGCTGGAGATCCGCAAGGAGCGCGGCGAGTCGTTCTCGGCGCTGGGCGGGTTCTTCCGCAAATTCGAAATGACCCTGGTGGCGGCCGAAGAGACCGACATCATCCGCGTGCGCAGCAACGTGCGGGGCGAAGACGTGTACCTGTACCGGTTGCAGGGCATGACCCGCGAACAGCTCAAGGGCCTGTTCGTGTCCTACCTGGGCGAGGCGCGCAAGCTGGACGCCGCCCCGACGTTCTACAACACCCTGACCAGCAACTGCACCACCATTGTCTACGAGCTGGCCAAGCAGATCGCTCCCGGCCTGCCGCTGGATTACCGGCTGCTGGTGTCGGGGTATTTCGCCGAATACGCGCGCGACCTGGGCGTGCTCACCCCCGGCGTGGACTTTGCCACGCTGAAGGCGCGGGGCCGCATCACCGACCGCGCCCGCGCCGCCGGCAACGACCCGGCGTTCTCGCAGCTGATCCGCCAGGGCGTGCCGGGCATGCACCAAGGAACCGCACCATGACCTCTCCCCACGTGTTCCCCCGCCGCCTGCTGCCGTTGCTGGCGGTGGTGCTGTCGCTGCTGCTGTCCAGCGGCTGCGCCATGGTCACCATGAAGCAGGTGGCGCCCACCGACTACCTGGCCAACAAACGCGGCGACGTGCTCACCTCGGGCAAGCTCAGCGCGGCGTCGCAGGAAACCCTGAGCGTGGTCGGGCTGGACGAGGACCTGTGCGCCAAGGACGTGGTCACTTGCCAGAAGACCCTGGTAGACACCGCGGTACTGCCGGAAGAACAGCGTCTGTCGGCGCTGTCGGAGCTGTGGGTGAAAACCGCGCTGGGGCTGAGCCCCAAGCCGAAGGACCGCGAGAAGCATCCGATGAGCGATGCGGCGCTGGATGCATGGCTGGAAGCGGCGCGTTATGCCTATGCCTACCTGTTCTTCAGCGGACGCACGCCGTCGGACCGTGCCTTCGAAGACCGCCAGACCCAGGTGCGCGACTACTACAACTACGCCGCCGAGCAGACCGCGGCGGTGGTGTTCAAGCGCGCCCGCGAGAGTGCGCTGGAGGGCGAGGACTACAACGCCCCGGTGGCTGGCGAGCGCTGGACGCTGACGTCGGACTTCGATGAACTGCGCATGCCCAGCATTCCCACCCGCATGGTGTCGGCTTCGTCGGTGAGCTTCGCCGGCCTGCGCAGCACCTACCGGCGCGATGGCTTCGGTGCCGAGCTGGTGGTGGTGATGGACCCGCCCAAGCTGATTGCAGCCGCCGACGGCACCAAGGCGGAGATTCCGCAGTACAGCGAGATGTCGGCGATCAACGCCACCGCGCTGCTGCGCTTCAAGGGCGACAGCCTGCAGCAGGTGCTCGACACCACCCAGGTGCTGTTCGATGTGTATTCGCCCGAGTCCACCGAAAGCGTGGACCTGCACGGCGAGAAGGTGCCGCTGGCCGGCAACTTCACCGCCGCCTACGGCATGTGGCTGGCGCAGTCGGGGTTTGCCACGCAGTCGCTGCGCACGCTGTTCGGGCTGAGCGAGGGCATCGGCGAACCGCACATGTACCTGATGCAGCCGTGGGATCCCAACCGCCGCATCATCTTCATGCTGCACGGCCTGGGCAGCAGCCCGGAGGCGTGGGTGAACGTGGCCAACGAGATCATGGGCGACCCCGAGCTGCGCAAGCACTTCCAGGTGTGGCAGGTGTATTACCCGACCAACGCGCCGATTGCGTTGAACCGCTTCGAGATCGACGCGGCGTTCGACAACACGCTCAAGCACTTCGACCCGACCGGCAGCAGCCCGGCGTCCAAGGACATGGTGTTCATCGGCCACAGCATGGGCGGCGTGCTGGCCCGACTGCTGGTGACGTCCTCCGGTGACGTGCTGTGGAACGACCTGCTGGCCAACTACGACCTCAAGGGCGAGCGTCTGAAGCGGGTGCAGGCCAAGCTGGGGCCGCTGCTGCATTTCAACGCCGAGGCGAATGTGGAACGCGCCATCTTCATCGCCGCCCCGCACAAGGGCACCGACATCGCCGGCAACCGTGTGGGACGCCTGATCGGGCGCCTGGTGCGCCTGCCGATCACCATCCTGGGCAAGTTCGATGACGTGTTCCAGGCCCTGCAGCAGTCGGAAAGCCAATCGGCGCAGCCGACCAAGCTGCAGATTCCCAACAGCATCGACAACCTCAAGGCCAGCGACCCGTTCGTGAAGGCGGCCGGCGCGTTGCCGATCATGCCGGGGCTGAAGTACCACTCGATCATCGCCCAGCGCAAACCCGACGTGCCGCTGCAGCAGTCCGACGATGGCCTGGTGCCGTACTGGAGCGCGCACCTGGACGGGGCGGTGTCGGAGAAGGTGATCATCTCCGGGCACAGCGTGCAGGAAACCCCGCAGGCCGTGCTGGAAATCCGCCGCATCCTGCGCGAAGACCTGAAGGAAGTGGGCGACACGCACCCGTGAAGCGGGGACCGGCCGGCTGATACGCGCCCGGCGAAAGCGGGCGCGGTTGGGGATATGCATTCAGCGGCGGACGGATCGATCTGCAATATGCATTCATCGTCGAACCGGGCCGACCGGCAATGTGCGGTCGCTCGTAGAGCGGGGGTCTGCCCCGCTGCCCTTCGCGGTGAAAGACAGCCGGGCAGAGCCCGGCTCTACGGTCAGGGAAAAGGCAGCCGGGCAGAGCCCGGCTCTACGCACGTGCCGTTTTCAGATCCGCCGGGCGACGACCACGCTGGCCACGGCCAGCACCAGCATGATGGTGTAGGTGAGCAGGTAGCCCAGCATCACGTTGCCCTGCAGGAACAGCGCGAACAACGAACCGGAGATCGCCAGCGTGGTCGCCACGGCCAGCGCTTCGCTCAGCTGCAGCGCCGAGGTGTTGGCGCCCTGCTGCGCGGGCGGCGACAGCGACAGGGTCAGCACCGACAGGCTGGGGTAGATCAGGCCCATGCCGAAGCCGGTAAGGGTCCAGCCAGCCAGCGCGAACCACAACGGCGTGGCCGGCTGGATCGCCAGCGACGTGGCCACGATGCCCACGCACATCAGCAGCGCGCCGGTGACCAGCAACTGCTGGCGCGTCCAGCCGCGCTGCTGGTGGCCCTGCAGCCACGAGCCGCTGAACCAGCCCAGCGCGCCCAGGCTCAGCGCCACCCCGGCCAGCAGCGGGCTCAGCCCGCGTTCGCGCTGCAGCAGCAGCGGCAGGAAGGCTTCGCAGCCGAAGAAGGCCGACGCGGCGATGCCGCGCAGCGCGATCACGCTGGGCAGCCCCCGGCGCAATCGCAGCGTGCCGGTGGGCAGCAGCTTCCAGCTGCACAGCGCCAGCAGCGCCAGCGCCGGTACCAGCAGCGCCGGCGCGGTCCAGCCCTGTTGCTGGCCGCCGATGTACAACAGCAACGCCCCGGCGGCGGCCCCGATCGCCCAGCGGATGACGCGGTCATCGTTGCGTGCCGACGGCGGCGGCGCGCCCACGTCGCGCAGGGCGGGGCGCAGCAGCAGGGCCGCCGGCACCGCCAGCAGCGGCACGATCAGGAACACCCAGCGCCAGCCCAGGTGCTGCACGATCAGCCCGCTGATGCCGGGCCCGATCAGCGACGGCACCACCCAGCCGGCCGAGAACGCGGCAAAAACCCGTGGCCGCATCGCCTCGGGAAAGGCGCGCCCGACCATCACGTACAACGACACCGAGACCGCACCGGCTCCCAGCCCCTGCAGCAGCCGGCCCAGCACCAGTTGCGGCATGGTGTGCGCGAAACCGGCCAGCAGCAGCCCGGCGATGAAGCAGCCCAGGCCCAGCCACAGCGGCCGCGCCGGCCCCAGCCGATCGCTCCAGCGCCCGGCGAGGGTCATGCCGATCACGCTCGTGGCCAGGGTGCCGCCGAAGGCCAGCGCGTACAGGCGCAGGCCGTCCAGTTCGTGGGCCACCGTGGGCATCGCGGCGGCCACGGCCAGCGCTTCGAAGCCATACAACGAGACCAGCGCGACCATGCCGATGGTGGTGGCGCGGTAGCGGGGCGACAGGATCGACGGCGTTGGCACGTCGGCAGGGGCCGCGGCGGCGGCGGTTACATCGGAAGACATGCGGGATACCAGGCAGCGGACGGGCAGGGTGTGCTTGCAGCGCATCCCCGCGTCACGCAGGATGCCACCTGAACCATGGTTGAGGTCAAGCAGTGATCGCGCAGGAACTGAGTGTGGGCGAAGTGGCCAAACGCAGCGGGGTAGCGGTGTCGGCGCTGCACTTCTATGAACGCAAGGGGCTGATCCGCAGCCTGCGCACCGCCGGCAACCAGCGCCGGTTCGCGCGCGATGTGCTGCGCCGGCTGGCGGTGATCCGTGTGGCCCAGCGCGTGGGCATGCCGCTGGAAGCGGTGGCCACCGCCTTTGCGGCGTTACCGGAGAACAAGACGCCGACCAAAGCCGAGTGGGCACGGATGTCGGCGTTGTGGCGCAGCGAGCTGGACCAGCGCATCGAGCAGTTGTTGTTGCTGCGCAACCAGCTGACCGACTGCATCGGCTGCGGCTGCCTGTCGTTGAAACGCTGCCGGCTGGCCAACCCGGGCGACGCGCTGGGCGACCAGGGCGATGGACCGCAGCGGTGGGGGTAAGGGGGCTTACAGGGCGTGCGGGGTGTCTGGTGGTCGGGTGACGTCATGCTGCGCGCTTGAAACATCTGATGCCGGCCCATCCGGTAGGTATCGACCGTTGGTCGATACGCATCATCCGCCCGCCGCCACACCTCACCACACGTTGAACACCTGTCCGCTCTGCACGCCTTCCACGCTGCGCTGGTAGGCCAGCGACGCGCGCTGGGCGGTGACCGCTTCAAAGCCGGGGAAGTAGGCGCCGTAGTCGGCCAGGGATTCGACCAGCACGTTCGGGCTGACCACGTTGATGCGCAGCCCGCGCGGCAGCAGTTCGCAGGCGGCGCCACGCGCGAAGCCCTCCAGCGCGGCGTTCACCGCCG
>Ga0308172_1000885_pt1 | contig 27276 bp, 26 predicted proteins | sample PhyGR2_FD_202134 | JGI IMG/M metagenome (GOLD analysis project Ga0308172, IMG submission 202134) | Phyllosphere microbial communities from UC Gill Tract Community Farm, Albany, California, United States - DLSLSG.R2 | ecosystem: Host-associated > Plants > Phyllosphere > Unclassified | place: USA... | reverse complement strand
TCGGACGGTTGACGTACTGCACCGGGAAACGCAGGTCGGTGTAGTTGCGGTCGTTGGCGATCTCGACGGTTTCGAGGATCTCCATCAACGACTGGCCGGTGTACCAAGGCGAACGCTCGCTCTTGTTGACCACGTTGTCGCCCTTGAGCGCCGACATCGGCACGAACGCCATGGTGCTCGGCTTGAACGCGATGCCTTCGGCGAACTTCAGGTAATCGGCCTTGATCGCCTCGAACACGCTTTGGTCGAAGCCGTTGATGTCCATCTTGTTGACGGCAATCACGATGTGCTTGATGCCCAGCAACGAGGCGATGTAGCTGTGGCGACGGGTCTGGGTCTGCACACCGTAGCGTGCGTCGATCAGGATGATCGCCAGGTCACAGGTGGACGCACCGGTGGCCATGTTGCGGGTGTACTGCTCATGGCCGGGTGTGTCGGCGATGATGAATTTGCGCTTGGCGGTGGAGAAGTAGCGATAGGCCACATCAATGGTGATGCCCTGCTCACGCTCGGCCTGCAAGCCGTCGACCAGCAAGGCCAGGTCGATGTCGTCACCGGTGGTGCCGGACTTCTTCGAATCGCGGGTAATAGCTTCCAGGTGATCTTCGTAGATCATCTTGGAGTCGTGCAGCAGGCGCCCGATCAGGGTGCTCTTGCCGTCGTCGACGTTGCCACAGGTCAGGAAGCGCAACATTTCCTTGCGCTCGTGCTGGCCCAGGTAGGCGAGGATGTCCTCGCTGATCAAATCAGATTGATGGCTCATTGGGTTCAAGCTCCGAGCTGTAAGCTTCAAGCGGCAAGCTTGTCGGCGTACAGCTAGTCAGAAATTTTGTTGATCAGGCCGCAGAGCATTTTTGAGAGCTCGCGAGTTTCTGTAATCCAGTTTTCAGCCAGCGGGCGGGCGATGTAAGCAATGTCGCGACCGATGAGAATCTGTGTCCGTCACTCACCACAAGAAGCCTTCGCTATCCAAAGAAAACGCGCCTTTTCTTTAGCACTGCGACGCTCCATACCCTCAGCAATATTAGAGGGCACCGAAAGTGCAGAGCGAGTGATCTGGTCCTTAAAACCAAGATCCCTGCATTGCGCCAACTCCCGGTAGACTCCCACCGCCAAACATTTGCTTCTCTGCCAAACGACCAACTTCTCGAAGTCCATTACGAGTCACTCGATAGCGGCTCGCAACAACCGGCTGCAAGCACCAAACCGCCAAATTACGCATACCGCCTTTAACTTGCAGCTTGCCGCTTGTAACTCGAAACTTAAAAGTACCCCTGACGTTTTTTATCTTCCATAGAGCCGGCGCCATCATGGTCGATGACCCGGCCCTGGCGCTCGGAAGTTCGCGTCAGGAGCATTTCCTGAATGATGTCCGTCAGCGTCTCGGCTTCGGACTCCACCGCGCCCGTCAACGGGTAGCAGCCAAGGGTACGGAAACGTACTTTCTTTTTGACGATGCGGGCTTTGTCTTCGTCGGACAAATGTTCGAGGATGCGGTCGTCGTCGATCATGATCAACGTGCCGTTCTTCTCGATCACTTCACGTTCAGCAGCGAAGTACAGCGGCACGATCGGGATGCCTTCGAGGTAGATGTACTGCCAGATGTCCAGCTCGGTCCAGTTGGACAGCGGGAACACGCGGATCGACTCGCCCTTGTTGACGTTGCCGTTGTAGACGTTCCACAGCTCCGGACGCTGGTTCTTCGGGTCCCAGCGGTGTTTGCTGTCGCGGAACGAGTACACACGCTCTTTGGCGCGGGATTTCTCTTCATCGCGACGGGCGCCGCCGAATGCTGCGTCGAAACCATACTTGTCCAGAGCCTGCTTGAGGCCCTCGGTCTTCATGATGTCGGTGTGCTTGGCGCTGCCGTGGGTGAATGGGTTGATGCCCTGCGCCACACCGTCCGGGTTGACGTGGGTGATCAGGTCCAGGCCCAGTTCTTCGACCATCTTGTCGCGGAACTTGTACATCTCCTGGAATTTCCAGCGGGTGTCGACGTGCATCACCGGGAAGGGCAGCTTGCCCGGAAAAAACGCCTTGCGTGCCAGGTGCAGCATCACGGCAGAGTCTTTACCGATCGAGTAGAGCATCACCGGGTTGTCGAACTCGGCGGCGACCTCGCGGATGATGTGGATGCTTTCCGCCTCCAGCTGTTTGTCGACCATGGTTACTCACGGAAAAACGATCTTATGGACGGCCAGCGGGCCGTGTTCGAGCGAGGCATGCTAGCACAGCAACTTCTTCTATTTAGGGCGCCAGCTAGACCGAAACGATATATGAATATGCCGTCAGGTTTGTGTGAAAGCAGGCATCCCCTCCCCCATCCGGGTCAGCGTTGTGGTTCAGATCGGGTTGGGGCAATCAATGAATAGATGTTCCAGGGCAAAGCGCCGCGCCAGGTAATCGCCCAGCGCCTGCACACCGTAGCGCTCGGTGGCGTGATGGCCGGCGGCGATGAAACTGATGTCGTTTTCGCGGGCGCTGTGGAAGGTCTGCTCGGAGGCTTCGCCACTGAGAAACAGGTCGACACCGGCGGCAATCGCCTGGTCGATATAGCCCTGGCCGCCACCAGTGCACCAGCCGACGCGCCGGATCATCTCGCTGCCTTCGATCAGCAAAGGCTCGCGGCCCATGACGTCCTGCACGCGGCGAGCGAAATCGCGGGGGGATAGCGGCTCGGCGAGGGAGCCCACCAGGCCGACGACCTTGAGGTTGTCCGGGTCCAGCGGGCCTTCGACGGTGATATCCAACTGGCGCGCCAGCTGCACGTTATTGCCGACGTCGGGGTGCAGGTCCAGCGGCAGGTGGTAGGCCAGCAGGCTGATGTCGTGCTTGAGCAGGGTTTTCAGGCGACGCTGCTTCATGCCGGTGATGCACGGGTTTTCGCCTTTCCAGAAATAACCGTGGTGCACCAGTACCAGGTCGGCCTGGGCTTCGACGGCGGCGTCCAGCAGCGCCTGGCTGGCAGTCACGCCGCTGACGATGCGCATCACCTGCGGACGACCCTCGACCTGCAGGCCGTTGGGGCAGTAATCGGCAATTTTTGCACTGCCGAGGTAGCGGTCCGCTTCCTCGACGAGGGTGGTAAGGGGGACGGCCATGAAAGTCTCCTAAATATCCCGTTCAGAGGCGCGCTCAGCCTCGTATAATGCGCGACATTATGGGCGCTCCCCCGCCCCCTGCAACCTGTCAGGACTTACTTGATGCTCAAGGCGCTGCGTTTTTTTGGATGGCCATTGCTGGCCGGCGTGCTGATCGCGATGCTGATCATTCAGCGTTTCCCCCAGTGGGTGGGCTTACCCAGCCTTGATGTGAACCTGCAACAGGCCCCCCAGACCACCACGGTGGTGCAAGGCCCGGTAACCTACGCCGACGCAGTGGTGATCGCCGCCCCGGCGGTGGTCAACCTGTACACCACCAAAGTCATCAACAAACCGGCGCATCCGCTGTTTGAAGACCCGCAATTCCGCCGCTATTTCGGTGACAATGGGCCCAAGCAGCGGCGCATGGAGTCCAGCCTGGGTTCCGGGGTGATCATGAGCCCTGAGGGCTACATCCTCACCAACAACCATGTGACCAGTGGCGCCGATCAGATTGTGGTGGCCCTGCGTGACGGCCGCGAAACCCTGGCCCGTGTGGTGGGCAGTGATCCGGAAACGGACCTGGCGGTGCTGAAGATCGACTTGAAGAACCTGCCGTCGATCACCCTCGGTCGTTCCGACGGCTTGCGCGTGGGTGATGTCGCACTGGCCATCGGCAACCCGTTCGGGGTTGGCCAGACGGTGACCATGGGCATCATCAGTGCCACCGGGCGTAACCAGTTAGGTCTTAACAGCTACGAAGACTTTATCCAGACCGATGCCGCGATCAACCCGGGCAACTCAGGCGGCGCCCTGGTGGATGCCAATGGCAACCTGACCGGCATCAACACGGCGATTTTCTCCAAGTCCGGCGGCTCGCAAGGCATCGGATTTGCGATCCCGGTGAAGCTGGCGATGGAGGTGATGAAGTCGATCATCGAGCACGGCCAAGTAATTCGCGGCTGGCTGGGCATCGAAGTGCAGCCGTTGACCAAAGAGTTGGCCGAGTCGTTCGGCCTGACTGGGCGCCCAGGCATCGTGGTGGCGGGGATCTTCCGCGATGGCCCGGCGCAGAAGGCCGGCCTGCAATTGGGTGACGTGATTCTGAGCATCAACGGAGAACCGGCCGGCGATGGACGCAAGTCGATGAACCAAGTGGCGCGAATCAAACCGACGGATAAAGTCGCAATTCAGGTCATGCGCAATGGCAAAGAGATCAAGTTGTCAGCCGAGATCGGCCTGCGCCCACCGCCAGCCCCGGTAAAAGAAGAGGAATAACCGGCCGCCCCCAGGTGCCCGTTCGCGGGCACTTGCCAGCTGACATCTCATAGCGATTCATTCTCATTGGGCATGTTATATTGTTTCAATTAATCATTGGAACGCTCTCTCATGCCGTCTCGAAAAATCGCTCCCATGGCCGGTCTGGCCCTAGGATTGCTGCTGGACCCTGCCTTCGCCGAAGACAACCGCCTGGAACTGGAAGCCATCAGCGTCACGACCGACGCTTATGAATCCGCCACCGGCCCGGTCACGGGCTACCGCGCCACCCGATCCGCCAGCGCGACCAAAACCGACACGGCTCTGCGTGACATCCCACAGTCCATCAGCGTGATTCCCGCCACGGTGCTCAAAGACCTGGGCAGTACCAACGTGGAACGCGCGCTGGAATTCGCCGGCGGGGTGTCCAAGCAAAACAACTTCGGCGGCCTGACCCTGTACGAATACAGCGTGCGCGGTTTCACCACTTCGGAGTTCTACCAGGACGGCTTCAGCGCCAACCGTGGCTACCCGAGCACGCCGGACACCGCCAATATCGAACGCATCGAGGTGCTCAAGGGCCCTGCCGCCAGCCTCTACGGGCGCGGAGATCCCGGCGGCACGGTGAATATCGTCACCAAAAAACCTCAACCCGAAGCCTTCACCACCCTGCAAGCCAGCGCAGGTAGTTGGGATCGTTATCGCACCGCACTGGACGTCAACACCCCACTGGACAACGAAGGCAGCGTGCTGTCGAGGGTCAACCTGGCGGTGGAAGACAACCACAGTTTCCGCGATCACGTCGGCAGCAAGCGGGTGTTTGTCGCGCCGTCGTTCAGCTGGCAATTGGACCCGGATACCACGCTTTTGGTGGAAAGTGAATTCGTGCGCCACAGCTCTACCTTCGACCGCGGCATCGTCGACGCTCCCGGCGTATCGCGCCGCACGTTCCTCGGCGAACCCAACGACGGCGATATCGACAACCACAACAACCGCCTGCAAGCGACCCTCGAACATCACCTCAACGACGCCTGGAAACTGCGCCTGGCCAGCCACTACAAACAAGGCAGCCTATGGGGCGATGCTTCGGAAAACCGGGCGCTGAATGCCGACGGTCATACCCTCAATCGCCGTTACCGCGAACGCTCCATGGGCTGGCATGACAGCATCACCCAGCTGGAACTGCGTGGCCTGTTCGACATCGGCAGTTGGCAGCACGAATTGCTGGTGGGCACTGAATACGAGGACTACCGCAAGAGCGAACGCGTGACTGCGATCGCGGGCAGCTACCCCATCGACCTCTACAACCCGGTCTACGGCCAACCCAAACCCAATGGCGCTCGCTCCGGCACTGACTTCTTCGAGCAGACTAAAAGCCACGCGTTGAACCTGCAGGACCAGATCATTTTCACCGACCGCCTGCGCGGCATGATTGGCGCGCGCTTCGAGCACTTCGAACAAACCCTCGACGACTTCACTCGTAACGCCCCAACCAGTCGACAAACCCACGACGCCCTCACCCAGCGCGCCGGGCTGCTTTACCAGCTCACGCCCGAATTCGGCGTGTTCGCCAACGCTTCATCCTCGTTCAAGCCCAATAGCGGCCTGGACGCCACGGGCAAAACCTTCAAGCCTGAAGAAGGCGTGGGTTATGAAGTGGGGATCAAGAGCGAACTGTTCGACGACCGCCTCAGCGCCACCCTGGCCGCGTTCCATATCGAAAAGGAAAACGTGCTGGCCCTGGACCCGGCCACCAACACCAACCGCGCCATGGGCAAGGCTCGCAGCAAGGGTTTCGACCTGCAACTGAGCGGGCAAGTGACCGACGCGGTGCGCGTGATCGGCGCCGTGGCCTATATCGACGCCGAAGTGACCAAGGGTGACAAAACCATTCCCACGGGCAGCCGCATTCTCGGCGTGGCCAAGCGCAGCGGCAGTCTATTGGGGGTGTATGAATTCCAGGATGGCGCCTTGCGCGGCTCGGATGTGGGCGCAGCGTTCACCTATGTGGGGGATCGCTCAGGTGAGGCCGGCGGTAGCTTTGAACTGCCCGCCTACCACACCGTCGATTTGCTGGCCCATTACAAGGCCACGCAAAACGTGACAGTGGGCCTGAACCTCAACAACCTGTTCGATGAAAAGTACTACGAGCGCTCCTACAGCAATTACTGGGTCAACCCCGGCGAACCGCGCAACCTCACGGTCAGCCTGACCCTCAATCTGTAACGCGCCTACAGTTGCTGCGGCGCGCGCTCGCACAGGGTATTGAGCGCCGCCGCCCACTGGGGGTCATCGTTCAGGCACGGCACCAATATCAGGTCCTCGCCCCCGGCCTCGCGGAATTGCTCGCGGCCGCGGTCGCCGATCTCTTCCAAGGTCTCGATGCAATCGGCAACGAACGCCGGGCACATCACCAGCAGTTTTTTCACACCTTGCTGGGCCAGCGCCTCCAGGCGGGCCTCGGTGTAGGGTTCGATCCATTTCGCACGACCCAGCCGCGACTGGAACGCCACCGACCACTTGCCGTCGGGCAAGCCCAGCCGCGCAGCGAAATCACGGGCGACACTGAAGCACTGTGCGCGATAGCAGGTGGCGAGCACCTCAGGCGAGGCATTCTTGCAGCAGTCGGCATCCTTGAAGCAATGCTGGCCGGTGGGGTCGAGCTTGGTCAGGTGCCGCTCGGGCAAGCCGTGGAAACTCAGCAGCAGGTGATCGTAATCCTGTTCCACATAGCGGCGCGCGCTCGCCGCCAATGCGTCGATGTACTCCGGCTGATCGTAGAACGGCTGCAGGATCGAAAACTGCACATCCAGTTTCTTATCACGCACCACGCGCTGGGCCTCTTCGATCACCGTGGTCACGGTGCTGTCGGCAAACTGCGGGTACAACGGCGCCAGCGTGACTTTGCGGATGCCCTGGGCGGCCAGGCGCGTCAGGGTGGTTTCCAGGGAGGGCTCGCCGTAACGCATCGCCAACTCCACCGGGCCTTGGGTCCACTGCGCGGTCATTTGCGCTTGCAGGCGACGGCTGAGCACCACCAACGGCGAGCCCTCGTCCCACCAGATCGATGCATAGGCATGGGCCGACTGCTCTGGGCGCTTGATCAGGATCAGCGACACCAGCAGGCGTCGCACCGGCCATGGCAAGTCGATCACATAAGGGTCCATCAAAAACTGATTGAGGTAGCTGCGCACATCGGCCACCGAAGTGGACGCCGGTGAACCCAGGTTGACCAGTAACAACGCGTGATCCGTCATGCAACATCCTATCTCTAGAGGCGGGTGGACAAGTCGTCCAGAGCCGCACGCAACTCAGTGAACTGGAAAGTGAAACCGGCCGCCAGCAAACGTTCCGGTACGGCCTTTTGGCCGCCCAACAACAACCCCGACAACTCGCCCAGCCCCACCTTCAACGCGAAGGCCGGCATGGGCATAAATGCCGGGCGATGCAACACTTGGCCCAGGGTCTTGGCGAACTCGCGGTTACGCACCGGGTGCGGCGCGCACGCATTATAAGGACCGTTGGCGTCTTGCTTGTGCAGAAGAAAATCAATCAGGGCAATTTGATCCTGGATATGCACCCACGGCATCCACTGGCGGCCATTGCCGATAGGCCCGCCCAGCCCCAGTTTGAACGGCAGCAGCAACCGCGACAAAAAGCCGCCCTCGGCAGCCAGTACCAGACCAGTGCGCACCAGTACCACGCGGATACCCAGGGCTTCGGCGCGTTGGGCGGTTTCTTCCCAGGCGATGCACAGCTGGCTGGGGAAATCGTCCTGCACCGGGCCACTGGCTTCGGTCAATTCGCGCTCGCCGCCGTCGCCGTACCAACCCACCGCCGAACCGGACACCAGCACTGCCGGTTTCTGCTCAAGGCCTTCGAGCCAGGCCAGCAAGGTTTCGGTAAGACTGATGCGGCTGCTCCACAGCAGCGCCTTGCGCTTGTGAGTCCAGGGGCGGTCGGCGATGGGCGCGCCGGCCAGGTTGACCACCGCATCCACCGCGCCGATCACCTCTTCCAGGCGCGCAACGCCCAGTACTTGCGCGCCGCACAGCGACGCCACTTCCTCAGGATGACGGCTCCACACGGTCAGACGATGACCCTGGGCCAGCCAGTGTTGGCAGAGTTGGCGACCGATCAAGCCGGTACCGCCGGTCAGCAAAATATGCATGGGACGCTCCTCATGTAACGTTCGCCGCCGATCACTGGTCTATTTTATAAGCAGGGATCAATTCGAAGTCGGGCGTGGCGTAGGGTTAACCATAGGCCACGCCAACGGTTCAGGTACGCCAAAACTTATACCAAAAAACAATATTGTACAGCTATTGGTCTCGGCGTAGCCTGTACCCAACGGTAAATGAGGCCCACCATGACTCTACCCATCGCGATTATCGGTACCGGCATCGCCGGACTTTCCGCCGCCCGAGCGTTAAAAGAGGCCGGGCACCCTGTACAACTCTTCGATAAAAGCCGCGGCAGCGGCGGACGCATGTCCAGCAAACGCAGCGATGCTGGCGCGCTCGACATGGGCGCCCAGTACTTCACCGCCCGCGACCGGCGCTTCGCCACCGAGGTGCAACGCTGGCAGACGCAGGGCGTGGTCGATCAGTGGCAACCGCAGCTTTATCAATTCAAGTCCGGCCAGCTCACTCCCTCACCCGATGAACAGGTGCGCTGGGTCGGTACACCGCGTATGAGTGCGATCACCCGCGCATTGCTGGATGATTTGCCGGTGCAATTCGGCTGCCGCATCACCGAGGTGTTCCAAGGCAAACATCATTGGAACCTGCAGGACGCCGACGGCGGCAATCACGGGCCGTTCAGCCATGTCATCATCGCCACGCCCGCGCCCCAGGCCACTGCCCTGCTGGCAGCCGCGCCCAAACTGGCGGGCGTCGCCGCCGGTGTGAAAATGGACCCTACCTGGGCCGTGGCCCTGGCCTTCGACACCCCGCTGGACACCCCAATGGAGGGCTGCTTCGTACAGGACAGCCCCCTCGATTGGCTGGCGCGCAACCGCAGCAAGCCCGGGCGCGACACCACCCTCGACACCTGGGTGCTGCACGCCACCAGCGCGTGGAGCAAGGCTCATCTGGACCTGTCCAAAGAAGCGGTCACCGAATACCTGCACGGCGCGTTCGCCGAGCTCCTGCACAGCGCCATGCCCGCACCGTCGTTCAGCCTGGCGCATCGCTGGCTGTACGCGCGACCGTCCAGCGCCCATGAATTCGGCGTGCTCGCCGATGCCGACCTAGGCTTGTACGTATGCGGTGACTGGTGCTTGTCCGGCCGTGTGGAAGGCGCCTGGCTCAGCGGGCAAGAAGCAGCGCGACGGCTTATCGAGCATCTGCAATGAACCGCATCAACCCGGCCAAATTGCTGCTGTCGAAGTGGACAGCAGCACACCCCCAAAACAAGGAAAAGCATTTTCTGGTCACCGAACTGTTTCGTGACGAAGAAGGCACCGTGTTGGAAATCGAGCTGCAAGCGGTCATGACGCGCCGGGGTGAACGCCTGCCGTGGCAAACCCTGCAAGACGCCGGGGCGTGGAAAATCGGCTGGCAATAATCTCAGCGCAAAAACTTATACAAATGATTTGACTTGTACAGCATCAAACCTATGATGAGATTTAGTTGTACAGGCACTCTTGTTTGTATAGGAATTTTGCAGAGGTTTGCTCATGTCCAGCATCACCAAACCGAAGATCGCCATCAGCGCCTGCCTGCTAGGCGAGAACGTGCGCTTCAATGGCGGACATAAACAATCCCTGCTCTGTTGCCAGACCCTGGCCGATTATTTCGACTTTGTGCCGCTGTGCCCGGAAGTCGCCATCGGCCTGGGCATCCCCCGTGAACCGATCCGTCTGGTGGGCGACCCTGCCCAGCCGCAAGCCGTCGGCACGGTGAACCGTGCCCTCAACGTGACCCAGCCGCTGGACGATTACGGCCGGCAGATGGCGCGCGAGCATACCGACCTGTGCGGTTACATCTTTATGCAGAAGTCCCCGTCCTGTGGCCTGGAGCGGGTCAAGGTGTATCGCGAGAATGGCACACCGGTGGATGGCGGCGGTCGCGGCATCTATGCCCAGGCGTTTTGCGCGCGCCACCCCAACTTGCCGGTGGAAGAAGACGGTCGCTTGAATGACCCGGTCCTGCGGGAAAACTTCCTCACCCGCGTATTCGTCTATGCCAGCTGGCAAGCACTGCTGGCCGAAGGTTTGAGCCGTCATCGCTTGCTGGCCTTTCATTCTCGGTACAAGTACTTGCTGATGGCTCACAGCCCGCAGCACTACAAAAGCCTCGGTCACCTGTTGGGCACGATGGATAAAAGTACCGAGCTGGATGAGCTGGCCAGTGTTTACTTCACTGAGCTGATGACCGGCCTGAAAAAATGCGCCACCCGCGGCACCCACAGCAATGTGCTGCAGCACATCAGCGGCTACCTGAAACAGGTGATCAGCGCCGACGACAAACAGGAAATGCAGACCGTCATCGGCCAATACCGCCACGGCATCGTGCCGCTGGTGGTGCCGCTGACGTTGCTCAAGCACCACTTTCGTCAACACCCGGACCGCTACATTGCGCAGCAGGCGTACTTGCAGCCGCACCCGGAAAATCTCAGCCTGCGAAATGCGATCTAACCCATGAAAAGCGTCATGAACGCCGTCCTCCAAGACGAACCCGGCGAAGACATCGCCCAAGCCCTTGAAGACGGCTGGCTGCCGATCCGTGAAGTGGCGCGCCAGACCGGCGTCAACGCCGTGACCCTGCGCGCCTGGGAACGCCGTTACGGTTTGATCGTGCCGCAGCGCACGCCCAAGGGGCATCGGCTCTTCAGTGCCGAGCATGTGCAACGTATCCACACCATCCTGACCTGGCTTAATCGCGGCGTGCCGGTCAGCCAGGTGAAAAACCTGATCGACTCCGCCCAGATCACCCCCGACAGCGTTGCCAACGAATGGCAGAGTCTGCGCCAGACATTGGTGCAGGCCATCAGCGACTTGGCCGAGCGCCGGGTCGACGATGCCTTTAACCAGGCCATGGCGCTATACCCGCCGCGCACCTTGTGCGAGCAACTGCTGCTACCGCTGATCCAGGAACTGGAGCAACGCTGGCAGGGCCAGTTCGGCGCGCAGATGGAGCGGGTGTTTTTCCTGTCGTGGCTGCGCAGCAAGTTCGGCGCGCGCATTTACCACAACAATCGGCAATTGCACGGTGCGCCGCTGCTGCTGATCAACCAGTCCGACTTGCCGCTGGAGCCGCATCTGTGGCTCAGCGCCTGGCTGGCCAGCAGCGCCGATTGCCCGGTGGAAGTGTTCGACTGGCCGCTGCCGGCCGGCGAATTGGCCCTGGCGGTGGAGCACCTCAAACCGCGCGCCGTGCTGCTGTATTCGAGCAAAGCCTTGCAACTGCCGGCCTTCGCCAAACTATTGGGCGGTGTTGATTGCCCGACACTGCTGGTCGGCCCCACGGTGAGCATTCATCAGGCCGAGCTGGCGTTATTGAGCCATGACCTTGCGGATCTGTCCCTCGCCGAAGACCCGTTGTCGGCCCACCAGCTTATGCTCCAGCGTGGACTCGTCTAAATGCACCTGATCTGGCTGCGCACCGACTTGCGCCTTCACGACAATACCGCCCTGGCCGCTGCGAGCCAGCGCGGCCCGCTGGCAGCGGTGTACCTGATCACGCCCGAACAATGGCTGGCCCACGATGACGCGCCGTGCAAAGTGGATTTCTGGCTGCGTAACCTGCGGCACTTGAGCCGGTCCCTGGGCGAACTCAACATCCCGTTGCTGATCCGCACCGCCGCCACCTGGGACCAGGCACCCGCCGTGCTCCGCCAATTGTGCGGCGAGTTGGGCGTGGCGTCGGTGCACGTCAACGAGGAATACGGCATTCATGAAAGCCGCCGAGATGCGGCGGTGGCCACGGCGCTGGAAGCCGATGGGGTGACCTTCCACAGCTACCTGGATCAATTGTTTTTTCAACCCGGCAGTGTGCTGACCAAAAGTGGCACGTATTTCCAGGTGTTCAGTCAGTTCCGCAAAGTCTGCTACACCCGTCTGCACAGCGCCCTGCCGCGCCTGGTGAGCACGCCCAAGGCCCAGGCAAAACTGGCGATCAAAAGCGACACCGTGCCAGCCACCGTCGATGGCTTCGAACCGCCGAGCGAACGCCTACGCGCCCTCTGGCCTGCCGGTGAAGACGAAGCCCGACGCCGCCTGGAAACCTTCGCCGATGCGCAGATCAGCTATTACAAGGACGAGCGCGATTTCCCGGCCAAACCCGGCACCAGCCAGTTGTCCGCCTACCTGGCCGCCGGCGTGGTCTCGCCGCGCCAATGCTTGCACGCGGCGCTGCAAACCAATCAGGGCGAGTTCGAAAGCGGCGATATCGGCGCGATCACCTGGATCAACGAACTGCTGTGGCGTGAGTTCTACAAACACATTCTGGTGGGCTACCCCCGGGTGTCCCGTCACCGCGCCTTCCGCCCCGAAACCGAAGCCGTGGCCTGGCGCGATGCGCCCAAGGACCTGGCGGCCTGGCAAGAGGCGCGCACCGGTCTGCCGATCATCGACGCGGCGATGCGCCAGTTGCTTGAAACCGGCTGGATGCACAACCGCCTGCGCATGGTGGTGGCGATGTTCCTGACCAAGAATCTGTTGATCGATTGGCGCGAAGGCGAACGGTTCTTCATGCGCCATCTGATCGACGGCGACCTGGCCGCCAATAATGGCGGCTGGCAGTGGAGCTCTTCCACCGGCACCGACTCGGCGCCGTACTTCCGGATTTTCAGCCCGCTGAGCCAATCGGAAAAATTCGACAGCGAAGGCGTGTTCATCAAGCACTGGCTGCCGGAACTGGCCGAGCTGAATAAAAAGGAAGTCCACAACCCCGACGCCGTTGGCGGACTGTTTGGAGTGGCGGATTACCCGCGCGCCATTGTCGATTTGAAAAAATCCCGCGAGCGCGCCCTGGCGGCGTTTCGCAGTCTGCCGTCGCGCGAAGCGGTAGGAGGTGCCCATGAGTGATTTCCTGCGCCGTTTCGCCCAGACCTTCGCCACCCTGGACAAGCACAACCTGCACTTGCTCGACAGTCTGTACAGCAAGGACATCGCCTTCACCGATCCGCTGCACGAAGTGCACGGCTTGACCGCGCTGCACCGCTATTTCGAGTCGCTGTACGGCAACGTCAGCCAGTTACGCTTCGATTTCCACGGTTTCGATCAGGTCGCCGAGGGCGAAGGCTACCTGCGCTGGAAAATGAGTTTCTGCCACCCGCGCCTGGCCAATGGCAAGGTCATCCGCGTGGAAGGCTGCTCACACCTGATGTGGCGTGAAACGGTGTACCGCCATCGGGATTATTTCGATGCCGGGGCACTGCTGTACGAACACCTGCCCGTGTTGGGCAAGGTGATCAGTTGGCTGAAAAGGAGAGTGGGATGAACGCAGTGACGCCCCGTCGTTATTGGCTGACTGGCGCCAGCAGTGGCATCGGCGCCGCGCTGGCCGTGGAGCTGCTCAACAGCGGCGCCCAGGTGGCGTTGAGCTCGCGCACCAAAGAGCCGCTGGAGGCGTTGGCGCAGCGTTACCCTGGCCAAGTGCTGGTGGTGGCCGGCGACCTGACCAACAGCCAGACCGTGCGCGAAATCGGCGAGCACATCGCTCATGTGTGGGGTGCGCTGGACACGGTGATCCTCAACGCCGGCACGTGCGAATACGTGGACGCCCGCCAGTTCGACTCATCGATCATCGAGCACGTCGTGCGCACCAACCTGCTGGCCAGCAGTTATTGCATCGAAGCCGCCCTGCCGTTGCTGCGCGCCGGGCTCACGCCGCACCTGGTGGGCGTCGCCAGCGCCGTGACTTACCTGCCAATGCCACGTGCCGAGGCGTACGGTGCGTCCAAGGCTGGCCTGCGCTACTTGTTCGAATCGCTGCGCATCAGCCTGTCGCCGGAGAACATCGACGTTACCGTGATCAGCCCAGGCTTTGTCGACACGCCCCTGACCGAACGCAACGACTTCCCGATGCCCCTGAGCTGGCCCGCCGACAAAGCCGCCCGGCATATCTTCGCCAAGCTGAGCAAGCGTCCGTTGGAGATCGCCTTCCCCGCGCTGTTTATCGCCACCTTGTGGCCGTTGTCGAAACTGCCCAACCGCGCGCAATTGATCATCGGCAAACGCATGTTGCGCAGCCCACCGCCGAAAAAGGACGACCTGTGAAGATCGCCATTATCGGTAGCGGTATCGCCGGGCTGACCAGCGCCTATCTGCTCAGCCGCCGCCACGACATCACTCTGTTCGAAGCGGGCGACCGCATCGGCGGGCATACCCATACGGTCAACGTGACGGTGGAGGGCCAACCCTACGCGGTGGACACCGGTTTTATCGTGTTCAACGACTGGACCTACCCCAACTTCATTCGGTTACTGGGGCAGATCGGCGTGGCGTTCAAACCCACCGAGATGAGTTTTTCGGTGTGCGACGAGCGCACCCGGTTCGAGTACAACGGCAACAACCTCAACAGCCTGTTCGCCCAGCGCCGCAATATCCTCTCGCCAGGCTTCTGGGGCATGTTGCGCGACATCCTGCGCTTCAACCGCCAGGCTCCGCTGGATCTGCAGGAACAACGGATCAGCGCCGATATGACCCTGGGCGACTACCTCACTGCCGGCGGTTACGGTGAGCGCTTCGTGCGCCACTACATCGTGCCGATGGGGGCAGCGATCTGGTCGATGTCACTGGCGGACATGTTGGGGTTTCCGTTGCAGTTCTTTGTACGGTTCTTCAAGAACCACGGCTTGTTGTCGGTGAGCAATCGCCCGCAATGGTGCGTGATCGAAGGCGGCTCCAGTGCTTATATCGAACCGCTGACGCGCGGTTTTCGTGAGCGGATCCGCCTGAGCTGCCCTGTGCATAAAGTCGAACGCAACGAGGAAGGTGTGGTTATCCACAGCGCGTCCGGTAGCGAGACGTTCGACCGAGTGGTGTTCGCCTGCCATAGCGATCAGGCCCTGGCGTTACTCGGCGACCCGAGCCAGGCCGAGCAGGAGATCCTCGGCGCCCTGCCCTACGCCGACAACGACGTAGTGCTGCACACCGACACGCGCCTACTACCCGACCGCAGGCTGGCCTGGGCCAGTTGGAACTACCGACTGACCGGCGACAGTCAGGCCCAGGCCGCCGTGACCTACGACATGAACATCCTGCAAGGCATCGACAGCGCCACGACCTTTTGCGTGAGCCTCAACCAGACGGCGGTGATCAACCCGCTGAAGATCCTCGCGCGCTTTACCTACGCCCACCCGCAATACAGCCTGGCCGCCGTCGCCGCCCAGCAGCGCTGGGAAGAATTGAACGGCGCCCGACATACCCATTATTGCGGTGCCTATTGGGCCAACGGGTTCCATGAAGACGGCGTGGTCAGCGCCCTGCGCGTGGCGCAAGCCTTTGGAGAGACCCTGTGAACAGCGCCCTGTACAGCGGCTGGATTGCCCACCGCCGGTTTGCGCCCAAGGCTCATGCCTTTCGCTACCGCATCGGCCTGCTGTACCTGGATTTGAGCGAAGAAGACCAAGTGCTCGGGCTCTCTCCCCTGGCCGGGCGTAGCCGCCTGGCGCCCTTCGGTTTTCGCCAGCAGGACTACCTGCGTGAGTTGACCGGCCACGGCATGAGCCTGAGTGATGCCGTGCGCCAGGAAGTCGGCAAGGCGCTGGGGCGCACACCCCAGGGCGTTATCTGCCTACTGACCCAGGCCCGCAGTTGGGGCCTGGCTTTTAATCCGGTGAGTTTCTTCTACTGTTTCGAGGCCGATGGGCAACTGGCCGCGATCCTGTGTGAAGTGACCAACACCCCTTGGCGCGAACGCTACCACTACGTGCTGCCGGCCCAGGCCTTGGGCGCAGACGAGCACCAGCATTTCGCCGTGGCCAAGGCGTTCCATGTGTCGCCGTTCCTGCCGCGGGACCTGGAATACCGCATGAGCTTCAGCCCGCCCGCCGAGCGGCTCGGCGTACATATGGCCGACTGGCAGGGCGAGCTGAAAGTCTTCGACGCCACCCTGAGCCTGCACAAAGAGGCGCTGACCCGCGCCAGTCTGCACCGCTACCTGGGACGTTTTCCGTGGATGACCGCCAAGACCTGCCTGGCCATTTACTGGCAGGCCCTGCGCCTGTTGCTCAAACGCACACCGATTTTCTCCCACCGGGCCGCCGATGGCGCCTCTCGCACCGCCGTCGGGTATACCAAGGAACATCGCCATGAAATCCCCTAGCTTATCGGTCAAGGCCAGCCGCCTGAACGTCAACGGCATGACCACCGCGCTACTGCGCAAGGGTGTGCTGCGCCAACTCAGCCAATTGCGCCATGGCCAGTTGGTGGTGATCGAGGACGGTGAACGCCAAGTGTTCGGCGCACGGGAAGCGCACCTGTTGGGGGAAATCCAGATCGTCGATCCGGCCGTGTGGGGCCTGGTGGCGGCCAACGGTTCGATCGGCGCCGGCGAAGCGTTTATCCATGGCTACTGGACCAGCCCGGACCTGACCGCCGTGGTGCGGGTGATGGTCAGCAACCTGGACGTACTCGACGCGCTGGAAGGTGGCCTGGCCCGCCTCGCCCGCCCGCTGACTCAGAGCCTGCACTGGCTCAATCGCAACACGCGCGAGGGCTCGCAAAAAAACATCGCCGCCCACTACGACCTGGGCAATGAGCTGTTCGAACAATTCCTCGACCCGACCATGATGTACTCGGCGGCGCAATTTCTGACGGCCGACGACACCCTGGAACAGGCGCAACTGAACAAACTGGAGCGTATCTGCCAGAAGCTTGCCCTCAAACCCAGCGACCATTTGCTGGAGATCGGCACCGGCTGGGGCAGCATGGCGCTGTATGCCGCGCAGCACTATGGCTGCAAGGTCACCACCACGACCCTGTCCAAAGAACAATTTGCGTACACCGAACAACGCATACAGGCGTTGGGCCTGCAAGATCAGGTCACCCTGCTGCTAAGGGATTATCGCGATCTCACGGGCGAGTACGACAAACTGGTGTCCATCGAGATGATCGAGGCTGTGGGTCATCGCTTTCTGCCCACCTACTTCAAGCAATGTGCACAGTTGCTCAAGCGCGACGGCCTGATGTTGCTGCAAGCCATCACCATCCGCGAACAGCGTTTCGAGCAAGCCAAACGCAGCGTGGATTTTATCCAGCGCTACATCTTCCCCGGCGGCGCCCTACCCTCGGTGCAGAACATGCTGCAGATCGTCAGCCGCGACACCGATATGAACCTGCTGCACATGGAAGACTTCGGTCTGCACTACGCAAAAACCCTGCGCCTGTGGCATGAGAATTTTCGCCGCGCCCATGGCCGCCTGACGGAACTGGGCTACGACGAGTACTTTCTGCGGTTGTGGGAGTTCTACTTGTGCTACTGCGAAGGTGGCTTTATGGAGCGCACCATCGGCACTGCTCAGTTGCTGCTGGCCAAACCGGCGGCGATCAACCCTCCGCTGCTTGGGCGTTTCAATGCTTAAAAACCTGGCCAACGCCGCGCTGTTCCAGTGCGGCTGGTTTGCCTGCGTGCTGGGCGGCGACGGCCCCTGGTTGCTGATTGGCGTGGCGGTGCTGGCCGTTCATCTGCTGTGGATAAGTTCTTGGGCCAAGGATGGCGCGCTGATCATTGGCGTGACCGTGGCGGGTACGCTGCTGGACACATTACTGCGAGCGCTGGGTGTGTTTCAGTTCAGCGAACCAGGGCCCTTGATCCCGTTTTGGCTGATGCTGCTGTGGGCGCTGCTGGCCACCACGTTGCGTCATTGCCTGGCATGGAGCGCTCGCCCCTGGTGGCGAGCCGCGGTATTAGGCGCAGTCGGCGGGCCGCTGTCGTATTACGCCGGCAGCCAGTTGGCAGGCGTGGAATTCGGCTTTGACGTGGCGCCCACGCTGACCGGGCTGGCGCTGCTGTGGGCCGTGGTTTTTGTCGGGCTGCATCGATTGGCACGCTGACGTCTGTCAGACCTTTCACACCCGAGACTCGCTCATGCCTTACACTGCGCGCCTATGACCAACATCCCCCACATCCAAATCGCTGACCCCGCCGTCACCTGCTCTACGTGTGCGGCGTGCTGCTGCCAGCTGGAAGTCATGCTGATTACCGACACGGGCGTACCCGAGCGCTATATCGACACAGACGATTGGGGCGGTGAAGTGATGCTGCGCCTGGACGACGGCTGGTGTGCGGCGCTGGATCGGGACACGATGATGTGTACGATTTACGAGCGGCGCCCGCTGATTTGTCGGGAATTCGAGATGGGCGCACCGGAGTGCCTGGAAGAACGCCAAGGGATTGCGACGGCGTATATCTGATCGCAATGCGGGAGGGCACAAGCCGCCCCCGCAGCGTTTTGCGATGCGGGTGATTACAACGGCATGGTGTAGTGCAGCGAGTAGCTCTCTACCCCATCGTTGTTACTGCTGATACCGGCGTTGGAATAATGGGTGGCGCGAATGCCCACTTCATGCCCACCGGTAAAGCGCAGCCCGAAACCCAAACGGTCTTCAAACTGAAAAGCCTGGCCGATGTTGTTGTCTTCCAGCTTGGTACGGGAGAAAACAGCAACGCCGATGCCGGCCTCGATGTACGGTTTAACCGATTGCCCGGCAAATTCGTACACAAACACCGGTGAGAACGACAGACTGCTGGCGCCTGCGCGGTCATCACCTTCCCAGTACGTGTAAGCACCGCTCCAGTAACCGGTCAGGCGACCTACATCGCTTTGCATCCAACTCTTATCCCAATCCGAAGTCAGCCCCAGGCGGTAAGTCAACGTCGAATCGCTGGTGGACCCCAGACCGAATTCGAGGCCGGCGGCCTGCGCCGAAAACGAGTGTCCTACAACGGCGGCCGCAATCGCAGCCAAACAGAACAAGCGCTTCATTAAACGTTCCTTCCGAACAAGTTTGTATGGTGTTTTGTACAAGCAATCTCGCTATAGAAGCCTGCGCAGAGCCAGAAGTTCAGCTTCTAATCACGAAATTTCACGAAATTTTCACGAGCCGAAGCTTCGCACGATTCCGGGATGTTTCCATAGTGTCGGTAGGATATTTCTTAGGTGAGACAGATCGCCGCTGGTCCAGAACTGCGCGGGAGCAGGTTTTCCGTCGGCCAACAGGTCACGCTCGCCCAATAAGCGCTTGAGCTGCCGTGCCACTGCGGCGCCAGTATCGATGAGGATGACGCTCGGCGGCAGCATTTGCGCCAGCATCGGTTTAAGGAAGGGGTAGTGGGTACAACCGAGGATGATGGTGTCGCAACCGGCACTGAGCAGGGGGTCGACGTAGCCCCGTAACAACTGGCGCAGGGCCGGGCTGCTCAGATCGCCGGTTTCAATCAGCTCAACCAGGCCTGGGCATGGCTGGGTAACTACGCGCACGTCAGTGGCAAAACGGTCGAGCAGCGCCGCGAACTTGGCACTTTGCAGGGTGCCGGTGGTGGCGAGCACGCCGACCACACCACTGCGGGTCGCGGCGGCAGCGGGTTTGACGGCGGGCTCCATGCCCACCAGCGGCCAATCGGGATAGTCCAGACGCAGGTCGGCGACGGCGGCTACCGTCGCCGTGTTGCAGGCAATTACGAATGCCTTGGCGCCCTGCTCGCGGAAAAACGCCGCCACCCGCCGCGAACGCTCGCGAATAAAGGCCGGAGTTTTCTCGCCATAGGGGATATGCCCGCAATCGGCAACGTAGAGTAGCGACTCGTGGGGCAGCAGTTGCTGGATTTCCTCCAGCACCGACAGGCCACCGACACCGGAATCGAACACACCGATCGGCGCATCCTTACCCATGGCGAGTCCCGCAGACACTGCAGCCAGGGTCGCGCTTGACCCGCAGCTCGCGGAAACGCGTGGTCAAGGCATCGATCAGCAATAAACGCCCGACCAACGGCTCGCCAAAACCGGCCAACACCTTCAGGGCCTCCAAGGCTTGCAGGCTGCCGACCAAGCCCACCAGCGGCCCGACGACACCGGCTTCGCTGCAGGTCAATTCGGCGTCGCTGCCGTGCCCATATAAACAGTGGTAGCACGGGCTGTCGGCGCGACGGGGGTCAAACACCGACAGTTGCCCTTCCAGGCGAATCGCCGCGCCACTGATCAACGGCTTCGCGGCGGCGACACAGGCGGCATTGACCGCCTCGCGGGTAGAGAAGTTGTCACTGCAATCGAGCACCACATCCACTTGAGCCACGGCAGCGGCCAGCGAATCGGCATCCAGCGCGGTGCGATGGGGCACCAGTTGGATGTCGGGGTTGATCGCGCGCAAGCGACGCATGGCCGAGTCGACTTTGGTCTGCCCGACACTGTCAGTGTCATGGATGATCTGGCGTTGCAGGTTGGTCAGGTCGACCGTGTCGAAATCCGCCAAATGCAACTGGCCAACGCCCGCAGCGGCCAGGTACAGCGCTACCGGCGCGCCCAGACCGCCAAGGCCGACAATCAGGGCACGGCCGTTTTTGAGGCGCAATTGCCCGTCAATGTCGACATGCTGCAACAGAATCTGTCGGCTATAGCGCAACAGCTCCTGATCGGTCAGCACGGCCGGCGCCCTAAGGTGATACGTTCGTGCCTGCCAAGGTCGACGCGGCTGTGCACTTGCTCAAAACCTTGGCTCTGCAAAAGGTCGCGTACCGCAGGGGCTTGATCGTAACCGTGCTCCAACAGCAACCAGCCACCCGCATTCAGGTGGGCGGGCGCGTCCTGGATGATCAGCCGCAGGTCATCCAAACCATCATGGCCCGCCACCAGGGCGCTGGCGGGCTCGAAACGCACGTCGCCGGCCACCAGATGCGGGTCGTTGTCGGCGATATACGGCGGGTTGCTGATGATCAGATCGTAGGAGTGCCCGTGCAGGGCGCTGAACCAATGGCTGTTGAGTACCGTGGCGTTATTCAAGTGCAGACGCTGGCGATTGCGTTCGGCCAGGGCCACCGCTTCCAGCACACGGTCGACCGCAGTCACTTGCCAGGCCGGGCGCTCGCTGGCCAGGGCCAGGGCAATCGCGCCGCTGCCAGTGCCCAGGTCAAGCACGCGGGCAGGCGTGGCCGGCAATAATTCCAGCGCCGCTTCCACCAGCATTTCGGTCTCGGGACGCGGGATCAGCGTGTGCGGCGCCACTTCAAGGTCGAGTTTCCAGAAACCCTGCTGGCCGAGAATATAGGCCACCGGCTCGCCCGCGCGGCGGCGTTGCAGGTAGCCGGCAAACGTCAGCGCGTCTTCGCTGCTGACGATTTTTTCCGGCCAGGTGTGCAGATAGCTGCGCGATTTGCCCAGGGCCGCAGCCAGTAACAATTCGGCGTCCAGGCGCGCGGTGGGCGAATCCGGCAGGTCGGCGGCGCGCAACAGGCTGGCGATGATGGTCATTTATTCACCTATGGCCGCCAATTGATCGGCCTGGTATTCGGCGAGCAACGGCTCGATCACCGCTTCAACGCCGCCGGCGAGGATTTCGTCCAGGGAATACAGGGTGAGGTTGATCCGGTGATCGGTCACTCGGCCCTGGGCGAAGTTGTACGTGCGAATGCGCTCGGAGCGGTCGCCCGAGCCCACCAGCAGCTTGCGCTCAGTGGCGATCGCATTGGCGGCGGCGCTGGTCTGCTGGTCGTTGAGCTTGGCCGACAGCCAGGACATGGCACGCGCCCGGTTCTTGTGCTGGGAGCGCTCTTCCTGACATTCCACCACGATGCCCGACGGCAGGTGGGTGATACGGATCGCCGAGTCGGTCTTGTTGACGTGCTGGCCGCCGGCACCGGACGAACGATAGGTATCGATGCGCAAGTCGGCCGGGTTGATCTCGATGGCTTCCTGTTCATCCGGCTCGGGCAGCACCGCGACGGTGCAGGCCGAGGTGTGGATGCGGCCCTGAGACTCGGTGGCCGGCACCCGTTGCACACGGTGCGCGCCAGACTCGAACTTCAGCTTGCCGTAGACATTGTCGCCTTCGACGCGAGCGATGACTTCTTTATAGCCACCGTGTTCGCCTTCGTTCTCGGACAGAATCTCCACACGCCAGCCGCGACGCTCAGCGTAGCGCGAGTACATACGGAACAGGTCGCCGGAGAAGATCGCCGCCTCGTCGCCACCGGTGCCGGCGCGGATTTCGAGGAACACGTTGCGTCCGTCGTTGGGGTCCTTGGGCAGCAGCATGCGTTGCAGGTCGCCTTCCAGCTCGGCGAGTTTTTCCTTGGCCTCGCGGACTTCTTCCACGGCCATTTCGCGCATGTCCGGGTCGCTGTCCTTGAGCAGTGCCTGGGCGCCTTCAAGGTCGGCCTGTACTTTCAGCAGATTCTTATAGGTGGCGACCACGGGCTCAACTTCGGCGTATTCCTTGGAATAGGCACGGAATTTGGCCTGATCGGCGATGACCTCGCCATCGCCGAGCAAGGCGGTCAATTCTTCGAAACGGTCCTGGAGCACGTCCAGTTTATTGAGCAGTGACGCTTTCATTGCAGTTTTTTATCCGAAGAGCTGTCTGACGCGCCCTCTCCGAGGGCAAAAAGTTCCTGGGCCATGGCCAGCGCATCGAGGCGGCCTTCGGCGGTCAATTTCTTAAGTTGCACACTGGGTGCATGGAGCAATTTGTTGGTCAGGCCACGCGCCAACTGCATCAACACCTCTTCGGCACTGCCGCCGTTGGCCAGCGAGCGCTGAGCCTTGAGCAGTTCTTCGTCGCGCAGGCGTTCACCTTGCTGACGATACGCCTTGAGCACGTCCACCGCCGCCAGTTCACGCAGGCGCACCATGAAATCTTCGGCGCCGGTGCTGACCATTTCCTCGGCGGCCTGGGCTGCGCCCTGACGAGTCTTGAGGTTCTCGGCGACCACTTCGTGCAGATCGTCGACGCTGTACAGATAAACATCGTCCAACTCGCCGACTTCGGGCTCGATATCCCGAGGAACGGCGATATCTACCATGAAAATCGGCTTGTGCTTGCGCAGCTTCAGCGCGCTCTCAACCGCGCCTTTGCCCAGGATCGGCAACTGACTGGCGGTGGAGCTGATAACGATATCGCTGCGCACCAGTTCGGCCGGAATATCCGCCAGCAGCACCGCATGGGCGCCGAACTGTTCGGCCAGGATACTGGCGCGCTCCAAGGTACGGTTGGCCACCACGATACGCTTGACCCCCAGGTCGTGCAGGTGACGAGCGACCAGGGTGATGGTTTCTCCGGCGCCGATCAGCAGCGCCTGGCTGCGTTGCAGGTCACTGAAAATCTGCTTGGCCAGGCTGACGGCCGCGAACGCCACGGACACCGGGTTTTCGCCGATCGCCGTGTCGGTGCGCACCTGCTTGGCGGAGTTGAACGTGGCCTGAAACAGCCGACCCAGCAACGGACCGACGGTGCCGGCTTCGCGCGCCACGGCGTAGGCGGATTTCATCTGGCCCAGGATCTGCGGCTCGCCCAACACCAGCGAATCGAGACCGGCCGCCACACGCATCATGTGACGAACTGCCGCATCCTCTTCATGCACATAAGCGCTGGCGCGCAGCTCGTCGAGGCTCAAATGGTGATAATCGGCCAGCCAGCGCAGGATGACATCCGCAGAGAGATGTTCCTGTTCTATATAAAGCTCACTGCGATTGCAGGTCGAAAGGATCGCAGCTTCGCGACTGTCGGTGAGCCGGCAGAGCTGCTGCAAGGCCTCAACCAACTGCTCAGGCGTAAACGCCACGCGCTCGCGCACGTCTACAGAGGCAGTCTTGTGGTTAATACCGAGTGCGAGGAAGGCCATTCAATATCGCTGATGATGTCGGGAAGCCGGCGATTGTCCTACTTCGAAAGATTCAGAACAACCACCGTCGTCTATTGTCCCTATACCTTGTGCCTATAAAAGACACGCACTGAGACTCGGTTATGTTTGGCCGAAGGCTTGTGTCATGATGATCCGACCGCAGGTTAGTCGTCCTCTTCCTATATGAATAGATCTTCCGCGTTGCTCCTTGCTTTTGTCTTCCTCAGCGGCTGCCAGGCCATGGCCCCCGTGCAGCCGGACGGTACGCCGCCGACAGAAGACAGCACCCCCGCCCCTGAAAAGCCCAAGGTTTACTCATCGTTCAGCGAAGAAACGGTGTACAGCCTGCTGACCGCGGAGCTGGCCGGCCAGCGCAATCGCTTCGATATTGCGCTGGATAACTACGTGACCCAGGCCATCAATACGCAGGACCCGGGGATCTCCGAGCGCGCTTTTCGCATCGCCGAGTACTTGGGGGCCGATCAGGCGGCGCTGGACACGTCGCTGATCTGGGCGAAAAACGCCCCTGACGACTTGGAAGCACAACGGGCGGCGGCCATTCAGTTGGCGCGGGCCGGGCGCTATGACGACTCCATGGTGTATATGGAGAAAGTCCTGCAGGGCAAGGGTGACACCCATTTCGACTTCCTGGCGCTGTCGGCCGCCGACACCGACCAGGACACCCGCAATGGCCTGATGAACAGTTTCGACCGACTGCTACAGAAGCACCCTAAAAACAGCCAGCTGATTTTCGGCAAGGCCTTGCTGCTGCAACAGGATGACGAAGCCGAAGCAGCGCTGAAGCTGCTGGAACAAAACCCGCCGGATGAGGGGGAAATCGCCCCAATTCTGCTGCGCGCACGCTTGCTGCAGAATCTCAATCGCGGCAAGGAAGCGATTCCGTTGCTGGAAAAAAGCATCAAGAAGTACCCGGAAGACAAGCGCCTGCGCCTGACTTACGCACGTATGCTGGTGGAGCAGGACCGCATGGAGGACGCCAAAGTGCAGTTCGCCAATCTGGTCCAGCAATATCCGGACGATGATGAACTGCGCTATTCCCTGGCCCTGGTATGCCTGGAAGCCAAAGCCTGGGACGAGGCCAAAGGGTACCTGGAAGAGCTGATCGCCCGGGAAAGCCATGTGGATTCCGCGCACCTGAACCTGGGCCGCATTGCCGAAGAGCGCAACGACCCGCAGGCAGCCCTGCTCGAATACGCTCAGGTCGGCTCCGGTAACGATTACCTGCCGGCCCAACTGCGCCAGGCCGATATCCTGATGAGCAACGGCCGCACCGATGAGGCGGAAAAACGCCTGGCCGCCGCGCGGGATGCCGAGCCGGACTATGCCATCCAGTTATACCTGATTCAGGCTGAGACCTTATCGGCCAATAGTCAGGGTGATCGCGCCTGGAAAGTGCTGCAACAAGCCCTGTTGCAATTCCCCGACGATTTGAACCTGCTGTACACCCGCGCCATGCAGGCGGAAAAACGCAATGACTTGGCGCAGATGGAAAAAGACCTTCGCCTGATCATCAAGCGCGACCCGGACAATGCCATGGCCCTCAACGCCCTGGGTTACACCTTATCCGATCGCACCACGCGCTACGACGAGGCCAAGGCGCTGATCGAACAAGCGCACAAACTCAATCCGGAAGACCCGGCCGTCCTCGACAGCCTCGGTTGGGTGAATTACCGCCTGGGTAATCTGGATGAAGCCGAACGCCTGCTGCGCCAGGCGTTGGAGCGCTTTCCCGACCAGGAAGTCGCGGCCCACTTGGGCGAAGTGTTGTGGGCCAATGGCAAGCAGCGCGAAGCCCGTCAAATCTGGGAAAAGTTCCTCAAGGAACAACCCGAAAGCCCCATCCTGCGCAGCACCATCAAGCGCCTGACCGGATCCGAGACCCTTTAAACTTATGTTTTTGCGCCACGTTGTAGTGTTCAGTCTTATCGCCTTGCTCGCCGGTTGCGCTGGCTTTGGCGCCCGTGAATCCGTTGAAGGCCAGGGCAACCCGGCGCAATGGAAGCAGCACAAGAGCCAACTGGCCAGCATCGATGGCTGGCAGATCGAAGGCAAGGTTGGCGTACGCGCGCCGAAAGATTCCGGCAGCGGTACGCTGTTCTGGCTGCAACGCCAGGACTACTACGATATTCGCCTCTCGGGCCCATTGGGCCGAGGTGCGGCGCGGCTGACCGGGCGTCCGGGCCAGGTGAGCCTCGAAGTGGCCAATCAGGGGCGCTACGAAGCGACCTCCCCGGAAGCTCTGCTGGAAGAACAGATTGGCTGGAAACTGCCGGTGTCTCATCTGGTCTGGTGGGTGCGCGGTTTGCCCGCACCGGACAGCAAGAGCCGCCTGAGCCTTAACGGCGACAGTCGTCTGGCCACCCTTGAACAGGATGGCTGGCAAGTTGAGTACCTCAGTTACGTACAACAGAACGGCTATTGGCTGCCCGAACGCATCAAATTGCACGGCACGGACCTGGACGTCACGCTGGTGATCAAGGACTGGCAACCGCGCAAATTGGGGCAATAACGTGACCGCAGAAAAACTGACCCTGCCCTCTCCGGCCAAACTCAATTTGATGCTGCATATTCTTGGACGCCGTGAAGACGGCTACCACGAGCTGCAGACGCTGTTTCAATTTCTCGATTACGGCGACGAACTGACCTTCGCCGTACGCGACGACGGCGTGATCCAGTTGCATACCGAATTCGAAGGCGTGCCCCACGACAACAATCTGATCGTGCGAGCCGCGAAAAAACTCCAAGAGCAATCCGGCAGCTCACTCGGCATCGACATCTGGATCGATAAAATTTTGCCCATGGGCGGTGGGATCGGCGGTGGCAGCTCGAATGCCGCGACTACGCTGCTGGGCCTGAACCACTTGTGGCAGCTCGGCTGGGACCCTGATCGCCTGGCTGCGCTGGGCCTGACGCTGGGGGCCGACGTCCCGGTTTTCGTTCGCGGGCACGCGGCTTTTGCCGAAGGCGTAGGGGAAAAACTGACCCCTGTAGAGCCCGAAGAGCCTTGGTATGTGGTCCTTGTCCCGCAAGTCTCTGTAAGTACAGCAGAAATTTTTTCAGATCCGCTGTTGACACGTAACTCTCCTCCCATTAAAGTGCGCCCCGTTCCCAAGGGAAACAGTCGAAATGACTGC
>Ga0308172_1000884_pt1 | contig 27281 bp, 34 predicted proteins | sample PhyGR2_FD_202134 | JGI IMG/M metagenome (GOLD analysis project Ga0308172, IMG submission 202134) | Phyllosphere microbial communities from UC Gill Tract Community Farm, Albany, California, United States - DLSLSG.R2 | ecosystem: Host-associated > Plants > Phyllosphere > Unclassified | place: USA... | reverse complement strand
TCGGCACCGGCGACGGGCGCGGGGGAAGACGAGTGTCTCGAGCTCGCCGACGTCGTGGGGCAGAGGGATGCGGTCGACGCGCTGGTGGTCGCCGCCGCGGGCGGGCACCACCTGTTGATGAGCGGACCCCCGGGTGCGGGGAAGACCATGCTGGCGCGACGGCTCCCCGGCATCCTGCCGCCCTTGGACGACGAGGCAGCGCTGTCGGTCGCTTCGATCCGCTCGTTGTCGGGCGAGGCTGTGACGCGTCTGTCGCGGACGCCTCCGTTCGAGAGCCCTCACCACGGGGCGACCGCCGCGGCGTTGATCGGCGGCGGATCGGGCGTCGTGCGACCGGGGGCCATCGCCCGCGCGAGTGAGGGGGTGCTGTTTCTCGACGAAGGTAGCAGAACCTATCTACAGTGACCCCAGGCGTCAGAGCGGCGCCGGGAAGGCAAGACGATGACGAATACACTCAAGGCCCTCGCGGGGCATGTGCAGCACAACGGAGACATCGTCCGGTCGGAGGCGTGGCGGTGGTCGAGCGCGTTGCTGACGTGCGCCGAGCGGAGCGGCTCAGAGGAGGCGCACGAGTTGGCGGTCGCCGTGCAACGCGGGCTCGTCGCCGACGGGGAATACGCGCTCCTCGACCTGGCCCTCGTCGGGCCCGCCCACCACGGGCTACATGACGCCGACGTGGTCGCGCTCACGCGGCGAGTTGAGGAGCGGCTCGCGCTACAGGCGGCCTGAGACGGCCCCGGACTGTCACTACCAGCCCGGGACCGCCCAGGCCCATTATCGGGCCTCAGTGAGGCGCACAACGACGAAAAGACCCCCTCCATGGAGGGGGTCTTTTTATGGACGAGGTCGAAACCCGTAGTGCATCTCAGATTTCCACGAAGTCGATGGCGGGCGCTGCGTTGGGCGACGTTCGGGGAAGTCGGTCGGCCTCAGGCATGGCGCCCCCGACGGAATGCAGCCGCCAGCCGCCGAGTTCAGGGCGCCAGACCCAAGTGAAGATGGCCCCGATGATGACGGCTTCGTCTTCTTGGCTCATCCGGGCCGGAGCGGCCGGAGCACCTTTTCTGATCAGCCACACGAACGCAATATCCGCCTCTCCGGCTCGCTGACGGGCTGTCCCTACCAATGCGAGGGCTTGCGAGGCGAGGGCCTCAGACACAGTGGAGAAGTCTCCCCAGTCATCTCGGCACTCAGGCGTTACCCATGTCGAGAGAGCGCCGGAATTGGCTTCGTAGTCGTCAAGCGCCTCCCATATAGCCGCCGTCAGAGCTACCGGATGCTCCGTCGGCAGCATGTGCATAGCGAGCAGGGCATCGTCGGCGTCTGTCCATCGATCGTCGGTCATGTGCGAGAGCCTACGGCTCAGGGCTTGCAGCTATACCTCCTCGGGCGGCTTCGCCTCGGGCGAGCTGGGCTCATTCAGGAAGGTGAGGAAACGTCTTCCTTTGTCGGTCGTGGAGGCGTTCAGCGCGGACCAAATGCGACTGTATTCGGCAGAATCGGCGGCCAAGCCAGCCCGTTTCAGGTCTGCGACGGCTAGGGCGAACGGGGGATAGATCGTTCGCCACGGCCCGCCGAGTGCAATGGCGAGGGGGCTGTCATCGCCAGCTCGAGTGTGTGCGCCCCCGGTGGGGATACGGTCGTTGTCCTCGCTGGGAGGTTCCATAAACCCATGCGCGACCAGCCATGAGACGGGATCGCTGAGGTAGTGCAACAGCCAGATATGGAGATCGTCGTAGTCCTCGACGAGACGTCGAAACTCGGACCGTTCCCGGCGTGTCGAGAGGGCCCAGGGGCCGGAGTTCGCCGCGACTGCGGCAAGACGTCGGCGCTTCGAGTCAGTAGCCGCTTCGGACGCGAGACGAGAGGCGCGGGTCACACTTGCGAGAAACTCGTCGGACGTTATGACGTCCTCGACGGTGATCGGCGAGGCGAGCGTGGCGCCGAGAGATTCGAGCTCTCGGGCTACTCGTACGTTGAAGTCGTTTTGGCGCTCAGCCTGGCGGATCTGCATGCCGTAGCCGAGGGTCTCTGCAAGAAGACCGCCAATACCGGGGATGATCGCAAGGCCCGCCTTCGCTGCGAATGCAAGAGCATCTGTGGACGGCTCATGAGGCGGGATGTCCGCCGTGAGGTCACCCATTCGATCCGGCCCCGGCGGGCAGGTACAGAGACCACACCGACGCCGCGAGGCCGCAAGCCAAGCCAATCAGCGCGAGCCACGCATTGGTCTTGGCGCCGTCAAGGGCGGCGTGTACGGCGCGGGAGGTGGCATAAGCGGGGGCGGAAGCGGCACCGATGTATGTAGGTGTCGGATATCCGATAGCGGCGTAGCGCGCCGCGTAGGCCGCTTGCAAAACGGCCTTGCCCGCGTCATCCGTCCGATCTAGCTTCGCTCTCTCCGCGAGACTCTCTGAGTAGATGCGGTCGTACTCCGCTGCCGCATTGTCGGCTTCGACTATTGCGGCGGATGCTGAGCGGTAGGCGAGAACCGCCGCGACGGTCGGCAGGATGAATGCAGCGACCGTGAGGAGAAGAACTATTGTCCGTGCGTCACACATGTCAGTGACAATAACGACGAAAAGCCCCCGTTCCGGTGAGGGAACGGGGGCGGGGTTGTTAGATCGTGGTGGCGTCGTCCGTGATGGTGCTGACCTCGAGTGACCCCTCGGGGCCGCCATGGCGCGCGATGAGCGAGGCATCCAGTCGGAGACCCGAGGCACCGTAAAAGCTGGCGTGCCCCCCGGGCGTGATGGGGAGACGCGCGATGAGTTTGTCGCCGGAGAAAAGATCGACTTCGAGGAATTCATCCGAGGTGTTGTGCGCGCGGAAAGTGGTGAGGCGGGTCGGCTTGTCGAAGAGGGTGACGATAGGCATTGGGGTCTCCTAATGAGGGGGTAACGGGCTAGCGTGCCGGTCCATCCGGCTCGCGGTAGCGAGGTTGAGTGGCGCCTCGAGCGTGTGCTCGGGGGTCACGGTGGCGGTGTGCGAGGGCAGCGTCGAGCCGACGAGGTGGTAGCTGACGCGGTACACGCCCGCGTGCAAGACGTCGCGGGCAACGTCATCGACGATCGGCGCGACGGCGGTTCGGGGAGCGAGGATGGTCGCCGGTTGTGGCGCGGGGGTGAGGAGGTCGAAGCGGACCTCGCCCTCGGTCGGTCGTCCGCCTGGGTCGACGAAGTGCGCGACAACGTGCCCGACTGACGGGCCAATGGTTTCGGCCATGTTCGGCCTCCTAGGCGGCGTGGTTTCGGCGGGCGGCGATGGCCGCTGCGGTGGCGCGTCCGTCGCGGACGTCGCTGATGTGGAAAGTGTTGCCCTCTGCCTCGGCGGCTTCGGCGGCACGCTGCAATTCGCCGAGGAAGCCGCCGTCCGGGAAGTCGGCGGGGTTCAACGGCTCAGGGACGGGGTAGTGGGCTTCGCCGATCTGCTCGGCGAGTTGGTCGCCGAGGCCGGTGCCGATCCCGATGAAGAGTCGCGACGGCGAGTGGATGCCAAGGAAGTTCTTGAACGCGTCCACGGCGCCCGCGGCGACGTTGAGGAGGGCGTCGACGACGGTCCCCGCGGCGTTCATGAGCCCTAGAACGAGTCCCCGGACGAGGTCGATACCGGCTTGGAGGAGGGCTTGTCCGAGGCCGCCGAGGACGGTGACGATTGCGCCGCCGATCTGGCCGAGGGCCTCGACAACCTCGGGGAGCATAGCTGGGACGGTCTCGGCGAGCGTTTGGAAGAGGCTGACGGCAGCTTGGACGAGCACGGGCAGCATGGAGACGAGCGCCGTGATGAGCGGGGGCAGGAGTTCCAGGACGGCTCGGATGATCTTGGGGAGGGCGTCAACGAGTCCGAGGACGATGCCGAGGAACAGCTCGATTGCGGCGCCGATGAGCATGGGGACCATTTCGATAACGGCCGTGACGAGTTGCGGGAGCAAGTCGAGGACCGCGTCGATGACCACGGCGTGTACGTCAAGGAAGCCCGCCAGGAGTCCTATGAAGAGGGTCAGCGCCGCCTCAGCGAGGAGGGGGAGCATTCCGACGAGCGCCGTGACGAGCATGGGTGCGATGTCCAGGAGTGCCGTGACAACGAGCGGTAGTGCCATCGTGGCGGCCGTCACGAGTCCTTGGAAGAGGACGACGGCGGCGTTGAGGAGGCCCGGTACTGCGACGGCCAGCGCGCCGCTCAGGGCCGGGAGGAGGGCCAGTATGGCCTTGGTCAGATGCGGCAGGAGTTGGACGACGCCGTCAATGAGTGAGCCGAAGATGAGGGCCGCCGCGTTGACGATCGACGGGGCGATCGCGAGCACCGTGGAGGCGACCGCGGGCAGGGCGTCGAAGAGGACGGCGCGGACCTGGGCTCCGGCATCCGCGGCGCCTTCGATGAGGCCTGTGAAGACCTCGGCGATACCGTCCGGGCTGCCCGCCGAGATTGCCGACCACAGGTCGATGACGAGGTCGCGGACGTTGAAGAGGAAGTCGACGATGCCGGAGTCCTCAGTCGTCCCGAGGGCGGCGAAGAGACCGCCGTCGAAGTTCCCGTTGAAGAGAATGTCGATTACGCCGGTCGCGACTTCCGTGACGCGCGTGAGGAAGACGGCCGCCGTACCGAGCGCGGGCATGACGCCGGAGAAGAGGGTCTCGCCGAACGTACCCCAGGCGTGTCCGAGGAGGTCGATCTTGCCCGCGTAAGTCTGGGCGTACGCCGCACCCGACCCGCCGAATTGCGAATTGAGCTCACCGAGGATGAGCTTCTGGGCGCCCATGATGTCGCCCGTCTCGACCATCGTCTTAATGAGGTTCTTTTGGTCGTCGGAGAAGGTGATGCCGACGCGCGACAGGGCCGCGATACCAGCGACAGGGTCATTGAGCGCCTTGCCGAGCTGCATTGCGCCGCTCGAGGCGTCGGTGCCCATGGCCCGGGCCATGTCGACCATGGCCGTCGTCGTTTGGTCGAAGATGTCGTTGCCCGCGCCGGCCTCATTGCGGATGTTCTTGAAGGTGAGGAGGAGGTTGGCGCCCTCCTGGATGCTCTCGGCCTCCGTGCCCGTCAGGCCCTCGAGTTTGCCCGCGAGGGCCTCGACACCCTCGGCCGTGACGTTTGCGGCGTTGCCGGTCGACTTGATGACCGACGCCGTCTGAGTGTTGATCTGCTCGATCCGGCCGAGGGCCTCGACCTGGGCCTTGCCCCAGTGCGCGACGCCGATGACGCCGCCGATGGCCGCCGAGGCGACGGCGAGGGGAGCGAGGGCGCGAGAGGCTCCGGCGAGGAGCCCGGCTCCGTGTGCGGTGCCTCCGCGCGTGCCGTGCTCCCCGAGGTCGTCCACGCCGGTCGAGGCGGCGAGGTGGCCCGCGGAGGCTGCCGAGCTGGCTGAGACGAGGATGCTGAGGGTGGCGTATCCGACTGTGTCAGCCATGGGCACCTCCGAGGGGCGGGGTTACTGGCCGCTCACTCCTGCCGCCTTCTGCACGGCGGTCACGATGCGGCTGAGGGTGTCGGGCTTCGGGTCGGAGGCGAGGAGACGCTTGTAGCTGTCGCCGACGAGCACGAGCTCGAGCCAGGAAGTGATGTAGCCACGCTCGAGGCGGTCGAGTCCTCGCATGCCCCACTCGGTTGTCGGCTTGACGGTGAGGGCGAGACCCTCGAAGTCGAAGGGGATGCCCTCGGCGAGGGCTTCGGCTGCGGTGGGTGCGGGAGAGGTAGTCATGAGGGCTCCTGAAAGGGTCTAGGCATGCGAAAAGGCCCCGCCCCGGGTGGGGAGAGGCCCTGGGAAGGCGTTGGGGCACGTTCAGCGCGTGACGGGCTCCTGTGTCACCTGGGCGGTGACGTAGGGGCGGAGGGCGTCCTCGAGGGCGGCGGTGGCCCGGTCGAGCTGCGCCGAGGCGATGGCAAGGACGGCGAGGCCGTTCTCGACGGCGGCGCGGACCTTGAGGCGCGCCGGGTCGACAGCGGTCTCGCCCGTGTAATCGGCGTAGAAGTCGTGCTCGATCCGAAGGGGTGCGCCTGGGGGCACCTCGCCTTCGACACCTCGCCCGGACTTGAGTGCGTCGACCAGGGCGAGGACCGAGACGCCGTGCGCTCGGCTGACGTTGAGGAGCCGGTGGTCCGCGGCTCTCATGCCGAGTGCTCCCAGGACAGTTCCATCGGCGCGGGACGGTAGCGCTGTTCGGTCTCGTCTTCCGGGTCGTAGAGCTTGGTGACGTACTCGCCGTCGACGTAGTGAATGGTGACAGCGGGGAGGGGGCGGCCGGGTATCTCGGTGCGGATGAAGGACCGTCGGGTCAAGGGGGACTCCTAGAAGGGTGTGGGCTCGGATTGCTCCGCGCGCCAGCGACGGGCGGCGTGGACGCGCAAGTTGACGAGGTCCGAGAAAATTCGGAAGGAGCGCTCGGCGCGGACTTCGTTGCGTGACCACGTTTCGGCGGCGACGACGACCGGGTGGCTCGCGTAGGCGCGCTTGAATGCGTCCATGACCGTGAAGAAGTGCTCGGGCGGGGACTCGAAGTGCACATCGGGGAGCGGGGCGCGGCGGAGCGCGCTGAGGGCCGCGTGGACGTCGTCGCGTGTGTGCCAGTCGAAGTCCGGGGTCAGCGCGGTCGTGCGCGCGATTCGTCGGGCCATCGGTCAGCCGCGCCGGTAGGAGGCTCTTGCCGCGCCTCGGCGCTGGGGTCGGACCTCGTCCTCGTCCGGGATGCGGAGGGACGCGAGGAGGCGTGAGAAGACAATTTCCTGGGCGCGTGCTTCCTTGAGCGCCGGGTGGGCATGGACGCCCTGGGGGGTCGTGACGGTCACGCCTTCGGCGCGGACAACGGCGTCGAGGCCGTCGAGACGATCGCGGACGCGACACGCCTCGAGGAGAAGGGCCTCCTCGTGAACGTCGAAGCCGACGATGCTTGTCAGCTCGTCCCAGAGGGCGGCGCCGCGGGGCAAGAGGTCGGTCGGAGTGGGCTTGGACATGGCGCCTCGATTCTTTTTGGGCCCGTGCGTTCTGCAATAGGCCGGTTTGTTTCAGGGGTGAGCCACAGGGGGGCGCTATGCCTCCCCGGGCTCGGAGCGATGGGGGTAGGGGGAGTCCCTCCCCACCCCTCTCGGGCCTCACAGCTAGACCGGGACCGGGGCGGGGCGTCTCCTCGCCGTCAGCGGGTGGCGTAGATCGCGAGACGTTCCGCCGAGGCGAGGAAGGTCGCTTCGTCCTCGGCGTCAGGGATCAGGTCGACCGCGCCCTCGATAGCTGGGAAGCGTCGAAGTGCGCGCTCGGTCCATAGGTCTCGCCGTCTTGGCGAGCTACGTGGCGAGGGAGGAGCGCTCAGTCTCAGAGGCGACGAGACGCGAGGCCAACTCGCTCAGCGATGGTGAGGGCGAAGCCATTGCAGTCCTATCGGGGGCACCCGGTGGGGGTGGGGTGGGCGAGGCGGGGGTAGGGGTGCTGAGCACGGGGTGGGGCAAGTCAGCACCCCCGGGGGTGGGTCTGAGAGCGGGGTCAGTTCCGCGCCAGCCAGGCGCGAGCGCTAGCGAGGAGGGCCTCCCCGTCGTCGCCGGTAAGGTGCTCGGCGGCTGACGCGGGGACGATTGCCCCGGGAATGCCGTGGGCGCGCAATGTGCGCTCAACCCACAGCAGACGCAGGGCGGTAGTGAGGTCGCTGGGGACGGTGCGATTCATCACCCGGCCGCCTCAAACCAGCCCGGACACGAGAGCGTCCGTCGCGCGCTTGCGCTCGAGTTCGGCATGCTGCGCCTGACGCCGGCCGCGGATGATGGCGTGGGCCGCCTCGGGAGTGAGGCTGTCCCGCTTGACCATCTGCTCGAGTTCCTTGTGCTGCGCCAGGGTGAGGGCGTCGATCGAGTCGGGCACGGGCGGGGACGCGGCGATGACCTCGTCGACGATCGAGGCGACGTCGAGGATCATGCGGACACCAGGCCGTTTCGCTTGGCGAACTCGATACGCTGCGCGGGGGTCAGCGTGCTCGAGTTGAGTTCGTTGATCGCACGCTGACGGGAGTCGAGGATCGGGGCGTTGACGACGTCGCGGAGGCCGCTGATGTAGTAGCGGTGGTCGTAGAAGCCGGGGGCCTCGACCTTGCGGCCGATCGCGGCGTTGAACTCGTTCCGCTCTGCGAGGGCCTTCTCGAAGGCGTTGAGGGCTTCGACGGCGCGAGTGTGCGCCGCGTCGGCGAGGGTCTCGTGCGCGGCCTGGAAAGCCTCCGTGCGCATGGCCTCGCGGACAGCATCGTGGAGGTGTCGGAGGGCCGTGGTGTGCGCGTGGTCCGCGGCGCGGATGTCGGCGTCGGCCCTGGCGTAATCGTCAAGCACCTTGTCCAGCGTCGCACGGGTGACGCCGGCGCGGGGCGTCGGATCGTCGATGGGCCCACTTGCCGACTCTCGGAATCGGTCGCCCACCCGGCGTCGGGCCTCGCCCGCCGTGTGGATGGCTGCGCGGGCGGTAACGACGGCCTCGCGAAGCTCGGGGGCGCCGTCGATGGCGTCGACGATGAAGTCGGGAGGAAGGGCTCGTTCGTTGAAGATCATCGGTTGTCCGTTCGGGTCGATTTGGCGGCGTCGCGGCGAGCGCGGGCGCGCAAGATGTCAGCGGCGACGGAGTCGAGGGTCGAGTTGCATCGGTTGAATTTGCAACGCTCAAGGGCTTCGCTCACTGTGCGCTGGTAGGACTCGCCGAGCTGCTCGTAGGGGGAGAGGTTCATGCCTGGTGCTTTCGGTCGGGTGCGCCGCGAGGCGCGGTCGCTAGAGGGAAAGAAGGGCGGCGGTGGAGCGAGCGAGACGCTCAAGCTCTCCGACGTCACCTGAGGCCAGCGCCGACGCCGCCTGTTCGGCGAGCGCCCGTCGCTGAGCGCGCTCTTTGTCGCGGTAGGCGTAGACGCGATGCCGCGATGAGCAGAACCGCCCAGGGCGGGGAAGTGTGGCGGCGTTGCCGCAGTAGGCACAGGTGATGTTGTGCTCGGCGATGGCTGGACCCTTCGTATGAGGCTTTGACCCGTTACGTAACGAGTCCCTTTGTAAGAAGACCGCCTAGGCGCCCACGCCGGCGGACGGTGCGCCGGGCGAGGGCCCGGTGTGACGAAGTGACGAAACGAACGTCATTTCCTATTACTTGTATGAGGAGCACACACACTAAGCAGAGGAATAGGAAATGACGTTTCAAACCGTCATTTCGTCACTCGCCCCTCGTCCCAGCCCGGCGCGGCGGCCCTGTCCCGCTGCCGGGACACGCCTGTCCCCTCGGCCCAGAAGAGTTCGACGCGCGTCGGGGCGGTCGTGGGGTGCACGACGGAGCGGGCCAGGAACCGAGCGAGCATGCGCCGGCGCTCGTCGAGGTCGGTTGTCGCCTCCCATGCCTCCGCGAGCGTGCGCCCGGTCGCCGCCTCGCCGCCCTGAGGCGTCGCCGGCAGCGCCCGAAGCTCTCGGCGCCGACCTCGGAGAGCTTCCATGGTGCGTGTGAGCGCCGCGATGTTGTCCTCGTCGTCGGACGCGACGAGGCTGGCGGCGAGCTCTCGAAGCTGCGCCTCGACGTCGGCTAATGCGGCGCTGGCGCCGTTGCCGAGCGGGCGGGGGCGCGTCTCGGGGAGGTCGCCGAACTTGGCGAGGTACTTGCCGACCACCTCGCCCTCGAGGAGGCGGGCGCTGATAGAGACCTGACTAGGGCAATGCACCCCGCCCGCCCGGGACGAGCACCCATAGTTCACGCGCCCTTGAGGGGCGCTGGGGCTGACCGCCGTACGCCGGGGGTACAGGGGGCGGTCACAGCCCCCGCAAAAGGCCATACGCGACAGAAGACCCGACGCTCTACGGAGCGCTTGCCCCCGCTTGTTCTGATCAAAGCGTGCACGAATTGCGAGGATTGTTTCGAGGGTAAGCACGGGCTCGAATGGGGCCAGGGGGTTGCCGTCGTCGTCGTACAGGGGCGACCTATTGTGCGAGACCCTACCGAGCATGTGCTCAGACGACCACGTCTCGCGGATGCGGGCGCCTTTCCATCGACCGCGATCAAGGCCCGAGGTGGGTTGTCCCGCGAGTTTTGCAACGCGGAAGGCCGATCGAGCGGTGGGTACGCCTCGTGCGGTGAGGTCGTCGGCGATCTTGAGTGTCGACTCCATGTTGAGGATGCGCTCCGCGACCTCAAGGATGACCTCCCTCTCTTCGGGGATCACGAGAAGCCCTCGACCGACGGGGAGCGTGGGGTGGGGCCCCGTCCGGTATCCGAAGCCGGGGACTCCGTGACCCGCGTTCCGCCCCTGGCGTCGCATGCGGTCACGCGCCGCGGTCTGTCGGCTCGAGACGAGGTCTCGCTCGTTACGGGCCATTTCGCTCGAGAGGGCGAAGCGGAGGCGCCAATCGGAGCCCGAGTCGGAGCGGATGCCCTCACGCGCGAAGTAGACGAGGGGGCGAGGTGCGCCGGTCGACCGGGCGAGTGCTTCACGTGCATCGACGACCCGGATGACCTCGGCGTCTTCGCCGATGCCGAGGCGGGAGTAACGGTCGACGCTGTAGGCGGCCAACACGTCGACTTCACCGTCTCGGAGCATGCGGAGTGCCTCCTCCGCGTTTGCGCGCTTCTTGCCACCGCTGAGGCCCTCGTCAACGAACATGGCGACGACGTCCCATCCTTCGCGCTCGGCGAGGGCGAGGAGGTCGTCCCCCTGGCCCTGGATCGAGGTGGACGAGATGGTTTCGCGGGACAGGCGCGAGTAGATAACGGCCTTGCGGCGAGGTGCTTTGTTGGTAGTCATGGGACCACTTTTTAGCGCCCCCGCCAACGCCTCCTAACGCCGAGGTCGGCGCCGCGCGGCGCGGTCCGGGTTTGGGCCCGAGGAGTTGCCCTCAGCGAGGTCTACCTCGCGGTCGGGGTTCCATACGATTCGAACGCGCTCCCTCGTCAAGGCCGCGCGCGAGTTGGTGGCCCGACCGATGTAAGCCCGTCCTATGACCTGACGGAGGTGATCACGCCGCGCGGCGGGCTCGTCGCCGAGTTCGCCCCAGACGTCCGCCAGGGTCCGACCCGTCTCTCGCGTGACGGTGCTCGGGGTCGAGGGCCGAGCGAGGGTCTCCCGCCGACGCCCCTTCAACGCTTCGATCCGTGCTGTCAGTGTCGCGTAGTCGGCACCGTCCGCGCGGAACGCTCGAAGGGTGTCCTCAATCGCGTGGTCGATGTCGCGGAGTTCGACGACCACGTCCGGGGCGCTGACGCGCTCCTCCACGGTCAGCTCCGGTAGGTGGCCTCCGAAGCCTAGGAAAGCGTCCTCGAGGTAAGCCTCGATCCGGTCGACGGACACCGTCGCGGGCGCGGGGCAGGTATCCAGGGCGTCCCCTCGACCCGCGCACCGGAAGTAGCGCTCCTCGCCGTGGGCTCGCTTGACCTTCTGCACGTAGAGCTTCCCGCCGCACCCGTCACAGAAGACGACATCGGACAGCCAGGAGGCCATGCGCCGGGGCTGGACTCGGCCGTGCCCGGGGAGCCGTGCTTGAAGCTGCGCGAACGTGTCCAAGTCGAGGACGGGTGCCCAGCGGGTCACGGGGAGCCCAGCGCGGTCGGTGACGAGTCGGCGCTCGAGTTTGGGTCGCCCTTTGTCGTCGAGGAGCGGCTTTCCGTTCGGCCCCATGAGGGGCTCCCGGCGCGTTGTGCGCCCAATGAGCGTCTCAGACCGCCAGAGGTTGCGAACGGTGGTCACGCGCCAACGTCCGCGGTCGTGACCGGCTCCGCTAGCGCCGGACTGGCGCGCTCGTCGCGCCTCGCTCTGCGGGGTCGGGACTTGCTCCGCCTCCAACCAGCGAGTGACGCTGGCGAGTATCTCGCCACTGACCAACCGCTCGGCGACAGTCCGCACGATGTGGGCTTCGTACTCGTCGATGCCGAGCGCCTTGCCGGGGCCGTGGGGGTTGGCGATGACGCGATAGCCGAACGGGGCGCGACCGCCGAGGAATCGTTGATCCTCCGGGGCCGTCCGGCTGAGGTGCTCGGCGCGCGCCGCAAGAATGCGGGCGGACGTGTTCTCTGCCTCCATCGCCGCCACTTCGGCGAGCACAGATGCAACGATGCGCCACGCCTGGGCATCGGAGCGGAGACCGTCCTTCTTCGCGAAGAACATGGCATCCTTTCGTGCCTTGAGGACGTCGATGAGGTCCGCTACCGCTCGGAGGCCCTGCCGAGACCAGCGGTCCAGCGCCCAAACGCACAGGATATCGACGGCGCCGGAGCGGAGCATTTCCAGGGCGCGGGTCGCCCCGTCTCTGTCCTTCGTGCCGCTCTTGCCGTCGTCGACGATGACCTCCGCGACCTCCCAGCCCTCGAGGTCACATGCGGCGCGCAGGTCGCGCTCCTGGCGCTCGAGCGAAACGCTCTCGTCCTTGGTACGGCTGATCCGCACGTAAAGCGCCGCGCGGCGCGGGGTCGGTGTGTTGGTCATGGCCTGTGCCCTCTCGTCGAAAAGGAGACCGCCTGACACGGGGAAGGTACCCGCGTATTTAGGTCTCACTTGACGAGGGTGGCGAGTTCCCGGCATCCGTTCTCGACGCCCTCCGGCAGCCGCTCGAGAGCGGTGTGATCCAGGTGCACCGGTCCGGGGTCTCCGCGACGTATCCGGCGCGGTTCCAGCTCGTCGTGGCGACGAACCCCTGTCCCTGCGGTCAGTACGGGGTAGCGGGCGGTTCGTGCGAGTGCGCTCCGCAGGCGATCCGGCGATACACGCGGCGTCTCTCCGGCCCGCTTCTCGACCGCATCGACATCGACCTACGGCTGCAACGTGTGTCGACCGCCCGTCACGAGGGCAGCGCGCGGTCGATGTCATCCGAGGAGGCACGCGCCATCGTGGCGAAGGCGCGTGCGCGCGCCGCACAGAGATGGGCGCAGACGCCCTGGCGTCGAAACGCCGACGTCCCGGGGACGTGGCTGCGCGGACACGCGGCTCCCTCTCCCGATGTGCTGCGGCCCCTCGACACGGCCCTGCGTCGCGGCACCCTGACCTTGCGCGGGTACGACCGGCTGCTGCGCGTTGCCTGGACGGTCGCCGATATCGCCGGTCACGACGCGCTGCGCTCGGAAGACGTCGGTCGCGCTCTGTTTCTGCGCCGGGGAGCGGTCGCGTGACGGCGTTCGTCGTCGATCCCGGGCAGGCTCGCCGGGCGCTGGCGGGGCTCAGGGGGACCGACGCGGGGGTCGAAGAGGCCTACGCCCGGGCCGTCTGGAGCGTCCTCGCCGAACCGGGCGACGGATCGGCGGGTGCGCTCATCGCGACGCACGGGGCAGTGGAGGCCCTACGCGTCGCCACCGAGACACAGGACCCGCAGTTCCGGGCCGCGAGAGCGCGCTGGCTTCCGCGCCTGCAGCCGGAGGCCATCGCCGCGGTGCTCGACGCCGCTCGTCGCGCGGGCGCCTCGCTCGTCGTGCCGGGGGATGACCGTTGGCCTACGCGGCTCGACGACCTCGGCGATCACGCGCCGGCGGCGCTCTGGCGTCGTGGGGGAGACGTGGCGAGCGATCGTCCCGCCGTCGCGCTGGTGGGTGCTCGGGCGTCCACGGCCTACGGCGAGGGCGTGGCGGCCGACCTCGCCGCGGAACTGTCGGCCGCCGGCGTCGTCGTGGTCTCGGGTGCGGCCTACGGGATCGACGGGGCGGCCCATCGCGCCGCGTTGTCGACGGGGGGTAAGACGCTCGCCTTCCTCGCCGGGGGTGTGGACCGCGCTTATCCCCGCGGGCACGAGGGCCTGCTGTCGAGGATCGCAAGCGAGGGCGCGGTGTGGAGTGAGACGCCCTGCGGTGCGGCACCCACCAAGTGGAGGCTTGTTGACCGGACTAAGGCGAAGCCACACGGCGATCTGATGCCAGACTGCCGACTGTGCGCACAGGACTCTTCGGCCGAGTGGAGCGGCTCAACGAGCCACCGTTTTGGCGAGTACTCGGAGACGATCAGCGCCCGATCGCTCACATCGAGTCGTATCTAGTGGACTTCTGGGCGTGCGGCAACTCAGAGACCAGCTGCCGTTCCTACGCATTCGACCTCCTTCGTTGGTATCGGCACCTTTTGCTCGAACAGGTTGCGTGGGATCGAGCGACGCGGGACACCGTTCGCGACTTCGTACTGAGCTGTCGCCAGCCCTCGGCACTGGCTCCTCGTGCACTCGGTGCGCGTACGATCAATCACAATCTCGCGGTCGTCGGCGGCTTCTATGCGTTCCACATCGCGCACCATCGCGGACCGCTGATCAACCCGGTTCCTGAGCGCCGTGCGACACATCACCGCGGCCACAACGCCGACGCCGATCAAGAGCGATCGTTCCAGCGTGACCGTCGAGCAGACCTTCGGCAGCGCGTCCCGACCAACCTGCCGAGGGCTCTGTCCGAGCAACAGGTCACGGGTCTGGTGGGACTTCTCAGACATCCGCGAGATCGCGCGCTGGTCGAGTTCTATCTCTCAAGCGCGGCACGCCCGTCCGAGTTGCTGGGGCTGCAATTCGAGGACGTCGACGCGGGGCAGCAGCTGATCACCGTCACGCGAAAGGGAACGCGCTCTCGGCAGGCCATCCCAGCCTCATCAGCGGCCTTTATATGGTTGCGGCTCTACCAAGACACGCTTCCCGCCAATGCACAGGTGCCGGGATCGCCGATCTGGTGGACGTTGCGGCGACCTCTACGGCCGCTCACCTATGACGCGGCCAGGGCAATCCTGCGCCGGCTCGATGACGAGAGCGGATCGCACATCAGGCTCCACGACCTGCGACACACAGCTGCCGCGCTGATGGCTCGCGACCAGTCTCTGAGCCTCCCGGACGTTCAACGAGTCCTCGGTCACGCGAACCTCTCGACGACACAGCACTACGTCCGACAGCAAGACGTCGACCTTCTCGCTCGGATAGCGGAGCACCTCAGCGAACGGAGCAAACCAATGTCACCCCCGGAAACACCCAAGCTGCGATATGAAAGCGCCGACCTGAACGAGCTATTGGGAGATGGCCAATGGTGAGAGACCTCATCGACCTCGACGAACGATCCATCTTCATCGACGAGCAGCCCGGAGAAGCGCTGACCGTATTCCGGCCGCCCGGCAGACCCAACGTCTCGACTGAAGAGCTGATCGAAGCCGCCCACAACAAACGGCCATACCGAGACGGGATCTGGAGCGACTACCGGCCCCTCATGAAGCTCTTCCTAGACGCGCTGCTCGAGTTCCCCGGTGACACCTGGCAGGCACGCTGGGATGCGAGCCGAGCCGAAGACGTGGCGATCGCCGGCGCCTGGCACACCGTCTTCCATGGACTCGCCGAGTCCGCAAAGGCGAGCCGCACCGGGCCTGGTGTCGTCGTCTCGATCCTGCTCCGCCATGACGCACTCCGACCCGGCGCTTGGTTCCTCAATCGCAACGGCCGCATCCGACTCACTGGGTTCATCCCGTGGTCGTTCGGGGAGCTCGACGACGAATGCCCAGCCGATGGAAAACGCGTCATGACGATCATCCGGGCGAGCACCGGCAAGCATCTCGAGGAGGTGACGCTCGACGATCTGCTCGCGTTCAGCAGGATCGCCCGCAAACCACTACGCCGCGGCGCGGCCAATGCTTGGGAAGCGATGAAGCGCATGGGCCTGGCACCGACGGACGCTCCCTCGTTCTGGCAACTCTCCCATGGTGCACGGCCTGACGCCGCGGGAATGGTTAAGTTCTACGAGGTTGAGCCGCCGGAGGTCGCCGAGATGTTCACACGCTACCTTCGCGGCCGGGAGGCACAACTCGACTACTCCAGTCTGCGAAACACGGCATACGAGCTGCTTCGAAACTTCTGGCGTCCAATCCGCGAACTGAACCCCGACCAATCCGACCTCAACATTCCCGCGGAGATCGCGCAGTGGTGGAAGCAGAACTACGTTCAGCGGCAGGCTGACTCCCACCGCACGCTCTTCCACGTCCGGGCGCTCTATCTGGAGATCTCCTACTGGGCAACCCACGACCCATACTGGGCGCGATGGTCGACGCAGAGCTTTATCGCCAAGTCCGACACGGTGAACGCGATGAAGCGCAAGCGTCGCGTCCAGGCGAAGATGCACCAACGAATCCGCACCCTCACCCCGGACATTCCGCGCCTCCTCGCCAGCGTCGACGAGGACCGTGATCGACAACTTGCGTTGCTCGATGCCGCCCTAGCGACCGCCCCGGACACGCAATTCCTCTTTGAGGCAATCACCTACACGCGCATCGGGCGCAAGGGCCTCGGCTTTCCGTTGGCCAGCATCCCGATCCGCAACGAAAAGACTGGGGAGCTCCGCGCGCAGGCGCGAGCAGAGGACAAGGCGTTCTGGGCGTGGGCAACTACCCACATCCTGCATGAAACCGGCATCCGGCTCGAGGAACTCCTCGAACTGACCGCGACCGCCCTCTCCACCTACCAGCTTCCCTCGGGTGAGCGCCTGCTACTGCTCCAGATCGTGCCCTCGAAGACCGATGAGGAGCGTGTCATCCTCGTCTCACCCGAGCTCGCGCACGTCCTCGCCGCAGTTCGACAGCGCGTTCGCGGCGACGCCGATCAGGTGCCGCTCGCTGTCCGCTACGACGATCAGGACCGGACTTTCAGCGAACCTCTTCCGTTCCTGCTGCAAGCCCAGGATCGCGACCGGCGGCGCGTCTTCTCACACAGCACCGTCCGGGGGTTCGTCAACTATGCCGTCGAAGTCGCCGGCATCGCCGATAAGGATGTCAAGCTCACACCACACGACTTCCGGAGGATCTTCGCGACCGACGCGATCCGCGCGGGCCTTCCCGTCCACATCCTCTCGAGGATCATGGGACACCTGAACGTGAACACGACTCAGGGCTACGTGGCCGTCTTCGATGAGGATGTCGCACGACACTTCCGTGAGTTCGTCGACCGACGACGCGCGCTGCGCCCGGCCGAGGACTACCGGGAGCCGACGCCTCACGAGCTCGAGGAGTTTCAGCAGCACTTCGCGAAACGGAAGGTCGAGCTCGGTTCCTGCTCCCGCGGCTACGGCACGCCCTGCGTTCACGAGCACGCCTGCATCCGTTGCCCGATGCTACGGCCCGACCCCGCTCAGCGACGCCGGCTCGAATCAATCCGCGCGAATCTTGTCGAACGCCGAGGTGAGGCGACACGCATGGGCTGGCGCGGGGAGTTGGAAGGGATCGAGATCAGTTTGCGCGCCGCCGACGAGAAGCTCGAGCAGATGAGCCGCATAGTCAAGCTCACCCTCGAGCGACGCCGGCCCGACTGAGCGCCACTCCTGATGCTCCGGCACAGATTTGCGGGGCATCAGGAGTGCGCTCAGTCCGGGACTACTAGGGCTTCTGCTCGCGCCCGAATCGGCCTCGAGGTCCAGAAGATCGTGTTGTATGTCCCTCATGGGCAGCAAATGGACCTGGGCTTTCGCGATCCTGTCGGTTTCGGCGTTTGCGTTCGGCATCGTGTTCTTCGTGGTGACACAGACAATTTCCGGGCGGGACTGGGCGACACTCGGCGTGGGCGCGTTGATCGGTGGCACGGTCGCGGGCCTGATCGCGACATTCATCTTCCACGCTGACGACCGAGCCGTGCGCAGGACGGCCATGATCGAGGCAGCCAAGATCGCCGCTGCTGGGGAGGTTGCGGAAAAGAAGGCGCTCGCCGAGGCCGAACGAGAGCTTGCGCGTAAGCGGTCCGATGCCGAGATCGAAGGTATCCGAGCTCGATCGGTTGCTGAATCGGATGCTATCCGTCAGAGAGCAACGGGAGAAGCGGAGGCGGCGAAGATCACCGCTTCAGCCGAGGCGGCCCTCGTATCAAAGCGTGCTGAGCTGTGGGCGGCCCTACCAACGCGGACTGAGCGGCTGGAGGAGATACATAAGCAAATTGCGCTCGCGGAGCAGAACCGAAACCAGGCGAGAGGCAACGCTGACGCGTCCAGCATCCAGGCTCGCGAGGCGGCGTCATACGGCTTCGGTGACATGGCACGCCAGAACGAAGAGATGGCAAACAACTGGAAGATCAACGTGCGCGAGTTTGAACGAAGTCTTCAAGACCTGAACGCTGAGCGCGAACGGCTTCAGGCAATGAGCGATGAAGCGTACCGCCGGGAGCAAGCGCACGCGCGCGGTCTCGACTAGGGCGTGTCTCCTAATGAGCGATTGTTCGGTGGTCGATTGACGCTTGGAAGCGAATGAGGTAGCCGTCAGGGTCGGTGACGAGGAACTGTTGAACGCCGGCTTCGGTGTGTTCGTCGATGCGGTACCACTTTGTCTCGGTTTCCATGAAGATCGCGTAATTGGCGTCTCGAAGGGCGGTGAGGATCGGATTGAGGTTCCGGACGCTGATCTGGAAGTTGATTCCTCGCCCGAGGGGTGGTTCCAGGGGTGCAGTCATCCAACTTCGGCTGACGCCTTGCTGCTCAAGCATGATGTGAGTCGACCCCCAACGAGATATAGGCGAAGCCCTCCTCGGGGCGCTGGTAGTTGATCTGGAACCCGCAGAGCCCGCACCAGAACTCGATGCTTTTCGTGACGCTGCCGACCAGCAGCTCAGGCACACGCTCACAGCCCAGTCCACCCATGTCAAGCGCCGCGAGAAACAGCATTTGTTACCCGTCTGGGGGACAATTGCTGTCATGGCCGGAAGAACGATCGCGGTTCTCGGCGGTCTTGCCGCTGAGCGGTGGGGCATGTTCACCACGGCGCAGGCTGAGCGGGCGGGCGTTTCTCGGAAGACGCTTTCGGGGCTGAGTTCGTCCGGTGCGATCCGTCGGGTCGCGCAGGGCGTCTACCGAGTGGCGGGATCCCCGGAGCCGGATCTGGAATACATCTGCACTCCGTGGCTCGCCCTCGGCGGGGCGACATTGGCTCCGGCCCCGAGTGGAGCGCCAGCGGTCGTCGTGGCCGGTGAGAGCGCGGCAATCGCGCATGGCATCGGCGACTTCTTCCCGGGCGTGATTGACATCATGACCCCGTCACGACGCACTACGCGACTTGCTGACGTGCGACTTCGGGCACGCGATCTGCGGCCACACGATGTCACATTCATTGATGGACTGCCGACGCTCACAGTGGAACGCACGATCGCTGATCTCCTTGAGCAGTGGACCGATCGCTCGCTCGTCGTGGATGCGCTGCGACAGGCGGGCGAGCAGGGCAAGCTGCTCTCTCCACGCGAGCTCGCGTCGCTCCTCAACCCGGTCGCTACGGCTCATGGCGCCACGTCTGGTGCCGAGTGTGCGGAGATGCTGCTGCAGGAAGCCGGGCTACCGCCAGAAGCCGAGGTGTATGACGGAGGAACGGCTACCGCAGTTGGCAGGGCACCGCTCGGCCAGCATGTTGGAGGGCGGCCGCGTGGACAAAGCCGGTGAGAAGATCCGCGGCGTCAGTGAGTAGACCACACGGGTCGATAGACGCTTCGCCAGTTTGGTCGACCGCGTGCGCTCGCGCATCTCAGAGGGGCTGCAGAGGTATGAGTCCCGCGGAGCGAGAGAATGTTGGGGCAGCGATCCGCTCAAGCTTCGTATGGGCCTTGAGCGTGGATGGGGCCGAATGTAGCTCCAACATGGTCGACCCGTTCGCATCAACACAGCACGAGAGGGGCAACCGCCGATGACAGAGTTTGAGCAGCCCTTACCGCCTCTTCGGACACGCCTTGAACCATTTCTGGAGGACATCGGTTTAACGTGGACTGTCGACGATGTCCGGCTTCAGGAGTGGCGAGCAGCGCTCAAGGCGGCGGGTCCGTTCCGCGGCACCGAGCGGTGGCGAGCAGCGGTGCAAGTTGTCAGTAGCGCCCCTAACAAGATGCCACCGCGCGACATCGCCGAGCGTACGGTTCGAGTCGTGAAGGAGTGGCAAACCGCGAAAGACAGGGTTCGGACGCTCGCTCAGGTAAGCCGACACCAGGCGTGCGATCTGATCAGGGCCAGACGTTCCGAGACGGGTGAGGGCCCCCTGTGGCGGGAACTGGCCGCGCACTTCGGCGTGACAGAACCGGCAGACGTGCGCCAGTTCGTCTGGCAGCTGCGGAAGATAGGTGCGGTGCAGTTTTCTCACGAACGGGGGTCGCTCGATGTTGCTGATCCGGCCACCGCAGCGACTGAAGCGGGATGGTCACACGCGGAGTGGGCGCGAGTGATCCGCGAGCACATGACGCATGGTTCGCGCAGGGACACAGGGGGCGCCCGGCCTGACCATTCGCGCGCAACCCGCGCGGAGTCGACGCATGCGCGGACCTCAGATTCCGAGACGAATACTTCTGCCGAGCGTTCGTGACTCTACCCAGGACAATCTCGGATTGCGGACAACCCTCGGACGCGAGCTGGAGCTTCGCGGGGTGACGCCTCCAGCCTCCGGAGTTCGGCGAGAGTTGCTATTAGCTCACAATGGAGCGCAAAGCTGACCGTTTCCGAGGCGAGGAATGACATGGGCGACTACGACCTCACGAGGATGGGTTGGCAGCAGTTCGAGCACATGCTGCAAGCCTTGGCGAAGGAAGAGCTCGGCAATGGGGTGCGACCGTTCGGCGCTGGCCGAGATGGTCAACGAGACGCAACCTTCAACGGTCCGGTGGACTTCCCGCGGGGCGCCGGTCCGACGTGGGACGGCTACGGCGTCATCCAGATGAAGTACAAGCACAATGTGACATCAACCACCGACGGCTGGCGCTGGTTCCTCGAGGAGGCGCGCAAAGAGGTCCGCGGTTGGCTCGGGAAGAAACGTCTCGGCGAGAAGACGCCGAAGTACCTGCTGTTCGCGACCAACGTCGTGCTCAGCGGCACACACCGCACCGGTGGGAGGGACCAGCTTGATCTCCTCATGCGCTCAGCCTCCGACGAGCTCGCACTAGACGGATGGTACGTCTGGGACTACGACGAGATCCGGACGATGCTCGACACACACACCGACGTCCGTCAGCGCTACTTCGAGCACATCGTCACCGGTGACTTCCTGCTGAAGCTCGACGCGTTCTTCTCCACTGAGACAGCGCTTGAGATCCGGCAGCTCGCCAGCCACGCCGTCGCGGAACTCGTCAACCGGCAATGGGTACGCACGGGCGATGCGGGCTACGGTGACACATCGAAAGTCCGCCTCGCCGACATTGCTATCGACCTCCCCTGCGACCTCGAGTGGGCGGAGGAGGACCCGACAGACCGAAGCCGGACCATGACCGCAGAGACCGTGATCGGCATTGGTGACAGAACGTTTTCGCGGGGCCTCGGCTCTGAAGCGACAGCTGCGGTGATCATCGGAGGTCCCGGGCAGGGCAAGAGCACCATCTCCCAGGTCATCGCGCACGCCTACCGCGTCGCGTTCCTTGCCGACACGGACATCGGCCGACACGGAGCAACCGCAGTACGCGCCTACAAAGATCTCGCTGCGAGACTGCGTACCGCCGGAATCCCCACGCCACAGCGCCGCCGCTGGCCGTTTGTTGTCGAACTCGCCAAAGCCGGAAGCGCCATTGCGGCCTCGCGGGGCTCATTCTCGCTACTGAGCTACATCGCAGAGTCGATCGACATCGCTGGGAGCTCCGTTAGCCCCCCAGCCTTGCTGGAGTGGATGCGTAGTTGGCCGGTCTGTCTCGTACTCGATGGCCTGGACGAGATTCCGAACGCTCGGGAACGGACCAAACTGATGGACGCCGTGCGAACGCTCGTGAGCGACCTTAGCGCCGCAGAGGTTGATCTGTTCGTTGTCGCGACTACTCGACCGCAGGGCTACCGCGGCGAGTTCCGCGAGGCAATTCTGTGCACAGAGCTGGACCTGCTGGAGTTCACCGAGGAGCAAGCTCTCGAGTACTCCGATGCTCTTACTCGCTTGCGTTTTGCCGATGACCCCGACCTCGCACGGCAAGTCTCCGAACGTCTCATCGAGGCGGTCCACGATCGCGTCACCCAACGGTTGATGACGACACCGCTGCAAGTGACGATCATGACCGCACTGGCAGAGGAGGCAGTCGATCTCCCATCGGACAGATTCGAGTTGTTCGACCGCTACTACCGCGTCGTCTACGACCGAGAACTCGCGAAGAGTGAGGCCTTCTCCGAACTGAAGTCTCTCCGCCCACACGTCGACCATCTCCACGAACAAGCGGGCCTCAAACTGCAAGCCAGAACGGAGCGGGCCGGTAACTCAAACGCCTCAATCACCAAGAGTGAACTGGTTCGCATTCTCCGCCGTCGGCTCACCAGAACCGCGGGCTACGACGAGGGTGAGTCCGACTCGCTCGCCGATACCTTGATGAAGCTTTCTACCGAGCGGCTTGTCATGCTCGTCTCGCGTAAGACACGCCAGTACCAATTCGAAGTGCGGTCTCTTCAGGAGTACATGGCGGCCCGAGCGCTCACCGAGGGCGACGGAGAAACCATTCTCGCCAACTTGCTGGCTTTGGTCGCGTCTAGTCATTGGCGGAACACCTGGCTCCTTGCAGCTGGCCGCATATTCAAAAGACATGAGCATCTGATTGACAAGCTTATTGACCTCGTCGAGAAGTACGACTCCACAATCGCCGACACTCCCGTAGCACTGATCGGTGCTGGTCTCGCGGGCGATCTCTACATCGACAACGTGGGCACCGAATTCCCCGGGGTCAGGCGACGCCTGCTCAAATGCGCGATGGCTCAATTCGCCGACACCACCGTATCCGTGCCTCGCAGCCACCATGACCTATTGGACACGGCGCTGAAACAGTCAACCAAGGAGGTCGAGATCGCGCTGGAGGCGCTGCATGAGCTCAGCAGAGAGAACTCTTCATGCCTCGCGACATTGGTCCTGAGTGAGAACAAGACCGGGATGAGCGACCTCGCCAAGCAAGCGCGTATGACTCTCACAGCAGGACGCACGTACATCAAACCTCCGCCGCGTCACTCGGAAGCGCTGGCTGCGGAACTGGACCAAGTCGTTGAGAACACTCCCGAAGTTGTTCTCCTCGTAGAAGAACTCCGGAGAACTGATGCGCGGATGCTGGTCGAATCCCAGCTAGCGATCTCAGTGGACCTGTGGAACGCCCTCGAGCGCCTGCCCGCCCGTCGCGCGCTTGCCAGGGCCGTGAGCCGGACGGTCAAGCGGGAACCGGCCGTCGCAGCTCTAGGACGGCTTCTCCTCAAGTTCTACGCGTCACGGGTCGCACGGGGCCAATCGTTCGACAAGTAGGTGTATGAGGTCATGACGTTGTTTGCGTGTGGCGATGGAGCCTGACCCGGTTTCCCCGACGGTTCTTATGTATTGATCATGCCGCGATCTCTGCGGCGGTGTGAAAGGCCTCGTAGTCGGCGGGGCTGAGGTCACCGAGGCTGGTGTGCCGGCGGCGGGGGTTGTAGAACCCCTCGATCCACTCGAACATGGCCGACGCGAGTTGCGTCCTGGTGTCCCAGGTGGTGCGGTCCAGGAGCTCGCGTTGCATTGTCGACCAGAACGACTCGATGAGCGCGTTGTCGACACTGGAGGCGACGCGGCCCATCGACCCGAGCAGCCCGGCCTGGCGGAACCGGTGCCCGAAGAGCCATGAGGTGTATTGCGCTCCGCGGTCCGCGTGAACCACCGTGCCGGGTTCCGGTCGGCGTCGCCAGCGGGCCATCTCGAGCGCGTCGACGAAAATCTCCGCGGTGATCCGATCGGAGATCGACCAGCCCACGATCCGACGCGAGTAGGCGTCGATCACGGCGGCGCAGTAGACCCACCCGTCTCTTGCCCGGTGTTGCGTGATGTCGAAGAACCAGAGCAGGTTGGGGGCGTCGGCGCAGAACTGCCGCTTCACGAGGTCCTCGTGCGTCGCGGTGTCCGGCTTCCGGCCGCGCCGTTTCCGCCGGTGGGAGACCCCGACCAGCCCGTCGAGCCGCATCATCCTCGCGACGCGTTTGCGGGCGATGTGCACGCCGAGCCCGAGCCGCAGCTCAGCCAGCACCCGCGGGGCGCCATCGGTTGCTCGCGAGTCGGCGTGGATGCGTCGGTCCGTTGTCGTCAGCTCCGCGTCCGCGATGGCTCTCGCGGATGGTGGTCGGCTCGCCCAGTCGTAGTAGCCGTAGGTCGAGACCTTCAGGAACCGGCAGGCCACCGCGACGGGGATCCCGTCGGCGGCGAGCTCCTGGACCAGCCGGAACCCTATTTTGGGAGCACGTTCTCCCTGGCGAAGTAGGCGCTGGCGCGCTTGAGGATCTCGTTCTCCATCTCCAGCGCACGCAGCCCGCCGCCGCAGCTCGACGAGTTCCTTGTGTTCCTCGGTCGTCAGACCGGTTCTACGGCCCGAGTCGACCGCGTCGCGGTTCATCCAATTACGAGGACAGGACTCGCTGATATCGAGATCACGCGCGGTCTGACCAACGGGGTTGCCCTGGGCAACAAGATCCAGGGCTCGACGCCGAAACTCCGGCGGGTGGCAGCAGGCATCTCACGGACTCCTTCCGAGACGATCATCGCCTCAATGTTGGTGTCCGGGAAACGGGTCAGGCTCCACGTTCACCAAGGACCCCTCAACGCAAGAGGCGAGAAAGCCGCAGAGCCTCGCCAGGTGGTCGACGGGGGCGCACAGGAGCTGCGCCGGATACCTCGGGGGTAAGGGCCTTCCTCAGTGTCGGAGGCTCGCGGTACCGTGAGTTCGGAGGTGGCGCAGTCAAGGGGGCTGCTGCTCGATTGGGGGGAACATGGCCGACACCAAAATCGTCTTCGTGGCGTTTGCGATCGAAGACGAGCGTCAACGGGACTTCCTGAAGGGGCAGTCACTGCACCCCCGCGCACCGTACGAGTTCATCGACATGTCGGTGAAGGAGCCTTACGACAACGAGTGGAAGCAGCGTGTGCGCACGCGCATCCGCCGCTCGCATGGTGTGATCGTGCTCGTCAGTAAAAACTCCCTCACTTCCTCCGGGCAGAAGTGGGAGATCCAGTGCGCCAAGGAGGAGGGTAAGCCGGTCCGCGGCATCTGGGCATACAAGGATGACCGTACGACTCTCGCCGGAGTTACCACCGTTGCGTGGAGCGACGCCAACATCGCCGGCTTCATCGATTCCCTCTAAGAGACGCTCACAGAAGACATCCGATGCGAAAAGCCCTCATCGTCGGGATCGACCACTACGACCACATAGGCCCACTTCGGGGCGCCGTCAACGACGCCTACAACGTCAAGAGCGTCCTCGAGCGCAACTCGGACGGCACCCTTAACTTCGCGACTCCGAAACTCCTCGCAGGCACCGGCCCCACCTCGCTTGTGAGCCGCACAGAGCTACGCGACAGCGTGGAAGCGCTCTTCGCGGACGACGCCGACATCGCCCTGTTCTACTTCGCCGGACACGGCTACATCGATGACACCGGCGGGTTCCTCTGTGCCAGCGATTGCCGAACAGGCCACGACGGGCTCTCCCTTCACGAAGTCATGACTATGGCCAACCGGTCGCGGGCGAAAAACAAGGTGATCATCCTCGATAGCTGTCACGGCGGCATCGCGGCCGCGAACTCTTCGGCCACGCAGATGTCCGAAATCTCTGACGGGGTCACCATCCTGACCGCATCCACCGCTGACCAATACGCCATGGAGACCGGAGCCGGATCCGGAGTATTCACCAGCCTGCTGGTGGATGCCCTGAGCGGCGCAGCCGCCAACCTCGTCGGTGCCATCACGCCCGGCAGCGTGTACGCCCACATCGACCAGTCACTCGGCAACTGGGCTCAACGACCGGTCTTCAAGACGAACGTCAAAAAGTTCGTCTCTCTCCGCGAGGTGGACGCACCCATCGACCTCACGGACCTCCAAGCACTCACACGTCTGTTCCCGGACCCGGCAGCAGAGCTTGCCCTCGATCCCAGCTACGAACCGGAGCGATCCGGCGCAGAACCGGACGGCACCCCCGCCCCGAACCCCGGGCACACGATGGACTTCGCGATCTTGCAGCGTCTTGTCGCCGTCAACCTGGTCCGCCCCGTGCGCGCACCTCACATGTGGCACGCCGCTATGACCTCGACCGGCTGCGAACTCACCGTCCTCGGGCAGCACTACTGGAAGCTCGTGAGTGAGGACCTGATCTGATGTCTGAATCTCGCTCCCCCGTCGAGATACTCAACAGTGCTGACCTCCTCAGCCGTCTCGCCTCGATCGAGCACGAGAGATGGGCGCATTGGCAGCATTACGTCCACGACCAAGGCACCCGCCAACCGGACGGATCACTTCTTCTTCCTTCCGCGCTGGTGGCCCGCTGGGACGAGCAGATCAAGACCCCTTACAGTCAGCTTTCAGCGGACGAGCAGCGCAGCGACCAAGAACAGGTGCAGCGATACCTTCCAACGATTCGTGACGCCCTGGCAGATTGATGCGCCGCCTCGGTAGCGCTCTAGGCGGTCCTCGCAAACGTCCTCGTAGCCAGATTTCACAGGCACAAGATGAGTTAATCGTGGCCCTCAGTGCAGACGTCGATCGCCAACTAGTCGCAGCTGAGCATGCCTCCGCGGGGATGACCACACGAGCATCGATCCTGATCGCTGCGGCCGGCGTCACGTCCGGATTACAGGTTTCCGCCGACCTCGGCGTACCCGCCATTCTCGCGGTAGCCGCTGCGCTAGTCGGGGTGAGCTTGATGCTGATGCGCACAGCCGAGGAGGTCCCCATTCTCGAAGCCGAAGAGACATTTTGGGCTCAGCCCCCTGTGACAGCTAAGCGCAACCTCATGCACTGGAAGCACCGCGTTCTTCTAGCGAACGAGAGGTCCCTCCGGATGCGCCGCGTCGTTCTCGTCTCCGGCTTCGCGTTATTGGCATCTTCCATCAGCTGGCAGCTCGCGACCGGCATCATCCACGTCCTCAACGGAGGAGGTGAATAGATGGGATCCCAAACACCTCCGCCTCCGCCACCTCCGCCTCAGCGACCCTCCCGAGTGATTCGAGAGTCGCCGCCGCCAAAGGCAACGCCGCCGCCGGCACCACGGCCGGTACCCCCTCGGACCCAAGCGAAACCATAAGACGGAGAGGGCCGTGGTCTGGCAAAGATTTTCCGACCTCGGTCCTCGCCGTCCGTTCGCCTGGACCGGGAGTAGACGGCCGAGCGCGCCGTCACAACTTCCGGGACCCTCATTAGGGCACGCACGAAAGTTGTGGTGTCCGGAATCCCCAAGACCTTCCGACACGCGCTGTGAAGCGGCGCGGAAAACACGACACGTTCCGTCGCGCTTCACAGACAAGACATTGTCACGAATCGAGTCAACTTAGTTCGGAGAAGGTTCCTCGCGAGGAACCGTCTGATCGCGGCGATAGCCGACGCGGTCGTGGTCGTCGAGGCCGGCTGGCGGAGCGGCTCGCTCAACACAGCCGCTCACGCGGCGAGCCTCGGCCGCGCGCTCGGTG
>Ga0308172_1000881_pt1 | contig 27339 bp, 28 predicted proteins | sample PhyGR2_FD_202134 | JGI IMG/M metagenome (GOLD analysis project Ga0308172, IMG submission 202134) | Phyllosphere microbial communities from UC Gill Tract Community Farm, Albany, California, United States - DLSLSG.R2 | ecosystem: Host-associated > Plants > Phyllosphere > Unclassified | place: USA... | reverse complement strand
AAAGCTGGCCCGGATCGCCTGGGGCGTCTTTAAGAGTGGCCAGAACTTCGACCCGACCATGCTGAAAGTCGGTCAAGCCCGCTTCCAGCAGGCTTGACCACGAACATAGGATCTCGACTCTACAAAAGCAGAGGCAGCCGAGCATGGGCTCGGCTCTACAACAGCGGTCGCCTAGAGCTTGAACAGCATCTGCAGCAGATAAAGCTTCAACGGCAGTGCGCTCAACACCGCGCCGCCGATGCCCAGCCACGCATGGCGCTCATCCCGCGCCCGCGCCGCCACGGCCAATCCCAGGCCCACGACGGCGGCCGCCAGGCAGCCTATCCCCACGCCAAGCCCGCGCCCATCGCCAATCAGCGTGATCCACCCATGGACGCCATACCCAACCGGCAACCCCAGCCAGCTTGCGCCACCGCACAACGGTGCTCTGCTCTGTGACATGTCCGCTCCGGTCTGCCTGCTGGCCATGTTGACACTGGCCATGCGCTGGCCGTGTCTACACTGCAAGCATCACCCCGCCGGAACACCACCATGGTCCTGCTGCGCCCGGTCCCGGCCGTCGTGCTGATTGCTGCAAGCGTACTGCTGGCCGCCTGCTCCGGCGGCACCCAGCTGCCGTTCTCCTCCGATCCCCTGCAGGGCTGTTTCACCACCAGCACGCGCAAGCCCGCCGAGTTCCGCATCGACAAAGAAGGCAGCCAGTACTTCGTCTCCTTCGAGCGCAACGGCCATTGGCAGCGCGAGCCCAACGCCCTCAACCGGGCCAGCCGCAGCGACATCGCACGCTACTTCCGCGACGATGCCGAGCAGATCGACAGCGCGCTCCTCGGCCGCTCGGGCGGCTTCGGCCTGTTCCACACCAAGCGCGGCGCCTCGCTGAAGACCAAGGCGAGTGACAGCGACTACATGGCCCTGCTGCTGATCGGCGCCGGGCCGGTGTATGCGGTGAAGTGCGACTGATCTGCAACTTTCCTTATGGCGTAGCGCCGCAGCACATCAGAGGCTGGCCGCTTTGGAGGCCTCGCCGTGCTCTTGTCGCTGCTGCTCACCGTGGTTCCGGTCACCACCACCGGTGCCTATGACGAGGTACACCAGGCCGACGATGGCCGCACCCTGGTACTGCGCACCATCGATTGGGACACCGACGATGGGGAGCGCGCCCGGGTCACGGTGCACTGGCAGCTGCTGGACGACGGCAGCATGCTGTATGAATACGCGCGGCAACCGCCAGCGACGCAGGCCGTGCATCGCCGCGCCTGCGCACTGCGGGACGCCGAGCCCTCCAGCGGCGTCAGCTTCCTGGCCGGCGAGGGCACCACCCACGGCTTTGCCTGCACCAGCACCCCGTAGCGCAGGCTGCCCCCTGCAGGGCTCACGGCCGGTCGGGTACCATGCCCTCCCCCGCCCAGCCCCGGTTCCTGCCGTGCCCCATTACACCGGCCCCCTGCTAACCCGCGACAGCGCCGACACCCTGCGCCGCGCGCACGACAAGGGCGCTGCCGACTGGCAGGGCTCGCTCGACCTGGGCCGCAGCGAAGAGACGGTCGGTCTGGACGCCGAAGGCGTCCGTTTCCGCGGCCAGCACTACCCGTGGCCGGGCAAGCTGAAGGATCGCACGCTGTACTACTGGGACGGCGAGGACTTCGCCTCTATCTCGCGCTTCAGCGGCTCGCTCATCAAGCTGGTGCCCACCGAATGGGGCGCGCCCACCTTCGAGATCGACGGCATCAAGATGCTGCCGACCTCCAAGCTGTCGCCCTTCGAAGACGCGCGCCGCAAGGTCGAGCTGGTTGCCCCGGCCGGCAAGTCCATCCTCGATACCTGCGGTGGCCTCGGCTACTTCGCCGCCTGCGCGCTGGACGCCGGCGTCGGCCAGATCCGTTCGTTCGAAAAGAACGCCGACGTGATGTGGCTGCGTACGCTCAATCCGTGGTCGCCCGATCCTGACTCCGCTGCCGCCGGTGGCCGCCTGCACTTCGGCCAGGGCGATGTCTCGCAGCAGATCGAACAGGTGGCCAGCAACAGCGTCGATGCCATCCTGCACGACCCGCCGCGCTTCGGTATTGCAGGCGAACTGTATTCGCAGGCGTTCTACGATCACCTGGCCCGCGTCATCCGCAAGGGCGGCCGCCTGTTCCACTACACCGGTGCGCCGAACAAGCTGACCAGCGGCCGCGACGTGCCGCGCGAAGTAGCCAAGCGCCTGGAAAAGGCCGGCTTCAAGGCCGAACTGGCGCTGGACGGCGTGCTGGCCGTCAGGCGCTGATCCTTACCCGCTGGCCATCATTCGTAATCGACCTTGGCCAGCGTCTTCACCCACTGCGGCACTACCGGCTCCGTACCGTAGTAGTCCTTCGGCTTCTTTTCGGCCATCGCCCAGCGATGCAGCCAGCTGGGGCCATACCGTCCGTCATAGCCCTCGGTACCACGCGCATACGCCGGGTCGCGCACGGCCTCCTCCAGCGAAACGAAGCGGTAACCCCGGCGCTTGGTCGCAGCCACCAGCTCGGCGAAGGTTGCCGCGTTCAGTTCGTTGGCATGCATCAGCCACACCTGCGGCAGCGCGTAGCCCAGCAGCGCCTGCGACTGCTGTTCGTAGTAGTCCAGCTTGTTCAGCATGTACGGCACATAGCCCTTGCGCAGGCGCGCCAGCGTCGCCTCGCGCGCGGGTGAATCCGGCTGCTCGTTCATTACGTTGGCATAGGCAAAGGCCCACACCCACTCGCCGTTGTCGACGGTCACCGGCGCAATGCGGTAGCCGTGCTCGGTGAAGAACGCATCCATCACTGCGCGATCGTGCGGCGTACGGCCGGCGCGCAGGTAAGGGTGCCGCATCCACTGCGGCGCTTGGCCACGCTCGGCCAGCAGCGGCTTCAGTACCTCCTCGCCGCGCAGGAAATCCTGCTGGAAGGCGGCCACGCCCTTGGCGTTCAGATCCATGTGCGACCACGTGTGGTTGCCCAGCTCATAGCCGGCATCGCGCCAGTCACGCAGCATCTGCACCCGCGCCGGCTGCACCACGCCGTCCACCTCCAATTTGTTGCCGTTGACGAAGCCGACCACCGGCACACCGGCCTGATGCAGCTGCGCCATCAGCGCCTCGTGCCGCGCCTGCAGGTCAGCCGGCACGATCTCGTCCAGGCGCGCCCACGGCAGGTCATCGATGGTTACCGCAATACGGCGGTCCACTTCAGCCGCCTGCGCTACCAGCGAGAGCAGCAGCAGGGGCAAGGCACGCAGCAACAAACGCATCGGCAGATCCTTGTTCCGGCAGGAACGGCCACTCTACCTGCGCACGGCCCGATGCAGCCAGTCGCCTCGACCGGCGCCGCCTCAACCCGCGATGTAGCGCGGCGGCACGTGCGCGGTCAGCCACACGCCGTTGGCCGACTGGTAGAAGACATGGCCATCGGCATGCATGCGACCCGCATCCACGCTGAGGATCACCGGCGTGCCGCGGCGCGAGCCCACCTGGAAGGCGGTGGCGCGGTCCGGTGACAAATGCACATGCTGGCGCTCACCCGGGCGCAGGCCCCCGCTGGCAATCGCTTCGAGGAAACGCGGCACGGTGCCGTGGTACAGCCACGGCGGCGGCTCCAGCGCCGTCAGGCCGAGGTCCACATCAATGGAATGGCCCTGGCTGGCGCGGATACGCTGGCCGTCGTCGCTGATCGCAAAGCGCTGCTTGTCGTTGTCCTGCACCAGCTGCTGCAGGGCCTCGCGGTCCAGCCGCACGCCATGGGCGGGCAACCGCGCCAGCAGGTCATCGATGTCGGCCCATCCCTGCGCATCCAGCGGCAGGCCGATCTTCTGCGGTTCATGCCGCAGTACCAGGCTCAGGAACTTGCTGGCCCGTACGAATGAAATGTCCTTTTCCATCGGCATAGCGTGACGCACGCGAACCGCTTTCGCCAGCGCCCATGCACGCGCTTACTCCGGCGCAGGCATCGGCAGCGCGCGCCACAGCCACACGCCGATCACCGTCGCGGCCAGCAGCACACCGCACAGCACGATGGCCAGTGCATCCGGCGCCTGCGGTACCAGCAGGCCGGCATTGGACAGCAGCTGCGGCAGCGTGCGGTGCGCGGACAGCATCGCCGTCGCCTCCCGCGCCGTTGGCTCGGCCATGCACACCGTCGGCAGCGCGCTGACCAGCCCCGCCCATACCTGCTCATACAGGCGCAGCAGCAGCACGGCCAGTGCACTGGCCAGCAGATGCAGGCCCAGCAGCCCCCAGACACTGCGCCGATGCAGGCCCCGCACCTGCTGCAGCCAATGCAGGCTTACAACCACCGTACCCAGCAGCGAGCACAGCAGCGCACTCACCACCACCCAGCACACCGGCTGCCAGTCATCCAGCGCACCGGCGCGGGCCAGCAGATGCTCGGCCGCCTGCATGCGCGCCATCGGGTCGCCGCCACCGCAGGACAGCAGCAGCGGCAGCTCGATGGGCTCCAGCAGCAGATCCAGGCGGTGGTGGAAGTAGCCCACCGCCAGCGCCACCGATGCCAGCGCCAAGCCGTGCAGCAGGAACAGCATCATTCCCGCGCCAAAGAAGCGTCTGAGGCGGGCGGTCGTACGCGTCATGCAGTGCATCCCGACAAAGGTTGCGCATCCTAGCGATGCCACGCCGCGCTGTCGGCAGGCAGATGCGACAGCGCCCGATGGATGCGCGATCATGGGCGGCCCATCGGAACGCGCACAGGAGTGCCGCCAGTGCTGGAGCTGTACCTGTTCGTGCGTCTTGCCCTGCCACTGCTGGTGGCTGCAGGCGTGGGCTGGCTGGTCGCCCGCGTCATCAACACGCGTCTTTCGCGTCTACCGCCGCGCGAAGTGCCGCTGCCCCAACGCAGCCTGCTGCCCAGCCCTGCGGCGCAGCGCCGCTACCGGCGCCTGCGCAAGCGCCGCCCCAACCTGCGCAGCATCACGCTGCAGCCGAAGATTCCGCGCAGCTGGACCGCTGTTGCGGCCGTAGCAATTGTCGGCAGCGTGGCCGTCGGCACACTGCTGATGCCCGACGGCGCGCGTTTTCAGGTGATGGTGGAAAGCCTGCGCGGCTACCCGGCCACCGTCATCGACGTGCAGGTAGCAGCCACCCAGCAGAATGCGCTGCTGCAAGCGTGGGCGCCGGTGCTGCAGCAGACCGCACGGCCAATTGTCATGCGCTACCGGGTGGCGCGCACGGCGGGCATGGCCGAGGCACGTGACGTCCTACCGGTGCAGGTGCGTCGGCGCGGGCCATTGCTGCAGATCGCCACCGCCCAGCCAGTGGATGCCGACTCATTGCGCCAGGCCCTGCAGGACTGCATGGCGTTGCCACCCGGGGCGATCCACTTGCAGCAACGCAATGTGGCGCCTTCGCGCGAAGCCGATTGGCAACCATTCGCGCCGGCGCGCGCGGCTGAGTAAAGGCTCAGCCGCGCGGCAGTTTCGCCGCCCACATGTTGTCGACCAGGTTCGGGTAACGCCGCCCGTTTTCATCCGCGCGCTGCCGCGCGGCGGCCTTCTGCGCATCCGAAAGGGGCTGCTTCTTCTGTCCCTTCGGGTTGGGTTTCTTCCATGGGGGCGTGCGGGCGGTGGCCATGCGGTCGGTCTACTCGGGGCGTTACTTCTTCAGGAAGTTCAGCAGCGCCAGGTTGAAGTCGTCGGCGTGGCTGGTATTGCAGCCATGCGGCGCATCTTTCAGCACGACCAGCTCGCTGCCGTTGATCGCTTCGTGCGTCCGCTTGCCGGAGCCCTCGAACGGTACCGTGGCGTCGCTGTCGCCATGCAGCACCAGGGTCGGAACGCTGACATTCTTGAGGTCATCACGGAAATCCGTCGTGGCGAAGGCCTTCATGCAGCCCAGCGCCGCTGTCTGATCGGACTGGTGGCACAAGGCGATGGCCGCCTGGCGCTCATCCTCGGTCACCTTCAACTTGCCATTGGCACTGAAGAAATCACGCGTAAAACTGTCAAAGAATGCTTCGCGATCCTTTGCCAGGCCACCGCTCATCTCGTCGGCCTTGTCCTGTGTCAGCGGGCCTTCGGGGTTGTCGTCGCTCTTCAACAGATACGGCGGCACGGCCGAGGCGAACACCACGCTGTGCAGCCTCTCCTGCCCATGATTGCTGATGTAGCGGGCCACTTCGCCACCGCCCATCGAAAAGCCGACCAGGGTGACGTCCTTCAGATCGCGCTCTTCGATCACCGCCGCCAGATCAGCGGCCAGGGTGTCGTACTCGTAGCCGTCGGCGGGCTTGTCGGAGCGGCCGAACCCGCGTCGGTCGTAACTGATCACTCGGTAGCCGGCATCACGCAGGATCGGCACCTGGGCCTTCCAGGCTTCGGCCGACAGCGGCCAACCGTGAATGAGAACGACCGGGCGACCGGTGCCACCGGTATCGTCAACGTGCAGGCGGGCGGAGGGGGCGGTCATGGCAGCTCCTGTGGGGAAGGGGGCTTCTATTCTTGGCGGGCCCACCGATAGCCGGCGTGAGGGAATGGGCCCCGACCGTGACATCGTGTGCACAGACGGCGCGCAGAGCTGCCTCCGGTAGTTGCCAAACCTGGTTGGCATGGCGCGCCAGCGCCCTCGTCGTGCCAACCAGCGTTGGCAGCTACCCGGAGCGGCGCACCCCGGTCAGCATCCAGCAGCCATAGCGGCGCGCAAAGGTGTACTGCTCTGCCTGCGCGTCATCGCCCAGGCGCACCTGCTGGCCCCCATCGGCCAGCGGCATGATGGACGGGGTCGCCCGCAGCGTGGTCGCCCGCAGGCGCCTGAAGCGGCGAGGGCCCGCCTCCCGGCTCAGTTCGGTGACGGCCTCGCCTTCGCCACTGGCGCCGTATGCCGGCGCCTCGTATTCCAGCGGATCGCTGGTGTAACGCACGCGCACGCGGTCATCGGCCAGATCAGTGAAATAGCGCAGGAACTGGGCGAAATCCTGCGAAGGACAACTCGGATCGGCATCGCCCACCGGCACACCTTGCGCCGCGTCCTGCGCCGCCACGCCCTGGCTGCAGGCCATCAGCACTGCCGCCAGCCAAGGCGCCAGCGTCCTGCTCTTCTGTTTCATCCCCATTGCCCCAATCCGCCTTCGTCCATTCATGGTCATCACGGACGCCATCCCCTGCATCCCCCGCCCTGCAGGCTAGCAACAAAGGCATTTCCGGCGCAGCCGCCGCCCGTTCTACACTTGGGGTCCCCACCCGCGGCCGCACGGAGCACAGCGATGACCCCTGACCATCCCGACTACAGCCTCCACCAGCAGATCCGCCAGGGTGTGGCGGCTCTGGACGAGAAGCACGGCCGTGCTTTCGACGCGACCAGCGAGAACATGACCGCCAGCCTCACTGTGAAGGCGCGCGAACAGGGCCTGGAACGGGCCGACCACGTGCTTGTCAGCAACGCCACCGCTCAGCATCCGGCCGGCCACAACATCTTCGTGGTGCAGGGCGACCCGGCCAACCCGGCCCACCTGCGCGCCATGCTGCCCACCGCCGAAGCTGCACAGACCCCGGCCGAACAGTCGCTGCAGAAGCTGGGCATCGCCCTGCAGCAGCCGGCCATGGGCGTGCAGCCGGAACAGCAGAGCCGCGAGCAGGAACAGCAGCAGAACCCGGCGCACCGCCTGGGCTGATCTCGCGGGCTGCTACACCATGCGCGGCCCGGATTGCTCCTGCACCTGGCGGTGCTGCTGCTCGTCCTGGGTACGCACCTGCGCCGCCTGCGTCAGCTGCTCCGCACGTTCGAACGAAGCATCCGCCGGCGTCTGCGCCGCCACCGCGGTGGCCATGCTGGCACGCAGGTGCGCGGGGTCGTTGCGCTCGCCCTGCACGATGAAGATGTTCTGCGCCGCATCGGCCTGCGCGGTGCGTTCACTCAGCAGCACATGGTCGACCCGGGTGATGTCATTGGCCTTGGCCAGTGCGTAGAGGCTGGCGCTGACGTTTTCGCTGGTGGCATCAGGCGTGCGGCCTGCCTCTGCATCCAGCCGGGCCACGCCCTGGTTGATCTGTGAGAAGAGCGGGTCGTTGCTGTGGCGGGCATCCGTACCTCCCGACGCTACCGCACGTTCGGGTGAAAGCGTCGGCGCTTCGTTTTCCGAGAGGATCTTCTGGCGGCAGTTCTGCGCGGGCATCTCGTTGAAGTGTTCGGTGTTCAGATCGCTGTCCGGGAACGGCGGTTTGATCATCTGGATCGGCTTGACGTTGTAGGTTGGCTTGATGTCACCCTCGAAATCCATGACGCCGAGAATCTTCGAATCATGGATGCCTGCATGCTTCATTGCAGCCCACGCGAAGTCCGTGCAGCTGTTGCTAACAGCGTGGTACTTCATATCGAAACCATGGGCCGAAGGATCGGCGCCAAACTCCTGGATCTTGTCGTACTGCTCCTTGCTGATTTCCATCGTGCGGGCGTAGTAGGGATCCTTGTAGTCCTTCAGGTCCCGGCCGGACACGCCCGCTGGCACGGCACCCAGCTTCTCATCCATCCACCTCACCGCACGACCATCCGCATCAGGCTGCAACCCGAAGCTCGCGGTCTCTTCTCCATGCCGCGTCACTAGATACATATGCCCGGTCAGCGAGCTGCCGCCGCCATTCAGAGGCGTTCCCGGCGCCGCAACGTAAATCGTGAGCGTGTAGTGGTCGTCCTTGTTCATCACTTCGGCCTCATTGGGTATCCAATCACAAGTTCGGAGGCGAGCCCTGCGAGCTCTGGCCGCTCTTCGGTAAGCTTGATCGTCAATCGATACCTACCCGGAGCGGAAGGTTGCCATTCTGCAAAATTGCGGTAGATATAGACCCGATTTCCTTGCAGCAGCCCGGCCTGGCGCAATCCGCTCACCGCACCCAATGCGGTGGTATGAGGCACTGAACCATCTGGGCCAACGTTCGCGTCACTGCGCATATCCTTCTGGGTATAGGTCAGCGGTACTTCTACAGCTCCCCCGGATCCCATGGCGTACATATGCACTTGCGTCGGCAGGTCGCGTTCCGCTATCCGCTTTTCATCAGCCAAGGCAGCCTTTGCGTCTTCACCCCACACACGCAGGCCCACCATCAGCACCGGCACTTCGCCCTCCGCCGCCGGCGGCAGTTCAAATTCCACATCCGCTACCTGCCCCGCCTTGTCGAGCGCAATGGGGCGGGTCAGCGGCACTACCGTGCGTGCGGCGGCCTCGTCCGCGGTCAGCACCTTAGGCTCTGGCGGCGGCGCTGTGCAGCCCAGCAGCATCAACAGGCCCATGGCCATTACGGCCACGCGCAGGCGGGGCAAAGCGGGGTTGGGTATCACGGCGTCCATGGGTGCGGTCATCACTCCTTTGAGGCCGTGCCAGCGAGTAGCCAGGCCGAGGGCAGCATCTTCGCATGGGCCTGTGAACGCGCCTGAAGGGCATACCTGAAGGGTGACCGGGGCCACGGTTTGGCGGCGGCCGGCCGGGCAGAGAAGAGGCAGGGTCTGCAACCCGCCTTTTCAGGCGAACAGCCGCCGGGCATGGCCCGGCCCTACCGTTTCTGCCTTCGCCGGGCATGGCCCGGCGCTACCGTTTCTGCTTTCGCCGGGCATGGCCCGGCGCTACCGTTTCTGCTTTCGCCGGGCATGGCCCGGCGCTACCGGTCACATCACAGCTGGATGCGCGCTACGCTCTCTTCGGCGCCCTTGGAGTCCTTCTCACCGTTCTTGATGCTCACGAACAGCACGTTGTTCTTCGCATCCAGCGCCAGGCTGTTCGGGTGGGTCGGCACCGCATAGGTGGCGACCTTCTTGTAGCTGGCGCTGTCATAGGCGGTCACCGTGCCGCCTTCGCGGTTGGTCACGTACAGGCGCTTGCGCGGTGCATCCAGCAGGATGCCCAGCGGGCCGGCATCGGTGGGGATGCTCGCCAGTTCCTTGCCGGTGCTGCGGTCGAGCACCAGCACGCGCTGGCCCAAGTGCTTGCTGACGAAGCCCTCGCTGCTCTTGGTCACGTAGTCGCGGATCATCGCCGAGCCCTGGTCGGTCACGAACAGGCGCTTGCCGTCCGGGTCCAGCGCGATGTTCATCGGCTGCTCGGCGGCGATCTTGTGCTGGGCCACCACCTTCTTCGAATCGGTGCCCACCACCACCAGGTCGGCCAGCAGGTTGCTGGTGTAGACACGCTTGTTGACCGCATCCAGCGCCAGGCCCGGCGCCTTGGCCTTGCCCAGACCCGGGATGGTGTCGATCAGCTCCAGCGTGGTGGTATCCACCACGAACAGCACGCTGCCCTCGCCGGAATGGCCGGTGACGTACAGACGGTTGGCAGCGCTGTCCACCACCAGCTCGCGCAGGTCATGGGTGTAGCCGGCCTTGCCGTCCTTGCCCACCTTCTTTTCCATCAGCTGCACGGTGCCGATGGCCTTGTTGTTGGCGGTGTCGACCACGGTCACCGAGGTGTCCACGGTGTTGCCCACGTACAGGCGGTTGTGCGCGTCATCCAGCACCACGCCGAAGCCCTTGCGCTCCAGCGGAATGCGGGTCTGCACGGCCAGCGTCGCCGGGTCCAGGCGCAGCACCTGGGCCGGGCCGGCGTTGTCGCCGAAGCCACCGGACGAGGCCACGAACACGGCGTTCTGTGTGGGGCTGTAGGCCAGCTCGTACAGGCCTTGGGCAATCGCCTGGCGCTGCACCGAGGCGCTGGCCGCGGTTGCAGCGGCCGCGTTATCGGCAAACGCCGCCGGGGCGCCGACGCTGAGCGAGATGGCAACGGCCAGGGCGGCCGAGCGGAAAACGGAAAGACGGGTCATGCGAGCATCCTTGAAAGGGCACGGGAGGGTGTCCTGGCTCGCTGGGCCGTTCTGCGACGGCCCGCCCCCGCACCTGTCTGCGCGGGGTGGGCTGGCTGGGTAGCGGGGCAATGGTAGCAGCTGGGGCCGTGGCGTGCGCCCACGCGCGCGTGGCTGCTGCCCGCGTTACTGTTCCTTCAACCGCAGCGAATCGGCCACATCGGTCTGCGCCGCCACCTCGGTGGGGATGCTGGCGCGACGATGCGCGGGGTCGTCACGGTCCCCCTGCACGATGAAGATGCTCTCGGCCGCATGCGCATCGCGGGTCGATCGGCTCAACAGCACGTGGTCCACGCGCGAAAGATTGTTCTGTTTGGCCAGCACCAGCAGGCTGGCGCTGATGCGCTGGCTGCTGTCATCAAACGTGCGGCCATGCGCGGCATCCAGCTCGGCCACCTTCTGGATCAGCTGTGCGAACAACCGGTGGTCGGGATGCGAGGGATCCAGCAGCGTGCCGGCCACTTCCATCGGGCTCGGCGGCGGCTCGCCTTCCGCACGGTCGCCCTGGCGATGATGCTCGACCTCGCGTTCGGGCATCGGGTGATGGCTTTCGGCATTCAGATCGCTGTCCGGGAACGGTGCAGCAATGCACTGGATTTCCGGCAGGTTGAACAGCACCGCGAACTCGCCCAGATCACTGCCCCCATCCAGCGGCGCCGGCAGCGGGTGCAGGCCCGCGTAGTTCAGCGCGGCCCAGACGAAGTCGCTGCAGCGGTTGATGGTGGCCGGGCGGTCGACATCGAATCCGAACTCGGCCGGTTCCTCGGCGAAGTCGCGCAGGCAGCCGTAATGCTCGGCGGTGATTTCCAGCGTGCGGCTGTAATACGGGTCCAGGTGCTCGTCGGCATCGTCGTGGCGCACCTGGGCGTACTGCACGCCCTTCGCGGTTTCACCGTGCGGCAGCCTCGGCGCCGCGAAGCCGTAGCTGTGGGTGTCCTCGCCCTCGGCAACCTGCAGGTACATCTGCCCGCGCGGGGAGATGCCCCCGCTCTTCAGCGGGGTGCCCGGCGCAGCCAGGAAAACGGTCACCGTGTAGCGTGTTGCCTGCTCCATGCGTGCTCAGCCTTGTTGGGTACTGCGGTTCTGGCGGGATGATGGCATAGGTGGGTTGAGGGGCAGGTGGAGAGACACGGCGTCGGTAGCGGCGGCATGCTGAATGTGTGAACCCGCGAACACTGAGGCACGGGTAGCACATCCAAAGCGCGGCAGTCGCTGAACGCACCGGCGCGCCCTGGCGCAGGTACCGAATGCCCGCACGGATGAGCAGGAGATGCGGATCCTCGTGCACAGTTACATGCGCGAACACCCTCGGTCTGCGTCGATGTGGCAGTCACACTCCCTGCGGTTCAGAGTGAGCTTATGCGGGATCTTTCAGCGCCGCAGATCCAGGCACGGTGAGGCCCCCAAGCACCCCTGACACCCCCATCACCCGCTTTCACGCCGCTGCAATAGCCGCCTCCGCACGATCAGAGCCCCCGCCCAACCACCCGCGACGGCCACATAGCCGCGCCATGTGATCCCGATGCAGCAACTCGCCAATGATTTCTGGAACCTGCGCGGCACCTTCAAGGTGGCCGGCCTGCTCGACGTAGGCACGCAGCTCTCCGTCGTGCGCCGCGGCAGTGGCCGCTTCCTGGTCCTGGACAGCTACACCCCCACCGAAGCCCAGCGCCAGGCCCTGCTGGGCCTCACTGCCGGCGGCGCGCTGGTCGATGCCATCATCAATGTGCATCCGTTCCATACCCTGCACTGCGAGCCCCTGCACCGGCTGCTGCCTGCCGCCCGCCTGATCGGCACGCGTCGTCATCTGCAACAGGCACCGCACCTGCCGTGGGACCCACACGTGATCGAAGACGTGGAGACCCAGGCCGACTTCGCCGATGACCTCGATTTCACCGTTCCCGCCGGCCTGGAGCTGGTACCAGCCGACGACAACGTGCATGCCAGCTCAGTGCTGGTCCGTCACCGCCGCAGCGGGATTGTCCATGTTGACGACACCCTCAGCGTGCTGGCCGCACCGGGCGCCCTTGGCAAGTGGTTGCCGCAGTCCGGCTTGAAGTTCCACCCCACGCTGTCGCGTGCGCTGCAGCCCCGGGCCGGCGCCGCAGACGCGTTCGAGCGCTGGGCGCTCGCACTGGCCGAGCGCTGGGCCGGCACCCCCTTTGTATGCGCCGCCCATTCGGCCGTGCGCGAACTGCCGGCCGATGGCTGGCGCGATGAAGTGCTCAAGGCCCTGCACCACGTGCAGGGCAGGTTGCGCCGCCATCGTCGCCGCTACGGCTGAAACCACCCCTCCATTCCTCCCCCAAGGCAACCTCCCCCATGAGCGACCACCCGATCAAGACCATCAACCCGCTGACCGAACAGGTGCTGCAGACCTACGCGTACATGTCCGACGCCGAGGCAGCAGACACCGTAAAGGCCTGCCACGAAGCGTTCCTGCAGTGGCGCCCGCGCAGCCTGGAAGAGCGTGCGGAAGTGATGTCCGCCATCGCCCGCAAGCTGGAAGAGAAGAAAGAAGCTTTCGCCCAGCTGATGACCGACGAGGTCGGCAAGCTGATCGGTGACAGCCGCAGCGAGGTGGACCTGTGCGTGGCCATTTGCAAATACACCGCCGAGCAGGGCCCGAAGGTACTGGCCGATGAAGAGCGCCCCTCGGCCAACGGCATCGGCATCGTCACCCACCAGCCCATCGGCGTGGTGTACGGCATCCAGCCGTGGAACTTCCCGGCCTACCAGGCCGTGCGTTACTCCATCGCCAGCCTCATGGCCGGTAACGGCGTCCTGCTCAAGCATGCCGAAAGCTGCACCGGCAGCGGCCTGTTCCTGCGCGACCTGTACGAGGAGGCCGGCCTGCCCGAGGGCCTGTTCGGCGTGCTGCTCATCAGCCACGAGCAGTCCGATGCCATCATCGATCACGACCTGGTGCGCGCGGTGACGCTGACCGGCAGCGAAAAGGCCGGCCGCACCGTCGCCGAGAAGGCTGGCAAGGCGCTGAAGAAGACCATGCTCGAACTTGGCTCCAACGATGCCTATCTGGTGCTGGACGATGCCGATCTGGAGCTGGCGGTGAAGACCTGCGTCAAGGGCCGCCTGTTCAACAACGGCCAGACCTGCGTCAATGCCAAGCGCTTCATCGTGACCGAAAAGAATTACGACGCCTTCGTCGACGCCTACGCCAAGCAGTTTGCAGCGATCCGCATGGGCGATCCCAACGATGCGAACACCCAGCTGGGCCCGATGGTATCCAAGGCCCAGCGTGACCAACTGCACGAGCAGGTCAGCAAGAGCGTGGCCCAGGGCGCGCGCCTGGTGGTCGGTGGCGAGATCCCTGATCGGACCGGCGCCTTCTACCCGGCCACGGTGCTGGCCGATGTTGAACCGGGCCAGGTTGCCTACGAGGACGAGCTGTTTGGCCCCGCCGCGGCCATTATCAAGGCCAAGGACGATGATGACGCCCTGCGCATCGCCAACGACAGCCGCTACGGCCTAGGCGGCGGCATCTTCAGCCGCAATGTAAAGCGCGCCCGCGAGCTGGCAACCACCTACTTCGATACCGGCATGGTGTGCATCAACACCTTCAACGTGGCCAGCCCCGCCCTGCCCTTTGGCGGCGTAAAGGCCTCCGGCTACGGCCGCGAACATGGCCCCGAAGGCTTGAAGGAATTCGTCAACGTCAAATCCATCACCCTGCCGGCGGCCCCATGAGCACGCCCCTGCACTGTGATGTGGCGGTGATCGGCGCCGGCACGGCCGGCCTGGCAGCAGAGCGGGCCGCGCGCCGTAATGGCGCGTCCACGTTGCTGATCGATCCGCACTTCAGCGGCACTACGTGCGCCAACGTCGGTTGCATGCCCTCCAAACTGCTGCTGGCGGCTGCCAAGCAGGCCGAGCGCGTGCGCCGTTCAGACCTGTTCGGCATCCACGTGGACGGCATGACCATTGATGACGCGGCGGTGATGCGCCGCGTGCGCGAGGAGCGCGATCGTTTTGCAGCGCTTACCCGCAAGCAGATCGACAAGCTCGACCCAGCCACGCGGCTGACCGGCCGTGCGCGGTTTGCCGGGCCGACCACGCTGGAACTGGAGGACGGCCGACGTATCGAGGCACGCGCCATCGTAATCGCCACCGGCTCCGCGCCCGCCCTGCCACCGCCCTTTGAGGCACTGGGTGACCGCGTGCTGACCAACGAAAGCCTGTTCGAGCTGAAGCAGCTTCCCAAGCGCGTAGCGGTAGTGGGCACCGGCTCGCTGGGGCTGGAATTTGCCCAGGCGCTGGCCCGGCTGGGCGTGCAGGTCACCTTGCTGGGCAAGGAGACGACGCTGGCCAAGGTGCGCTGCCCGCGCGTGCACGATGCACTGCTGGCCGTGCTGAAGCGCGACATGGCGGTTCACCTCGGCGTGGACGTACAGCCCGAACGGTCCGATGAGGGCGTGCACGTGCGGTGGAGCAGCAAAGACCAGGCCGATGGCAGCGTGCAGGTGGACTACGTCGTCGCCGCACTGGGCCGTCCGCCCAACCTCGACGACCTCGCTCTCGACAAGGCACAACTGGCGTTGGACAAACACGGCGTTCCCTGCCACGACCGCGAGACGATGCGCTGCGGTGACAGCGCCGTGTTCATGGCGGGCGACGCCGCCGCCGACCTGCCCCTGCTGCATGAGGCATCGAGCGATGGTGCCATTGCCGGCCGCAACGCCGCAGCGATGCCGGCGAAGATCACGGTGAAGCGCCACGTGCCGCTGAGCATCACGTTCACCGATCCGCCAGTTGCCAGCATCGGCCAATCCGAGGAAGAAGGCGCGGTAACCGGCACCGCCGATTTTGACAACCAGGGCCGGGCACGAGTGGAGGGGGTCAACGAAGGCACGCTCACCCTGTATGCGGCGGCACCGGAGGGCAAGCTGATCGGTGCAGACCTGGTGGCGCCTGCAGGCGAGCACCTGGCCCACCTGCTGGCGTGGGCGGTTGAAACCGGCTGCACCGCGAGCCGGTTGCTGGAGCTGCCGTTCTACCACCCGACCATGGAGGAAGGCTTGAAGCAGGCCTTGCGCAGCATCTGCGCGGCAACACCGATTGCGCTACCGGCTGACCATGATGCGGGGGCGCCTTCTGGGGGGTGACGGCTCCCTCCTCATTTGGATTTGTGGCGATACGCGACCAGCAGTTCCGCGGGGATCGTGGCAAGGTCCGGTTTCGGGTCGAGGATCTGGAAACTCAGTCGGTACCGCCCAGGCGGCATGTTCTCAGCCCAAGCAAGCGCCAGTTGCCTGTAGTCCCGTTGTGGATCAGCCAAGCCGACATGTTCCAAGGCGAGGTCATCCACATCGTCCAGCCAGGCGCGGGACACCTGGCCATTGGCTGCGACAGGCAAGGATGTGCCGGTGCCGTTCTGGTGCTCCTCGACCCGAACCAAAGGGACGGGAACGTCACCGTCATCTCCCTCGCGAATGAGCTGTACACGTGCAGGCATGCCTGCATTCTGAATCGAGGATGCGAGACCGCGCGAGACGGCACCATCAGCCCCACTCACACGCAGCGCAACAAGCAGGGTGGATGTCCCGTTCTTGCCAGGCAAATCGAGATTGAACGAGACCACCAGCGGCTCGGCCATCGCCACCAGGACCAACGGTCTTACGATCGGGACGCGATCTTGCTGGGCGGCAGGTACAGGCTCCCCTCCGGGTGTCGCGGTCTGCGCCTGGCAGGCGCTTAGCAGAAGGGCGGCCAGACATAGGCTACCGCTCAGCAACAGTCGTCCCTGTCGACGCATCGTCTTTCACCGCTCCTACGGCCGTTGAGGCCCTTTCTGCCAAGCATCCCCTTATACACAGCAGACTGGCAGCGGTACATCGCATGCACCCCGTCCCAGCCCATGAGACACCCCCACGTCATCCTCCCCTCCCCCCAGGAGGATGACCATGACCCCGATCGACGCCGAGTGGCTGGAAGACTTTGACCACGCCCTGCTGAGCCTGTTTGCCATCACCCGGCGCGAGGCCGGCATAAATACCTACCTGCTGGGCTGCTATGCCGATCTGGAGCCGCGCGAGGCGGCCATGGCCTACGGCAACGACTACGACCTGGACCGCACGCCGTTGCTGTGGCCGATGCCGGGATTGGTGCTGCAGAGCTGAGTCTCGAAAGCGTGAACCCGCTGGCAGTTCCACCCAGGGCAGGCCAACATTCTGGGCACCTCACGCCGCAGCCCATATAGTGGTCTCAATGCCGCAATGGAGTTGCTGATGATCGGAAACCGTCGAGAAATGGCTGCCCCCGCTCTCGCCGCCTGCTGCCTTCTGGCTCTGTCAGCACTGGCGGCCGGGTGCGCGCGTCAACCGGATGCGTCTGTCAGTGGAAAACGCGGTCCGGCACCAGACCATCATCGGCCCAGCATCCCGATGACCGAGCTGCAGAAGCGCATTCTCTCCTACGCAGATTCACTCAGGTCGCCGGGGGATATCAGTCCTGAAAGGTTCGAGGCGGCGATGGGTCTCTCTCTGGTTCCAGACAAGTCCGTCAGCATCAGGCGCGTCGCCAAAGACTTGGTAACGACTGAGGGCTACAACTACGGTGCCTCCTACTTTTCAGTTGAGTCAGCCGGCGGGTTTCCCAGTCACGAGGTGATCTTCTATCAGAAGGGCAAACCACCAGTGACAGACGTCCCGGCTGGCGTCTGTTACTGGGACGCAGATAGCGCCGGGCGAGCGCTCGAACGCTTGGGATACAGAACTGGTGGAGAAGCGCCATTCCAGAGAGGCGGTCTCAGGCAGTACTGGCGACCGATCAATGGCGGAAAGCAGGGGATGGATACCAGCCTTCTGACCTATCGCTCCGATGAGGGCGATAGCGCCAGAACCTGCGTTTATGCGGTTCAGTTTGGAGGCGGCGACAAATGAAAGGAATCGAATCCAGCATCGAGCCATTGTTGGCCGATCTAGGTACAGACAAGCACCTTCCTCGCGGGACCGAGGAGGCCATTCGTCGCAGTATTGCAAGCTCCCCTTACCTGAATCATCTACTGGCAAATGCAGCTACTGATGACCAAGTTGCGCGTATTGCGGTGTCGCACGGTCATCACAACGGGGGTCACTTTCAGGACGGAGACCCACCTACAATCTTCATAAGTGCATCCAACTTCGAGCGATTGAACGGCGAACGGCTTGAGGAGCGGCTTACGGAGGTGCTGGGCCACGAGACGATGCACGGCATCCTGGCCAAAGAGCGCGCGGCGGCACTGAAGAATTTCAAAGATGCCTACAGCGAGGAGCTTGAGGCTGCACATGACTCGCGATCAGGCACGGTAGATTTGACGGAGCCGGTGCGCAGATTTCTGGACAAAGGGCGCCAGGATGAAGCGTTGGCGGAGGTCTCTGGTCTGCGCGCATTGGATAGCCGCATCAGGGCGTTGGATCCAACGCTGGATGACAATGGTGCGGAGGCGAGACTTTCATCCCGCTCGCTCTCTCGCTGTGTCCGTGCTGAAGGAGCAAGCAAGACATTGGCGGACGGCATCTCATATGAAGCACTTGCAAGACGGCCGAACAATGATGGCGTCCAGCTGACACAGGCCGTGGAGCGGTGCTTCTACGATGGCAAAGGCAGTTTAGGCCGGCATGGAGATTCCGACTACCGCAACTACTACGCGACCTACCCTCTATCCGTCATCGGAACAGGGCACTCCTTCCTGGCCGAAGGTCGAAAGGCACCGGCAATCCGGATCGATCTGCATGAACTTGGCCTGGACCCTAAGCAGCTGGAGCGCAATGGCCTCGATCTTGGCAATGCCAAAGAGCTGGCTGTGGGTGATTTTGGAAAGGATGGTCTGGGTTGGGTGCAGCTGAAGCACACGGGCAGTGCCAGCGTCACGGTGCGTCCCATCGCGGAAGTGAATGAGAAACCTGCCCCGACATCTGCCTTGAAGGATTCAGATCAGAAGCTGCTGGACCAGATCCGCAGCAAGGTGGAAGGCCTGGACAGAGCCAACGGCCGTACATTCGACGAAACCAGCGAGCGCATGTCGGCCAGCTTGCTGGCTGCAGCCAAGGGCGCGGGAATCACCCAAGCAGACCATGTCGTACTGAGCAGGCAGACCCCCAACTCGCCCGCAGCGCAGAACATCTTTGTCGTGCAGGGTGATATGGCCGATCCAGCCGCACTGCGCACACACATGGTGACAGCGGAAGCTGCACAACGTTCCGTGCGGGACAGCATGAGCCAGGTGGAAGCGATCGGTCAGCGGCAAGCGCGCGAGCAGGCTACTGAGATGCAACGCTCTCAGGAGCAGCAACAACGAGCTTCCCAGCCCTCGTTGTAGGGTTTCTGAAGGCCGCACGAGGCGGCCATGGCCTACGGCAATGACTACGTCCTGGCCCGCACGCCGTTGCTGTGGCCGATGCCGGGATTGGTGCTGCACAGTTAAACCGTGTCGCAATCGGCACGATTCCAACGTAGGCGACGCAAATGGGCTGTCGCTTTTGGATCTGCAGTTCGTCGTAAAGCGTGCATTTGCTGGCCTGTTCGGGCAATTACTTAACACCGGCCGAAACCATTGCACCGCAACGCATTCGCGCTGCGCCTTGCGTGCAACAATGCCGTAAGCGTCAACACTTGCGGCCTCTCAGGGCAACGGTTTCTTGGCATCTCGCAACCGTGCGAGTACACCTTGGCATTGCCACCTGACACGGGTGGCGCGGGCGTCGAAAACCCGAGCGAAAGTCAATGTGTTTGCGCTTGTCAGCCGGCGTCACCTTCGTGTGGCGCCGGCTGACAATCCGTTCGCGTTCCATGGCGGGCGGTGCGTGGGGACCTTCGGGTCCGCCGGATTGACTATCGCCCGGTTTTCGAGCCACGCATCGTCCCGCCACCTTTGTGGGTGGCCGCTGCTTTCCTATACGGAGCACTGCCATGAGCGCAACGAAACTGCCTGATCTGAACACCCAGCGCGATCCAGCCAACGCCGATCACGAGGGTGACCCGGCGACCGATCCCAACGGATTTGTCGCCACCCTGCACCGCATTGGCGTAGGCGCTGCTGCCGATGGCCAGCCGTGGCACGAGCGCAACCTGAGCATCGGCCGCTGCATGCAGATGGCCGACGCGGACTGCGCCCTGAGTGCCCTGCGTGCGGTGGGCGAGATGGCGCTGGCCAACGAGCGCACGCGGCAGAACGGCGCGCCCCAGCAGTGCATTGGCGATCGGCACATGGAAGGGTTGCTGATGGCCGTGGTGTCGCTGACAGCATTGGCGACCGAGCGGGTGCAGGGGCAGCGGTAGACCCCTGCTTCGGCCACCTCTCGATCACCCGCAAGGAGCTTCACCATGACCCGCACACCGGCATGCCGATCTGCCTGCGCCGCGCTGGTGGCCCTACTGGCTGCCAGCGGCTGCGCACGGGAACCCACCCCGGAGTTGGATGACGACATCATCGCCCTGCTCAAGGGCACCAACAGCCCCCGCACGGTGAACGGCCGCACCTACACGGCGGAGCCGGTGGAGGCCAGCCTGGGCCCGCACCGCTTCATGTTCCCGGCCAATCTCTACTACAACCAGATCGGTCCGTTTGTCGGCGGCGGGGTGATGCTGTCGGTGTTCTGGCCGGGCCTCAACGCTGCCCCGCCTGGGAACTACCCTGAGCGGTCGGTGGAGGATGAGTACCGGCAGGTGACGATCGAGCTGCGGTATGTGGGCCGCGCCGGGGCGGCGGAGTACCTGGCGCCGGATCTGAACGGGCGCGTGGCGCTGCCGCCGATGCTGGGGCTGACGCCTTATGCGATGGACCGGTCGTGGGTGTCCCGGGATACGTGGGAGGTGGCGCCGGATTGGTATGTGGTGCGGGATGGGGATGGGCGGGTGAGGACGTTCATCAGCTGTGACTCGCGGGAGTACATGCCGGATGGGTTGAGGATGGTGGATGGGAGGCTTGAAAGGTCTAGTGGGGATCGGGTGGCGATGTGCCGGCATTCGGTGGTGGATGTGGAGGGGGGCGTGGCGATAGAGATGAGCTATGCGCGGGTGATTCTGGTGGACTGGCAACGAGTGGAAGCCGCCGCTCGCGAACTGATGCGGCGGTCCGAAGTGCGAGATTGAACTCTGGCTCAGTGCCTGGCCCTCACTGTGTGAGGGAGGACCGCCGCCAACTGGCCGGCCTTGCCGCACGGCACCCAACATGGATAGGCAAGGCATCCCCGATGACGGGGATGCCTGCTGTCGGCGAATCCGACCTACTTACGCAGCAGCTTGGCCCGATGGTAGTTAAGGTACTGGACCTGCGCCGCCGAGAACGGTACGCGCGGAATCTTCTGAGTAACATCCCACTTCAACCGTACCGCCTCCGGCAGTTGCTTGCTCAGAATGAGCCCGCCATCGTCCTCAAAAGAGATGTAGCCACGGTCGAAAAGTCGATCGATGTGGGGAGCCAACAGAAGTCCATTGTTGCCATCAAGACGCTCGCTGTTCTCGCTCTTTGCCCATGGCTTGATGTGGCTGGCGATCAAGAACTTGGCGTCGCTGGTACCCGTAACGCGGCAAGCCTTCTCAATATCGCTCACCTTCTTTCGGTAGATGCCTTGGCCCTTTCTGGCCATGATCAGCTGTGCCTTCTGGGTCTCGCCAATGTTCCTATCTTCTTTCAGGTCCTTGAGCGGCACCTCGTCTTGCCAATCACCGAGGTCATCGATATCAACATTGAGCAGCCCCAGAAGTACTACAGCCATCGCTTCGGGCACAGGGAACAGGTAGGCCTGATTGGCCTTACCGTCTGCCTTCAGTGGTGAGTACTTCCCCGGGAGGTGCGGCCCAATCTGCTCCATGTGGTCGCTCACCTTCAGTGGCGCATCCACTAGGTGATAGTCGACCGGAACGGCCCAACCATCATTGCGCCACTTGTTGTCCGTCGCCTTGAAGTCCTCGGGGCGATCTTTCGCGTAATGCGCGCCGTTGGCGATCGCGATGGCCTGGATGCGGGTGTTGGCAAATGCAAATACCACATCACCCGGCTGTACTTGAGTCATGTGCTCATAGAAGGGGTTCGCGTCGCCCTTCACGTTGGTCTTAGGTGACCACAGGTAACCCGCCTTAACAGCCCGATCAAACGTCTGCTTCTGGTTCACCCACCAGTACGCCATCCGTGCTTCCCCTGTCTCATCTGATTGGTGAGGCCTAACGACCTCGAGACGGGATAGTACCTTTCAGTGTCGCAATCGGCATGCTTTGGTCGAACGGAAGGCAGGCATCGAGGGCCCGGAGCTATGTACCGCGCCATTGTGTCGGAACGATCTCTGCGTGAACGCCACGCACCTAATCCGAACCGATTCGGTCATAGCGCACTTAACCGAATCCCCAAGACTTCTGCTTGCACCCCCTGGCACCCGCGCCGCATTCGTGTGTGCCGGGGAATAGATCTACGTGTGCGATAGAGCAAGAGGTCAGTTCGAAAGGAGGGAAAGCGCGTGGAGATGTGCGGCAGTCGTTTGTGGTTGGGTGCGTAGGATTGGAACTGTGCGCGAGTAGTGGTGCGGGACTGGGAGTGAACGGAGGAGACAGTTGGATGGATGGAGCGGCACATCGCGAAGAATCATGATTCGCTTAACGGTGGATCACTACTCTCGAGCATTGTGCCGCGCGATGCTTATCGTGGATGTCACCGCGATGGCTCGCGTGACGCTAGCTGGGATGATCCGGGAGAATGCGCCGCCTGCCGAGCTACCCCAGACCGCACAGTGGACTTGGCAGCCGGGCCCGGAATCGCGACGGAACCGCCCGCAAAAATGACACGTCGGTTGGTGCGCTGCTGGCAGCGCCAAACGCCTGTGGGAAGGCGTAAGACCCAGGAATACCATAGCTCTACTAGCGCGTGGAAACTGCCGCCTCTATACATAGGGGTGATTGATGCGCACGCTAGCCATAGAAAACATCTCCTTCAGCATGAGAAATAAGCCAATTACTCTGACATGAAGAAGTGGGAAATGCAGCCTTCCACAACATCTAGCTGGTCCAGCTACCATTTCAATTAAACAAAGTCATTCCCGACGCCCTCTAAATAGCGGGAGGGCTTCCACTGCGGGAGAGAGATCAACAGCACAGCCAACGATAGAAACAAATCGCAACTTCTCCAACCCAACCAATGGCGTCAGATCACGAACCGGACAATTATCCAAAAACAACCACCTCAAAGACCTCATTCGAGCAACAGCCCTTATATCTTCAACACTAGTATCTGCGAGTCTAAGTGTAACCAATTTTTGGCATTTAGACAGCGGAGAAATGTCCGAAATATCGCAACCGTCAACCCACAGCGCCTGAATTTTCTTACACGAACCAATCCAACCCAAACTGGTAATTTTTGTGCCGTCCACGAAACAGGAAATAAGATCCGACGAGCAGGAGAGAACGTCCAAGTTGGCTACACCAGTATTACTTATATCAACGAACTTAAGTAATGGCGCACTTAACTTTAGATCATCGATACTAGTGATTTCAGTGCCTGCGGCCGCAATATGCGTGATATTCTGCAAACAACGAAGGGGCGCCAAGCTAGATACGCCCGTATCGCAGACACCAAGGCTCTTCAAATCGTAGAGCTCGCGAGCGAATTCCACGTCGGTTACATCTGTTTGGTCGAGTGCAACACACTCTAGACCGGACATTCCCGATAGATTGTTGGCCTGATCAATTCGAGTATTCTCCAAGAAAATTGCCTTCAACCTTGTGCATTTCTCCAGCTCATCAATCGACGATATGGATGTGTTACGAAGCGACAAAGCCTCCAACTCAATCATATGAGAAATTGAAGAGCAATCTTTCAGGGGAACAAAACTCAACGACAAAAATTTTAATTTCTTAAATTCCTTGAAGTAGGGATGAATCACCTCAAAGGCAACCGCGCTCATATAGTCGAGCGCAAGATGATTTAAATCTCCCTGAATGGTCTGAAGCCAGTAGAGCACTCTCGACTGCGTTAGGTTCGACTCCAGCATCTTTACCAACAACGACTTTTCAACATCTGAAGAGCCATATTTTGACGCAAGAGCGTGAGACACAGCTACCTGCTCCAGCATGACAATTGGCAGAAGATACTCCATACACTCATCGCGAGTCCGCTCTACTATTCCAGAGTGCGGATTGGTTAACAAATCCACAAGCAGCCTATCGGAGGGATTAACTCTTCCCCTCCTATTCATGAGGCGCTGACCCGCCTCCCTGCTACGATTAGGAATTATTATTCCAATAAGATTTTCACACCAACCAGGACTTGCGGAGAATATCTCGAAAATGAAAACGAATATCTGACTCCAGCCATAGCTATCGAACCACTTCCTCAGACTCTTTCTAGATACTCGGGGGTCTGATACAGCAGGCCACCTAGGATGCTCAAGCTGGGACTTCACATATCGAGCTGCGAAGTACTCCTGGAATGAAAGATGCAAAAATGCATACTTGCCCTCACCTCGAGGAAGAAGTAGGCCACTACGGCGTGCTATCCAATCCAAGTACTTCGACGCATAATTTTCATCCCTTATACCGTCAGTTTCCGAAATGGCATCATTTAGCCACCGTAGAATATCTTCCCTATCAACAAGCAACTCCTTATCAGTAGGCCTCAGCGGTGTGTCACTTGTCGATCTAAGAATTTGCATCTCGAAAGCAATTTTTGCCAGCCACCGCCTTTTAGTCTTCCAGGAAAATTCATCCTTCATATTCCTAGCGGTATCGATTGACTCTAGATATGCCTGAGCGATGTCATCGTAAAGTAAAGCGCGACCATTCGGCAATCGAGCTCTCACTCTAAAGATCTGAGCCATCATGGTAAGTAGATTGGGGGTTCGCGCTAGAATCTTGATTGAAGAATCAGAATCGATAGCAGCAACAAAATCACGACTCAAGTACTCGGAGGCCCGCCCCCCTTGCTCTCTGTACCAGTTTGATGAGAACTTTTTTATTTGTTCGTCACTGAAAGGTGCGATGTAGCAAATGGCATCCTGAACAGTTTTTTCTGGCGAAGCGTCAGACTTAGGAGTAATGGCGGAACTAGATCCCTCCACTTCTCGACTGAAACCCACAATTCGAGACGTGAACAAGCAGTAGTTCCTGCCAAGATCCTTCGCCAGCACTGATTGGATCTCTGTACCAGTCGACTTTGGAATTTCATCCAATCCATCAACTAAGAAGAGGCATCGCCCAGCACTAATGTATTCGCCTAAAGCTCTTCTATCGAGGTTCGCGGCAACCGGCAATGAACAGAATGCATCCATCAGCGCATCTAAACTTGAGAAGGTCCCTGCAGGCAAATCGCGAAGCACGATGGGAATGGGCAGCAAACCATCTAGCTCCCCGGGGAAGCGCTGTGCGAAACCTGATGCCAGGTACCATGCAAACCAACTAATCAGCGTTGACTTGCCAGAGCCAGGGTCGCCCAGAACTATCAAACGTCTACTTTCGCTTAGCAGATTAACTGGGTCGTGCACGCTCCATGTTTCGGGCGGCTCATCACTGAGAATCCTCTTCCGCGACACGTAGTGCGGAACATAGAGCTCGTCAATCGCTATGTCCGCATTAGACTGAAGAGAAGGCAGGCCGAGAAAACTGACATAGCCATGCCATGCGACGATATCTTTTGTATACCCAATCAACCTTGTATCGGCCGCCAGCACTAGCTTATTCATTAAACGAAAGTCCGTAGAGTTTTTTGACAATGTCCGAGGCGATCCGCTCGTTCACTGACCCGTCAGCGATGAGGGATGCTATCCAAAAAACATTTGGCGAATATGGGTCGGGATATACACTTTCTCTTTCATACCGAACGACGGCTTCGGTTTGCTCTGACTTTTTATACCTGACTGGAAGCTCAAGGCACGTCAGATACGAAGGCCAATCCGATGGCGCCTTGGGATCTGACGAAAGAACCCACTTCCTTAGATATGTGAGAAACCCAGGATTGAACTGCCAACGCTGGAAAATTTCAGAGTGGAACTGGTATATGTAACTCACTATTATTAATGCAGTCAGCTCCGCAATAGCCAGCGGATCCTCTCGAGAAGATCTCAAGATGTGATAGTTTCGCTGAAGCTCATTAACAAAAGACTTTATCCGGCGAGGATTTGGAGGAAGGAAATTACCCTTCGCCTCCGCCGATACCTCGTACCTCATAAGATCCAGCCGCAGCTCAGCAGACGTGGTCCACTCCCGAACCACTCGAAGAGGATCGACCACAGGAACGAGCCTCTCTACTGAGCTACATATCTTTTCTAAATAGGCCTCGGCTCGCATTTTTGCATACGCCGATTTACTTGGAATGTCGTCTGGAAAGGAGGCGGAAGGTATGCAGGAGCTAATTGAATCAACAACGAGCTGATGATTCATTCCAATAACGAATACACACCTATTCACTGTCAGATAGATCTTCAAACCCTCTAACAGCCTAAACGCAGACTCTGCACTGCACCTATCAAGGTCGTCAATGAACACAACCAGACGACCGTTTCTAGCGCCCAAGCCATCAAGAACTAAGGCAATAGCCTGCTCCAAATGCGCTTGTATTCCATCGGATCCAAGTCGTTGTTGAAGATTCTCTTTCTCGAAATCCTCCCCGATCTCCTGGATGCGCTTCGGCCCGAGCGGCATCGCCTCCAGCCGGAGTAACTTGGCCGCATCATCGAGACTGTAGAGAACGGTCCTAAATGCGACTTCACCGAGTTTCTTGGCTTTATTTTTTGCCTTTGCCACCGCTGTGACACTTCGCCGGATCTCCTGGATAAGCGCGATGACAGGCACCGGCTCATGTTGATATCGCCAGGCCTCGAACCAAACGGTGATAATTTCAGACTTTGCAGCTTGCGACTTCAGCGTTGGGCTGGGCACCTCATCGTCTTTTTCAACATATTGATCCAGCGCATATCTAACTTGCTTGAGGAAACTGGTTTTCCCTGCCCCCCAATCCCCATGCACACCGAATGTAACGGGTGCCTTGCAGGTGAGAATTCGCTGCGCCTTAGCCAACACCACGCTCTCTCGCCTGAGAGTATCTTTGATGGTTGGCCGATCGTTAAGCATTACTACCATGTAGTGCTCCTCAATTAGCAAAGGCGGCTCCCTAAGGAGCCGCCTTCTGGTGTAACCCGCTCAGCAGTACCAAAGATCAAACCCCAACAGGGTTAGCCTTCTCCGGATCAATCTTGTACTGCTTGATCGCCCTGGCCACATCCTTACCCGTCATCTTCCCGTCCTTCGCCAGCGCCGCAATCGCGGCATGCGCGATATAGTACCGGTCAACCTCGAAGAAGCGACGCAGGTTCGCACGGGTGTCCGAACGACCAAAACCATCCGTACCCAGCACCGTGTACGACATCGGCACGAACGCGCGGATCTGGTCCGCATACGCACGCACGTAGTCGGTGGCGGCAATCGCCGGGCCCTGGCGGCCTTCCAGCAGCTCGGTCACGTAGGCCTTGCGCTGGTCGCCTTCCGGGTGGAAGCGGTTGGCACGCTCGGCGTCAAAGCCATCGCGGCGCAGCTCGTTGAAGCTCGGGCAGGACCAGATGTCGGCGGTCA
>Ga0308172_1000879_pt1 | contig 27438 bp, 32 predicted proteins | sample PhyGR2_FD_202134 | JGI IMG/M metagenome (GOLD analysis project Ga0308172, IMG submission 202134) | Phyllosphere microbial communities from UC Gill Tract Community Farm, Albany, California, United States - DLSLSG.R2 | ecosystem: Host-associated > Plants > Phyllosphere > Unclassified | place: USA... | reverse complement strand
AATATTTCTTCCAGCTCAACACACCCTGGGGTGAGGTGATGGCTTATCTCACCATCATCACGCTGCCGGTGCTGATCTTTTATCTCTGCCTGCAGAGGCTGTTCATCTCCAGTATCGCGGCGAGCGGAGTAAAGGGGTAGCGCCTGGCCATAAAGATCTTGAGGCGCTGCCCGCTTCGATGGAGATGCTAAGCCGATGTTCGTCCGAGTTCCCGGGACATGTCCGTGCCCCATGGAATGCGCTGGGTGTTGACACAGGGCGAATCACGCAAGACCAAGCGTGTTTGCCAATTTACCGAGTTCATTTTGGAAAGTTTGCGCCCACGCGACGGTATTTGCGGGCAACGTATGGGGGAGGAACGGTGCGCGGAACATGACGAGCGGGCCGCAAGCAGTGCCGCTCAAACAACGCGACTTTCGGCAATCACCGACAGCATTGAGCTGCTTGTCTACGCGATTCCCCTAACCAACTGGGGCGCGGTTTTATCGGTGTTGGAACGGCGCAAGCATGCCTGATGCGATGCAGAGCCCTCGTCGTTCCTGCAAATGAGGTCCCGTCCAGGCAAGCCTCCTCCAGTTGAGCCTTCACGAACCGCTGGCGGGCCGTCGAATTCAGCCAGTCTGCGTATTGCGCTAACCCCATGAACGAAATAAGCTTTATGTCGGGAAATAGCATGGTTTTCGCCAGGTTCTAGGTCAACTTGCAGAAGGAAGCCTTACTATGAAGTTGGAGCAGCGAGAGGGTCCAATGCATAGTCACAGTCCTGCCGCCTCCGGTCAGAGCCAATTAGCCGACATGATCCGACAATACGACTGGGCAAGCACCAGTCTCGGACCGATGTCGTCGTGGCCGTCGCAGTTGAAGTGCGCAGTTGATATCTCTATTCCATCCGGTGCACAAATCGTGTTGTTCTGCGGTGATGACTTTACCGCCATATACAATGATGCATACGCGCCATCTATCGGTACCAAGCATCCTCGTGCGCTTGGGAGCCCGGCGAAGGAAAACTGGGGGGGAACTTTGGGACGACCTCGAACCGTTGCTGCTCACGGTTTTCGAGCGCTGTGAGACGGTCGTCGCCAAAGACAGGCCGTTCTACATAGAGCGGCACGGGGCACCGGAAACAGTCTATTTCGACATTTCCTACTCTCCGGTCACCGATGAGCATGGTCATGTGCTCGCCGTGCTGTGCATCGTCAACGAAACGACTGAACGGGTCGGTTATGAGGCGACGCTCAAACGGCTGGCGTCGATCATCTCCTCTTCTGAAGATGCGATCCTTGGCATAGACCTCGACATGACGGTAACCGATTGGAACGCTGGTGCCGAGAAACTTTATGGCTTCGCAGCCGAAGAGATTATAGGCCGGCCGGTAACCCTTCTGGTTCCAGATGATCGCGTCGACGAAGAAGCGAACATCATAGCACGCATCACGGCGGGAGAGCGCATAGACACTCATGAGACCGTCAGGCGGCATAGCAGCGGCCGTCTCGTGGATGTCTCGTTGACGGTGTCGCCTATATATGATGGGAATAGCAGGATTGTCGGGGCTTCGAAAATTGCACGCGACATAACGGCACGAAGGGAAGCAGAGCGTGTTCAGGATATCCTGATTGGTGAGCTGAGACATCGTGTCAAGAACGTCCTTGCGACGGTCGCCGCGATCGCCCGCCAAACCTTTGCCGGTGTAAAGGACATTGAAGCCGCAAGGTCAGCGTTCGACGCCCGCCTGCAAAGTCTGGCCAAAGCACATGATCTACTCAGACGGGGAAGTTGGGAGGCCGCAAGACTTTGCACAGTCGTTTCCGAGGCGTTGTCCGCCTATCCACCCCAGCAATTCGACATCAGCGGTCCCGAGATCGACATTTCGCCGAAGGCCGTTTCGGCCATGGCACTCATCCTGCACGAACTGGCCACTAATGCTGCAAAGTATGGCGCCTTGAGTGTCAGTACCGGCAAGGTGGCGGTGTCATGGAATATTTCGACCGAAGACTCCCGGTTGACTGTCTGTTGGAAGGAGACCGGCGGGCCACTGGTCGTTCCACCCCGTCGCAATGGCTTCGGGTCCCGTTTGATCCATGCTCTTTCGACCGGCCAGCTCGCGGGCGAGGTAAACTTCAACTATGATATTTACGGCGTCCACTGCATTATCGTTGCGCGGCACGATAGCGAGTGGAACGACCAAGACCATGCATAAGTGCGGTTCTGGCAAGACGGAGACCGAACCTCAGGCCGTACGCGATCTCTTGATGCGGCCGTGTCGGCGCATCAGATCATGTCGTATATGGCATGAATGATACGTGACGGATCATACGGCTTACTAAAAAAACGTCCAACCACCGGAAGTGTGTCATCGCTTATGGCGCGATGACCAGAGGTGATGATAATCTTGACAGGCGGCCACCGATCCCGAACTACGGCTGCAAGCTTCAGTCCGTCCATGCTCCCGGGCATATCAATATCGGTGAACATCAAGCGGATTCCAGGATGGGCGTTAAGAAGAATGATAGCACCATCGGCGTTCGACGCTTCCAACACTTCAAAACCGTGGTCCTCCAGCGCCTGAACAATGTCCATTCGCAAAATAACCTCATCCTCTACGACAAGAACTGTTACCCCTTTGTCGCTCATGCCAAGGCTCCATCATTTTTACAAGCGACTCATCAGATCCACCGGAGCGAGGATAACGCCGCAATTGGCATACTGATCCATCGTTTTGATTGTTTTCAAAAACTTCATACGGATCTCTCCGCTCCTGCATTTCTCTTGTGACTAGATTTGAAGCCGTTTCAATGGTCCAGCGGCATGGCATGAAAGGCCAGCCGGAGCGAATGTGATGACAGGTGCCGCGCCGAATACGGAAGCCAGGGCAGAACGAACATATCTTGTGCCGTATCCCTGCCGCTTCGGTTCAACGACCGCCGGTCCACCTGTCTCTATCCAGTTCAGGGAAAAGACAGGAGAGGCTTCCTCCGACATCGACCAGACGACCTCGACACTGCCGTGCTTTTGAGACAGCGCACCATATTTGATCGCATTGGTCGTCAACTCGTGAAGGCAAAGTGCAATCGTCGTTGCAGAGGTGCGGTTGACGTAGATATCGGGACCGCTGGCCTTGATCCGGCTCAGCCCGTCGCCATTATACGGTGCCACGATCATGGCAATCACAGATGACAGGGAAATTTCTTCGTCGCCTGCCTCAAATACTGCCGTATGGACGTTGGACAACGCCTGAAGGCGGCCGGAAAAGTCAGCGGCCAGCTCTTCGACAGTCGATGCGCCACGCCGGGTCATCTGGAAAATCGAGGAGACGCTTGCAAGAATGTTCTTGATACGATGGTTGAGCTCCAGCCGTAGCTCGACCTCTCGCTCAATGGCATCACGCACCTGTTTCTGGCGCAACCGCACGAGAAGGTTTGTCTGAATGCTGTTGACCAGTTCCAATCGCGCGATCGGGCGCGTGTGGAGAATGAGGCGAGCGCTCGGCCAGGCTCGCTCAAGCTGGCTGTGGATTTGCGCCAGAGGGGCGGCCTTCTCAAGCAGGACAAGGATCGGGACTTCCGACCAGTCCGGCTGGGATGCAAGATAATCGCCGATGGTTGCGATGGCGGGCGCGTTCAATGCTTCATGGGTGATGATGACGACGCCGGGGGAAAGCGACAAACTACTGGCCAGCTCATCGTCCGCCTTGCCATGCCTGACAGCCACGTTCTGCTCCTGCAAAAACGCCGCGATGTAGTCGGCGTCCTTGCGAAACGGTGCCAGGATGAGCACCCAGTCAAGCTCATCGTTTTCGCTCGGTGTTTCGTTCATTTCGGATCAGGAAGGGGGTTGTAGGAGACGACACTGACGCTGCCACTTTCGATCAGCAGTTCCTGGATATTGAGGTCATGCGGCCCGTGGCGCTTCTTAACAACGGTAATGTTGCGGCGCAGACGGCCCTCGTGCTCCATGATACGCAGCAATAGCACGGTGTCTCCGAGAAAGCTTACGTCGACGTCAATGCCGACATTTTGACCGATCAGGCCATGTTGAGCGACGATCAACATCGTCAGCACGCCGGAGCGGGCAAGGAATTTCAGAAGCGCCTGAATATCGCGAACCGCCTTTTCCCGATACGGCAGCGAGTTCAGATAGCCGGTGAGACTATCGATCACAACAACGCGGGCGTTATTTTGCGTGACGGCGCCCTGGACAATCTGACCAAATTCGCCGGGCGAGATTTCGTTCGGGTTGAAATCCCGCAGGATAAGCTTGCCATCCTTGTGGAACTGCCTGAGCTGCATTCCCAAACCTTCGGAGCGCCGAAAGAATGTCTCAAGCCGCTCTTCGAACAGGAATAGCGCAACTGTCTCCCCGCGTTCGAGTGCTGCGGTGGCATAAAGCGATGACATGGTTGATTTGCCGGTGCCCGATTGTCCGATGACCAGCGTCGTGGTTCCTGCCTCTTGCCCACCACCAAACATATCGTCAAGTGCTGCAACACCTGATTTGATCAATTCCGGTTTGGTCGCCTCAGATGCTGTATTGGGCATGATGCGGGGAAAGACAACGACGCCCTCGCCTTCCCGGATCGCCATGTCATGGTAGCCATCGGCTACGGGAACACCACGCATCTTCGAGACTTCGACACGGCGGCGCACACCCCCGTATTCCTCCAGCGCCTTATCGAGACGTATGACCCCGTGGGCCAGTCCCTCCACTTCCTCTCCGCTTCGGTCGTAACCGGGCGTCTGGGTATCGAGAAGAAGAGCGACCACATTTCGCTTGGCCAGGAAGGATTTAAAACCGATCAGCTCCCGACGAAACCGCGGGGAGTCACCGGTGATCAGTCGGATTTCCAGGAGTGAATCGTAAACCAGTCGTCGAGGCCTATGCTCTTCGATGGCCGCCTCGATCGCCTTTCGCGTCTCGTCGAGCCGAAGGTCGGCGGTCAGGAATATGCTCTGGTCATCGGCTTCGCTGACGGAGCCGGAGGTGGAGAGTTCCTCGACACGGATGCCATCCAGCGTCCAACCATGTGAAACAGCGATCGCTTCGAGTTCTGCCGCAGTCTGCGAAAGCGTGACGTAGATACAACTTTCTCCCGCCTCCACCCCGGCGCGAAGAAATTGCAGCGCTGCCGTCGTTTTGCCGGATCCGGGTGCGCCTTGCAGCATGTAGAGATTGGATGCAGGCAGGCCCCCACGCAGAATCTCGTTCAGTCCCGTAATGCCCGTGCTGACAACTGCTGGAGCTTTGCGTTTCGGCATATCTCATCTTCCAAGTTTGTTAGCGTATTCCGCGGCGGAGCGCGCGCATCATCATCGTCGAAAGATGCCTCACTGTTATATTTCGGATTTTCGAAACATCAATAACGGGCTGTGGGGAGCGCTCCGTGATTTGCCATTGGAAACACCTTACCCGGTGTCCATGAAACTGGCAGCAGGCTATTCTACGCTAGGCGCTGACCATGCCACATCATTTTGTCGGCTGAGACCGTACCGAGAGTTTATTTCCGTCCGGATCGCGAAGATATGCGACGAACGCTCCATTCTGACGCTCTGCGGGTTGGCTCTCGATGGCCGGGCCGCCATGGAAGATACCGGTACTGAGTTTCACCAGGATTTGACCCTTATTTCCATTTCGCGTTAGCCCACCCAGATCCGATGCAGTGACTTGTTCGACAATAATTTTATCCCGCATAACTGGATCACGGCGAAACGGAAAAATGGATCAAATTCGCACGAAAACTGACAGGTGTATCAATGCGATGACCAACCTTGCCGTCCGACAGGCATTGCAACCCCTTGGCCAAGGCTTCGACTGCAAAGTTCTATTTTCAGCGTCCATCAGTTTCTGCTTTTCCCTATCCATGCGCTCGCTGTCTGCAAGCGAGCGTTCGGCTTCGCTCTGGGCTTCCAGACGCAATTTTTCACCAGCATTGGAGCGGTAGATTTCCATTGCCAATGCCATACTGCCGAGTTCATGCAGGCGGTCTGCGCCTGGAACAGCAGCCTTGATCTGACCCTCTGCCACAGCGATCCCGCGAGGCCGGTCATCAAGCGTTAGCTGGGGTGACTAATCGAGGCAATACGCCGATGCTGTAGTTTTGTCGGGCCGACAACGGAACGGATGATCTGTAGCGGGGTTATTTTCGGACAGGAACACGCAGTGGGTCATAAGTGCTCGCGCTGCTTACCAAGGAGATCAACATGAACCTTCCGCAGAACACGGTCGTTGCCGTTGCCGATGGCGAAAAGCTTAGCCTTTTTCGGAACGATGGCGATGCGGCGACCGTAAATCTGACAGCTTTGCCTGATCCGGCGATCGATAGCTCGAAGATTTCTTCCGGCGGTCGACACTCCAGTAGCTCCGCTAATCCCGACGACAGTCAGCAAGACGAAGACGGGTTTGGCGCGGGTGTTACGGATATGCTGAACAAGCAGGTGCTTGATGGCAAGATCAAAAGCCTGGTGATTATCGCGGCACCGCGCACGCTGGGTGAGATGCGCAAGGGCTACCACAAGTCGTTGTCGGACGTTCTCATTGGAGAACTCGATAAAGATCTGACTGGCCATTCTGTTCAGGATATCGAAAAAGCTCTCGCTATCGCTTAAATCCTGCATCTAAACGGCGTGATCGGCCCCGCCATCCCCGGCGGGGTTTTTGCTTGGCTTTCGCTGGGAATGAAGAGAGTCGGCAAAAATGTAGTGTTGCCAGCTTTTGCTAAACTGTGACTGACAGGAACGACGCCACCGCTTTTGCTTGCGTCTGGTTTGAGGAGATGGCGGAACTGATCTAAATAGCCGGTACGGAGGCGCAAAGCTGAAGTCACTTCTGGAGATGGCCCTACGTGGAAAAGAAAGTGGCGTGCATTCCGACTGGGGGGGCGACAATACAATCGCGGAAATAGGTCTTAGGCAGGGAACAAACCTGACGAAATTTCCGTTTCTCGTCATAATTATTTCTTCGGAGGCGGGGCATGAAACTCAAGCTGGCTCTAAGCGTGATTCTGGGCGTTACCTTCACGGCAGCAATCGCGGAAGCGCGGACTCAATTGCATCTTTATGGTACCGTTCCGGTGACAGGGGATCGCGTACTTGAGATCGCCTATCGGGCAGCACTCGACAGATGCAGTTTCGAATCTTACCCATCATACGACCGCGTCGGTTTCTATGGAGGCGCTTATGGCTCTCCCGAGATGCGCAGTTGCATGTACCGTACGGGATTCATCTTGGAAAATGGTGAGCCTCTCGCATACCCCGTGAGGAAGCCGAAGTACCTGTTAAGGTAACAAGACGCCAAAATATGTAAGATTGAAGCGTCTGACAGTCACCGTTTCAATCACGATGAGCTTCATACGTTACGGCCCCGGTTCCTCATCAAAGAGGAGCCATTTTGGTTTGCTCAGTGACTCGCGTATTGAAATCCGGCTTCCGAATATCGACTTTCAGGATAACCTGGAGGTCGAAATGATCTACATTGTCATCGCGCTATGCGCGCTCGTCACAACATTCTTTGCTTGCCGGTATTATGCCACCAACGTTCTGCTTGTCGAACACGATATTGACAAAGCTATCGCACGGAAATTTGAGTCGAGTGGGAAGGCTATTGAGCTCGCGAAACTTCGAGAAGAAAACGCAGTGATGCGAAACCTTTTGCTCGACCTTCTGGAAAACGAAATGGCTTTTCCGGTGCAGCAGGCAACGGTATCAGTCGACGACTTATTCAGGATGAAAACAACCAAGATCCAAAGGTATCGCGAGATACTGGCCGAATCCCGGCATGTCTTGCAGCAGCGTGAGGCCAGTTGCGTTTCCGGGCTCTCCAGCTCACTTAAGAGTACCGAGCGCAGGATGTGAGATTCAACATACACTCAGAGAAAAACTGCAAGAAACCGAGCAACGGGGATGACGGAAAAGCCGACGGCGACCCTTCTTGCGGCAGAGCGTCTCCTGTCGGCCGATACTGTTGAAAAACTCTTTCGATGATCTAGCCGGGCGAATGTTGCGGCAGTTTCGCCATCCGGGGCCCGCTCATCGTCGTCTTGCAATCGTAATGATCTCGGGGCTCTTCTCCGTAAAAGGTCCTGACTGGAAGTCGCCGTACCGCTGCTCTATGGCAAACCCATGCTTAGCCAGGAGCGCCGCAAGCTCGTCCGCGTGATGGAAGCGCAAGGTACTTTCACTGCTCAAAGGCAGGCTTGGATGGTCGCCGGAGAAGTCGTGCCTGAAGGATATCGTGCGTCCGTCGAACTCTGACGTGACGGTCGTGACGATTTGAACCGTCCCGGGTTTGCCGGAGACCCCAACTCGTGAGAAGTAGGGTCTATGACAAGCAAGACGACGAACAAATTCTCTCCTGAAGTTCGTGCCCGCGCCGTTCGGATGGTGACGGAGCATGAAGCCGAACATCCCTCCCGCTGGGCGGCGGTATCATCGATAGCGGCCAAGATTGGTTGCTCGGCGCATACCCTCCATGAATGGGTGAAGAAGGCCGAGGTCGACAGCGGCAAGCGTGCAGGTTTGCCGAGTGACGTGGCGGAGAAGATGAAGGCTCTGGAGCGGGAGAACCGCGAGCTTCGTCAGGCGAATGAGATTTTACGCAAAGCCTCGGCGTATTTTGCCCAGGCGGAGCTCGACCGCCCACTGAAGCGATGATTTCCTTCATCGACGAACACCGCTCGGTGCTCGGGGTCGAGCCGATCTGCAGGCTGCGGCCGATTGCCCCGTCCACCTATTATGAGGTCGTCGCCAAGCGCACGGACCTGGACCGCCTATCGGCCCGCGAACGGAATGATATTGCCATGAAAGTCGAGATACGCCGGGTGTTCAACGAGAACTTCCAGGTCTATGGCGTGCGCAAAGTCTGGCGGCAGTTGCAGCGAGAAGGTTACGACATCGCCCGCTGCACCGTCGCTCGGCTTATGAGAATGATGGGACTTCAAGGCGTCATTCGCGGCAAGCCAGTCAAAACCACCGTGTCGGACAATTCTGCTCCATGCCCGCTAGACCGGGTGAACCGACAGTTCTTCGCTCCAGCGCCGAACATGCTGTGGTTATCCGATTTCACCTATGTCGCGACCTGGCAGGGCTTCGTTTACGTGGCCTTCGTCATTGATGCCTTCGCTCGCCGTATCGTCGGTTGGCGGGCAAGCCGAACGGCCCATGCGGGCTTTGTGCTCGATGCCCTCGACCAGGCGCTTCATGATCGGCGGCCCGTCAAACGTGGTGGGCTGGTTCATCATTCCGACCGCGGCTCGCAATATGTGTCCATTCGCTATTCCGAACGGCTGGCGGAGGCGGGCATCGAGCCGTCTGTCGGAAGCGTTGGCGACAGTTACGACAATGCTCTCGCCGAAACGATCAACGGTCTTTACAAGGCCGAGGTCATCCATCGGCGAGGACCATGGCGCAACTTCGAAGCCGTGGAGTTCGCCACGCTCGAATGGGTCGACTGGTTCAACCACCGCCGTCTTCTGGAACCCATCGGGAATATTCCGCCAGCAGAGGCAGAAGAACGATACTACGGCATGCTGGACGCACCAGCTATGGCCGCATAACTTAAACCAAACGGTCTCCGGTAAAGCCGGGGCGGTTCAATCTTCACCAAGCTATGATCGTTCAAATAGACCAAGGCAGGACGCTCAGGTGTCCATTGTTGCCACGGGCGAGTTAAGGGATTTCGACTCTCAAAAGCAAAAAGTCCACCGTCAGCCAGGCTGTCTCGTATGTCTGAGAGGAATTGACCCACAGCCTTATCGGCATTGATGGCTTGGAAGGCATGGCCAGTCATGACAGCCAGCTCGAACTTGCTGTTCCATTCAGGCTGGGGAAGCGTGCCTAGTACCCAATCGATATTCGGTAAAGCCCGAGCACGAGATAGGACTCCTACGCCTGGGTCGATCCCACACAGGTCGCCGAGGTGCCCAGCCTCTCTGGCCTCGTGTAGAAGTGAGCCTGTTCCACATCCTATATCAAGCACTGAACCTGCGTTCATGATGATGGGAAGGTAGAAGTCGAAATCGTCGCGAGTTGAGCGTGGATGCCAAGCATCATATATCTCTGACAGAAAGAGGTCGTTATAAAAGCGGTCACTACTCAAGCGGGCCTCCGAATGTCAGATTAACTGGTTTAACATACGCACCGGACCAGCCTTCACAACGATCCAGTTCAACCGCCACTCTATTTGTCGGACCAGGCGTTGTCGGCACCCGGACGCCGTGATTCAATCGTTGCATTGATTTGCGGAGGATTGAGTCATGATGGGATGCCAGACAGCTCCAGCGTAGCTTTTCTACGACTTCTGCCTTGATGATCACGTTCCGGCAGACCACCTGCTGCGCGGGATTGACCACCATCTCGAACTCGACAGTGTCCGGGCACAATTGAAACCTTTCTACAGCGCCACCGGTCGCCCCTCCATTGATCCCGAGCTCATGATGCGAATGCTGATCATCGGCTATTCCATGGGTATCCGCTCGGAACGCCGACTGTGCGAGGAGGTCCATCTTAATCTCGCCTATCGCTGGTTCTGCCGCCTTGGTCTGGACGGAAAGGTCCCGGATCATTCCAGCTTCTCGAAGAGCCGCCACGGCCGGTTCCGGCAAAGCGATATCCTGCGGCACATGTTCGAGACGGTAGTGGAACGCTGCCTCGCTCAAGGGTTGGTTCGCGCGGAAGGATTTGCAGTCGATGCCAGCCTTATTGCTGCGGATGCCAACAAGCAGCGTTCGGTCCCAGGAGCTGAGTGGGAAGCAAAGGAAGACGCTGGCCGCTCGGTCCAGGAGTATCTGGCTGTTCTCGATGATGCCGCTTTCGGTGCTGCGTCGCCCATTACACCGAAGTTCATCTCCCCGTCTGATCCGGCCGCCCAATGGACCGGTGCTCACAAAGGCCATGCCTTCTTCGCCTACGCCACCAATTACCTGATCGACAACGATCATGGTGTCATTGTCGATGTGGAGGCGACGCGTGCGATCCGCCAGGCAGAAGTCGGAGCATCCCGCACAATGCTCGAAAGGACCGAGAACCGCTTCGGCTTGAAGCCGGACTATCTGGCTGCTGACAGCGCTTACGGTTCCGCCGACAACTTGGCATGGCTGGTCAAGGACAAGAAAATTGCGCCGCAAATTCCGGCCTTTGATAAGTCGAAGAGGACGGATGGCACCTTCTCCCGCTCGGACTTCTCATGGGAAGGCGAAAATGACCGCTACATCTGCCCGGCAGGTAAGGAGTTGAAGCAGTTCCATCGAACCTATGCGACGCCTCGATCAGGGATCACGGCGGCGGGCACACGGCTTTACCGCGCCAGCAAGAAAGATTGTGATCGCTGCGAACTGAAGTCTCGCTGCTGCCCGAGTATGCCGATGCGCAAAGTGCCGCGCGATCTCAACGAAGATGCCCGTGATGTCGCCCGAGCGATTGCTACGACACCTGACTACGTGCAGTCACGGCATCGCCGAAAAAAGGTCGAGATGCTTTTTGCACACCTCAAGCGCATCCTGTGGATGGCGCGATTGAGACTTCGAGGACCGTGCGGCGCACGCGATGAATTCCTGCTTGCAGCAACCGCACAAAACCTCGGGAGGCTGGCCAAACTCAGGCCACCACACATCGCCATTGCCGCCTGAGGGCGGCGTTAATCGACACCTCGCGCTGTGACGCGAGGCGTTATCGCATATCTGCTCCGTCTGAAGACCTGAAAGGGCGGATGAGCCGCCAATCCAGCGAGTTTTTCAACGAAATCCGCCCGAAGGAGACATTGAGATGCGGAACCGGTCGGCCCGCATCCCATAATCGCTGAATGCGTCTCACCAACTCTTTTGCACAAGTTCGCCTGATGGAGCGCAAGCGTAGAACCCTGCTGTCGGTCCATATGCGTGCGTCGTTGCTAGAGCGAATGCGGGGCGTGCGCCATCTTCAGGTGAGTGCCCCGGTCCGTTGCCTGTCATATCAGTCGATGTCAGGCCGGGGTCTACCGCATTCACTTTGATCCCTTCCCGATCAAGCTCCTTCGCAAGCTTGACGGTCAACATGTTCAGTGCAGTCTTTGAGGCGCAGTATCCGCCAAAACCGACCGTCCATGTTTCGCTCCGCATGTCCAAGGCATCCGTCAACGAACTGAGGCCGCTGCTCATCATTACGATCCGGGCCGCCTTCGATTTGCGCAACAACGGCAAGAAGGCTTGAGTGACGCGCATCACCCCGAAAACGTTGGTGTTGAACATTTGCTGAATCTCGTCAATTGACTCCTTGGCAAGAGAGGGAGGCGAACCAAACATGAGCCCGGCGTTGTTGACCAAAACGTCGAGATGCCCGACTTCACTCTCGATAGTTTTGGCGGCACTGGACGCGCTCGCCTCGTCCGTAACATCGAGTTGCACTGCACGGGCGTCAACCCCGTTTTCTCTCAGTTCGAAAGCTGCCATCTCACCCCGTGACATATCTCGGCACCCCAGCCAGACCGTGTGTCCGGCTGCGCCAAGCTGCCGTGCGATGGCGAGGCCAATACCCTTGTTTGCTCCTGTGACGAGTGCAGTGGGCGGTGTGTGGGTCATGATGACGTCCCTGATCATTTCGATGTCAGAGACATACTACGATATTCGTAATATTCAACATTCGTATTTTGCGATCTGTTGGGTAATCCTCAGAAATTCGGTTTGGTCAACGGTGTCAAGCGCCCGCAGCATCGCTTTGCAGGAGGCTCGATATCCATCGATATAGCCTGCGACCACTTGCTGCCCCTTGTCCGTGATCGTCAAAGCCACCGACCTGCGGTTTGCCTCTGGCCGCTGCCGTTCAATCATCTCCCGACGGACCAGCCGGTCGGCCGAAGACGACATTGTCGTCAGCGCGACCTGAAGATGCCGAGCTACATCCCCCAGATTACACTCGGGATGCTCATCAATGAAAAGGAGCGCCTGAATGTCGAGGGGGTTAAGCGAGTTTTGCATAACGGCCGCTGCCTCCGCGACCTTGAAACGACGGGTAAAGCGCTCAAAGGCGGTAGCAAGTTTTTCGATTTGTTCGGGTGTAGGTTCTGTCATTCCTGGTATTAAGCATTTCTGCTCGGAGGACGTAAGCCATATACCTTAGAACAGGCATTCCTTGAATTTATGCGATGACCCCAATTGGCGCGAAGCGGAAGACCGCAGTTGGCCCGTAGTGGTCATTGAGCTTGGCTAATATACAGGTATCGATTTACGATGCGCCCGCTGCTCTGGAGCCGTTTTTGGTAGACCTCCATTCGGTCATGGACTTTTTCCGCGACTTTCTGCGACGGTATATTTTCGGGGCTTATTATGCTGACCACCCTGCCCAGGCCAAGGGTGTTCAGCGCATGGCCCCGACAAGCTGTCGCAGCCTCAGTAGCAAAGCCGTTCCCCCAGAAGCCACGCCACAGATGATACCCAATTTCCGGTTCGGTGCCTTCAGGGGTCTCTTGGAGAGTAATCCCACAGTCGCCGATGACCTGTCCAGAAGAAGGGTCAACTACTGCCCAAAGGCCGAAGCCGTGCTTGAGGTAGCTGTCGAATGAAAGCTCCTGAAACCAAGTCCGGATTTCCGATGACGACTTGGTGCTTGGATAGAATTTCATGCATACATGGTCGGCGTAAATCTTGCTCAACGCGTCTAGGTCTTGTTTCTCGACTTCCCTAAGAAGCAGTCGCTTAGTCCTCATAATAGTTGACAAGCAAACCTCTCATCTCGCCCGTCGGACACTCTGCCAAAAGGTTGACTCTTGTGCCATTGCCCCTTGACCTCAACTCTAGTTGAGGTTGTACGAATTTTAAGGCGGTCGCGGCCCATCGAACGCGACCACGTCAAAGGAGGGCGTCTTGGTCACATATTTTCGCTACTCAAAACCCAAATATTCCGTCAGAACACGCCTGGTTGGAGCCGTATTGTTGCAGTTACTTGGCACCGGATTGTTAGCGTTCATCTTTTGCCATCTGGACACGCTTACGGCGAAGCCAACGATAACTCTCGGTCAGTTTTTGCCATGCTTGGTTGGGGGCGTCGCTGGGTTTCATTCTGTGGCTTTTCGTCGGCCAGCAACAGACGGCCAGCTTAGCCTTGTCGCAACATCGTTCTTGGCATTTGGAACCTTTTATTGGCTGGCGTCCTATTCATTGCCTGATCTTTTGCTAGCAAGATTGATATCGGGATTTGGACTGGGCGTGGTTGTTGCAAGAGCCTTCCGGCGTGGCTTTCTTGAAAATCCGGTAGTTCCCCGCGTCCGATAGATTCCCGACCGCACTTGGTGCTTTGCATTAGGGCAGTACCCCGCCCGAATCGGACATCAGGTCAGCTTGCATTCCTATCTTTCAGCCAAAGCCCGAATTCCTGAACGACTGCGACAACTTTACCCAGACGGCGTCCTTCTTCGGTGAGCGCATACTCCACCTTTACGGGAACTGTTGGGTAAACGGTTCTGGCAATCAAGCTGGCGTCCTCCAATGCACGGAGGTCTAGGCTCAGCATCCTTTGAGAAATGCCCGGTCTGAGCCTCCTGAGTTCGTTGAACCATTTTGGACCATCGATGAGATAGGATGCGATTAGCAAACGCCATCTTCCGCCCAGCAGATGCATTGCGAGCTCAACGGAACAACCGGTGACGGTGTCTTTCAAATTCGCACCTCCTGAAAACCGGTATAATTTATGTACCTAGATGACATTATTTTGCGTTCTTACATTTCTCTACCGCGTCAACTAAGTGGATTTTGGTCCTCGTGCAACATGCCGCGAGGTACTGAAATCCAGGAGACGATTGATGAAACTCTACTACATGCCCGCCGCTTGCTCGCTCTCACCACACATCGTTGCCAACGAACTGGAGTTGGATATCGAATTTGTCAGGGTGAACTTCAAAGATCATAAGACTGAAGGGGGCCAAGATTATTACGACATCAATCCCAATGGCTACATTCCGGCCCTGGACGTGGGGAACGGCGCGATGCTTTTCGAGGGGCCAGCCATCGTCCAATACATGGCCGATCTGAAGCCTCAATCGGGCCTCGCTCCCGCCAACGGCACTTTCGAGCGTTACAAGCTGCAGGAGATGCTGAGTTTCCTATCGACCGAAATCCACAAGGGCTTCATTCCACTTCTTTATGCGAAACAGGCGGGTGCATATCTCGAAACAGCAACGCCGAAGCTGGAAAAGCGCTACGCATGGATCGACAATTTGCTGGCATCGCAGCGTTTTTTTTGATGGGCGAGAATTTCACGGTCGCCGATGCATATCTGTTCGCTCTCACAAGCTGGGGACAAGCGTCATGGCTGAAGTCATACTATGGTGCAGATATCCATTTCGACGATCTTCTCAACCTTAGAGGCTGGTATGAACGCGTAAAAGAACGGGATGCGGTGAAGCAGTCCATACTTGAAGAAGGCTTATCGCTGAGCTGAGTTCATCATTCTTTCCAGCACGCTATATGTCCGCAATTGGCGCTTCCGCGCCAAGTCGGCCGTTGGCCCATAGCAGATGTTGACAGAGGTGTTTTGCCACACTGTACTGGCTGCCATCGCAGATGAATGCAGCCACAAGGTTAGCCAGATGCAAATTAGGAATGCCTCGAAAGAGGATGCGCTCCGGTGCGTGGAGCTTGTCGAAGCAAGACGTAAAGAATACGAGAACTACGAGCCGCGCTTTTGGAAAAAAGCCGCTAACTCAGCTGCTTCGACTCTTTCATGGTTTGAAAAACTGTTCTCTGATGAGCACAACGTGTCTCTTGTCGCCGAGAACACACTGATCGTCGGTTTTCTTATCGCGCGAGAGTTTCCAACTCCGCAAGTATACGATCCGGGTGGGGCGACCGCTTTGATCGATGACTTCTGCGTTGCTGCTAAAGATCGTTGGCACGATGCGGGTGCAGCATTGTTGCAGCGCGCAAAATCGGAGCTAAATCGGCGGGGGTTCGCACAAGTTGTGGTAGTTGGCGCTCAACGGGATGCCGCCAAAACTGCGTTATTGAGCCAAGCCAACCTTTCATTAGCTTCGACATGGTGGACATCAGAAGTGTAGCATTTCCCGAAATTGCGGGCATTCCTTAACTCAACGGCACCCAGCCATAAGTTGGACTCTCCGTTGCCGGAACGGCCGCTTCTGGTGCACTCTCGCCAAACTGGCCGCCGCCCCGAGCGGCCTCAAACCTCATCTTTTAAAGAACAGGCTCGAAAACACAGTTGACCACGCCAACGTTTGCCACGAACTTGCAAAGCTCAGACATGGATGGAGTTATGTGATGGTGCGGTCGGTCATCGAGTTGCGGAACGTCGCCGGCACTGAGGCAGCGATGGGTTGGGCTGGCGGCCATACGGTGGTCATCGATCGGCCGGAAGGCAAGGCCGGGGGATTGGGTCTCGGTTTCAATGGCGGCCAAATGCTCGCTCTAGCAATAGGAGGCTGCTACTGTAATGACCTACGCTATGTCGCCCATGAACGTGGCGTGAAAATCGAACAAATTGCCGTAACAGTGACACTTGACCTAGAGGGTGTACCGCTGGTCGCCACCAAAGCCGTGCTATCTGTAAAGTGCGAGACATCGGACGGCTCCGATCCGAAAGCCTTGATCGATCATGCGTGGTCGGTGTGCACAGTCGCCAACTCCCTCAATCGCGGGATCCCGACGATAATACAGGTCGCATGACCGTTTTTGGCGCTTTTCAGCCTTTTCGCGGTACCTGCTACAGATTGAGTTGAGGCCGAAACATCTTCGCTGTCGTCCTACGGTCAATCGTCCCCACTAGACTTTGAGTCCGTCTCGGATGGCGTGGGCAAGATGTGAGGCACCGCTGCGAGAATGACCAAGACGATCGCGGTCGATAAGACGGCCGTTACCTCCATTCCCAGGCCGGCCATTACACCAATCGCGGCTGTCGCCCAGATACTGGCCGCTGTGGTGAGCCCTTCTACCTCCCGCTGCGCCGAGCGGATTATGATAGCACCCGCGCCGAGGAAGCCTATTCCTTGAACGACACCCTGCAGTACCCGTGACAGATCGCCGATCTGCATGCCGCTCTGCAGTGGACCTAAAACGAAAAGTGCAGCACCTACGGCAACCAACATGTGAGTCCGCAAGCCAGCACTTCTGCCCTTGCTCTCGCGTTCGAACCCGAGAACCCCACCGAGTACCGCCGCGATCACAAGGCGCACAGTGATGCGAGTTATGGCCGACGCGTCTGGAACATCAGAGAATTCTTTGACTAACGTCCCCCAAACTTCGTCTCCCACGGTCGCATCCTTATGTCGTTCGCAAATTTGGCATGTAAACGAGGTGCCATACAAACGCTGCGTTGGCAACTTCACTGCCGCCATCGTCACCCGTGAGGGTAACTTTTGTGCCGATAGGGGGAATAACAGCCGTCTCGCACCGTCAATTGCCGCGGGATGCCTTCCCCCAACCGTCCAGCGGAGCGATTGCTCGTGCGAGCGCAAGCAGCAAGCACCGGGATGTAAAGCCATGTCTGCATTTAGGTACGGGCAAACACGGTGTCTGTGACTGGAATGAAGGCGCGAAGCGGAAGACGACCTTCGGCCCGGAGAGGAAGTCGAGCTCGGTCCTGAACGTCCATTGACAACTGACCCTGTTTGGAGTGGCAAATAATCGCTACTTTATGGGCTCAATTTGGAAAGCGTCCGATAAGATGGAACAATCGCAATACAGCACCGCGTCCCGTTTGCCGACAGTAGAAGAGTACCTGCATCTTCGTTCTGTCGCCGGGCTAAGTGCGTTTTCGCCAGAGGCTGCCCGGTTAGGGCTAACGGGTACGGTTTACTCGGTCGTTGTCATGCATCGAGGCGCGGCAATCGGGATGGGGCGATTGATCGGCGATGGAGGCTGCTTTTTCCAGGTTGTCGACATCGCTGTTCATCCCGACCATCAGGGACGAGGACTGGGGAAAACCATCATGCAGACAATCATGTCGTATGTCTCGCGAAAGCTGCCCGTCTCGGCCTATGTCAGTCTGATCGCCGACGTTCCGGCGAACAAACTCTACGAAAAATTTGGCTTCAAAGAAACTGCTCCGCGATCGCTGGGAATGGCATATCGGGTTACTTCGGCTGAACCTTGAAACGAGCTTGCAAGACGGCCGCAATTGGCGCAAAGCGGAAGACGGCAGTCGGCCCTGAGCGGACGACCATCAATGAATAGTCGCCATCGGTGCGAACACGCGGGTAAGGAAATCGCGGAGAATGGGAGTGACCTGATCGCGGGGAAGCCGATGACCGCCATCAAGCGCGTGAAAACGTACAGGGACCCCCGACCTTGCAAGAGCCTCGGAAAATCGTTCAGCCTGATCGACCGATGCACGATCATCATATTTGCCGTGGAGAAGTAGGGTTTCTGATCGGATGCTATGAGCATGATAGAGTGCGGATCTATCCAGGAAGGCCTCGTCTGAGATACCTGCTTCGTTTCGGATAGCCTCTTGCAGGCCTCGTGCACTTGTCTTGTAGGCGTCTCTCAAGTCATAGACGCCTCCCGTCAGTATGATCGCTTTGAGATCGGCCACCTTGGTTGCCACCATGGCAGAGGCGACAGCCCCACGGCTGTTGCCATAAAGTACGATACGCTCTGGATCGACCGATGGCTGCCGCTTGAGGAAATCCAACGCCGCGACAATCGCTTTCTGTGTCGACGGTCCGCAGAAATCCGCTGGTCCGTCCGATGTGCCGAAACCAGGCTGCGATACGGCGGCCGCTGTTATGCCGAGGCGCGAGGAGAACCGTACGAGCGATCCATCTTCGACCGCTTCCTGTCCACCTAAAAGAAGTCCTCCCTGATTACCGTGAACGAACAGTATCGCTCCGTTTCGTCGATCCGAAGCACGCGCCTGGAATAGCTGAACACGAGCGCCATCGCCCCGATCTATGGTGTGTTCTGTTACCTCAGCCATGGCGGTCACCCCGTTGCAACTGCGGGTGAGGATACGGCGGGATGTCCTACCGTCAAGGTCCCCAAATGGCGCTTCTGCGACATGACAGCCTTGGGCCGATTGCGAACATTACGAGATGGCGAGCCCGGCGCTAGGCGATTTTGAGAGCGTCAAGGTCACCATTACTCAGAGATGCTAAATTGGCTTCAATCTTCTCGATTGGCCAGTCCCACCAAGCAATATGAAGCAGGACATCTATCACCTCAGCGGGATAACGCATTCTAATCACGGTAGCGGGATTGCCGCCAACCACGGCGTAAGGCGGGATATCGCGAGCAACGACCGAGGCTGCGGCCACGATAGCACCCGCGCCAATGCGCACACCAGGCATGATAGCCGCGTTGTGGCCGATCCAAACGTCATGACCGACGACCGTGTCTTTGACCGGCAGTTCCTTGTAGCCAAACGTCTCGGGCTTGAAGATTCGAAATGGATATGTTGTGAAACCAGTCATCGGATGATTGGCCGAACTGGTTATGAAGTAGCAACCCTTAGCAATCTGTACAAATTTGCCGATCAGCAGCCGCTCGCGACATGTGTGACCGAGATAAGGGGCAAGTATATGGGCTGTCTCTTCTGGGGTTCCAGAATGCGTGAAGTAGCTGTATTCGCCGACCTCGATACGAGGATGGTCGACGACGTTCTTTAGATACACCGTGTCAGAATAAACCCTGCCGTCAGGCAGGGTGATAGGATGGATTGCGTCGGGATCGAGGAGCGACATGGTAAACCTTTTACTGCCCATTCCGACGCTACACGAGGTCGGGCGCGTTGAGTAGGCTAGATTGACGTGATCGGAATGACGATATCCCTTCCAAGCCACGGAAGCCACCGTGCCGCCTTTATCGCTGCCATGAATGGTTTTATAATGGCTTGGCGAGTGTTTGTGCGCCAATGACCGCTTCTGGCGCACAGGTGACGTGTTACGCCGCTGCGAAGCGTTGCCTGCTTTCAGGCGCGTCCCATGATGGCCTCTGTGACCGACACGAAGGCGCTTTGCCGACTGGCCGGAGCCGACCCCATTATCGCCGTTCACTATGCGGGCTGACTTCCCGGAAGCAATCATCGCGGGGGGGCCTTAGCTGTAAAGGTAGCGACGCATGCAATAGAGCAGCGTTGCCATTTCCGCGTTCTCGCGCAAGTCGATCGCGCGCCTGAAGAGGAACCGATGGGTCGCCTAGTCGACGCCATTAGTTAGCTCGCATTCAAAGGTGAACCGATGCGTCTGTGAGGATCGGCTGGTTTAGCGAACGGAAGCTTCCGTGAACTGAATGCGGGCCGAACGACCGATTGAAGCCGCTTTGCCAGCTTGCCAGACCCGATCCCATTCTGGCCGTTTGGCGCCAGAACGCCAACGCCCCAAAAGCCGCCGCGAGCAACTAATCCAAAAGCTTGCCTTGCGCTCCGTCCTTATACCGCGCTCGCAGCTTCCCCAAGATCTCGTGTGAGAAACATGACGGTCGCCAAATCGGACGTTCCTCTGGGAAACTCTCTCCCAGATCGTGCCACTCGACACGAGCATCGGCGGTCGTGCCCTGGAAAGTGGCCTCAGTATTGGCCGAGAGGGCAGGAGCACTGTCGGGAATTAATATCCTCTGCCTCATGGTCGTGGTTTGCTCTGGGCCGGCGGTGAGCCGAACTTGCGGGAATAGGCGCGGGAAAATGCGGCGGCGCTGCCGAAGCCGACCCCGGTGGCGACCGATTTGACACTTCGTCCGGCGCGCAGTTCTGCTCGTCCAAGCGCCAGGCGCCAGCCATTGAGGTAGGCGATAGGCGACTGGGCAACGGTTTGCGTGAAGGTGGAAATGAATTGTCCGCGCGACATATCCGCTATGGCGGCAAGGTCCGCAATCCGCCAATTTCGCGCCGGATTGTCATGTATGGCCACAAGGCTGGGATGCAGTGCGGGGTGCGCCAGACCCGCCAGTAATCCCGCATCGACCGTGCCGATCGCTATTGCCTTGCGGATCGCGAGCACGACGATGATCTCGCATAGACGCGCCTCGATAGTACCGCCACCACAGCGGGCGACCTCGACCTCGGCCACCATCAGTTGACACAAACCGCGCAATTCCGGTTCGTTAGCCAGTGAAAGGCACAATTCGTCTGGCAGTGCACCGACCAACGGATTGGCACTACCGCCAAAATCCACTGTGGCGCCAGCGCATATAGCTGCGCCATCCGGCAGCGACGCCGTGGATCTGGCGCGATAAAGCAGATGGGTCGGTTCACCTGCGCCATGGACATTGATGATCAGGAGGTTAGCGGCTTCAGCACAATCGCAACGTGATGCGCCAAGATGAAAGGCTTTCAGGAAAGCCGTCAACCGATCATGTTTTCGCCCGGAATCTGAACTTTCAGTCATGTATTTCCTCCCTTTCCTGATCGCAAATCTTGTATCCTCCTTGAGCGAAGCACGCCAGCACGTCTAAACAGACAAGAGACAGCATGACACAGGACTCTTGTCATCGAAGAAGCGTCAGCCAGCGGCCTGCAGCAGCCGATTGATTTTGATCCTCGCCGTCGCTTCCTTGCGTAGTACCAACGCCCATCCCCCGAGAAAATTCAGCCATCATTGCGCCTTCGGAATAAACCCCACAGTAAATCCGAACAATCGCCCAATCTTCCCTAAAGTTTCGAGGGTTGGGTTCGCCGTCCCGGCTTCGATCTCAGCAACTTGGCGCCTGGTGAGCGATAGCGTCTTGGCGAATTCGTCCTGCGTCAAACCAAGCCCTCTTCGGATTTCAACAACAGCCTCAGGTAACCTCAAGTCGCCAGTCCGAGCGCGTTGCGCCAGTGTTCGCCGGTTCTCAAGAATTTCCTCTTTCGTTGGCTTTCTCCATCGAGCCATTTAGCTGTCCTCCGGCATCACTGGCACGCCACCAGAACGCTCTCCGCGATTTCAATGCAGCGTCCCATTGCACGCTTTAGAATTTCCGGAGACCCACCCATATCTTTCGCCATAGCCGGTGTTTGCCGGAGGTATTCGGCAAACACGGAAAGCTCAGTTGCGAGCGCATTCTGCTCATCAGGATCAGGGATCAGTTCAGCGCAAATGCGTTTCCAATCGGGAAGGTGATCGCGACCACTGTCCCGCATCATCGCCCAGCGGGTGGAACGAACGATCCCCTCTTTGGCGAGCCGCATTGGCGCGAAATCAAAGAGCGGAGACAGGCGGATCGTGCCGTCCTGGTGCTTACTTAGTGCAGAATTTCGGCCGTGATTATCGGGATTGCCGAGCGCCAAATTGGCGATGTCCCGCTTCAGGTATTCGGCAATGTCCGCGAAGGGATTGGCAGAATATTGGCGCAAAACGTCGATGTAGGCCTCGTGTGAGCCGACATGACCGAAATCAGCAACGCCGATCGCGGATACCAGGCTTTCTTGGCCCAGCCTAACGGTTCCGCCACCTTCTTTTTCCTTCCGGTCGAACCGAGGAATGATCAGGACACTTTCGGCATAGGTCGAAGGTTCGTGCACATTCAGGCCGATCTCTTGAGCGATCCGCGAATAGAGAGCTTCGCCTTCGAGTATAAGGCGGTCCACGGGCTCGTTGCTGCGGACCAGCTTGACAATGACGTGGCGCACGGCCTCATCGTCAGTTACGAAGCTGTCGGGATAATAGAGACCGTCCTTCGCTTGGGTCATCGAGACCTTGGGCCATTCGCCTTGCAGGCCACTTGAGCCAGAGGCGAGCATTCCGAAGCGATCGGCGACTTCCATGAAACGATCCGAGCGCTCAAGGATTTCCGCTTCTGTAACCCCTTGGCGCTCAACACCGCGCAGCCGTTCCGTCTCGGCCTCCGCCGCTTCTTTGATCCGGATATTGCCTATGCCGCCCGTCGCCGATCGCAGAAGCAGCGGTAGATCGGAAGCGCGCGAGCCTTCAGCAAGACTGAGATGCTCGGCAAGCTTTCGCCTTGCATGCCCCTGGGGCATAAGATCCAAGAGGAAGGGCGGCCAGCTGCGGCTATATCGATTTTCGAGATCAACGGGATATCGGACAGATAACGCGCGATGGTCGCGAACCGTTTTTCCACCCGCGAACTCCGCAGATGCAACTGTGACGAAATAGTCGAGATCGTAATCGACGATGGACGCGCCCTGGAAGCCGGCCGCGTCATCCTTAAGTTCTAGCGTCGCGGCGTGGTGCCACTGGCCATAAAAATGGGTTTGGAGCGTTAGGCGCATTAATTGACCCTTTCAATGGTTCAATTAATGCATATTTTCAATTTATTCAACCCATCAAAGTGGGTTGAATAACTTCCCTTGGAACTGCCAGCTACTGAAGCGGTCATTAAAACTCCTGATCCGGCTGACCATCTTCCGGCCACGCAACGCATTGCCGTAAGCGAACAGCATGAGGGACAAGCTCAGCACAGGTGTTAGCCATTCATTGGTTAAAGAGGATAACGCCGCGGGCGCGGTCGAGTACACGCCGGTGGCGCTCTGCTACGATGTTCTGGCTTGCCTGCATGCGGACAACCTGCTGCAGCACCTTCAACTGTTCCCGCATTACCTCGAACGCACGGCGCTGAGGAGGCGGCACGCGATTGATAACATCCAGCTCTCCACGCAGGATAGCATTGCGGCCGAAGCGCTCGTCGAGGGCGCGGCTCACGGTTGCAAACTCCTTACTAATGGCGGGATCGAGCGAGCCGGCAGCGACGTCGAGCCTGCCGTTCTTTTTCTTCATCGCCACTGAGAGTTCTCTCAGTGCATCTTCGGCGGACGGCGACAGTCCCGGGATGGCAATGCTCATGCGCTGGCGCTCCTCAGTGATCGCCTCCCTCTCTGCATCAAATGCGGCCCTAAATGAGGTGGCCAATAACCGCACACGGCTTGCCGCCTCCGGGACGGCACGGAAAGCCTCCTTCCGCTCCTGGCCGACAGCGAGCAATTTATCCATGATACGGCCGGAGCCTCGCAACGCGCCGTAGGCAGCGGGATCATTGCTGATGGCCGCAGCGATCCGCTCACCGGCAAAGCCCTTCAGGATCAGATCTTCAATCTTTCCGACAGCACCTGCCGGATCGCGCCAGATACGCGCTGCCGCGTTCGCAAGGGCGGCGCGATTTTGACTGTAGTGAGGAACAGCTCGCGCCCTCTCCCGCGCCTCGTGGTCGATCGGGGTTTCAAACTCTGTTACAGCTGCAAGCATTGGCAACACCGGCACCGTCTCTTTCCCAGGCACGACGCTGGCGCCGGTAACGATCCTGGAGCGATCTTTCCTTTCGACAAGATGCTGTTCTTCGGCAAAGCGGCGTATGGCGGCAAAATGACGATTGAGCTTTTCGCGCCGGTCGAGGTCAAGGTCGTCCGGCATGCGCTCGATCATGTTGCGCTGGGCAACAGTGTCTGCCTTGTCGGTGAAGGCGGACCAGCCGAAGCGAGCGTTGAGAGCGTCGTTGACCCCCCTCACCTCTTGAACAAAAAGGCGATCCTCCGCCGCGTAGGCGAAGGCCGTCTTGTAGGCATCCTTGCCACCGCGCTCGCGTACGGCTTCGATTTCGGCAAGGCGCGCCATAGCCGGTTTGGAAAGCGCCGGGATCGACAACGACATATGCGCGCGCCGTTGCTCCTCGCGAATGCCGAAGCGATCGACCTGGCGGCGGAACTCTGTGGCATGGGCACGTGCCAGCGGCAGCAATTCGGACAAGGCCGACACCGCCGCATCGCGCTCGGAGCGGGCCGCGCGGCCATCGACAAGAAGATTCGATCCACGCAGACGGCCGAGACGCTGCGGCGAGGCCTCAAGATCGTCGGCAAGCTCGCGAGGCGCAATCCGCGCGTCGGAGGCAAGCGCGTTCAGTCTTGCAAGCGCACCTTCGGGATCGCGATAGATCTTTTGCAAGACTGGGCGAAGAATGGCGTCGCGTTCCTTCCAGTGATCCGAGCGAAGCTGCGCGCGGCGGGCATCCTCGCCGACACTACGGGAAAACAATGTTTTCGGCGGGATGAGATATTGTCGATCCGTCGGAATTTCTGCCGTCCGGGTTTCGGCTCGTTCCTCACTATAGGAAACACGCTTCTCGCTTTCGATCGCGAAGCCGAGCGCCACGCTCGCCCGCTCCCAAAGCTTCGCCACTTGCTCGCGCTTCTGCGCCAGCCACGCCAGCTGCCGCCCCGCCCCGTCCTCCATCCAGGCTGCGACACCGGAGAGCGTATCGATACCGCGACGCTGGGCAAAATCCCGAGCGTGCGCCTGGTAGCCGGCCTCGCTCTCGAAATCGAGGGTCGTCGTCTTGGCGCCGGAGCGGCCAAGACGCTCCACCAGTTGCTTGAACAGTTCCGGCCGATGGCTCTCCTCATCTATGCGCTGCCGGCGAACCTCTCCCGTTTCGATCCGTTTGGCAGTCCAGACGTTTCGATCGACCGTCCGTTCCTCGAACCTCTTCTCTCCGGTTTTCTCGTCGATGACGGGCACCGTCACCGTCACCCGTTCGACACCGTCCTTGCGCAGCGTCACCGTGTCGCCTTCCGACACGTCGGCCTCCTCCAGGGCCTTTGGCAGGCTCACGCCCCAGAGCCGATGCACGGTTCCGTCGTCCGTTTTCACATCGGCATAGGGGCTTTGGTCGGCATCCTCGTCTTGCGGCCTGAACTTCGCATTGCCGGTTCCGACCAGCTCGCCCGTGACGCCTGCGGCGTGATCAACCCGGGATCTTTTCCCCCATTCCGGCTTCGGCTCAAAGTCCTCGCGAGCGGCATAAAGATCGGCCCGATCGCGATGGCGGGTCATCGATACGTATGTCAGGTGCTGATCCATCAGCCCGGTTGCGAGCACGAATGTCCTGTCGACGGTCGCACCTTGGGACTTGTGAATGGTCGCAGCATAGCCGTGATCGACATTGCGATAGCTGTCTTCGCTGATGACGACATCCCGGCCATTATCGAGACGGACCGATAGCAGTGGGCCGCCGTGCGTGTCGCCGGTGGATACGACCGTGCCGAGCATGCCGTTCTTGACATATTGGGGTCCAAGCTTTCGCGCACGCGGCTCGAGGAACCGGGCGTTTTCGAGGAAGATGATCCGGTCGCCGACGGCGAACTCCCGCACGCCTCGCTCCGTGTAAAATTCACGAGAAACGGTCAGGGCGCCTTCATCTTTCATGACGTTGCGCAGCGCTTCATTGAGCCGCCTCACGTCGTCATTGGTATGGGCGAGAACGAGCAGTTCGTCACCACGCAAGCGGGCCGGCTGTTCTTTATCGGCATGTTGCTGGATGAGGTCGCGGCGAGCGCGCGTCCAGTCTGCAACGATGCGCTCAACAGCTTCAGCCCGGCTCTCCGCCTCAACGATACGCCCCCGCTGCGCATAGGCATCCAGCCCCTCCTCGACCTTGCCGCGGGCGAAAAGACGGGAGGCCTCTCGCGCCCACTCTTCACGCTGGCGCCGCACACCGGCAAGTTCGGCAGAACCGATCCGTTCGGAAATCGCCCGAAAGGCTGCGCCGGCCTGGATCGGTTGAAGCTGCATTGCATCGCCGACCAGAACCACCTTGGCTCCGGCCTCCTCGGCGCGCTTGAGCACACGCGCCATCTGCTGCGACGAGACCATGCCAGCTTCATCGATGACAAAGATGTCCCGCCGGTCGAGGAGATCGCGTCCGTTCTCCCAGGCTAGTTCCCATGAGGCGAGCGTGCGCGATCTGATGCCGGAACTATCCTCAAGCCCTTCGGCCGCCTTGCCAGCAAGCGCCGCCCCGAAGACGCGGTAGTTGCCGCTCTCCCAGGCGATGCGCGCCGCGGCAAGCAGCGTCGATTTTCCCGCACCGGCATGCCCGACCACAGCGGCGATGCCAGTGTCGCCGGCGACATGATGGACAGCCTCCACCTGTTCGCGATCAAGCGTGAACGGATTTTCCGGATTGGCGGTTTCTATGGTTCTGACAGCCGCCGCAATTTTCGCGTTGGCGACGCCGAAGCCCTTGCGCCGGGCCAGAACTTCCGCCGACTGCGCCATTTCGTATTCGGTGCGCAGGATATCGCGTGTGGTGAAGACCGCAGGTTCGGCCACCTTGCCGGTCTGCAGGTTCGCCTGTTGCGGCTTCAACAGTACGAGATCATTAGAGGCCATCAGCTTGGAGCGTATGTTGGCGAAATCAGCGGGATCGTCGACATAGCGGTGCAGTGCCTTGGCGATGTCCCGTTCATCGAAGGTGGAGCGCTCGTTGCCGAGTTGTTTCAGGAGTAGGTACGGATCGGCCAGCAGCCGGTCGGCCATCTCCTGCCGGCGCGCGAGATCGGCCGGCGCGAAATACATCGCGACACCCTTGCGGGCGAGCGCTGCCTTTTCCGGCCCGAGATGTTTCTGGGCAATCCCGTCGAGCCCCTGTTCGGCATAGGAACGCCCGTCGAGGCGGATCTCATGGCCGGCAAGCGCCAGATGCCGATTGGCCGTATCCGCCCAGGCGATCTTCCATGCCTTCATGGTTTCCTTGTCGCCGGCCCAGAGCCTGTAGACGATCTTGCCCTTCGGTCGGTCCGGCGTGACGACCCGCAACGGCTC
>Ga0308172_1000870_pt1 | contig 27733 bp, 24 predicted proteins | sample PhyGR2_FD_202134 | JGI IMG/M metagenome (GOLD analysis project Ga0308172, IMG submission 202134) | Phyllosphere microbial communities from UC Gill Tract Community Farm, Albany, California, United States - DLSLSG.R2 | ecosystem: Host-associated > Plants > Phyllosphere > Unclassified | place: USA... | reverse complement strand
CTTCACACCGGGGATTTTCTTTCACCATGGGTTGTAATGAATATTTAAAATCCGTGTAGTCAATAATACCGTAAAATCCGTTGCCAGTGCCGTCAATATGCTTCAGATAGACGGTGATATCTCTGTTGTTTTTTATCTCAGGCGAGGTATTAATACGCTGGTACTGCCCCTCCATACTGACACATGGGGATTTTTCTGTCTTTGCCTCGCATCCCACCAGACTAATAATAAGGGGGGCAATCAGTTTAATTTTACTATCCACTGCTGTTTCTCCTTTTGTCTTTATGTTAACTATCACCAGCTGCCGTAGGGATAGGTTTTGCCGTCGATAAAATCCTTGATGTCCTGATCATATCCATAAGAAAAATCACTTTTAGTTACTCCCCTGCACATCTTCATTTTTTCACCCGATACCGTGGTGATTCTGGCATCTGACTGGGAGACCACCGGATTGCCGCGGTCTCCCAGCCAGACACTCACTTTTCCACCGGGTGCCAGGCCGATAATCATCGTTGAACGATAGTAGGTTTCGTTCCAGCGGTTATCTGTAAAAGGCGTGGTCATCTGGTCCCAGGTGCCCTGTTTAAATATCACCTGCGTTTCGTAACTCTTTTTATCAATCACAGAATCCCAGCAGAACCGCAGCATCAGGGGTAGCGCTTTACCTTTGTTGTAATAAGCTTCTACTCCCCCAAGACGATCATTCCAGCGCCCCACGCTGACTTTACTCGGCCTTGTGGTATCAACGTACTGATAGGTGGTCTTATAGCCCGCTCCGTCCACCATCAGCGCCTGGGTAGCCTGCGCGGGCAGCGCCCAGGGATAAATAAACAGAAATTTCCATTCATCATACGGCAGCTTTTTATAGCCCAGCGCAGTCTCGCCCGCAGCAGCAGACGGTGATTTTTCTGCGGTACAGCCCGTTACGGATACCAGCAGAAGTGCAGTAGAAATGATTTTAATTATGGTCATATCGCCATCCTGTAGCGTTAATTACCAGGCTGTTACCAGCTGCCGTAGGGATAGGTTTTTCCTTCGATAAAAGCTTTTGTCCCTTTGGTATATCCATAACCATTAGGGAAATTAGTGACTCCCCTGCACATCTTCATTTTTTCACCCGATACCGTGGTGATTCTGGCATCCGACTGGGAGACCACCGGATTGCCGCGGTCTCCCAGCCAGACACTCACTTTTCCACCGGGTGCCAGGCCGATAATCATCGTTGAACGATAGTAGGTTTCGTTCCAGCGGTTATCTGTATAAGGCGTGGTCATCTGGTCCCAGGTGCCCTGTTTAAATATCACCTGCGTTTCGTAACTCTTTTTATCAATCACAGAATCCCAGCAGAACCGCAGCATCAGGGGTAGCGCTTTACCTTTATTGTAATAGGCTTCTACTCCCCCCAGTCGGTCATTCCAGCGCCCCACGCTGACCTTACTCGGCTCGGTGTTATCAACGTACTGATAGGTCGTCTTGTAACCGGCCCCATCCACCATCAGCGCCTGGGTAGCCTGCGCGGGCAGCGCCCAGGGATAAATAAACAGAAATTTCCATTCATCATACGGCAGCTTTTTATAGCCCAGCGCTGTCTCGCCCGCAGCAGCAGACGGTGATTTTTCTGCGGTACAGCCCGTGACGGACACCAGCAGAAGTGCGGTAAAAATAATTTTAATTCTGGTCATATCGCCATCCTGTAGCGTTAATTATTAAACGTCGTTGTTTTCACTGCGTTATCATTCAGCCGCTGCTGATCGTCCATATACCATACCGAACGCACCCAGTAATCATTGGGTTTATTCGCGAAGACAAACGCCTTATTCCCTTTCGGACCAAAGCGATGGATAAATATCTCTCCCGTTTTCGGGTCCACCCATAAATTACGATCGGACTCGATGTTCCATTTGGCGGAGCAGTGGGTATATTTACCGATAAGGAGCAATTCCTCCTCAGTAAAGGCTTGAGGCATCTGCCCCAGACGCACCGCTTTTCCCTGCGCGATAGCTTTATCACAAAGAACTTTCAACTCTACTGGCAGTGAATATTTTTCATCTTCTTCCTGAAATTCAATGAACAATACTCCGGCCTCCTGAGCCGCATCCAGCATCACGCGCAGGGAGACGTTAGCCCATGTATTGGGGACTGCCATTCGCTCATAAAATACGGCAGCCCCCACCTCTTTCTGAATCACACCTGCCCGCTGTTGATTGCTGTTCATCACACCCACCGAGCGGGTTTTGGTGGTTATTTTCCCATGCGGCAATATATGTTTTAAAGCAGAAAGAGATTCCAGCATTTCTCTGGCTTCCTCTGCTTTACGATATACTCTGGTATCGGTTTCCCGGGTATCGTCACTGACGATTTCAAATTCAGGGCAGCTCAGGAAAAGATATTCATTTTCCTGCAAAGACGATCCCACCGGGTTATAGCCCCCGCCGATATCTGAATGCGCACCCGGCAAAGCCAGTTCGGGCCACATGCCTTTAATGCTGTTCAGGCTGAAGTTAAAACGATACTCATTCATCGCGGTGATCTGAAAAACTTTTTTCGCCACCGAAGGACGCAATTCCAGCTTTACGTGCGGATTGCTGCGGCCGTTGATATCGAAGAAATTACTGATCCCTCCAATGGCTGCCACGGTATCGAAGAGACCAATAAACCGGACTTCACCTGAGGCCTTGCCATCGTAATAATGACCCCTCAGACCTTCAGCAATCGCACGGGCTATTGCCGGGTCCTGTTCCATTACCCTGTTGGCAAAGTGCCGCGCCGCCGCCGCGCCACGGCTGAAACCAAATACATCAAACTGAATTTTTGCAATACAGAAATCAGGATTTAAATTAAACCCCATAAACTCTGATATCGCACGGGTAATCCCCTTCATCGCCTCATCAGTTTTTGTCACCACACCTTCAAAAAGATCCAGCATACTGGTACCCGTTCCCATACCCAGCAGCGAGTCCGATTTACCTGCCGCGGTACCTATCCCGGAAATGTAGGTTTTAATTTGAGCTGAAGTCTGGTCTTGTGTCAGGGCCTGATCTGGCAGATAGAGCAAGTTTAACCAGTGAATATTTGAGTAATATCCGCGATAGCTGCCATTCGAGACTTTGTCCTCGCTGATTTCGTCAAGAAAGTCCTCACAGCTTTGCGCATCTTTTTGACTCATCCCCTGATGGGGCGCGCTGCATTCATTAAACTGCATCAGGCGGAAAGCGGTATTTTCCCGGTTATTCCCCGTACCGTCGAAAAACACACCGAGGGTTAGGGTCACGCCACGAACCGGCTTTTTCTTTGCAATAACCGTTTTCCATTCATTATGAATGCTGGTTTTATGGGTGCCGTCTGTTACCTCGTAACCCTGATATTTTGTCATTCCGCATCTCCGTTGCTTTTAACGTTACTGAATTCAGCGTTTACCGATGACGGGATTAACGTATTGACCGGGGCCGTTTTACCTTGTTCATCAGTAACGCCCTGCAAAACATCGCCCTCTGCTGTTGTTATCCGATAAGGCGTTGACGGCTGCGGAATACCTTTATCATCGGTAAGAATAAAACCACCACCAAATCCTCCCGGCATTTTAACCGGCGCGATATCAAGACTGGCGGCCCCCATCTTTTGCACATTCGTGCATTTAAGCAGGATGTTTCCCGGACAGCCCAGTTCGATATTTCCGCCGCTCAGTTTGATATAGGCCCCGCCACAGGCAAGGACCAGCTCCTGATGGGCGGAGACGGTCACTTTCCCTTCTGAACTTTGAATATCAAAATCCTTTTGCGCGCTAACCGATAAAGCGTCACTCTGAGCCTGAATATTTACCTGGCCTTTTGCTGCCAGCAACTGCATGCCCAGGCCCTTCGCCAGCAGGCTGACGGCTTCCCCCGCTGCAACAGTGAACGACTGACCCGCACTGATATCGGTGTTGTCTCCCGACATAATGCCGACACTTTCATTTCCCGAGGCTATTCGCAGCGCCCTGGCACTGACCATGCCGATGCCCTGGGGTGCATGCAGTAACATGCCCGGTTCAGTGAGGTTGCTCAGCGAGGCATTTAACTGCTGCTGGCTGCTGACATCCCCTTCGGTCGCCTTTGCCGAGATTGCCGCCTTCGCCATGCTGCGTGCCAAAGTTAATGCCTGCTCCAGTTGCCGGATAGCTTCATCCATCTCCAGCATCTCTTCTTGCGCTCTGGGCTGTTCATCTGCACTGATAAACACCCCCTTCCCACCACGAATTGCCACCCAGTCATCCGTGCGCAACTCTGCCCCTTCACCGCGGAGCACTCTTTTTGCATCAACATTGTGACCCAGATTGAGTTGGGTTTTACCTCCATACTCCGTACTGAGCTTGACATGCTCTTCGCCGCGCTTGTCCTCCATTCGCAGCTTGTTCAGGCCAGCTGTGCGGATAACATTGCGCGTGCTGTTAGCTTCAGTAACGTGGTCAACGTGGCGGGAGTCGTGCATAGCATGGGCGATATACGGGCGATCCGGATCGCCTTCATGGAATGCAATGGCAACTTCAGTGCCCTGTATTAGCGGGAAGTGGAAGCCGTATTTGTCACCACCGTAAGGTTTGGCAAAACGCACAGGCATACTTTCCATGCCCTGGCGTTTATCGTCGCGGTCAGCATCGAACTTCACCCGATACATGCCGGATGCATCCTGCCAGGCGTAAATGTCGTTATCCCTGGCGCTGGTCACACGGGCTGTCAGGGTGCCGCTGACCACCGGGCGTTTTTTGGCAGCAGGACGCCAGCATCGGTTTTCGTAGTACGGCATCCCCTCCCACATCACGATCAGGGCATCTTTACGACTGGCTATATAGCCCGTGCGGGTAATGATAATGCCGTTGTCCGTTTCTGATGGCAGTGTCGGTGGTACGACACGTTCACTGATGGTCAGCACCTGGGCCGGAGAAAGCAGGGCATCATTGCTGCAGCCGCTGATAGTGGTCTGTCCTGACAGAAAACGCTCGTGCTCAAGGCGAGCCCAGAAGTTACCGGTTTCCGCTGACGGTGTGATTTTGTCGCCACGTTCAAGATGACGCGGCAGGTAGTGATAAACCTCACCATAGGTAACACCATCACCGTCGCCACGGGTCATGTCCGCTGGGACAGAGGTCAGGATATTCTGAGCTTCACGGTGATTGTAATCACTGGCGATAACATTACGTTCTACCACGTTCTGTCGGACGTTAACCCCCCATACCGAGTCAGCAGCATTATCACTCATCCCTGACGGGCTGCTGAGCGGCAGAGACTTACCGAACGTCCATGCGCTCTGCTTGTCTGCGAAATGCACCACTTCAGTCTGGGTGTCAGGCTGCAGGGTAAAGAAATAGAAAATCCCCACTTCGGCAAGAAGACGCTCAATGAACGCGAGGTCGTTTTCCCTGTACTGGTTAATCTGTTCACGCTTCGGATAATCGGCTTTGAGCGTGAATTCATACTCCCAGCCTTTCAGGCCATGCTCCGTGAGCACCTCTGCAACCACTTCCGGCACCGACTTATTGACAAAAAAGCGGTGGGTACGGAATTGCTTGCGCAGCAGAGACAGAAAAGGCTCAATAATAATCTGGTACGTCGCCTGGTCACGTGAGCCGCTGATACGCTTAAAATGCGTCACCACGCCATGCACCACTTTCTGCCCGGTCAGCCCCATCAGTGGCCCTGTTCCCATGGTCAGCGTGGCAGGCCTGGTCAACAGTTGTGCTGAACTAATATTCTGATCGCTGCTGGTAAAGATAATCTGGTAGTAATAAAGCTCACTCATGAACTCCTTACCGCTGAAATTCTCCACATCAATATCTGCCGTGCAGGACGGAATATCCAGGCGGTAGCGGTTTAGCCCGCCTTCAGTTAGTGCAGCCAGGGTGTACTTCAGTGTATCTGTCAGACTCATGATATTGACTCCATGGGATAACCTGCTGTCCATGACTTTCTTGCCGACAGGTAAGTAACAGGTTTAATCAGGGGTACTCAGCGCGTACGAAAAAGAGTGATTGCGACTCCAGCCCCAACAGCACACATGAGGGCTTTAACCAGCAACACGGTCATTTCAAAGTTGTCCATCGCATATTCCCCATCACCACTGACAGGAATAAAAGGCTTAATAACGTGCAAATAAAATCTTCAAGTAGAAATAGAACACCAACGATAACAAACAGAAATAAGATGAAAAAATTCAATCTATTAGCCACCCCAACGTCAGGAAACAGAAGATTAATCTATATATTTATAAAAAACTTTAAATACGCACACTCATTACACTTGCTATTCTGGCACCTTAATTGAACCATAAGGCCTTGCGAATTCGCGATCTGTCAAAGGCAAATTATACACTTGATTATTATTAATACCGACACCAACGACAAAGCTTCTCGCTTCTTTGTTATCAAGTGTTGGATGAAGTACAAACTCAACAATATACTTGCTACCATTTTTAAAATGAAAATAAGATGGAGGAATACACAATTCACCTTCAATAATCTTAAGGCCGGGAGAAAAATTAAAATCTTTCTCCTTTGAAGGCGTCCCTCGCAGATTGATACCCATATCTACTGGCTGATAATCTTGTGCATTATCAATATTCACGCAAACATTATCACCCTTTTTACTCACCTGTGCAGTTTCATCAAAACGAAATCTGTCACCTGGCCCAGGGCATCCCGTCAGGATTGGAAGACAAAAAAACACTAACAACAAAGAGGTAAGCTTAATAAAATAGTTACTTCTCACCATGGAAAACCCCTCAAAACATTTTTATATCCCTCACATATCACCGACTCAGAAGTATCCCCATCGAGCGTAATATCGGGATATCTTTTATTTTCAAGGTGACTCCAGATCTCATACCCAAATATCTGTAAAACAAAATTATCTGCAATAATCTGCGCCTGCTGCTCCATCGGATATTCGCTTAAGAGACGACCATCAAGGGTATAACGGTAACTCACCATCCAGCTCACCAGTCCTCTGAAGATCACTTTCATTCCTTTTTCACGCTGCCAGACATGACTCATTTCATGGATGAACAGATGCTGAAAACTGTCGGTTGTCTGTGAAAAATCATCAAAATATAGATCACGAAAATAGATCTCCCCATTTGGGGTCATCGCCGTATTCTTATCCTGTAAATTGAAAGGAAGATAACTCACTCTGTGTATCCATACTTTCGAATAATCAATAGTGGATAGAAAAACAGATTGAGCCAACTTTATCTCACCAGGAGTGAGTAGCCTGATACCACCTTCTTTTATATTGAATTGATCCTGAGCTTCTTCAGACATTGGCAAACTCCAGCACAATCCCTTCTTCATCATTCCATCCCAGCGTCAGAGACTGCGGCTTTTGCTTCGCCGCCATATAGGTCAGCAACTGCTGACTCAGCACCGGCAGGATTTGCTGGTTGAGCAGACTGTCGACATTACGCGCGCCGGTGTCCGGCAGCAGGCAGGCGGTGGTCAGCGCGTCATACAGGCTTTCGTCAATTTTGGTGGTCAAACCGTAGTGTCGGCTCAGCCGCTTGCTCACCTGGGCGAGCTTCATTTCGACGATGGTACGCATCGCCGCTTCCGCCAGTGGGCGGTAAATCACGGTCTGGAAACGGGCCAGCAGCGCCGGCTGGAAGTGGTCGCGCAGTATCGGGCGCAGGAGTTCGTGCAGGTCGCCTTCAGTAGCTTCCGGCTGCTCATCGAGCAACTGCATCAGGTGATCACTGCCGAGGTTGGAGGTCATCAGGATGACGGTATTACGGAAGTCGATTTCACGCCCTTCGCCGTCGCGCATAAAGCCGCGATCAAACACCTGATAGAACAGGTTCATCACGTCGCGGTGCGCCTTTTCCACTTCATCGAGCAGCACCACGCTGTACGGACGCTTACGCACCGCCTCAGTGAGAATGCCGCCCTGGCCATAACCCACGTAACCCGGAGGAGAGCCTTTCAACTGCGATACCGTGTGCGGCTCCTGGTACTCGGACAGGTTAATGGTAATCAGCGATTTTTCACCGCCGTACAGCACATCCACCAGCGCCAGCGCGGTTTCCGTTTTACCTGTGCCGCTCGGGCCGACCAGCAGGAACACGCCCTGCGGGCCGTTCTCTGACGTCAGACCTGTCTTCGCGGCGCGCAGGCGCTGAGCGATAGCCTTGAGGGAAGTATCCTGACCGACAACACGCTGGCCGATTTCATTTTCAAGCGTCAGCAGTTCGGTCTGCTCGTCTTTCATCAGAGAAGACAGCGGTACGCCGGTCCAGTCGGCAATCACATTGGCGACCGTGCGGGTGTCCACATCCACCTGAACCAGCACATCGCCCTGCTGCGCCTGCTCCAGCTGCTGTTGCAGGCCGGAAATTTTAGCCTGCTGGCTGATGTCCTGACGGCTGGCCATCAGCTGCTGTGCCAGCGCCTTTTCATTGCTGAAGCGCGCTTCGTGCTCCTGAATTTGCGAGTCCAGTTCAGCCCGCTGCTGCTCAATAACACCCAGGCGGTCACCATGACGGTTGCTGCCGGCGGCAATATCTTCCAGCAGCGCCTGCTTTTCCAGCGCCAGAGCGGTCAGCTGTGCTTTCAGGCGCACAATTTGTTCTGGCACCGTATCGAGGCTCATTCGGACGCGCGCGGCGGCTGTATCCAGCAGATCAACCGCCTTGTCCGGCAGCTGACGGCCGGTCAGGTAACGGCGGGAAAGCATGACTGCGGCACGCACCGCGTCATCGGTGATATGCACGTTGTGATGTTCGGCGTAACGGGATTTCAGGCCACGCAGCATCAGGCAGGCGGTCTCGTCGTCCGGCTCGTCGACTAATACCCGCTGGAAGCGGCGCTCCAGCGCGGCATCACGCTCAAAATACTGTTTGTATTCGGACCAGGTTGTCGCGGCAATGGTGCGCAGTTCGCCACGGGCGAGTGCCGGTTTCAGCAGATTGGCCGCATCCGCGCCACCGGCCTGGTTACCGGCACCAATAATGGTGTGGGCTTCGTCGATAAACAGCAGAACAGGCACCGGCGACTGCTGAACCGCATCGATGACGTTTTTCAGACGCTGTTCGAACTCGCCTTTTACGCCTGCACTCGCCTGCAGCAGGCCGAGGTCAAGGGTGCGCAGGATCACCGGTTTGAGGGATTCCGGGACGTTGCCCTCAGCAATACGTAGCGCCAGGCCTTCCACCAGTGCGGTTTTACCCACGCCCGGTTCACCCACCAGAATCGGGTTGTTTTTACGACGACGCGAGAGGATATCGACCATCTGGCGGATTTCCGTATCGCGACCAAAGACCGGGTCAATCCTGCCTTCTTTCGCTTTGGCGGTGACGTCGAGCGTAAATTTGTCGAGTGCGTTCTGCAGTGCCGGATTGAGTTCGCCTTCCTTCACATCCGCGCCGACCGGGCGACCAACAAACTCCACCTCACTACCGTGACTCTGCGCCAGTCCGGCTTCCTGCTGCACGTCCGGACGTTCATCCGACTGTGCATCGAGCAACGGGCGCAGGCGCTCCAGCTGGCTCTTGCCCAGCGTCAGCAGTGGCCACAGCCCGTCACAGCGAACCAGTTTCTGTTTATCAATCAGCGCCATCAGCAGATGGATGCTGCGGATTTGCTCCTCACTGTTAAGAGAAGCAATCAGCCAGGCCTCCTGCACCAGGGTCTGAATGGCATCAGACAGTTGCGGGCGATGGCGTACCGAGCGCGGCTGCTTATCGAGCCAGCCGAGCAAATCCTGCCAGATGGCGTCCATATCCCACTCGTAGCGGCGGGCCAGTACGGTCAGGTCACCCTCTCCCTGCTCCAGCAGTTTCAGCAGCCAGTGCTCAGGCAGAATTTCTGCATGTGCGCGGGTCTGACACAGCGAGGCTGCCCCTTCCATCGCGCGGGCGCAGTAAGGGTTCAAACGTCGAAGAAGGATTGCCGGGTTTTCCATGTTTGCTTGCTCACTGTTGAGGACCTTTCAGGCACGCTACCGCCCCTGGCCGTTACCGAGGTCCATAAGGTCTGTTTCCGGGATGTGATGTTTTTTGCTCAACGCCCACACACGCAGACGTTCAGCAAAAACAAAAAAAGCGGACAGAGAAGCTCTGCCCGCTCGTGACTTACGCGGTGGCGCGTTCGTTCCAGGAATCGGAATGAATGATGTTGCCGTCTTTGTAGGTCCAGGTGATTTTTTCGTAACGCAGTTCAATGCGCTCAAGGTGGTTGTGCTTCTCTTTAGAAGGATCCTTGATGTCATACATTTCAGGATTCACTTTCACCACTTTCACGTTTTCGAGTCTGGTGTTGAAGTACTCCACTTCCTGGCCCGCGTCGTTGATTTTGTACCACCTGAATTCCGCAGACTTGAGGGTCTGACCGGTGGTCACCGCCTTGTACAGGTACGGACTGGACGAATCGATTTCCTTGGTGAACAGGAACGGGGTGTGGATACGGGTGCCGGTCAGCTTGCCGGTGTTGTTATCGGTCGGGATGTACAGGTTGTGCTCCTGAGCCACCACTTCGATACTGCCTTCACGGTCCTGCACGTCAACAGAACCCTTGATGTCTGCGCCACCGTCGTCTTTCAGCCAAAGATAAACAGGAATTGCCATGAGAATTACTCTCCATTTCATTGTGATACGTCATCATCCTGCGATGACGCTGAGGGTTTGCCCGGTATCAGGCAGGCATCAGCCTGCGGTACCAGACTGATTTCGACACGGCGGTTGAGCGCACGCCCATCCGGGGTGTCGTTGGTTGCGAGCGGACGGCTGTCGCCATAGCCCTGCACCGCAAAACAGCTTTCCGGCACGTCGCCGGTGTCACGCATCCAGTCACGCACCGCTTCGGCACGTTTCAGGGACAGCGTCTGATTGAGTTTCGGGTTACCGGTGATATCGGTATGGCCGGACACGACAATCAGCCAGCCCGGCTTCGCCTTAACGCCGACCAGAGCGTTCACGAGCATTTTGGTGGACCCGGCTTTCAGCGCCGATTTGCCCGAATCGAACAGCGACATGCTGTCAAGACGAAGGGGTTTCGGACCCTGAGTGATTTTCTTAATGACCGGTGGAGGCGGTGGCGAAAGTGCCCAGTCACTGACGGCGGCGTCAACGGGCGGAACCAGGCGCAGCCCCTGATACAGACCCAGGCGATAACGCAGTGGCTCCCCGCGACGCTGCCAGTCGTCCAGCAATGCGCCATCGGCCCTCAGGCGCTGCTGCGCCCGCAGTTTCGGGGCAACAGGCTGACCCGGCAGCTGGTGATATAACGCAAGGTGATCGCCAACATTACGAATGAGGCGCTGGTTGTTCATCCAGGACGCCAGCATGGCGAGTGCCAGGAAAATCCCGCCCAGAAATCCGGCGTAACGCCAGAACTCCATTCTTTGGCTGACACCCCGTCGGCGCGGTAACGCCGGCAGCAGCAGTTCAGGCAGCGGCAGTGGTTCTGTCGTCACAACGGCATCCGGTGGCAGCGCCGTCACGGAAGTCATGTGCTGTTGCCAGAGATTGCCCGCGATACCACTCACCGGCACCATGCATATACCCTGCACGCAGGGCTTCATCACCGGCAGTTCGCCCTGCCGCACCGACAGAAGGTCATTCACCGCGATGCTCTGCCAGGCAAGCAGGCTGTCCAGCCACAGGCCCTGACTCAGTCGGGAAAGTCGCCCGTCAGATCCACTCTCCCGGGTCCACTCTGTTAGTGACACATTGCCCTTACCGGGCTGATAGACCTGAACACCGCTTCGCTGGCTTACCCTGGTAAACCAGACAGGCTGTGCTTCCGCGCAGGCCACAGGAAGCGATACCCAGTTAACTGTCCACAATGGGAGGAGAGTGCCAAATGCCGCACGGCACCGGACGACAGCACGCTGCCAGCCCCGCAGGGACTGGGCAAAATCATCGCCTGAGGTATGCTGTTCAGGTACCACCGCCAGCATGACGGAGATTTGCGACACCAGGGCCGGGCGCATCAGGCTCAGGTGCTGGGTCAGTATTGGCAACTGTTCTGCATCCCTTACCCACAGATACCAGCTCTGCCGGGTTTCCCGGTGGCGGGAACCGGACACAAACAGCGGGGCGTTGTCGCCACAAACGAGGATGACCGCCCCCTGAAAATCTTCCGGCGGCAGGTTTTCATCCACGATTTCACGGGCAGCGGTCGTCTGCGCCTGAGATGCCCGACGCTGACGCCAGAACATCACCCCGGACACCAGAACAACCAGCAGGCTGAGTGCCACACGGCTGTCCGTGGACAGTGGCCAGAATCCCAGAATGAGCCACAGCGCCAGCACGGCACCCAGGGCAGTTAACACACTTCGGTACGCATCCCGCATCGCTTACTCCGGCCTGACAATCTGGCTTACCAGCCCGGTAAGCGAAGACGAAAGGAAGAACCAGAGCACCACCAGGGCAACGGCGGCCACAATCCAGGTCAGCCAGTACCCGCGACGGCCGCTACGCAGGCGTGACGCCCGGGCAACAATGGGAGCGTCCTGTGCCAGCATGAAGGCCGGCACCCGTTCCGCGAGCGCACGAACGATATCTTCCCGACGCTCATCATCCTGGGCGCGATACTGACCGACGAACCCCAGTTGCAGGGTCCGGTACATGCAGGTCAGAACGGCGGCGTCAGGGGCGGTTTCTTTCAGCAGGTTGCGGATCCGCTCCCACAGCTCCTCACCGGCATTGAGGGTGCCAAAGAAGTGTGCCTGCAGCGGGTCCCGGCGCCATGTCAGGTAACCATCATCGGTGGTTCCCCGATTCATCACGCTCTCATCAAGCAGTGCACACAGGGCATACACCATATGGTCACGGCTGATGTCGCTGTAACCTGCCTCAGTGAGCGCCGCTTTCACCTCCTGTACCAGACGGCAGGCCCGGCGATAAAGCCCTTCCCCGTCCCGGACTTCCTGGCCGCCACGTAGCTGGCTGGCCATCAGCCAGCCCGGGTAGAAAATACGCTCAATTTGACTCATTTCTGATGTATTCATGTGCGCAGCACCGCAAAGAGTTCAAGTTTCACCTCCCCCAGTGAGCGCGGGGTATAGAAGGTGCAACTGCCCATCTCCAGCATTGCGCGAGCCGCCTCCGTACTCAGATCCAGCGAGAAATACTGGTTCTCAAGACGTAGCGGAATGGCTGCCGGAACATGACTGACAGGTTTGAGGGTCATCCCGCTCAGGGCCACATTCACCACATCGGACACATCATCAAAGCTGCCCGCTTTACACAGCTGCGGGAATTTCGTCTGAAGCTCATGATTCGGCATGGAGGAGCGTACGGAAAGGTAGAGGTCCGCCCCTTCGCGCAGGCGCGCATCATGCAGGGCACCTTTCCAGATCTGATCCTGGTGCTCCAGGTGAATGCTGACCACGCGCGATGGCAGGCTCGCTTCCAGTAGTTTGTCTAGCAGTGCCAGCAACGGCGGGAATACCCGTTCAGGGGCATCGTGCTGATAAGCCGGAATGTCCCCGGCGTCATGCTCCAGTGAGAAGGTCAGCAGGCTGCCGGCCAGACGGGTCAGTTCGCGGTACAGCAGTTCCGGGTGACGCTCCGGTGTCTGCAGCAGTTCCGTCAGCACCGGCTCGGCGCTGTTCAGGGCATTGAGCAGCCAGAACAGGGAGACATCCGCGACTGCAAAGTCGGCCATCCGCTCGTTGCTTTCACGGCGCATGGCCATCAGGCGACGACGGCGGGCCTGCAGACGCACCAGCAGGTCACCCAGTTCGGTGACAAGCAACGGGCTGGCAGAAACAGACAGCATCGGCGGGATAAAAGCCGGGTCACGGCTCCACTGCCCCTGCGCATTACGCACCAGACGGGCCACCGGACAGGTCAGGTATGCCGTGTTTTCCTGGCTGGACAGACGCAGAGTCAGCGCATGACGCAGGATCGCAAGTTCCCCGCTTTCATGCCCGGCCAGTTCCTGCACCACCACACGCTCCGCTTTCCAGCGGCGCGGCCGCTCACTGTCCTGACCGTTATCGAGATTGCCGCCACTGGCGCTCAGCAACGGCAGTGCGATAACCACATCAACAGCGTCACTGCCGGCGGCAACAGACAAATCACAGACCGGAGGAAGCGTGTCAGCCAGGTCAGTATCTACAAGAGTACCGTCCTGAAAACGCACCACCAGACGGGTGGCGTTCAGGCGCGAGAGCGCCAGTGCAGCATCATCAAATTCTGCCGCCACCACGCCCCAGGGATAAGAAAACCCCATCCGGGCGACCATGTCGGCAACGTGTTCACTCCATCGCGCCTGCTGCTGGAACTGTTGCGGGGCCAGAGCGGCCCCATCCTCCCAAAGTGGGCGGTAAATTTTCATCCCTGATTTCCTCTCGCCTTACGATTTGGCCTTCGGCATCTGGGAAACCAGTGACAGGTTGACGTCCATCCCTTCCACCTGGAAGTGCGGAATAGCAAACAGTCGGACACGGAAAAAACCCGGGTTGTCTTCGATGTCTTCCACTACCACTTTCGCGTCACGCAGCGGGTGAGAGGCCTGCAGTTCATCGCCCGGATCGGTCATTTCAGTGACCAGTCCACGCACCCAGGTATTGAGCTCAAGCTCCAGCAAACGCCGATCCTTGGTGGTACCGATATTTTCGCGCTGGATAAGCTTGAGGTAATGCGCAATACGCGACAGCAGGAAGATGTACGGCAAACGGGCATTGATACGGCTGTTGGCCGTGGCATCAGCGGTGTCATACAGGGCCGGCTTCTGGGTGGAGTTAGCGCTGAAGAAGCAGCTGTAATCGCGATTTTTGTAGTAGGACAGTGGAATGAAGCCCAGATTGGCGAACTCAAACTCGCGGGTTTCCGGGATCATCACTTCAGACGGGATCTTGACCTGATTGCCGGTGCCCAGATCGTACAGATGAATAGGCAGATCCTGGACGGCGCCACCGGCCTGCGGGCCACGAATTTGTACACACCAGCCGTTGTTGATGAAGCTGCGTACCATGTTGGATGCAAAGGCAAACGAGGCGTTGGTCCACAGGTATTTGTCGTGATCCGGGCCTTTGACTTCTTCCATGTAGTTGAAGCTACGAACCGGCACAGTGTCCGGGCCATACGGCAGGCGACCCAGCACGCGCGGCATGACCAGGCCGATATAGCGGGAATCGTCCGTATCACGGAAGGATTTCCACTTAATGTATTCAGCGCGGTCAAAGTAGTTACCGATATCCTTGATGGCCGCCACTTCCTCCATGCTGTTTTTCAGGAAGAATTTCGGACCGGCAGAGCCGATAAACGGCATATGCGCGGCGGCAGACACTTTTGAAATGTTGCGCAGCAGAGCGACATCCTGTGCAGACGCATCAAATTCGTAGGCAGAAATCAGCGCAGCGATAGGCTCTCCACCCGGGGTGTCATACTCATCGATATATGTATGTTTATACAGTCCGCTCTGGATGATTTCCGGGCTGTCTTCGAAGTCCTGACGCAGATCTTCTTTGGACATATCCAGCAGTTCAATCTTCACGTTCTGACGGAAATCGGTTTTGTCGACCAGCGATTTCACGCCGCACCACAGGCTCTCCACCGCCTGAAATTCTTCGCTATGCATTACCGCATCCAGCTGACGGCTAATCTGGTAGTCGAGCTCAGCGATATGATGGTCAATCAGATTTTTGTCCAGCTTTTCAACTTTTGAGCCCGATTTAGTCAGACACTCCAGGAAAACCTGCATGCCCGCTGTTAAACGTTCGTCCGCTGTGGCATCCGACATCGCCTGTGCGTCCTGCCAGATATCCAGCGCACTCAGCTCGGACACAGGGTTCAGATTGATTTTTTCAAACAGGGACGCATAAACCCCACCCGCAGCAGGACGTTCCAGCACCACGCTTTCGCCACCCGCGGCATTCTCATTTTTTACAGACATCAACATCTTCCTTATTAATCCGTTAAATCATCGTGACGGTTATGGCTGTTTTGGGGCCAGGGCTGAAAGTTCGGCTCTGAGTTCTGCACTTAATGCCGGGTCGAGCAGAATTTTTTCCAGCTCCTTTCGGAAAGCCTGATTGTCCAGCAGGTTCGCTTTTAAATCGCGAAGCAGGTTGCGCATGGAAAGCATCGCTTTCAGCTGAGGTATTTGACGGGAGACCTGCTCCGGAGTGAAATCCTTCATGCTCCGGAATATCAGTGAAACACTATTTTCACTGCCGTCATCAGCAAGCGTGTTTTTAACGGTCAGATTGACTTTTGGGGAATATTCGGAAAGAACAGAATCAAAATTATTTTTGTTCAGATTAACTTTTTGGCGCTCAGACAGTGATGCAGATTCCTGACCATTACTGAAGTCGCCCGCCACCAGTAATTTCAGGGGGAGCTCTGTTTTCTTGCTCACGCCCCCCGTATGCAAATCCAGTTTTAAATTAATACGTGCCTTGGGTATTTCGGACTGAAAGGATGAATCAGACATGGCTGTCCCTGCTCTATTGCGTGATCGAAACCGTCACAGCCAGTGTCAGATATTAAGAACGGCTTACCCTGCCAGAAAACATTCCTGCTTTTAAACATTAACTACAAAGCAGAACCGGCGGTCAGAAGCGAGTACATTCCATTTACTGGCGATATGACGCGGTATAGAAGCGTGAATCTGAAAGTTTATTTTTCAGACAAAACCCCATGGCGCGAGTTTAGAAATAGTGGGTCAGATAAAGGAAATGATAAGATGTAACAAAAGGTAACAGTGAAGGGCTGGCGGGAGTGAAAAGATAGCAATCTGATATATAAGACTTTTCTTAAGCTAATCGCTCACGGGCGCATGACAGCTGAGATTGCCAGATGTTTCAGCCAGCTGTTCAGTTCAGAAAGGAGCAGAAAAATGCCTGACGGCTAAAAAGTGCGGTAGATGATCATTTAATAGAATTGGGTCAGTAATTGATGACGACACTCAACCCAAACAGGTTATTTACAATCATAAGATATGTTAATAATTTGTGGCGCTTTATGCGCTGCTTATAGCGCCTGTTGTCGCTAAGAAGGTCATCCCTTCCCCCGCCGACACGCCGACGGCGTCATGCTATACACCTGCCGGAAACGGTGGCTGAAGTGCGCTGAAGAGTGGAAACCACACTGAAGGGCAATATCGGTCAGCGTCAGATCGGGCCGCTCAAGCAACATCCGTGCACGATCCATACGACGGCGCATCACAAACTGGTGCGGCGCTTCGCCCGTGGTGTGACGGAACATGCGGGCAAAGTGAAACTCACTCAGTGCCGCTTCCTGCGCCAGCACCGCCAGAGTTAAAGGCTGGTCGAGATGTGTTTCAATAAATTCCAGAACCCGCCGTAATACCGCTGGAGCCAGTCCACCCCGCACCTGGGGCAGTTGCCACTTTACTTCACTATAGTGCTGCAGCAGATGGGTGAGCAGCAGTGTTGATGCGCTGCTCAACGTCAGCTGGCTGGCGGGCTGTTGCCAGTCGCTGCTCAGCAGGAAGTGCCGATAGAGTTGGGTGATGCGGTCATCAGTGGAAAAAACTTTCTCATGCAGATTTAACTGCGCCGGGCTGCGGTCCCAGACCTGTTCGGCCAGTTGCCGCAGCTGGTTCTCGCTGCAATAGAGATGAACAAAAGCGAGATCGGCACGCAGATCCCATGTCGATTCCGTGCCTGCCGGCATCAGACAAAAACGATCCGGTGCGCCCCCGTTACGCCAGCCGTGTGCGGTTTTATGCCAGGTATCGTAGCCGCCCGCGACATAAAGACTCAGGGTGTGATGATCGCTGAGGTTGGTGACGCGATCGCCACTGTTAAACCAGGCCGCCAGCTGAATGCCGTTGTTAAGTTGCACCTGATCGCGCAGTTGTGCTTTGTGGCGTTGCAGCATGTTAAAGGTCTGGTAACGACTCATCGGGGTATCAGTTCAGGTAAACAGAGTGCCAGTTTACGGATTGCGCGGGACAGAGAACAGGACACATTGGGACGGATGTCAAAAATGCGCAAGATTTTGCAAACTCTGCGCAAGCCGCTGCAAGAACCGAACGCATTACCGGCGCAGACTCGGCGTTTTGCAGTGGAGAATCAGGCAATGAACCTGTTTTTATATCTCTCAGTCGTTCTCATCTGGGGCACGACATGGATTGCTATCTATGCGCAACAGTCTGCGGGCATCAGTGCCGTTACCGTCGCTGTCTTCTGGCGCTTTTTGCTCGCTTCACTGGTCATGTTATTACTGCTTAAGCTGATAAAACGGCTGCACAGCCTGACGCTGCAGGACCATGTCTTCTGTATGCTGCAGGGCTGCTGCGTCTTTGGCTTCAACTTTGTCTGCTTCTATTACGCGTCCGGCTATATCAGCAGCGGACTGGAGTCGGTCATTTTCTCGATGGCCGTGATGTATAACGCCATTAACAGCTGGATATTTTTCGGTCAGCGGCCTTCCGCGCGTCTGATTCCGGCGATAGTGCTGGGCATGGCGGGCATTGTTGCGTTGTTCTGGCACGATCTGCGTAGTACGCAGGCCTCTGCCGGATTGATGTGGGGAATTGGCTTGAGTGCGCTGGGCACGCTGGGATTTTCATTTGGCAATATGATCAGCCAGCGGCATCAGCGTCTGCAACGCGACGTGCTGACAACCAACAGTTACGGCATGTTATACGGTGCGCTGATGATGGCTTTGATCTCACTGCTACAGGGTGTTTCGCTGCAGCCAACCTGGAACACGCAGTGGTTTGGAGCCTTAACCTATCTGGCCATTGTGGGATCGGTGATGGGTTTCGGCGCTTACTTCACACTGGTGGGGCGTATCGGCGCCAGTCGGGCGGCTTATACAACCGTGTTATTTCCACTGGTTGCGCTGGCGCTTTCTACCCGCTTTGAAGGGTATGAGTGGCATGTCAGCGCCATCCCTGGCCTTGTCATGATTTTACTGGGCAATATCGTGATGTTTGCCCGCTGGCCGGCAAGCCGTCGCCGGATCACTATCTGACACGGAGCGGGCTTCAGGCCCGCGTCCACACAGGCGTTACGCCCACTGCTGCTGAAGAAGTTTCTGTGGTTGATTGATCGCTTTACGCGCGATCCAGTAGAGCAGAACACGCTCATCGTCACTGTCACGATCGGCCATCGACAGGAGTTTCAGTGCCAGCGTCGATTTGGTCACAGGCTGTTGTTCTGTACTGAGTTCAATCACCGCCTGACCGATGATGCAGCAAACGTCATCCTCACTGGTGCTGGATTCATATGTCCGGTCTTTCATATTTCCTCCTGTTAAGTGAGCTGTAAGCCTGGCAAAAAATCTGGAAACCTGCTCACAGAAACAGCTGTCTGAAACATTATCTTACGGCTAATTACGCTTATTCATTAAGTTGCCGCTTTGCTTACTCTTCACGCGGCGTCGCGAATCCTTTCCGATGCCATTCATACCGCCTGAATGGCATTTCATTCCCTGATCCGTTCCGTTCATGCCTTTACTGCTCACGCACGCGAATCACTGTTTTATTCTGACTGCAGTTTCCAGATTCCCGGACGGGAGAGAAAAATCATGAACCAGACTCAACAGGCTTCTTACCAGCGTTCCCGCTGGCTTACATTGTTCGGCACGGTAATCACTCAGTTCGCGCTGGGGTCAGTCTACACATGGAGTTTGTTTAACGGCCAGCTGTCGCAGAAGCTGGATGCCCCCGTCAGTCAGGTCGCTTTTTCTTTTGGCCTGCTGAGTTTAGGTCTGGCTATCGCCTCTTCGCTGGCCGGGAAATTACAGGAACGTTTTGGAGTACGCCGCGTCACTATCGGTGCGGGTGTACTGATGGCGCTGGGTTTCTGGCTCACCGCCCATGCGAATAACCTGATGATGCTCTATTTCAGTGCCGGCCTGCTGGTGGGTCTGGCCGATGGCGCGGGTTACCTGATGACGCTGTCAAACTGCGTGAAGTGGTTCCCGGAGCGCAAAGGGATGATCTCTGCCTGTGCGATTGGCGCATACGGTCTGGGCAGCCTGGGGTTCAAATTTATCTGCGGGGCGCTGCTGGCGACGGTCGGTCTGGAGCAGACCTTTATGATCTGGGGCGTGCTGGCGATGTCGATGATCATCCTCGGTGCGCTGCTGATGCGTGAAGCGCCACTGCTGCAGAATGGAGCTGCTACGCAGGGCCAGCAGAATGCGCGGGATTACACGCTGGCACAGTCGGTGCGACTGCCGCAGTACTGGATGCTGGCGCTGATGTTCCTGACCGCCTGCATGAGCGGCCTCTATGTGATAGGCGTTGCGAAAGATATCGGCGAAGGGCTGGTGCACCTCTCCACGCAGACTGCTGCCAGCGCGGTAACGGTCATCGCGATTGCCAACCTGAGCGGCCGGCTGGTGCTGGGCGTGCTCTCTGACAAAATGATGCGCATCAGAGTCATTTCACTGGCGCAAATCGTGTCGCTGATCGGAATGAGCGTGCTGCTGTTTACCCGGATGAATGAAATGACCTTCTTCCTGTCACTCGCCTGTGTTGCCTTCAGCTTTGGCGGCACCATCACGGTATTCCCGTCGCTGGTCAGTGACTTCTTTGGCCTCAACAACCTGACAAAAAACTACGGCCTGCTTTATCTCGGCTTTGGTATCGGTAGCGTGCTGGGCTCGCTGGTCGCCTCGCTGTTTGGGGGCTTCACCGTCACCTTCAGCCTGATTATGACACTGCTGGTACTTTCCCTGTTCCTGTCACTCACTATCCGCCTGCCGCAGAGTTCCGTCACGGCAGAACCGGTGTTGCAACGCCACTAATACTGACCAAAAAATACAGCGGGCCGCGATTAAGCGGCCCGTTTACGTTTAGCCGCGGAATCGCGGCTCGGCCATTCCCGCTACCGCGACATCCACGGCAAAGATATCGCCAGATTGTGGATAGCGCGCCAGCTCCTCTTCGGTACGGTCTTCGCGCGAACTGGTGATGAACAGCGTTTTAAGATCGGCACCGCCAAAGGCCACCATGGTTGGCCACTTCACCGGCAGCAGGATCTCATCCACGATTTCGCTGCTCTGCGGATCGATACGCACCACGCGTCCGCCATCAAACTGTGCTGACCAGTAAAAGCCTTCGCTATCCACTGCGGCACCATCCGGTAATCCCCCTTTCGCATCGAAGCGGCGGAACAGGGTGCGTTCGCCCGGTTCACCCTGCTCATTTAACGGATAACGATAGAGCGCTTCATTCGGCGTGTCGCTGTGATACATCCAGCGCCGGTCGGGAGAGAATGCCAGTCCGTTGGAAATTTTAATGTCGCGCGCTTTCACCTCCAGCTTCAGGTCCGGCGTCACGCGGCACAGCAGCCCGCCATTTTTGTCCTGCGGTTCCCACAGGCTGCCGCACCAGAAGTTACCCCAGGGATCGACGCGGCCATCATTAAAGCGGCTTTGCGCGGCTACGCCCGGATTCTCTGCGATTTTCTTCTCAGGTTTACCCTGTGCATCCAGCAGCCAGACACCGCCACGTAATGCGGCGATCAGCCCGCCCTGCTCACGCAGACCGATGCATCCCACCTCTTCCGCCTGCGGGAAGGTCTGCAGTTCGCCGCTGACCGGATCAAAACGGTGAATGGCCGGTGCCAGGATATCGACACAGTAGAGCACCTGCTCTTCGACAGACCAGAGCGGGCATTCGCCCAGTTCAGCCTGTAAAGCCAGAATATTTTTCACGTCATGCGCCATGTTTTTCTCCCATTGAACTGACATGCTAATAATGTAGTGGTAAAAACTTTCAAATGAGAATTATTTTCGCTTGATTTTGAGACTATTCTCTTCGATAGTATTTAATATTCAGTTCATTCCGATTTATTTAATTCCCTCTGCTGTAAAATTCAGCATCCTGAAATATTCCGTCATATCTTCCTAAATAACTCTACAAAGCCTGCATCTTCACTCCACTTTTCCAGCGTAACGTCGTAGTCATTGGAAAAGAGGAGAAGCTTCCGATGAAGAGATTAATTAAAGTCGCTTCGGTGGTTGCGCTGATGACGTTATTAAGCGGTTGTATCATCAGCCCCAGACACGACAATGGCTGGCACCGCGGAGGTGGCGGCGGATATCATGGAGACTACTATGGAGGTTATCACGGTGGGTATCATGGCGGTCACCATCGCCACTGACGGGCAAAGATGTCACACAGCATAAAATAAAAGCAGTAAACTTTAAGGGCGGGATAATTATCCCGCCCGTTTTATTTAGCTTTTCAGCGCGTAATTACACTGGAACCAGGCTTTCTTCAGCCCCGGAATATGACTCTCCTGCGCAGGCAACGCCTCGACTTTATCAAATCCTTTACTGCTGCAGTAATTCGCCAGATCAATATCCATTGCATCACGATTGACCTTTTGCGGGTCAAAACGGTACTGAACAGTATTTGAGTCTGGATCTTCATCAACGCGTTCAAATGCCCCGGGTTTGCTGGCAGTACATCCACTCAGCAGAATCAGCGCCACTGCGCCGGTAATTAGTTTTTTCATTTAGTTATCCTCACGTTGCCGCGCAGTTTATGACGCAGCCAGTCACGCATCCATAGGATTAATGCGCGAAAAGTCAAAACTTGAGAAGCTTTCACCGATTAATGTAATACGATTAAACGGCTATCACTATCGTGCCAGAGATGACAGGATGTATTCAGACCCAACGAAACGAAGACTGCACCACACCAGGAAATGCCAAAAATAAGAACTCTGTTCCTCTCTCTTCCCTGCCCGCGCTTAGCGGGCTTTTTTTCGCCCGCTCAACGCTGACTTACTGGCCTGTCATTGCGACCATTCTACGTAACAGGTTAGCGGCGCGCTTGTCAGGTAATGCCAGAATGGCACTGTAGAGATCGATCGACATGGCACACAGCGAAGAGCGATCAACCGCCGTATCGGCAGGCATATTCAGCTGCTGCAGCTTATCGCCCCACCTGAGATAGAGTCGGCCGACGATCTCCTGCAGATCATCCTGCGCCTGCGTCTTATCGAGTGGCTGTTCGGGCGGAGGACTGTTGAGCAGCAGCTGCTCCATGGCCTCTGCCTCTTTGTGATTCAGCGACGCAGGGAGTGTGGTCAGCAAATTGATGCCACCACTCACCTGCGGATAGAGATATCGGAAGCAGAGACCCGGATCGATCTGGTTCAGCGCGCGCATCTCTTCCACCGAGACGCCGATATAGTTAACCACCGCCGCATCCGTTCCACGCATCAGCCGTTGGTTAATGACCTCAATCAGCCAGCCACGCAGCTCGCCCGTCGCTTTATCTGCGGGTTCCCCTTCGCGGATTCGACGGGTCAGCTCCTGAGTCAGCAACAGCCATAACGCCGGTTCCTGAGTCTGCAGCACCCGATAGCCCGGCATCTTTGCCAGTTGATTCACCGCCTGCTCACGCTGCGTGGCCTGCAACTGGTGCGGCGCGACCCAGCTGAACCAGAGCAGATTCGCCAGTATCAGTGGCAGCAGAAAGAGGATCAGCCCCTGCCATAAACGCAGCCGGGTCGTTTTGATCAGCACAATGACGATGAGCGCCAGCAGCGCAAAGGCGGCCAGCGTAATAAAAAGCAGAGAATTCATGCTGCGGGGTTAATCCTTACGCACATCGATCAGCACAGGACAGTGAGCACGCTCGATAACAGACGCGCTGACCGAGCCTTTTAACAGCCGATTAAACGAAGAGAGATGTCGGCGTCCCATGATAATCATGCTGGCCTTAAGCTGTTGCGACTGGGCAACGATGGTATCTGCGGCGTCACCCGCCAGAATCATGCCGCGCGCATTAATGCCCGCGCGCAGTAACGGGGCCAGTGCATGGCGCACCACCATTTCCGCCGTATTCTGCTCATCCTGCGCCGCCACAAAATCGGCCGGGTCTTCACCCGCATCGATTTCCATCGGCTGATTACAGGACGAGTAGGCAGGATCGACACAGCAGAGCACGACGACATCGGCGCGATGCGCCAGCGCTTCTTCAATCGTTAAGGCAACCACTTTCTCCGCGACCGGAGAGTGGTCAATGGCCATCAGCAGGGTTTTCATCAGATGCTTATCCTTCAATCGCGGCGACTTTGCCGATTTCACGCACCAGCGCCTCTTTGCACTTCAGCATCTCGTCACGAAAACGGGCTTCGTGTCGAAGAAAACGTGCAGAGGGCACCAGCAAAGAGACAGAAAAGCGACCAAACAGCGTATCCAGCGCAAACGCCATGGTAGAGATACCTTCCAGCGTTTCACCGCGATCCACGGCGATACCGGTTTCGCGCACTTCCCTGATAAGTTGCAGCAACTGCGGCAGCGTTTTCACCGTCATATCGGTTAACTCCTGCCAGGCGTCGCCGACGATGGTTCGCACATCTTTTTCACACTCCAGCGCCAGCAACGCCCGTCCACCGGAGGTGCTGTAGAGCGGCAGATTGAGTCCCATATGCGGAACCACACGAAGCTCCCGCGACGCCACCACGTGGTGAATAATCGCCAGCTGGCTGCCGCTGGCGCGCGCCAGTGAGACCGTTTCATTAGTGTCGGAAGAGAGTTTTTCCAGCAGCGGACTGACCAGATCGACCACGTCGGTGTGGACGCTGGAGATCAGCTTTAACAGGGCCGGCCCCAGACGCAGTCCACCCGCCCCGCTGCTGCGCACCAGTTCAGCGCTGTCGAGTGCGGCGACAATGCGCTGCACCGTTGAACGGGGCAGTTCCACCGCCTGAGCAATCTCGCCGAGGCTCATGCCGCCCGGCTGTTCGCCCAGCGCATTAAGAATTTTTGCCGCACGGGCGATGACCTGAATGCCGCCCGTTTTTTCCTCCTCGCGGCTGGAGGGTTGATGTGCCATAGCGTCGTCCTGTTTGAGCTGCCTTACTGTAGCGCGAATGCCGCACTTTTTACAGCCTGTACCACATTGCAATACAGCATACCGGGATGTAATATTACGCCCTGTATCACATTGCAGTACACTGCATCATAATAACGAGATCGCCTGCAATGAACGCTAAGCCAGCCGCCGCGCCGGCCCCTCATCCTTTTACACTGCGACTGGCCCTGGGCCTGGTCGGCGTGCTCATTGCTGCGCTGACCTCCGGGCTGAACGATCGCGTCAGTGATATCGCACTGGCCGATATCCGTGCCGCGATCGGCATCGGTTTCGATCAGGGTAGCTGGATTATCTCCGGTTATCAGGCGGCAGAAGTCGCCGCTATGATGATCGCGCCCTGGTTCGCCGTCACCCTGTCGCTGCGGCGTTTTACGCTCGGCGTGTCGGCGGGATTTATGCTGACCGGCATTCTGTTGCCGCTGGTGCCGGACCCAACGCTGTTTATCAGCCTGCGCGTGCTGCAGGGCCTGTTTGGTGGCGCACTGCCGCCGATGCTGATGACCGTCGCCCTGCGCTTTCTGCCGCCACCCTTTAAGCTGTTTGGCCTGGCGGGCTATGCCCTGACCGCGACGTTTGGCCCCAACATGGCGGCCTCGCTGGCCTCACTGTGGACAGACCATGTCAGCTGGATGATGGTGTTCTGGCAGGTAGTGCCCGGCATGCTGATTGCGATGGTGCTGATTAGCTGGGGGATACCGCAGGACCCGCTGCGTCCGGAACGCTTTCAGCAGATCGATCTGTTCGGCATGGTGACCGGCTGCAGTGCTGTCGCGCTGCTGGTTCTGGTGCTGACCCAGGGTGAGCGCCTGGACTGGCTGAACTCCCCACTGATCGCCGGTATGCTGCTGGCCGCGCTGCCGCTGCTGCTGGTGTTCCTGATCAATGAGTGGTTTCACCCGCTGCCGCTGTTTAAATTGCAGATGCTCCGGCGACCAAATCTGGCGCACGGCCTGCTCGGGCTGGCCTGTGTGCTTATCCTGGGGCTTTCGGGTTCCGCGCTGCCGTCGGCCTATTTTGCGCAGGTCAGCGGCTTTCGCACCCTTGAGTTTGCCCCGCTGGCGCTGGCGGTGGGCCTGCCGCAACTGCTGATTGCGCCACTGATTGCAGCTCTGCTGAATATTCGCTGGATTGACTGCCGCTGGATGCTCACGGCGGGCGTCGGCCTGCTGGTGACCTCCTGTCTGCTGGGCACGCAGATCACCAGTGACTGGGCACGACAGAATTTCTGGTTGTTGCAGATCCTGCAGGCGTTCGGCCAGCCGATGATTATTCTGCCGATCCTGATGAGTGCCACCAGCGTTGTCGCCCCGCCAGAAGGCCCGTTTGCCTCGGCGATGTTTAATACGGTGCGCGGCTTCTCCAGCATCGCCGCCTCCACGCTGGTTGAGGTTTTCCTCTCCCATCGCGAGCAGTTTCACTCCAGTATCCTGATTAATCAGGCCGCCAGCCGCAGCTGGCTGATGACCGCGCCGACGGCCGATCAGGCCAGCCACAGTTTGCCGCTGTTGCCGGATGGCAGCATCAGCGCCAGCGATAATCTCAGCGGATTCGCCACCCTGGTGCGGCATCAGGCCACGGTGCTGAGTCTGAGTGACAGCTGGCTGATGCTGACCGGCTTTGCCGCCTGCCTGTTATTGCTTACCGCCATCCTGCCCAAACGGGTCTGGCCGCCTCAAACTTTGATTCAAAACCCTTCCCGGAATAACTGAATATGCGTGCTTTCGAAATGAGAAGAACCCTGCTGCTGAGTGTGCTGCTGCTGGTGTTACTGGCCATCGCCTTTGCAGTCTGGTCAATGATGACCGGCAACGATCACCGTACCAACGATGCTTACGTTAACGCGGATTACACCCTGGTGGCGCCGAAAGTCTCGGGCTACATCAGCAACGTGCAGGTGCAGGATAATCAGCAGGTCAAAGCGGGTCAGCTGCTGGCAACGCTGGACGACCGTGACTACCGTGTTGCGCTGGAGAGTGCCGAGGCTGACCTGCAGGTGAGTCAGGCGAAACTGCTGAGCAGCCAGGCCCAGCTTGAACAGCAGCAGTCGGTGATTGATCAGCAGAAAGCCAGCGTCGCGGCCAGCCAGGCTTCCGCGCAGTATGCCGGTCAGAGCGCCGATCGCTATAACCGCCTCTATAAAAGCGGCACCGTAGCCGCCGACGATCAGCAGAAAGCGAGCTCGAATCAACGCTCCGCGCTGGCAGCCGTGCATCAGAGTCAGGCCGCGCTGGCGTCGGCCATGAAACAGGTGGGTGTGTTACAGGCCGCGGTGCGTTCAGCAGAAGCGGATGTCGCCGCGGCTAAAGCCAGCGTCGATCAGGCCAGGCTGAATCTCTCCTACACGCGCATCACGGCTCCCGTTGACGGCATGGTGGGTCAGCGTTCGGTGCGGATTGGCGCGTATGTTTCAGCCGGAACCCGTCTGCTGGCGGTGGTGCCACTGCAGCAAACCTACATCACGGCTAACTACCTTGAGACGCAGTTAAGCGATGTGCGTCCGGGTCAGCGGGTGCGAATCAGTGTGGATGCCCTGCCGGGCGAGACCTTTACCGGCCATGTGGACAGCATCGCACCGGCCACCGGCGCAACTTTTTCGGCGATTGCTCCCGACAACGCCACCGGCAACTACACTAAAGTCGTTCAGCGTCTGCCGGTAAAAATTGTGCTGGATGGTGACCAACAGCATCTGGCTCAGTTACGTGTCGGCATGTCGGCGATCCCCGACATTCAGGTGCCGTAAAATTGTGAGCAATATCTCAGAACGGACCTATTTCATTTGGTCGGGATTACGCGTAAATTAGCGCCTGATCCTGTTCTGAGAGTTATTCAGATCGACCCGGAAAAGAGCAGACCATTACTGAAATGGCGATCTCTTTTCCACATCTGTTCGCGTTGCACTGGTTTGGGATCGCCATCATCGTAACCGCTCAGAGGAGTTGCTTT
>Ga0308172_1000864_pt1 | contig 27798 bp, 34 predicted proteins | sample PhyGR2_FD_202134 | JGI IMG/M metagenome (GOLD analysis project Ga0308172, IMG submission 202134) | Phyllosphere microbial communities from UC Gill Tract Community Farm, Albany, California, United States - DLSLSG.R2 | ecosystem: Host-associated > Plants > Phyllosphere > Unclassified | place: USA... | reverse complement strand
GACGGCTTGAGGCATTAAGGCCAGTTGCGGAGCTACCGGTTCGCGTCTAGTTGGCTCGGAGGGCGACCTGGGTCGGCAATACGTCGTACCCATCCGCGTCTCTGACATAACTGTCTACTATCGGTTCGGCCGTTCCCGACCCGCCGCCATTGTAAGCGGGTTACCGCTCGAGCTGGCCGGTTGTTGCTGGTCGACCCCGCAAATGGCGGCACAAGCTTGCCTGATTACGCCCCACTACGCCCGAGATCGCCCGCCCCCACGGCATCCCGTAGCTTCATCTCACCAACCCCTTCGAAGGCAGGTGAAGCCATGTCCCGCACGATCTCGTCGACAGTCCATCCGATCCAGCGCTGCATGGCAGCCTCGAACCCCTCCGCGTGGTGGGATGGTCTCGTCATCGAGACCGACGGATCGACCGCGACGCTCGCGCTCCTGAACGGCGCGACGGTTCAGCTGCGGATCGTGGGACCTGCGGTCGACATCGCGGTGGGGGAGCCGGTGGCGTTCCACCCGGTCGCCGAGCTGCTCAGCGCGTCGGTGATTCTCACGACCGCGCGCACCGCGTAGCCGAGCGGCCGCCGACGTAACGTCAGCGGCCGCGCGTGAAGAGAGAATTCAGGCGGTCATCGAAGACATCATGGCCTCGCACTTCATGACCATGTCGTCGCAGGCCATAGCGCAGTAGCGGCACATCTCGTCCATGTCGCCGTGCGCGCGGCACTCGGCGGCGCACGCCTTGCCCATGGTCATGCAGGCGGTCATCATGGCGCTCATCACGTCCATGTTCATTCCGGCCGGACGCATCATCATGTGCATCGTCGCCTGAGCCATCTCGACCATGTTCGAGCACATGACGCAGCACGTGGCCATCTCGGCGCCATGCATCATGTCGCTGCCGGCGCACATCGCCGCGGCCATCGCACACGCGTTGAGCGACTGCATGCATTCCTGCATGGCATCCATGTCCATGGTCATCTCGCCCATGTCCATCGACTTCATCATGTCCATCGTGTCCATCTGGATCTCCCGTGCTCTCGTCGGTTCGGAGGAACCGGAGGCCGCGGAGGGACTCCGGCGTAACCGAATGCTACGCCCGCGGCCCGGGCGATCGACAGGCCTCGGAGCAGGTTGATCAGGTCGCCGTCTCGTTGTATCGGGATCACCGCCGCTGGCCCTCCGGAGGCTGACCGTCGGCTACTTCGTGGCCGGAGCTCGAAGCGCTGCCCGGGGCTCTGCTGCTGTCGTCACCGCATCCGTCAAGACGCCGAGGTGCCCGCGCTCGAGCGCAGCGTGACCGCGAGGGCTACGGCCGCAATCGCGGCGGCGACGACCATGACGACGGCCAGCGGTGCGGCGGTGCCCTCTCCGCCCAGACTCACCAGCGGCGAGACCAACGCGGCGAGACCGAACTGCAGTGCTCCGAGCACGGCCGAGGCGCTTCCGGCGATCTGGGGGACGGCGCTGAGCGCCAGGGCGGTGGCGTTTCCGAACACCAGGCCCAGCGACCCGACGGCGGTGAACAGCGGCACCGTGAGCCAGAAAGCCGGCGCTCCGAAGAAGACGAGCAGGGCGAAGGCGACGGCAGAGGCGGTTACCAGCGCGATCCCGAGCGTCAAGACGCTCTCGACCGAACGGGTGGCGGTGAGCTTGGGTGACAGGGCGCTCACGACCACCAGCGCCAGCGCATTCAGGCCGAAGAGCAGGCCGTAGGCAACCGTGTCGAGTCCGAGCATGTTCTGGTACAAAAACGGCGACGCCGAGATGTACGCCATCATCACCGCGAAGCCGAAGGCGAACACGGCCGTGTAACCGATGAAGGTTCGCGACCGCAGTGCGCGAAGGGGAGACCCGGATGTCACCCGCTCGGCGCGCAGCATGTCGCGGCGGGCGCGCAGATGCGTCTCGCGCACCACGGCGAGCACGGCGACGAGCATGGCCACCGAGAGTCCCAGAACGATCGTCAGCAGGCCGCGCCACCCGATCGGTCCGACGAGCAGGCCCCCGAGGAGCGGTGCCACGACCGGGGCGACACCGCCCACGATCATCATGAGCGAGAAGGCACGCGCGGCGGCCTTGCCGGTCGACAGGTCGGAGATGACCGCGCGACCGATGACCATTCCCGCTGCCCCACCGAGGCCCTGGAACAGACGCGCGGCGACGAGGACGGCGACGTTGGGCGCGAACACCGCGACGGCGCTCGCGAGCACGCAGAGGGCGGCGCCGACGACGAGGGGCGGGACGCGGCCGAAGCGGTCGGAGAGCGGGCCGAAGACGAGCTGCCCGACGGTCACGCCGATGAGGAACGCCGTCAGTGTGAGTTGCACGGTCGTGGCCGAAGTTGCCAGCTCGACGGTCATCTGCGGGAACGCCGGCAGGTAGAGATCGGTGGCGAAAGGTGCGACGGCGCTCAGGAGCCCGAGTACCAACAGGAGCGGCGTCGTGATGCCCTTCGGATGAAGGGAAAGGGGTGCCGCCTGCGTGCGGGAGGAGCCGGTGTCGATCGTCATAGTTATGAAAGAATAACCGAACGGTGCGGCTGTTACAGTCGAGCCGTGCCCCCCTCGGTCTCTGACGGTGCTCTCGCTGAGCTCGCCGACGTCGTGATGCGCGTCGCGCGCGAGATCGATCCGAAGGGGCCACAGGCGCCCGACATCGTGCCGCTCACCGGCACGGAAGCCCTCGTCATGAGATGGGTGCACCACAATCCCGGCGCCTCACCGAGCGCCGTCGCCAGAGCGACGGCGTTGCAGCGCAGCAACTGCAGCGTCGCGCTGCGCTCGCTGGTCGCGAAGGGCTTGATCGAGCGTCAGACCGCCCCGGATGACGCCCGAGTGACGCGTCTACATCCGACCGCTCTTGCGGATGAGAGCGTGCAGAAGCTTCATGCGTACTGGGCAGGCCGCCTGCGGAGGGCGCTCGACGGCGATGAAGCCGGAGTGCAGGCGGCGGCGGCCCTGCTCGCCCGCATAGAAGAGGAACTGCGCCACGGTGGCGACCCTCCGCCGATGTCAAGCTGAGGTCGCGTTGCGACAGAGCTTCGGGGGAGTTGATCACGTGGTGCAGCGGGCGGGGCGCGAAGAAGTCGTTCCGCTGCGAACATCGTTGGAATGAAGGTCCGTTTCGCGCGTCACACCGACCATCTCGACGACATCGTTCGGTTCTACCGCGACGGGGTCGGGCTCCCCGTGCTGGGCGGCTTCGAGGATCATGCGGGATACGACGGGGTGTTCCTCGATCTCCCCGGAAGCGGCGCGCACTTGGAGTTCACCACGGGCGGCGGTCACCCGGCGCCGATGCCGGACCCTGAGTCGGTGCTCGTTCTGTACTTCGACGACGACGAGGAACGCCAGAGCATCGCGGCTCGCCTTGCCGGGCGAGAGGTTTCGCCCTCGAACCCCTATTGGCGGACGCACGCTCTGGCGTTCGCCGACCCCGACGGGTTCCAGGTGCTCCTCGTGTTGGAGCGGTGAGGACGGCGTCGACCAAGCCTTGGGTCTGTAAAAGCCCTCGTCCTAGCGTGCCCGGATGCCGACCGACTTCAGCTCCAGCCCGGCGAGGCGCTGCATGATGACGGGGTCGCCTCGACGCCAGGCGCTCACAGCGTCGGGATCGACTTTCGCGAGAACGCCGACCTTCTGATGCGTGAGTGCCCGCAGGGCGAGAAGGTCGATAGTGAGGCCTGAACGCACCAGGTTGCGGGTGCGCGTCGCGCGCGAGATGAAGCGCAGCCGCGGGACGAGCCACACCAGCAGAACGATGAGGATCGGCAAACCCGCGACTCCCACGCCGAGGGCGATCGCCGCCTGCCGGACGAGGTCTTGCTGTGTCTGGCCGACGGCCGTGAGGGTGTCGCCCGCGGAGCTCGCCGTGGTGAACGGACCGCTGATCCCCTCGCCGTTGAACGGGACTCCTCCGAGGCGGGTGCCGGCGTCGATCATTGACGTGCGGAAGTCCACGCCGGTCGCCTGAATCTGGCGGCCCAACTGCGCGAGCTGGTCGACGGCGGAGAAGACGGTGACCCCGGCGGTGATGCTCAGCGCAATGAGCACGAGCGCGATGAGGTCGACGGTCACCTGACGCGCGCGCTGCACGGCGAAGTCGGAATACAGTTTCACGCCGTCACTCTCCCGCGCGGGGAGTGCGATCGCGGGGAACGAAGAACGGGCGCTGCGTCAGCTCGACGGGCCGACCCGCCGGAACCGCGGGCCCGAGTAGCCGTCGCGTTCGACGTGCTCGGTGAACATCTCGATCGGGCGCACCCAGGACGAGTGATCGCCATAGAGCGTGCGGTAGGAGACGAAGACTTCTTCGGTCTCCGAGTGCTTCGCGGTGCCGAAGACTTCGTAGCGCTGGCCTTTGAAGTGCTCGTAGATGCCGGGTTCGATATCGACCGGCTCGCGGCCATCGGTCTTCACGACAATTCGGCAGGAGCCGTGTTGACCGTGCCGTCGGTGCGCGACTGCAGGTACTCGCAGAGCTTGCCGGTCGTGAAGAGTTCTTCACCGAGAGCGATGAGGTGCCCGCCCGAGAGTGGGAACTCGCCGGAGCGTTCGGAGAGCGATGCCGTCCACTTCCGCTCGCAATCGACGTTCAGCGAGATCGACGCGGGTCCGTGGTTGAGGTGGATCGCGACCATGCCGGATTCGAGGTGCTCGGGGTCGTCCTGACGCAGGACGTGCACGGTGGCGTGCGCCACACGGTCGTGCTTCTCGTACTCGGTGACCCACTCGTGGATCTCGGTGTAGGTGGGACGAGCGGCGCAGGTCATGTATCGAGACTAGCCGTCCGGGCCTCGCGCGACGGCTGCTCTCATGCACCCTCTCGCGGCGATCAGAACGGCGCGGTCAGCGTGTGAGGTGGAGCACGACGAGACGGGCGCCGGCCGCCCAGCTCCGCGTCAGGTTCGGTCGTGTCAGCTGCCGGACCGCTGCACGCCAGCGAGATCGTGCAGGGCGCGGAAGCTCGCCTCGTGCTGCTCCCGGAGGGCCTCCCACCCGGCACTCGGGTCCATCGACTCGGGAGAGGGAATCGCTACCGCGAACCCGTGCTGGGCGCGCGGAACCGCCTCGCCGGGCAGCCGCAACTCCTGCGTGAATGCGCCGGTATCGGGCGCGAACGTCAGGGTGTGCGCGGCGATGTCGTGGTCCCAGTCGGCCGACGGCCACGACATGAAGGCGACGTGGCGCGGGGGATCGAGCGGGGCCGTGACGGACACCCAGCAGCCGTGGTGATCTTCGCCGGGGGAGAGGATCGTGTACGTCCCGCCCTCGCGGTAGATCAGCAGCGCTTCGCGGAACGGCTTTTGCGAGAACATGGCCGTGTAATAGAGGGCTTGCGCGTAGATCGGCTGTCCGAGGGTCAGGGTGACAGTCTGCTGCGGCATCGGGTGGGTGTCCTCTCGAATGCGGGCGGGGTCTCCTCTATCCAGCCATGCGGGCCGCGGGCCGAGGTTGCGCGGAGCGAGGTCTTCGCTATGACGTTGCTGACCGCGCGCGGAACTCAGCGCAGACGTCGAGACGCGGCATCCCTCGTCCGAAGGGAAATCTCACGCCACCGCCCGGACCACCCCCGTGATGATCAGCGTGATCACCGTCGTCCACAGCACGATCGCGGCGGCCTGCCAGGCGAGCACGCGCATCGGCGGCACGCCGGTGGAGGTGAGGGCCGCGGCGGTGAACTGCGTCGGCAGCAGCAGGGGGCCGAGCAGGCTCACGCCCGGGGTTCCGTAGCGGTGGTAGGCCTTTTCGAACTTCTCGCGGCGGGCGGTCGGGGGCTTCTCGATGGCGCCGCGGCGGGTGGTGACGGCGGTGCGCACGCGAGAGGTCGCGAGCACGACCACGGCGACGCAGAGGAAGTTGCCGATGGCAGCGGCGAAAGCGGCGACGACGGGATGGATGCCACCCAGGATGCCGATGGCCGCGGCCCCCTCACCCTCGATGAACGGCACGGCACCTGCGAGGGAGACGATGAGCGGCTGGACGAGGTCGGGAACGGCGGCGACGAGGCCCTGGAAGCCGAGAATGAGGTCGGATATGGGATTCGACATGAGGACTCCTGGGGATGGGTCCGCGGCGTGTTCCGCGGTGATTCCATCCCACCGGCGCCCGACGTTGCGCGGCAGTGTCGTGGTGTCACGAGCGAGCGTGAGGATGCGAGGGCGCACCCGTGACGAATGTCAGGGTCACCCTTTCGGGCGCCGCGTGCGTCGCGTATCGTCGCAAGCCCCGCGAGAGACCGCGGCTGATCCGAAGGAGGAACGATGTTGAGCTTCTTCGTGTGGATCGAGTACCTCTTCTGGGCGGTCATCGCGGTCGGGGTGCTCGTGCGTCTCGGGATGGTGCTCGGACGCCGTCGCGCGGGCCGGCGGAAGGACGCCATGCGACAGGCGATCCGCCCCGTCATCGACGCGGGCGCCGTCGAGTCGGCTTTCTACGGCTGGACGCCCTCGACATCGATGCAGCTGAGGGCGGAGCCCACGTCGGTCGAGACCACGCAGGACCGCGACCGCGTTCCGCCTGAGCTTCCCGACAACTACCGCTGACAGCGGTCGTTCGTCTCCGGCGGCACGATTCCGCGGCCCACCCGTGACGAATGTCATGCCCGTACTGTGGCGGGGGTGAGCGCACCCGCCCCCGCACCCGTCCTGACGCCCGCGGCCACGTACGCCCGTGACGTCCGCGTCACCTGGTGGTACACCGCCGCCTCCGTCATGGTCCTCCACGTCTTCGCCATTCTCATGTGGGCGTTCGTGGTCGTCCTGCGGGGGACGCCGCTCGACATCGTCCTCGCCCTGGTCGGGGCGGCGGGCTCCGTGGCATCCGGAGTCCTCCTTCTCGTCCACTACCGGCGAGAGCCGTTCGACGACGGCGACGACTCCGCGCGGCGATCGGTCTGGCCGCTCGTGCTGCTGGGCATCGCGTCGGCGGTGCTGCTCGGCGTCGGAACCGGGTCGCTGCTCGTGGTCGCCGCCCTCGTCGCGCAGGCGCTGTGCACGGTGCGGTGGCGCGGTGGCATCCGTGTGCGACTGGTCGCGCTGATGCTCGTCGTCGTCATCGCGGTGTGGGTGATCGAGGCGATGCGCTCGAGCCCCGACGGCTACCTCACCCTCACGTTCGCGCTGCCGCTGTTCGTCACGATGCTCGCGCCGCTGACCGCCACCTCGCTCTGGTGGTGGGACATCGTGCGCGAACTCGACCGCGCCCGCCGCGCCGAGGGTCGCCTCGCCGCCGCGCAAGAGCGGCTGCGCCTCGCCGGCGACCTGCACGACCTGCAGGGCCACCACCTGCAGGTGATCGCGCTGCAGCTCGAGCTCGCCGAGAAGATGATGGGGCGGGATCCGGAAGCCGCTGTCGAACAGGTCCGCGCCGCTCGCGCGAGCGTCGACGAAGCTCGACGCGGCACGCGGGATCTGGCCGCGCGGTTCCGCGGCGTGCCCCTGCCCGACGAGCTCGCCAACGCCGCCGACCTGCTGCGCGCCGCGGGCCTCACCGTCGACCTGCTGGTCGATACCGAGGCCGGTCGCGCGCCGGCGGACGTGCTCGGGCCGGTGGTGCGCGAGACCACGACGAATGTGCTGAAGCATGGCGGCGGGGTCTCGGCATCCCTCTCCCTCTCCCGTCACGAGGGATCGTGGGTGCTGGTCGTCGAGAACGACTCGCGGGGTGCCGCGTCTCCGGTCGGCGATGGGGCGGGACTGTCGGGGATCGCCGAGCGCGTGGGCCTGGTGGGAGGGACGATGGATGCCACCCGCCTCGGCGACCGATTCCGCATCACCGTTCGCGTGCCCGAGGAGGTGACGGCATGATCCGCGTACTCATCGCCGACGACGAAGACATGATCCGTACCGCGCTCGCAGCTCTTTTGCGGTTGGAGGACGACCTCGAGGTCGTCGCCGAATGCCGCGACGGCGAGAGCGCCGTGACCGAGGCGCAGCGGCTGAGGCCGGACGTCTGCCTGCTCGACCTCGAGATGCCCGGGCTCGACGGCGTCGACACGGCCGCGAAGATCCTGCGGAGCGTGCCCTCGCGCTGCGTGATCGTCACGCGGCACGCGCGGCCGGGGGTGCTGCGGCGGGCGCTCGGTGCGGGAGTGAGCGGATTTCTGTCGAAGTCGCGACCGGCGGACGACGTGGCGGCCGTCATCCGCGAGGTCGCGGTCGGGCGCCGGTACGTCGACCCCGAGGTCGCGGCCGACGCGCTGAGCGACGAGCGCAGCCCGCTCACCGACCGGGAGCTCGACGTGCTGCGAGCCGGCGCACGAGGGCAGACGGTTGCCGAGATCGCGGCATCCCTCCATCTGTCGGCGGGGACGGTGCGCAACCACGTGTCGTCGGTGCTCGGCAAGCTCGGACTCGCGAGTCGGCAGCAGGCGACGATCCACGCGCGCGAGCGGGGGTGGATTTAGTCGGTGCATCCGACGGGCGAGGGGACGAGTCGGTGGCGACCGTGACGCGGCCGTCGCGAGCGAACGGAGGGGACGAGCGCGGAGGAGCCGACGCACGCGGCGTCACGATGCCCAACGCTCGGCCGAGTGGAACTGGCCGCGCCCCAGTCTGGCGCGCGTATAGGTGACGCCGCGCAGACGCGTGAGGTCGTTCTCGAGGAAAACGCGCAAGAGCTTGGGCGTCACGCCCAGTTCTTCGGCGATGTCGTTCTCGGGCAAACCCATCGCTTCGAGCCGGGCGAATCGCTCCGGATCGACGAGGAGCCGAGCGGCGTACGCGTCGGCGGCGGCCTCCGCACGGGGATCACCCGGGCCCCGGTGTCCGTGAAAGGCGTGTCCGAGTTCGTGTGCGACGACGCAGGCGCGCTCGACGGGGGTGAGGGTGAAGTCATACACGATCATGCGACGCTCGTGATCGTAGAAGCCCCGATAGGGCTCGGGGAGATGAGCGACGTGAACGGTGACCCCGAGGCGTGCCGCGAGGGCGAGTAGTTCTCGCAAGGCTCCTCCGTCGATGATCAGTCGGTCGACCTCGTCCTCTCGTCGGTGTTGGCGGCGTCGAGGAGACCGGGAGAGACGTGACCGAGGTAGGTCACGTTGTCTGTTTCGTCGAGGGTACGAGGGGCTTCCGACATGGAGGCGAGCAGCTTGACGAGGCCGTCGTGCGGCGAGCCGCTCGACGTGGAGCCGTCGTCGCTGTAGTCGACGAGGGCCATGTCGACGATCTCGCGCGTCGGCACGCGCAGGACCGCCGCGATGCGCTCGAGCTCGGAGACCGTGGTCTCGTTCACCCCGTCTTCGCGTCGCTTCAAGTTCGACAGGGGGATGCCGGTTTGCCGCGCGAGAGCCTCGCGCGTGACATCTCTGCGCCGACGCGCCGCCCGGATCGCCGAACCCAGATGCCGGTCGAACGGGTGGGGCGTCTTCTTCTTACGGGCCATGCCCCCAGCGTAGGAGAGTCCTCCCGTTTCACCGGGCGGGTGAAATCGTTTGAGGGAGTCAAACATGACCCTCTAGCATTCAAATATGACCACTGAGACGCGCGAGGAGCACCCGACAACGGACGAACAGGGCGCGCTTCCCGGCGGCGATCGCGGCGCGTGCTCGAAGCGAGATATGTCGGTGCGTGAATTCCTCGCGGAAGGCGCGCGGCGCGGCGTCACGACGGAACAGCTGTTCCCGGAGTGAGGCATTCGAGGCATCCGGTCCCCCCGGCGTCGGGTACGTCGTCGCCGCGGCACACGCCCGAGCGGCCCGCTCGGGTAACCGAAAGCCGGTTCACCGCCCGCATCGGGCCCCGACCATCCGCCCAGCCGCCTCGTCGATGTTTCGACCCACTGCAAGAGACGAAGGAAATGACATGACCGAACAGACCATCGAGCGAGAGATCGTCTCGGCCATCGTCGAACGACTGGGGCTCGAGATCGATCCTGTCGACGTCGACCTCGACGCGCCGATCTTCTCTTCCCTGGCGGAGGGAACGGAACACGAAGAGTCCTCGCTCAACCTCGACTCCATCGACATCCTCGAGGTCGTCCTCGCCCTCAACGCGACCTTCGATGTCGAACTCCCCGACGATCAACCCGAGGTCTTCACGTCCGTTCGTACGATCGCGGATTACGTGCGCGCGCACCGCGTCGACGCCGCCTGATCGGCGCCCGCTGACCACCGTCGAGAGGCTCCACCGAGGATGAGCACACGCGTATACGTCACCGGCGTCGGGTTGCTGAGTCCGATCGGGAACACGATGAGCGACTTCACCGAATCGCTCCGCGCGGGATCGAGCGGATTTCGGGCGATCCCGTACTTCGACACCGCAGCCTTCCCGTTCGACCGTGGAGCGGTCATCACCGAGTTCCCGGCGGAACTCACGACCCTCGTGGCGGAGCATCCCGAGTGGGAAACCGCGGAGCACTACGGCGTGCACTGTGCGGCCGTCGCGCTTGCCGACGCCGGGTTCGCCGTCGAAGCGCTCGACCCGTTCCGCACGGCCGTGGTCATCGCTTCGTCGAACGCGGGCGTCGAGACGAATCACACATACGCGCAGCAGAAGCTCCGTGACGAAGTGATCCCGGGGGCGACCGTCGTGCGAACGCCCGCGACGGTCACCGCGACGATCCGCCGTGCGTTCGGATTGCGCGGGCCCCAAGCCGCGGTCTCCACCGCCTGCGCGGCCGGAAGCAACGCCGTCGGCCGCGCCTACGACTTCATCACGACCGGGCAGGCGGACGTGGCCATCGCGGGCGGTACGGAACCGTTCTCGATGCTTTCCTTCTCCGGCTTCACCCTGCTCAAGTCGCTGACGCACGACGCCGTGCGGCCGTTCGACGAAGGGCGAGACGGTACGGGTCTGGGAGAAGCGGCATGCGTGTTCGTCCTGGAGAGCGCGGAGTCCGCGATCGCGCGCGGCGCGACGATCTACGGCGAAGTCTGCGGCTACGGCCTCTCCGACGACGCCTTTCACGCGACTGCCCCCGATCCGAGCGGAACCGGTGCCGTTCTGGCGATCACGCAGTGTCTCGCCGACGCCCGGATACGGCCGGAGGACGTGGACTACATCAACGCTCACGGAACCGGAACGCGTTACAACGACGCCATGGAACTCGCCGCGCTGACCCGCGTGTTCGGAGACAGCCTGGCACGTATCCCCATCAGCTCGACGAAGCCGCTGCACGGACACACTCTCAGCTGCGCGGGCAGTCTGGAGATGCTCGTGTGTCTCGCCGCGCTCGAGGGTGGTTTCGTTCCCGGCAACATCGGCACCACGGAGCCGATGCACGGATTCGCCGAACTCGACATCCCACACACCTCCCGTGACGTCGATGGGATGAGCGTCGCGATCTCCACCTCGTTCGGGTTCGGGGGGAACAACACCTGCGTCGCCCTCCGGAGGGTGAGGCGGGGAGAGTGATGGACGCATCGACGTCGCTCGCGCGACATTCTCATCCTGCTCTCGCGCCCGCGGGAATGATCTTCGACGCGTTGGACATCTCCATCGAGCCGAGCGCGGTCGTGGTCATGGCATCCGGAATCCGGTACGCCGATCCGGACGGCCTCGATGACTTCGGCGGACTCGATGCGGCATTCGACCTCTTCGAGGCCGCGGGGTTCAACTGCGAGCAGTTCCGGAGCGTGGACGCCGGGCCGTTCCTCGATGCCGCTCGTCGGGAACACGCTCTCGCCGAGCGGCGCTGGAGAGCGACGCCGTTCTACTCCCTCCATCCCGAGTGCGACCCGGTGAGCGGGGCGACGACCGTGCGCCCTGTCGCTCTGAGCGAATTCGGCGACACGACCGTGCGGATCACCTCGACGTTCGCCGACCGGACGGCGTCCTACGAGGATCTGCTGCGCGGCGAATCGTCCCTGTGGGGATACGCGGCGCCCGTGCCCTCGCTGCGAGCGATCCTGGCACCCGCGCGCTACGACCTCGCCGCGCGGGCCCGACGGTCCCTCCGACTCCTCTTCCTGCGAATGGCGACGGCCCGGGACGGCCTGTCCCGACTCGAGTCGTTCGTCTCGAGCCGCCCTCTGCGCGAGAAGACCCAGGCGTACCGGCGCGGCATGGCGGCGATGGGCGCCGGCGACGACTCGTTCCACCGCTCCGTGCTCGTGGCGGCGATCGAGTCGTACGGCACGGCAACGGTTCCCGATGAGACACACGCGGGCTTCGCCCGCTCGGCCGCGTTGCATCTCGAGTTCCTGGACGGCGCCGATGCGGCACTCGCCGAGATCGCCCGCGTCGAGCGCGCCGCGCTCGACGCCCATGCACGCGGTGTCGCGGGACGGGTCTGCTCATGAAACTCACGCCACGCACGCAATGGCCCGACCCCTACCTCAGAGGGTCCCATTGCTTCTCGACCATGATCAGAAACGCGTTCCTCGGGACGGAGTTCGTCTTCGATGAAGAGCTCGCGTACGTCATCGGCGGCGGACTCGGGCTGCTGTTCCACCGCGACGGCGACGCCTACTACATCAACAGTCGCATTCACGACCTCGAGCACTTCTTCGCGCGACGAACGGGCTCGCGCATCGAATTCGTCTCCCACGCCACGGCGGACGCGATGCTGGCCCGCACTCGTGAATGGGCAGACGCGGGCACGCTCCCGTACCTGTACTGCGAAGCGCGAGAACTGTCGACTTTCCGCGGCGTGCTTCCCTGGGAGGAAGTCCACGCCTTCGGCGAGCACGCGTTGCCGGTGCGGTCGGTCTCGGCGGCCGGCTCGTTGCTCGTGAACGACTACCTGTGGGCGCATCCGATAGCGATGGACGCGGAGGAGGTCGCGACGGCGGCGGCGATGCCGAGTGACGGTGCGATCTCGATGGCCTGCCCTGCCCGCCGATTCGCGGTCGGCCGGCTCATCCCGCCCGAGCACGTGCCCGACGTCCGCGAGGTACTCGCCCTGTCCCTCGTCGAGAGCGCGGAGCTCTTCCTCAACCCCGCGAACAACAGCCAGGGGGAGCGGGCTCTCAAGGCCTTCGAGCGAGAACTGGCATCGATGCCCGACACGGTGACTCCCCTCGTCATGCAGGTCGAGCTGGTGTCGATGGCGACGACGCTGGAGAAGATCGGTTCCGGGGGCGGCGCCGGGCGGCACCTGTTCGCACGGGGTCTCCGGGCCGCCTCGACGCACCTGGACAACGGCCGTCTCGCGGCGATCGCTACGGAGTACGCCGCCCTCGGCGGGAGGTGGCGTGCACTCGCTCGGGGCATGCGCGCCCACGCCGCACAGCAGGATCCGCGCGTCGGATGGGCGAGCGTGATCACCGCGGTGCGCGAGATCCGGCGGCGCGAGGTCATCGCCGTCACCGAACTGCTGCGCGTCAGCTCCGCTCTCCTGGGGGAGGCCGCGTGATCGTCGCGCAGTGGATCGATCGCTCCGAGTACGGCGCGGGTGGACGGCCGTTGCGCCGTGCGGCCGGTCGGGCGCTGCTCTCGGACACGGCACGACTTCTGGGGCTCGGCGGACTGCGGGTACGCCGTCGTCCCGGCCAACGACCCGAGGCCGAGACTCCCGGCGTCTGGTTCTCGATGTCGCACACGGGCGACCTGACGGTGTGCGCCGTGGCGACGAGCAACGTGGCCATCGATATCGAGCAGCAGAATGCGCGACGGGAGCGTCGCATGGTGAGCGGTCCACCGGTCCGCTTCTTCACCGCAGCGGAGCGGGAGCTCATCGCCCGCGACCCCTCTCGCCTGCTTCCCGTCTTCACGGCCAAGGAGGCGTGGGCGAAGTATCTCGGCCTCGGCCTCGCCCTCGGGTTCGGCAGCTTCGATGAGGCCAGCGTTGTCGCTCGCGACCCGGGTGTCGAGTTCACGCGGGTTTTCATCGACGGCACGGTAGGCACCGCGGTCCACAGGGCGGGAGAGGGCCTCGTCATCCGCCGGCGATCGCTGCGCCCGGAACAGCTCGCGGCGGGGGCCGACATCGATCGAGCGGAGCGGGCGCGATGATCGGAATCGCCGTACGAGACGTGGTCCACTACCGGCGTGAGACGGTCGGCGTCGTCGCGCAGGTGGCCGTGGGTATCGCGCTCTTCGTCATCGCGCTGTCGTTCGTCGCAGCGATCGGGCAGAACGCGGATCGATTGCTCTTCGGCACCGTCGGGGCGCCCTGGCTCGTGCAGCCGGCAACGCGCGATGACGTCCTCTCGGTCGACGCACACGAGATGTCGGACATGGCCGCTGCCGTGGGGGCGACGTCCGTCCATTCGCGCCTGGATCTGAGTGCCAACCTCGAGAGCCCCTCGGCCTCCCCGGATCGGCCGGCGAGCGCATCCGTGACTCTCGTCGGCGCGGACCTGGCAGCCGAACGCACGCTGGCCGAGAACTTCGGACTCCCTCCAGAGCCCCTCGGCGCCGATCGCATCGTGCTCACCGACACCGTCGCCCGGCAACTCGGAGTCGCCTCGGGTGACGTGCTCGTCATCTCGATCGGCGCCGCGCGGCTCACGTACACCGTCGACGCGGTGGTCACGGCATCCACACCCAGCTTCACCCTCGAGAGCTGGGTGCTCGTCGATCGAGAGTCGCTCGCCCGGAAACTCTTCGGCGACGCCGACCGAGCTAACGAATTGCTGATCGATGCACCGCAGACCAGCACCCTCCGCTCCGAGATCGACGCCGCAACCGCCGGCCTCGGCTGCGCGACCACACTCTCCCTCTGGTCGGACACGATGTGGTCGTCCCTCATGCTCGGACCGGCGATCTGGGGTGTCGTGCTCGTCGCGGCGTCGACCTTCACCTTCTTGATCATCTGCATCGGCTTGACCTCGCTCGTCTACTCCGCCTTGCTCGCCCGCGTCGCAGACATCGCCGTGCTGAAGACAGCAGGAGCCCGATCGAGTGCGCTGGGGCGGATGTACCTGACCGAGGTCGTCGCCCAGTACGTGATCGGCTACGTCGTCGGCGGCATCCTGGCCGCGGTCCTGATCGCCGGCGCGAATGCCGTCGGTTTCACCTCGACCGACCAGGCGTTCACCTTCGTGGTCGGGGCGACGACTCTGTCCTTCGCGCCGACGTGGTGGGCGTTCCTCGCTCCGCTCGGCATCGGCTTCGTCCTGACCGTCGCCGTGCTCTGGTTCCCCATCCGTTCGCTGTGCCGGTACCCGGTGCTCGACCTCCTGGAGATTCGATGACCGCATCACGGATCGCGCCGCCGAACGAGATCAGGTTCTCGGTCCGTTTCGCCGAAACGGACATGGCCCGCGTCTACCATCACAGCAACACGTTCGTGTGGTTCGAGGCCGGCCGCTTCGCGCTCATCGAAAAGATGATCGGCGGACAGCCGATGATCGAGGTCGACGGGGTACCGATCTTCGCCCCCGTCACGAAGACTCGTGTCTCGTTCACGGGCTTCGCCAGGTTCGGCGACGCGCTGCGGCTCGAGACCTTCATCAAGCCGCAGGAGACCACGAAGCTCGTCTTCTACTACCGACTGACGAAAGTCGTTGACGGAGCCACCGTCGCCCTCGGGACGACCGAACACGTCACTCTCGTGGAGGGCGGGAGATTCCTCTTCCGCTGGCCGGAGGCGGTCGGGGAGAAGATGAAGACGTTCTTCTCCGAGAATCCCGGCGTGGTGACCGACGGGCGGGGTTTCGATGCGAAGCTCTGACGTCGTGGTCGTCGGCGCCGGAATGGCCGGTCTCGTCGCGGCGGCGCGAATGCTCCACCACGGTCACCGCGTCGTCGTCGTGGAGCGCACAGGTCAGGCGGGCGGTTACTTCGGCGGCTTCGAGAACGAGGCGGGAGACCGATTCGATCTGGCCGTCTCGCACCTCCTCGGCGGAGGGGAAGGCGAGTCCCTCGCTCGCTTGCTCGCGTCGCTCGACCTGAGTGCCGCGGTGGAGTTGGAACCGTTCGACATCGCTGACATCCTCACGATCGGCGAGCGGCGTATCGAGATGCCGATCGGACTGGACCGACTCCAGAAGGAGCTCGCGCGAGAGTTCCCGGCATCCGTCGACGACCTGGCCCGCTTCTTCGACTTCCTGCGGTCGTTTCTCAGCGACGACTCAGCAGATCCTCGCGAACGCGGACGCTTCATGATGCGCCATCACCGTCGCGGGTTCGAGGAGTTCTGCCGGGAGACGATCACCGACCCCGAGCTGCGGACGGCCCTGGCGATGAGAATCCAGTGCGACGACTCATCGCTGCTGGTCATGGCCGGATTCATCACCGAGTGCTACGGCAAGGGGATGGTGTATCCGCGCGGCGGTGTGCGGAACCTCGTCGAATCGATCGTGGACCGCCTGCGGAGCGCAGGCTGCGAGATCATCTTCGACTCCTCGATGACGAACCTGGTCATCGAGGGCAGCCGAGCGAGCGGGGTCGTTCTCGCCGACGGCACGGTGCGACGCGCGGACGTGGTGTTCTTCACCGGGGACGCCCCGAGCCTCGGCGCCCTGCTGGAACGTCACGGTCTCGCCGGCGTCGACGCCGGCGGCCGGAGACGAGGGCACTCGTCGCTGAGCCTCTTCCACACTCTCGCCGGCGTCGATCTGACACGCTTCGGTCGTGCCGCGCGTCACTACGTGACTGCGTCGACCGACGTCTTCGAGACCTACCGCGTTCTCGAAACAGGTGCCCTGCCCGAGCACCCGGTCATCAAGGTGCACGTCGTCACCAACATCGATCGCACCGTCGCCGCCCCCGGTCGAGACCTCGTGCGGATCGAGGTCGACATTTACCACGATCCCGACCTCCACGATGCGGATTTCTATGCGGAGTACGCAGACCGCATCGAGGCGACGCTCGCCGGCACGCTCCTGCCCGAACTGCGAACGAGCAGCGTCTATCGACGCATCGTCACACCCATCGACTACGCCGAGTGGTTCGGACACACGGGAGGGTCGGCGACGGGGTGGGCGCACGACGTCGACAACTACATGGTTCGGCGCATCAGCCAGAGGACGAGCCTCGAGAACCTTTTCATCACGGGCCAATGGGGGGAGCACGGCTCGGGATTGCCGCAGCTGATCGCCTCTGCCGACCGGTCCGTCTCCCTCGCGCAACAGCAGCTGAGAAAGCGAGAAAGAGCATGAATGAGCCCCTGGCGATCACCGGCGTCGGCGCGATCTCGTCGCTGGGCCTGTCGGCGAGAGAGCACGCGAAAGACCACGAGAACTGGATCTTCGCCGATGTCGACACGGTGGAGGCCACGTCCTCCGGTTCGATCGAGCACTCGGTCCGTGAGGTGCCGGCGGGGTTCCGGATCCGGGACTACGTCACGTCGGTGGGTCTGCGGCGCAAGCAGAGGTTCAGCCAGCTCGCGATGGCAGCGGCCGTCGACGCGTTCGCGGGGGCCCACTTCGCCGAGCTTCCCGCCGACGCGGAACGGATCGGGATCGTCGCGAACACCGAGTACGGACCGCAGCGGGTCGTCAGCGACTATCTCGACGGCCTGCTCGGGGGCGGGCTCATGAACGCGAGCCCCGCACTGTTCACGCAGACCGTCTACAACGTGGCCAACGGCCAGGCCAGTCTCGCGCTCGGTCTGAAGGGTGCGAACTCGACCCTCGTCGGCGGTTCCGCGGTCGCTTACGGAGCGCAGCTGATCGAGACGGGCAAGGCCGACGCGATCTTCGCGATGTCGCTCGACGAGACGAACGAGATCATGACGGACCACTTCGATGCTGCCGCTTCGGACCTCGACCGCGAGCTTCCCTTCAGCACGGGCGAAGCGGCCGCTGTCGTGGTCCTCGAATCCCCGCGATCGGCCGGGCGACGCGGTGCCGAGCCCATCGCGCACCTCCTCGGGCTCTCCCTCGCCTCGGCGACGAGTGCCGGCGTCAGTTACGTGGACTGGCCGGAGAACGACGACACGATCGCGCACACGATGCGGGCAGCCCTCGGCGATGCGGGACTCGGGGTGGGCGACGTGGACATCGTCGTCGGTACAGCGAACGGACTCGGCGCCATCACCCGGAACGAGATCGCTGCGATCCGGGGGATCGGACACCGAGGTCCTATCGCCCTGCCCCGACTCCTTGCCGGCGAATGCTTCGGCGGCAACGAGGCGCTGGCCCACGTGCTCGCTCTGTCCGCAGCCGAACCCGGCCAGACATTGCTGGTGACGGTATCGACGGTGAACGGCGGCGTCACCTCCGCCCTCGTGAGAAAGGCCTGATCTCAATGCAAGACGCACGAGTGTGTGTGACAGGGGCGACGCGCGGGATCGGCCTCGCCATCGCTGAACGATTCCTCGCGGACGGTGCATCTGTCGCCGTGAACTACCGCAGTGACCGTCCGGAGACCCTCGCCGTCCTGGACCGGCTCGAGAAAGAGCACCCCGGGCGGGTCCTTCCGGTCCGAGCCGATATCTCGTCGTTCGACGAGGTGAAGCGCATGTTCCAGCAGATCAAAGCCGCGTGGGGAGGCCTCGATGTGCAGGTGAACAACGCCGGTCACGCGCAGGACTCTTTCGCGCTCATGATGAGCGAGGACGCCTGGCGATCGGTCGTCGACACGGATCTCTCCGGCACATTCGCGTGCGCCAAGCAGGCCGCGTGGCTCATGGCGGCGCAGAGGTCGGGAACGATCGTCAACATCTCCTCCGTGAGCGCCATCACCAGCCCCGCGGGTCAGGCGAACTACGCGGCAGCCAAGGCCGGGGTTGTCGCCTTCTCGCGGACGCTCGCCAAGGAACTCGCGCGCATGAACATCCGCGTCAATGTGATCGCTCCGGGGTTCGTCGAAACGGAGATGCTCGATCAGCTGCCGTCGGCGATGAAAGACGAGTATCTGGCGCTCATCCCCGACCGGCGATTCGGGAGTGCGGAGGAGATCGCCAACGCCGTCTTCTTTCTCGCGAGCCCTGCGGCTTCGTACATCAACGGGCACTGCCTCGTCGTGGACGGGGGCTTGACCGCATGACCGGGCCGATGAACGCTCCCCGCTCCGCCCCCGTCACCGCCTCTCAGATCATGGAACGGTTGCCGCATCGTCATCCGTTTCTCCTCCTCGATCGCGTCGACGAGCTCGTTCCTGATGTGCGGATCGTCGCCATCAAGAACGTGACGATCAACGAGCCGTACTTCGCCGGACATTTCCCCAGCAACCCGATCATGCCCGGCGTGATGATCATCGAGGCGCTCGCGCAGACGGGCGGCCTGCTCTTCGACATCGGGGGCCGTCTCTGCGTGCTGGCTCGGATCGACGCAGCGCGATTCCGGGGGGTCGTGCGCCCGGGTGACCGGCTCATCCTGACGGCCGACAATCTCGCCCGCCGTGCATCGATGGGCAAGGTGCGTGCGGCCGCCACCGTCGATGGGCGCACCGTCGCGAGCGCCGAGATCAGCTACAGCTTCGTCGAGGGGGCGTCCTCGTGATCGTCGTCGACCATCTCCATCGCACCTATGGCGACGGCCCCGATCTTCTGCACGCGAATCGCGACATCTCTCTTCACGTCTCCTCGGGTGAGTTCGTCGTGCTCGCGGGACCGTCCGGGTCGGGCAAGACCACGCTCCTCAACATCATCGGCGGTCTCGATACCGCATCGTCGGGATCGGTTCGGGTCGACGACGTGGAGGTGACGGCCCTGTCGCCCCGAGCGCTCGCCGACTTCCGCCGTGACCGCGTCGGATATGTGTTCCAGCGGTCGAACCTCGTCTCATCGCTCTCGGTGTACGACAACGCGGTGTTGCAGCTCCGGCTGCGGAAGAGGTTGACCCGTGCGGCGCGTGAGCGTACCCGTGCCCTCCTCGACGCGGTCGGGCTCGGCGACAAGCTCGACGCGCTCCCCGCGCAGCTATCGGGCGGGCAGCAGCAGCGCGCGGCCATCATCCGCGCGGTCGCGAGCGATACCGCTCTGGTCGTGGCGGATGAGCCGACGGCGAGTCTCGACTCGGTGAGCGCCGACGGGGTTCTCCGGCTCTTACGTCGGCTCAACGACGAGCACGGCGTGACGATCCTCGTCTCGTCTCACGACGACCGTGTGATCGAGACGGGGCGACGCGTGATCCACCTGACCGACGGTGCGATCGTCTCGGATTCGGGAGTCCCCAGCGGAGGTGGGTCGTGAAGATCGTCGCCGTCCACTCGAGCCCGAGGCCGAACACCCTGAGTCACACGCGGGTGCTGCTTTCCGCCGTGCGGGATTACCTGCTCGGTCGTCGACCCGACTGGTCGTTCGACGACATCGCCCTGTGGGAACGAAGAATCTCGGTGTGCGACGGCAATGGGCGATGCTTCCGCACGGACGGCTGTGTGTTCGACGACGACGTGGAACGGATCATCGAGCAGATGCTCGATGCAGACGGCGTGATCCTGGCGAGTCCGAACTACTGCGCCAACGTGAACTCGACAATGATGACCTTCGTCGAGAGAACGACGCGCCTGAGCCACCGCCGACTGCTCGCGGGAAAGGGAGCGTTGGCGTTGTCGACGTCCGCGAGTCCGGTCGATTCCACTCATGCCTCGGACTATCTCCGACGAGTGCTCGGCAGCTACGGTGCGAGCGTCGTCGAGGCGTACAACGTCGGAAGCCCGATGATCGTCTTCGACTATGGCGACTCGGAGCACGGCCGGATGATGCGCCGTCGCGTCGACGACTTCATCGACGCGGTCTCCGATCCATCGCGACATGTTCCGGATGAGAACTTCGGTGTCGATGTGCGGCAGCAGCTGCGCGACAACCCCGAGTTCACGAGGCGGCTGTTCCGCAGCGATGCCGCTTACTTCGCTGCATCCGAACGTCGGGAGGCAGCCGCTCATGGCTCGGACCGATGACTCGTCCTCGCGTCGCGGACACGCAGGCTCCGGCGAGCGAGGAGCGGGTGTGACGGCGCGCTACATCCTGTTCATGGCGTTCGCGATGATCCGCGCCGATCGGCGAACGGTCCGGACCTTCTCGAGCGTGGCCGTTGCGACGCTCGGCCTTCTGCTTTCCTTCGCCGCCATCAACGGCATGGGCACGATGATGACGCAGTCCGCGAAGGACCTCATCAGCGGTGATGTGTCCGGCTTCGCCCCGGGCTACCGGTACTCGATGCTCAACCCCGCGACCGACGTGGTCTCGTACCTCGACGACGCCGGTGGGCAGTTGGTCTCGGATCTGCGGCGATCGACGGGAGTCACCGACGTCCGGCCGAGGATCACGGCGGGTGCGCAGCTCTCGGCGCGAGGGACCGATACCGGCGTCGTCGTGGTCGGATCGGACACCGCGGCAGAGGGCTATGTGCTCCTTGCGGGCTCGGCACCGAGGGGAGCCGGGGAGGTGTGCATCAATCAGCGGCAACGCGACGACCTCGGCCTCGCGGTCGGCGACACTCTGACGCTGTCCGTCGCGGGCGCGCCGGAGTCCAACGCCTCGACGCCGGTGCGGGTGTCGTGCGTATACGACAACAGTCGGTTCGGCCTGTTCCGCTCCAGCTTCATCGTGATGGACGTCGCCGGCGTGCAGCAGATCCTCCAACGTCCCCACGCGCTGACACAAGTGCTTCTCACGGTGGCGCCGGGGGTCGACGCAGCGGCCGAGACGACGGCGTTGGCGACCCGGTTCCCGGGGGTCGCCTTCTTCACCGCGCGAGACACCGCCGGGCTCATCTTCGGGATCCGGGCGGCCCAACGCACGACCATGTGGGCGCTCGTCGGCGTGATGGCGCTGATCTGCGCGGTGCTCGTCGCGAACGTCGTCGCTTTCGCGCTCCGACGGCAGCGCGGCGAGATCGCCACGATGCGGGCGATGGGCTTCGGGGCGAACGCGGTGCGCGCGGTGTACGCCGCACAGACGTTGATCGTCGGAGCCTCGATGATCGCGGTCGGAACGATCGTGTCGATCGTGAGCGTCGTGATATGCGGGGTGATCGGCATCCCGATCGGGAGTGGCGTGCAACTGTTCGGAGAACGCACGCTTCGGCCGTGGCTCGGCATCGGCGATGTAGCCGTCACCGCCGCGGTGATGCTGATCGCCCTGCTCCTCGGGAACGTCCTCTCCACCCGGAGGATGTTGCGCCTGTCGCCGGTCGCGATCGCTCGCGACGTCTGATCCGCCGTCCATGAACCGAGAGAAGACCGCACCCATGGCTCGTCTGTCGCCTTACCGCCGTGGCCACTTCGCGCCCGTTCGGGAGGAGGTCACCGCCTTCGATCTGCCGGTCACGGGCATCATTCCCGAAGACCTCGACGGGCGTTACCTGCGTAACGGCCCCAACCCGCTCGGTGTCGAGCATCCGCGTTTTCACTACTACCTCGGCGCCGGGATGATCCACGGAGTCCGCATCTCCGGCGGCCGCGCCGAGTGGTATCGCAATCGATGGGTCCGGCAGGCTCCGGTGTCTCGCGCGCTGAGGGAGCCGCGGCGCACCTACCGAGTTTTGGGAGGGATGGATGCCGCATCGAACATCAACGTGATCGGCCACGCGGGAAGGACCCTTTCCCTCACAGAGGGGGGAACACTCCCGTTCGAGCTCACGGACGAACTGGACACTGTCGGGCCATGCGACTTCGAGGGTGATCTGCACGGGGCGATGTCTGCTCATCCGAAGGTCGACCCGGTCACCGGCGACCTCCACAGCCTCGGCTACTTCGCGGGGTCGTCCACGGTGGACTACACCGTGGTCGCGGCAACGGGGGCGGTGGTCCGTAGCGAGAGCATCGAGCTCCCGCATGCGACGATGATGCACGATTTCGCGCTGACACCGAGCTACCTCGTCCTCATGGATCTGCCGGTGACCTTCCATGCGCTGTCGGCCGTCGCGGGCGACCCGTTCCCCTTCCGATGGAACCCGAGGGCGGTGGCGCGGCTGGGTCTCCTGCGACGCGGGAGCTCCGAGGCGGAGCCGAAGTGGTTCGAGATCGAGCCCGTGTGGGTCTACCACACCGTCAACGCGTACGACACGTCGAGTGGCATCGTCCTCGACGTCGTGACGCACCCATCCATGTTCCGCGGCCGCACGGGGGAGATCAGCGGTCACGGGACTCCGTCGCTCGAACGCTTCACGATCGACACGCGTACGGGTCGAGTGAGGCGAGAGATTCTCGACGATCGCCCGCAGGAGTTCCCCCGTGTCGATGATCGCGTTCTCGGGCGTCCGCACCGATTCGTCTACACCGCGAGCGCCGCCGCGTTCGTCGACACGTGGAGGCCGCGAGAGCTCGACACGATCGCGGACGCCGAGTTCGACAACGTCCTGTTCCGGCACGACCTCCTGGGCGGTCGTACCCAGCGGCGGAGCTTCCCCCGGGACGCGGCGATCGGAGAGGCGGTGTTCGTGGCGCGACGCGGGGGGACGGGCGCCGAAGACGACGGCTACGTGCTCAGTTACGTGCACGAGCCCGGGAGGGGAGCCAGCGACCTCGTGATCCTGTCCGCCGCCGACTTCGAGGGCGACGAACTGGCACGGGTCCATCTGCCCGCGCGCGTACCGCTCGGGCTCCATGGCAACTGGATCCCGACGGAAGAGCGCGCCGCCGCAGCGCTCTCCGACGGGGGAGCGACCGCAGTGGACGCGCACGACGTGGCCACTCCGCCCGTCCCGGAGACGGGCCCGTGAGGACGGGACGGCGCCGCGGATGCACGGGGAGAGGGAAGAAGGAGCGCTCATGTCGATAGAGGTCGTCAATCTCTGCAAGGACTACGGGGGACGGCGCGCTGTGCACGACGTGTCCTTTTCTGTGCCGTCGGGTTCCGTCTTCGCGTTCCTCGGGGAGAACGGCGCGGGTAAGTCGACGACGATCGGCTGCATCACGACCACGCTCGCGCCGACGTCGGGCGTGATCTCGGTCAGCGGCTACGACGTGGAGCATCACCCGCACGACGTTCGTGCGAGCATCGGAGCCGTCTTCCAGTCCTCCCTTCTCGACCCTCTGCTCTCCGTGCGCGAGAATCTCGCGGTCCGAGCCGGTTTCTACGGACTCGACACGCGCGAGGCGGGTCGCCGTATCGGAACGCTATCCGATCTCGTCGGACTCGGCTCATTCCTCGAACGGCGCTACGGGACGCTGTCCGGCGGTCAGAAGCGGCGGGCGGACATCGCCCGTGCGCTCGTGCACGAGCCGCGTGTGCTCTTCCTCGACGAGCCCACCGCCGGTCTCGACCCTCAGTCCCGGGAGAGGATCTGGGCGACGATCCACGAGTTGCGCGCGACCGCCGGGACGACGGTCTTCCTCACGACGCATTACATGGAGGAGACCGAGAACGCCGATCGCGTGTGCATCATCGATCGGGGGCGGATCATCGCCGGGGGGACGCCTGCGCAACTGCGCTCTCGATACAGCTCCAGCATCCTCACCGTGCGGTCCGAGGACCACGCCGGGGTGATCGCCGCGTGCCGCACCCGGGGGATCGATGTCCGTGCGGTGGGTGCTGATCTCGTGATCCCGATGGCGTCGTCGCAGACAGCCAAGGAGCTCCTCGCGGTCCTTCCGATCGACGACTTCGAATTTCGCCACGGAACGATGGACGACGTGTTCCTCACTCTCGTCGGGGGAGCGGACGCATGAGGAGCATCGCCGTGCTGACGACTCGCAACCTCCGCGTGTTCTTTCGAGATCGCGTCGGAGTGTTCTTCTCCTTGCTCTCCGCGCTCATCCTCATCGCGCTCTATGCTCTCTTCCTCGGCGGCATCCAAGTCGACAGCCTCGAAGCGCGGTTCCCGACGGCTCCGGATGCCGATGTCCGGTGGTTCGTGAACTCCTGGGTGTTCGCGGGCATCACCATGATCACCACGTTGACGACGTCGATCGCTGCGCTCGGCGTCTTCGTGGACGACAACGTCTCGGGCCGCTTTCGCGACTTCATCGTTTCGCCTATTCGCCGGACCCATCTCATCCTCGGGTACATGATCGCGGGTTTCACGGTCTCCGTCGTGATGACCTCGATCATCATCGCCATCGGCCAGGTGTACCTTCTGACCCAGGGCGACGAGTTGCTGAGCCCCGCCAATGCGGGCGAGACCTGGGGGGCCGTTCTTCTCTCGAGCGCCGCGTTCTCGGCGCTCGCCGCTTTCGCGGTGACGTTCCTGCGGTCCGCGGGAGCATTCACCGCCCTGTCGACCGTCGTCGGGTCGTTGATCGGGTTCTTCTCGGGCGCGTATGTTCCCGCGGGCACCCTGCCGACGTCCGTTGTCGATGGCATCAACCTCCTCCCGTTCGCGCAGGCGGCCATGCTCATCAGACGCCCCTATACCGAGCAGGCGCTCGTCGCGCTCGTCGGGGGACAGGAGGAAACGGCACGCGCCCTTCGCGAGTTCTACGGGATGTCGGCCTCGGTCGGCGGGTTCGCGGTCAGCGCCGGCGTCGCGGTGGGCACGCTCGTGATGGTCGCCGTCGTGTTCGCCTGTCTCGGTGCGTGGCGGTTGTCGCGGACCATCCGGTGACCGTCGTGGTCGACATCCGTGTGTTCGATCCGGTCCGCGACGCGCACCGAGTAGCGGCGTTCTACAACGAAGAGGGGTACGGCCCCATCGCTTCGGGCCGTGCGGCCACCGCCGGCATCCTCCTCGACATCCTCACCGAACGCGCCGTGAGGCTGTTCATCGTGGCGGAGCAGCACGGCAGGATCGTCGGGACCCTCGGGTACGCCAGGATGTCCGGTCGCCGCGTCGCCCCGGACGGGCAGCTCTTCGCCGTGATGTTCTTCGTCAGCCCCTCCCTGCGCGCCGGTTTCCTCGTCGGTCGGTTGTTCAACGATTCCTTTGCGCGTTTCGCCGACCTCGGTGCGCGATCCCTGCGCGTCGAAGTCGATCCCGCGAATCGTCGGGCTTTCCCCCTCTACGTCCGTATCGGGTTCCGACTGGTCGGTGACGGACGCCCTGACGAGGACGGCTATCTCGAACTCGTCAACCATCTGCCGGGTGTGGCGGCCGCGCTCCAGCCCGAACGATCATCGGTGTCGGGCCCCTCTCGGTTCAGTGCCCAGACGATCAGGGAGGCGCGCAGGCAGACCCTGACCAGTGGCGTCGGACGAGATCGAACGGGCGAACCGACGATCTCGTACCACGTCGAGATCGATGGTCGTCCGGTCTCCGCGGTGACCCACGCCGACACCGGAGAGATCCTGTCGGCCACCGTCGGGGGACTCCGGATCGACGGTCGGCGGACCGGCGCGGAGCCCCTCGCCGGTGACTCCCCCGCAGAGGTGGTCCATCCCCTGCCCGGCGGCTTCTCCGCGGTGCTGCAGACTGCGGACGGCGCGATTCGCATCGAGCATCCCCGTCATCTCGGTCCGCTCGCCCTGGATCCGTTCCCCGTGGATCGGCGCATTCCGGCCGGGGTCCGTCGTCCGGCGGCACGGATGGTCACGAGCACCGTGGAGGATCAGCGGTGGATTTCTACCGATGGAGAGATCGTGAGGACCGTCGAGTTCGCACGGGGAGGGCTCGACGTCGCGGTGACGCATCGCGACGGGGAGCGCATCGCGATCTTCCCGTGGTCGGGGTTCCGGGCGGCAACGTTGACGGTCACGTCGCCGTCGGCTGATTCCCCCGCCTCGGCGCATTACATCCGTGGTGTGTGGCCCCGCGATCTCACGGATTTCGAGGCGGCCGCAGAGGATGTCTGCGAGGCGCAGGGTACTCAGGCGGTGTGGATCGAGACGTTGACGGGGCTCGAGCTGCGGATCGAGGTGCATTCCCCCGGACAGTGGCGGATCGAGGGTCCTCATCTTGCTCGCGTCTGCGCCGAGGCGTCGCTGAACTACAGGTATGTTCCCCGAAACGGGTCCGTCTCCGCCATCGCTGCGCGGTCGAGGAACGACGCTCGACGTGGGCGCGAGTCCACGGACCTCCCCGATACCCGTTGTCACGCGCGAGACTCGCCCGTCCGTGTCGAGGCCGCTGCTCGTTGTTCCGCCGCCGATGCCGTCGCCGTCGATGTGAACGAGGGCGTCATGGAATGGCGACTCGGCGGTGTGAGCATTGTGGAGGCGGCACCGCCGGATCGTCGGCTCGGCCCCCTGAGCGGGTTCCGCTCGTCGATGTGGTTCGCGCTGCAGCCCAGCCGGTACGACCCTGATGCGGGTGCGGTGTGGGCTCCGCCCGACCCGCGTCTGAGCTACGGAACCGGGATCGACGAATGGTGGGTCGAACCATGCTCGGGTTCGCATCTCATCCTTCGCGCGCGCGCGCGACGTGCGGGGTCGAGAACGAGCGAGCTCGTCGTGTATCTCGCGGTGCCGGATGCGGAAGCAGAACTCTGGGACCCCGAACAGGGGTGGTATGCGGAGAGCGCAAGCGGATCCACCTGGCGAGCGTGGACGACGCGATGTCGTATGCATACCCCTCACGGAGTGATGGAGATCGAACCGATGGTGGGTCTCTTCCCCGAGATTATGGTGAGACGGGGGTCATTCGGCGTCGTCCTGGCGATGCACTCGCAGACCGACCTCCTCGGAGTCGAGGCGGCGTGGCACGTGCGTTTCATCGCTCGCGCGTCCGCCTCATCCGCGCCGGCCGATGGGTGAGGCGCTCCGGGTGGCACAGGATGCCGCCCGCGCGGCGTCGTCACCCCGCCCGCTGTCGATCGCGGTCGTCCCGAGCCAGACGACCGCCGGGACGTGCGCTCGCGCCTCGACGGCCCCACCCGGGGTCGCGTACCGTCGACGCGTGACGAACGGGATCTTCAGCTCGGTGAGATGTGAGACCGAGGTGCGGGAGACCGAGACGCCGTACGTCGACCAGCGGAACATCCACTTCTCCGTCAACCGGTGCGGCTTCCACATCGTCGAGTTCTTTCACCCCGGGCAGCGCCCCGAGGCCGGGAGCGAGGGGGATCACCCCGGCCCCGACCGTATGTTCCGGTTCGAGAAGCGGATGCCGGTATGACCGGCGACCTGCCCCCGATCGAGTTCATGTTCCCCGGGGCGGGACGCGACCGGATCGTCGCGGCGATCCGCGCGGGGGAGAAGACGGCGACCA
>Ga0308172_1000863_pt1 | contig 27841 bp, 22 predicted proteins | sample PhyGR2_FD_202134 | JGI IMG/M metagenome (GOLD analysis project Ga0308172, IMG submission 202134) | Phyllosphere microbial communities from UC Gill Tract Community Farm, Albany, California, United States - DLSLSG.R2 | ecosystem: Host-associated > Plants > Phyllosphere > Unclassified | place: USA... | reverse complement strand
CAATTGAAAGCCTCGGTGCTGCGTGACCTGGCGTGGCTGCTCAATACCACGTCGTTGCTTGATGCCGATGCGACGCTGCACACCCCGGCCGGTACGTCGGTGATCAATTACGGCCTGCCGGCGCTGGCGGGCAACAGCGTGTCCAGCGTGGACATCAAAGCGCTGGAGGCCCTGATCTATCAGGCCATCGCCACCTTCGAGCCGCGCATCCTGCGCCACACCCTGCGCGTCAAAGCCCGGGTCGGCCACGGCGAGATGAACCACAACGCCTTGAGCTTCGAGATCGAAGGCGACCTGTGGGCACAGCCGGTGCCGTTGCGCCTGCTGCTGCAAACCGACCTGGACCTGGAATCCGGCCATGTGCGCGTGGTCAACGCTGACCAACGGAGGCGCTTATGAACCCGCGCCTGCTGGAGCTGTACAACCAGGAACTGCACCACGTGCGCGAAAGCGCCGCCGAGTTCGCCAAGGAATACCCGAAGATCGCCAGTCGGCTGACCCTGTCCGGTATGGACTGCGCCGACCCGTACGTCGAACGCCTGCTCGAAGGCTTTGCCTACCTGACCGCCCGCGTGCAGCTCAAGCTCGACGCCGAGTACCCGACCTTCACCCACAATTTGCTGGAAATCGCCTACCCGCATTACCTGGCGCCGACGCCGTCGATGACCGTGGTGCAATTGCAGACCGACCCCGACGAAGGTTCGCTGGTCGGCGGTTTCCCGTTGCCGCGCGACACCGTCCTGCGCGCCGCCCTCGGCCGCGAGACCCAAACCTGCTGCGAGTACCGCACCGCGCACCCGGTGACGCTGTGGCCGCTGCAGGTGAGCAATGCCGAGTACTTCGGCAACCCGGCCACCGTACTCGGGCGCCTGGCCGCCAGCGAACCGAAGGCCAAGGCCGGCCTGCGCCTGACCCTGCGCACCGGCGCCGAGCTGCCATTCAACAGCCTCGATCTGGACAGCCTGCCGCTGTACCTCAGCGGCGCCGACGAGCAACCGTTCCGCCTTTACGAGCAACTGCTGGGCAACGCCTGCGCGGTGTTCGCGCGCAAGCCCGGTGGCGATTGGGTCGAGCGCCTACCGCAAGACGCACTGCGTTCACGCGGGTTCGACGACGCGGACGCGGCCATGCCGGTAGTGGCGCGGGCGTTCCAGGGTTATCGGTTGTTGCAGGAATACTTCGCCCTGCCCCAGCGGTTCCTGTTCGTGGAGTTCGCCGAGCTGAGCCGGGCGGTCAAGCGCTGCGACGGCCAGGAGCTGGAATTGATCGTGCTGTTCGACCGTCACGAGCCGAGCCTGGAAGGCAGTGTCGGCGCGGCGCAGTTCCTGCCGTTCTGCACCCCGGCGATCAACCTGTTCCCCAAACGCCTGGACCGTATTCACCTGTCCGACCGCGTCAATGAACACCATGTGATCGCCGACCGCACCCGGCCGATGGATTTCGAGGTGCATTCCCTCACCGGCCTGACCGGCCATGGCACCGGACCGGAGCAGCCGTTTCTGCCGTTCTACGCGGTGCGCGACCCGTCGCGCTACGGGCGGGACAAGGCCTACTACACGGTGCGCCGCGAGCCTCGCGTGCTGTCCAGCGACCAACGCCGCAACGGCCCACGTTCCACCTACGTGGGCAGCGAAACCTTTGTGAGCCTGGTGGACAGCCAGCAAGCGCCGTACCGTCACGACCTGCGCCAACTCGGCGTAACCGCCCTGTGCACCAACCGCGATCTGCCGCTGTTCATGAGCGTGGGCAATGGCAAGACCGACTTCACCCTGGCCGACAGCGCCCCGGTGCTGGCCGTGCGCTGCGTAGCCGGCCCGAGCCGCCCGCGCGCCAGCCATGCCCATGACGCCAAGGCTTGGCGCCTGATCAGCCAGCTGTCGCTCAATTACCTGTCCCTGAGCGAACAGGGCCAGGGCGCCGGCGCTTTGCGCGAGCTGCTGCGGCTGTACGGCGACAGCAACGATGCCGCGCTGCAATTGCAGATCGAGGGTTTGCGCGAAGTCAGCAGTAAAGCCGTGACCCGGCGCCTGCCGATGCCCGGCCCGATCGTGTTTGGCCGGGGCCTGGAAATCACCTTGGAATTCGATGAAAACGCGTTTCGCGGCACCGGCGTGTTCCTGCTCGGTGCGGTGTTGGAACGCTTCCTGGCACGTTACGTGTCGATCAACAGCTTTACCGAGACGGTGATCCGTACCACCGAACGCGGCGAGATCATGCGATGGAAAGCCAAGCCCGGACGTCGTCCGACCCTGTGAGTACCCTGGAAGCGATGCACCAGGAGCCCTGGGAATACGATTTCTTCCAGGCCCTGCGGCGCATCGAATGCGAGTCGCCGCAGCTGCCGCGCCTGGGCCATTCCCTGCGCCTGGCGGACGACCCGTTGCGCCTCGGGCAACAGGCCGACTGCACGTTCGCCCCGGCCACCCTGGCGTCGCTGGAGCCTGGCGGTGACGGCCGGCCGGCGCGGCTGGAGCAGTTCTTCTTCGGCCTGGGCGGCCCCAACGGCCCGCTGCCGTTGCACATCACCGAATACGTGCGCGAGCGTCAACGCAACAACGCCGACAGCACCAGCAAACAGTTTCTGGACGTGTTCCACCATCGTCTGCTCAGCCTGTTCTACCGAGCTTGGGCCGAGGCGCGGCCGACGGTCAGCCATGACCGCCCCGACGATGACTACTGGTCCGCGCGCCTCGCCGCGTTGAGCGGTCGCGGCATGCCGAGCCTGCTCAACCAGGGGCTGATTCCCGACACGGCCAAGCTGCATTACAGCGGCCACCTGTCGGCACAGACCCGCTATCCGGACGGTCTCAAAGCCATCCTCAGCGAGTACTTCGGCCTGCCGGTAGAGATCGAGGAATACGTCGGCCAATGGCTCGAACTGCCCGAACGCAGCCGCGTGGGCGTCAACGCCAACCGGCTGGGCGTGGACCTGTGCCTGGGCAGCCATGTGTGGGACCGCCAGCATAAATTCCGTATCCGCCTGGGCCCGCTCACGCTCGATGACTACATGGGCATGCTGCCCGGCCACCAGCCGTTCAACGAACTGGTGGCGTGGGTAGCCGAGTACCTGGGCCACGAATTGGACTGGGACTTGAACCTGGTCCTGCAACAACCCGAAGTACCGGCGCTGCGGCTTAACGGCCAGTTTCGCCTGGGCTTCAACACGTGGCTCGGCCAACCTGCGCACGACGCCAACGACCTAATCCTGGCCCGGCATTACGCCGATCAAGCCACCACCTCAAGGAATCCAGAGCATGGGTGAAATCAGTCGCGCCGCACTGTTCGGCAAACTCAACAGCGTGGCCTACAAAGCCATCGAAGCCGCCACCGTGTTCTGCAAGTTGCGGGGCAATCCTTACGTGGAGCTGGCCCACTGGTTCCACCAGTTGCTGCAACTGCAGGACTCGGACCTGCACCGCATCATCCGCCAGTTCAACGTCGAGCCGGCGCGCCTGGCCCGCGACCTGACCGAAGCCTTGGACCGTCTGCCGCGCGGCTCGACTTCCATCACCGACCTGTCGTCCCACGTAGAAGAAGCAGTGGAACGTGGCTGGGTCTACGGCAGCCTGATGTTCGGCGAAAGCCAAGTGCGCACCGGTTACCTGGTGCTGGGCATTCTCAAGACCCCGAGCCTGCGCCATGCGTTGTTGGGCTTGTCCGGCGAGTTCGACAAGATCAAGGCCGAGGCCCTGAGCGAGCGTTTTGACGAATACGTCGGCGACTCGCCGGAAAACGCCTTGACCGCCAGCGACGGTTTCAACGCCGGCGCCGTTCCGGGCGAAGCCAGCGGCGCCATGGCGCCCAGCGCAATGGGCAAGCAGGAAGCCCTCAAGCGCTTCACTGTGGACCTGACCGAACAGGCGCGCAGCGGCAAGCTCGACCCGATCGTGGGGCGTGACGAAGAGATCCGCCAATTGGTCGACATCCTCATGCGTCGGCGCCAGAACAACCCGATCCTCACCGGTGAAGCCGGGGTGGGTAAAACCGCCGTGGTCGAAGGGTTTGCCCTGCGCATCGTCGCCGGCGATGTGCCGCCGTCGCTCAAGGATGTGGAACTGCGCAGCCTGGACGTGGGCTTGCTGCAAGCCGGCGCCAGCATGAAAGGCGAATTCGAACAGCGCCTGCGCCAGGTGATTGAAGACGTGCAGGCTTCGCCCAAGCCGATCATCCTGTTTATCGACGAAGCCCATACGCTGGTGGGCGCTGGTGGCGCCGCCGGCACCGGCGATGCGGCTAACCTGCTCAAGCCTGCGCTGGCCCGCGGCACCCTGCGCACCGTGGCCGCCACTACCTGGGCCGAGTACAAGAAGCACATCGAGAAAGACCCGGCCCTGACCCGCCGCTTCCAAGTGGTGCAAGTGGCCGAGCCCTCCGAAGACAAAGCCCTGCTGATGATGCGCGGCGTGGCCTCGACCATGGAACAGCACCACCAGGTGCAGATCCTTGACGAAGCCCTGGAAGCCTCAGTGAAGCTGTCGCACCGCTACATCCCGGCGCGTCAGTTGCCGGACAAATCCGTGAGTCTGCTGGACACCGCCTGCGCCCGCGTGGCCATCAGCCTGCACGCGGTGCCGGCCGAAGTGGACGACAGCCGCCGTCGCATCGAGGCCCTGGAAACCGAGCTGCAGATCATTGCCCGCGAGCATGCCATTGGCATCGACACCGGAGCGCGCCAGAGCAACAGCGAAGCCCTGTTGGCCGCCGAACGCGAGCGCCTGGCCACCCTCGAAAGCCGTTGGGCCGAAGAGAAAGCCCTGGTGGACGAGCTGCTCGCAACCCGTGCCACCCTGCGCGAAAAGGCCGGGGTGGTGGACAGTGGCAACGACGAATTGCGCGCTCAATTGGTCGACCTGCAACAACGCCTCACCGCGCTGCAAGGCGAAACCCCGCTGATCCTGCCGACCGTGGATTACCAGGCCGTGGCCTCGGTGGTCGCCGACTGGACCGGCATCCCGGTGGGCCGTATGGCGCGCAACGAATTGGAAACCGTGCTGAACCTGGATCAGCACCTGAAAAAACGCATCATCGGCCAGGACCATGCCTTGCAGATGATCGCCAAGCGCATCCAGACCTCTCGCGCCGGCCTCGACAACCCGAGCAAGCCGATCGGTGTATTCATGCTGGCCGGCACCTCCGGCGTGGGCAAGACCGAAACCGCCCTGGCCCTGGCCGAAGCCATGTATGGCGGTGAGCAGAACGTCATCACCATCAACATGAGCGAGTTCCAGGAAGCCCACACCGTGTCGACCCTCAAGGGCGCGCCACCAGGCTACATCGGCTACGGCGAGGGCGGTGTGCTGACCGAAGCGGTACGGCGCAAGCCCTACAGCGTGGTGCTGCTGGACGAGGTGGAAAAAGCCCACCCGGACGTGCACGAGATTTTCTTCCAAGTGTTCGACAAAGGCGTAATGGAAGACGGCGAAGGCCGGGTGATCGACTTCAAGAACACCTTGATTCTGCTGACCACCAACGCCGGCACCGAGCTGATTTCCCAGGTTTGCAAAGACCCGGCGAACATCCCCGAGCCCGAGGAGATTGCCAAGGCCCTGCGCCAGCCGCTGCTGGAGATCTTCCCACCGGCCCTGCTCGGCCGCCTGGTGACGATCCCTTACTACCCGCTGAGCGACGAGATGCTCAAGGCGATCACCCGCTTGCAGCTCAACCGCATCAAAAAACGTGTGGAGAACACCCACAAGGTCGCCTTCGACTACGACGACGCGGTGGTCGACCTGATCGTCTCGCGTTGCACCGAAACCGAAAGCGGCGGACGTATGATCGACACCATCCTTACCAACAGCCTGCTGCCGGACATGAGCCGTGAATTCCTCACGCGCATGCTTGAGGGCAAGGCGCTGGCGGGTGTGCGGATCAGCAGTCGGGATAATGAGCTGCACTACGACTTCAACGACGCCGAATAACGACTGTTGAAATAAGGTTTAAATGTGGGAGGGGGCTTGCCCCCGATAGCGGTGAATCAGTCACTGCATGCATCAACTGACACACTGCTATCGGGGGCAAGCCCCCTCCCACATTTGGACTGGGTTCCTTCAGTTATTAGGGTACTTCGATGCTATTCAACCAAGCCTCACGCCTGGCCAAGATCACCAGCCCCCTCGGGCCGGATGTGCTGCTGCTCAATGAAATGGGCGGTGGTGAAGAGCTGGGGCGCCTGTTCAATTACGAGCTGCAACTGACGTCCCTGGACGCCAACATCGACCTCAACCAGTTGCTCGGCAAACCCATGAGCGTCGGCCTGCAATTGGCGGACGGCGGCGAGCGGCACTTCCACGGCATCGTCGCGCGGTGCAGCCAGAACATTGATCAAGGCCAGTTCGCAAGTTACCAAGTGACGCTGCGCCCGTGGTTCTGGCTGCTCACGCGGACCTCGGACTGCCGGATTTTCCAGAACCTGAGCATCCCGCAGATCATCAAGCAGGTGTTCCGCGACCTGGGCTTTTCCGACTTCGAAGACGCCCTGAGCCGGCCGTATCGCGAGTGGGAATACTGCGTGCAGTACCGCGAAACCAGCTTCGATTTCGTCAGCCGTTTGATGGAACAGGAAGGCATCTACTACTTCTTCCGCCATGAGCAGGACCGCCATGTGCTGGTACTGGCCGATGCGTATGGCGCCCACACCACCGTGCCGGGCTACGCGTCGGTGCCGTACTACCCCAAGGACGAGCAACAGCGCGAACGCGACCATATGCACAACTGGCATTTGGCGCAGGAGGTGCAGCCGGGCTCCCTGGAACTCAACGACTACGACTTCCAGCGCCCCAGCGCCAGCATCGACGTGCGCTCGGCCATGCCGCGCCCACATACCGCCGGCGACTACCCGCTCTACGACTACCCTGGCACCTATGTGCAAAGCGAAGACGGCGAGCACTACGCGCGTACCCGCATCGAAGCGCTGCAAACCCTGCACGAACAGATCGAGTTTGCCGGCAATGCACGCGGCCTGGGTTCGGGCCATCTGTTCAGCCTCACCGGCTTCAGCCGCCAGGACCAGAATCGCGAATACCTGATCGTTGGCATCCGCTACTACATCGTCCAGGAAAACCTCGAAAGCGGCGGCGGTTCGGCCTCGGCGCAGTTCGAAAGCAGCCTGACCTGCATCGACGCCCAGCAAAGCTTCCGCCCGTTGGCCACCACTCACCGCCCCATCGTCAAAGGCCCGCAGACCGCGCTGGTGGTCGGCCCCAAAGGCGAGGAAATCTGGACCGACCAGTATGGCCGCGTAAAGGTGCATTTCTATTGGGACCGTCACGACCAATCCAACGAAAACAGCTCGTGCTGGATTCGTGTGTCGCAGTCCTGGGCCGGCAAGAACTGGGGCTCGATGCAGATTCCGCGGATCGGCCAGGAAGTGATTGTGAGCTTTCTGGAAGGCGACCCGGACCGACCGATCATCACCGGGCGGGTGTACAACGCCGAGCAGACCGTGCCCTACGACCTGCCCGAGAACGCAACCCAGAGCGGCATGAAAAGCCGCTCCAGCAAGGGCGGCACGCCGGCCAACTTCAATGAAATCCGCATGGAGGACAAGAAGGGCCTGGAGCAGTTGTATATCCATGCCGAGCGCAATCAGGACATCGTGGTGGAGGTGGATGAGAGCCACTCCGTCGGGCACGACCGCAACAAGAGCATTGGCCATAACGAGACGGTCACCATCGGCAACAACCGCCTGCGCATCGTCAAGCAGGAAGACATCCTCTCGGTGGGCCAGCGCAAGACCGACAGCATCAGCCAGAGCTATGTGATCGAGGTGGGCGAAAACCTGCGCCTGGTCTGCGGCGAAAGCATCCTGGAGTTGAATGCCAGCGGGCAGATCAACCTCACCGGCGTAAACATCAGCTTCTATGCCAGCGGCGATGCCGAGATCAATACCAAAGGCGTGCTGCACCTCAATAACGGCGGCGGCCCTGGCGCCACGCCCGATGGACAGGGCCAGAAAACCAGCATCGACGCCAATATCAAAGCCGCGTTCCCCGCGCCGAAAAGCTCCTGACGAGACCCGTTTGCCATGACGTACCGAATCAACGAATTCCAGTTCCAACTGCCGGCGAGCGAGCTGCAGGATGCGACGATCAACATCCTCAAATTCCCTGAGCTGGGCACATCCCTGATCGTCAGCCGCAGCCAGCTGGCCGACGGCGAAACCCTGCACAGCAACTTCAACGACCAGCTCCAGCGCCTGGAAAAACAGGTGCAGGAGCTGCGCTATCAACCGGGCGTGGACGTGCGCTTGGGCGCCGCGCAGGAAGTGGAAGGCATTGAGCTGCGCAGCCAGTTCAACAAGGGCAACGACAAGGTGTTCCAGTATCAGCTGGCGCTGGTGATACCGGGCACGCGCAAGATGCTCGCCTTGAGTTATGTGAAGGCCGAGAAGCTTGGGGAGGCCGAAGCGGCGCATTGGGCGCTGATCAAGAACTCGCTGTCGTTCGACGCCATTTCCTGATGAGCTGCCTGCATGTCTGACGCGCTTTGGGCGGCCCGCATGGGCGATGCGCTCTCCCACACTTCGATGATGGCCGACATCCTCGGCGGTGTGCTGGAAGTGGCGGCCAACATCGCGATCACGGCGGTGGCGACAGCGGCGGTGGTTGCCGCCACCGGGATTACCGTGGCCACTGGCGGGCTCGGTTGCTTCCTGTTGGGCGCCGTGGTGGGCACGGTTGTCGGCCTGGCCATGAGCAAGACCGGCGCGGACAAAGGCTTATCGAATTTATGCGAGAGCTTCAGCAACGCCCTGTTTCCGCCCACGGTGCAGGCGAACATCCTCACCGGTTCCACCAACACCCTGACCAATAACATTCCGGCCGCTCGCGCCGCCGGGGCGATCACCTCTCACGTCGCACCCGCCGGTACTGAGCTGGAAGAGCCCGCGCCCGAGCCAGAAGCCAGCTTCCTGGACATGGCCGAGAGCTTCTTCTCGCAGATGTGGCGCCCCACGGTGGCCACGCCCGCCCCCGGTGCCGAACCCAAGCCGCTGGATCAGGTAACGTGCACAAAACATCCGCCGATGCCGCCGCAGTTTCTGGCCGAGGGTTCGGAAAAAGTCACCATCAATGGCCAACCGGCGGTGCGCAGCGGTGACCGCAGCACCTGCGATGCAACGGTGGTGTCGTCGGGGCTGATCTCCTCCAATGTGACCATTGGCGGCGGCTCGGTGGTGGTGCGCGAGATTCGCAGCGGCAAGACACCGGGCGTCGGGCTGGCGGTGACGGCGTTGCTGATGCTCAAGGGCGGCAAGGGCAAGTTCTTCAGCAAGTTGCCCTGCATGTTGATCGGCGGCGCGGCCTCGATGGCCGTCAGCAGTGCGATGGGGGCGATGGCCAACGCGGCGATGGGCTCGTCGAACCCGGTGCACGCGGCCACCGGCGCCAAGGTGTTGGGCGGTGACGAAGAGCTGGATTTCGTCCTGCCGGGCATCCTGCCGATTGATTGGCAGCGGTTCTACAACAGCCGTGACGAACGCACGGGCAGCCTGTTCGGCCCAGGCTGGAGCGTGCCGTATGAAGTCTGCGTCGCCATCCAGCCTCACCCCGACGGCGGTGAAACGCTGATCTACACCGATGAACAGGGCCGGCCTATCGACATGGGCAGCATCCCCCTGGGCGGCGCGGTGTTCAGCGCCGGTGAAGGGCTGGCCGTGCGCCGACACCTCAACGGTGAGCTGCTGATTGAAAGCGATGACGGCCTGTATCGCTTGTTCGAACCCTCCGCCAACCCGGCATTGCTGCGCCTCAGCCAACTCGGCGACCGCAACGACAACCGCATCCATGTCGATTATGACGACGCCGGGCGCCTGGTCCGACTGCGCGATACCTTCGATCTGGTGCAAGTGGAGTTGATCCGTGATCAAGGTCACGTGGTACGACTCGAACGGCTGTACCCCGACCAGCGCCGCGAAGTGCTGGTCAGCTATGGCTACGACGCTATCGGCAACCTGGCAGAGGTCCGCGATGCCACTGGCCAAGTGCAGCGCCGCTTCAGCTACGATGCTGGCCGGCGCATGATGGAGCACCAGCTACCGACCGGGTTGCGCTGTTTCTATGAGTGGGCCTTGGTTGAAAACGCGGAATGGCGCGTGGTCCGGCACTGGACCGACGAAGGCGACGCCTACCAGTTCGACTATGACTTGCAGGCCGGTATCACGCGGATTACCGACGGCTTGCAACGCGTCAGTACCCGCCACTGGAACACCCAGCACCAGATCGTTCGGTACAGCGACAACCTCGGGCAAACCTGGCTGTTCGAGTGGAACGACGAACGCCAATTGCTCAGCGCCACCGATCCGCTGGGCGGGCGCTATACGTACAGCTACGACGATGCCGGCAACCTGATCGGCGAGACTGACCCGCTGGGCCGCAGCGACTCGACCTTGTGGCTTGAGCATTGGGCACTGCCGCTGGTGGAGACCGACGCCGCCGACAATAGCTGGGCGTATCGCTACGATCAGCGCGGCAACTGCATCGCCGAAACCGACCCGCTGGGCTATGTCACTCGCTATCGCTATGACGATCACGGCCAGCCCGTAGAAATCATCGACGCCACTGGCAAAAGCAAGAAGCTGCGCTGGAACCCGTTCGGGCAGTTGGTCGAGCACGTGGATTGCTCTGGCTACCCCACCCGCTTCAGCTACGACGAACGCGGCAATTTGCAGGTCATCACCGACGCCCTTGGCGAGCGTACCCTGTTCAGCTATGACGCCCAGGGGCGCCTGCTCAGCAGCCAATTGCCGGACGGGCGCACCGAGCAATACCAACGCAACACCAGCGGCCAACTGGTGGGTTACACCGACCCGGCCGGGCATACCACCCTGTACCAGCACAACCATCGCGGCCAGGTGCGCCAGCGCATCGACGCCCATGGTCGGCAGGTGCAGTTCGGCTATGACAGCTATGGGCGCCTGCAAGCGCTGATCAACGAAAACGGCGAGCGTTATCAGTTTGCCTGGGACGCCGGCGATCGGTTGACCGAGCAGCAGGACCTGGATGGCAGCGCCAAGCGCTACCGCTACGATCCGCTGGACAATGTAATTGCGGTGACCGCTGTACCGGCCCCGTACGGCAGTGGTTTGGCGGTCGTCCCCGAGACAGCGCCCGCGCCCATCGTCCATCGATTGGAGCGCGACGCTGTTGGCCGCCTGATCGCCAAGACCACCGACGATGGCCGCACGGACTACAGCTACGACGCCGTGGATCAGCTTACGGCGGTGACGTTCACCGACCTGCACGGCAACACCCAGGCCCTGAGCTTCGCCTACGACGCCCTTGGCCAGTTACTCACCGAACAGAGCTTGGCGGGCAGCCTGCACCACCACTACGACGAACTCGGCAACCTGATCCAGACCCAACTGCCCGACGGCCGCTGGCTCAACCGCCTGTACTACGGCAGCGGCCACCTGCATCAGATCAACCTCGATGGCCAAGTGATCAGCGACTTCGAACGCGACCGCCTGCACCGCGAAGTGCTGCGCACCCAAGGTCAGCTCAGCACCCGCAGCGAATACGACCGCAGCGGCCGCCTGCGCGCACGTCAACGTCGTCTCACAGGCCAACCATCGCTGTTACCGGCAGCCGCGCAGAAACAATTCGAATACGACCCCGCCGACAACCTGATCGGCAAACTCGACCAGCAGCCCGCCACACAACACCGCCAACTGCTGCACTACGACGCCACCGGCCGCATCATCGCCAGCCAGGACAACCTGCACGGCCAACGCGAAACCTTCGCCTACGACGCCGCCGCCAACCTGCTCGACGGCCCGCAACCCGGCGCCGGGCTGATGGTGCATAACAAGCTGCTGACTTATCAGGACAAGCGTTATCGCTATGACGCCTTCGGCCGCACAATCGAAAAACGCAGCACCGCGCGCGGCCTGCAACGCTTTGCCTACGACGCCGAAAGCCGCCTGATCGAAGTACGCAATGAAAACGGCAGCGTGGTCAGAATGACCTACGACCCGCTGGGCCGACGCATCGCGAAAACCGAGCACGGCGGTGACGGGTATCCGCTGGGGGAAACGCGTTTTGTGTGGGATGGCTTGCGGTTGTTGCAGGAGCATAGACACAGTCAGACCAGTCTTTACATCTACCAAGACGAAGGCTACGAGCCTATTGCCCGCATTGACGGCAGCGGGCCTCTGCAAAAAATCCGCTACTACCACAACGACCTGAACGGCTTGCCGGAACAACTCACCGAAGCGGATGGGCACACGGTTTGGCAGGCGACATATCGGGTGTGGGGCAACACACTGGAAGAGGTGCGCGAGCCTTATTACATTGAAGAGCAGAACCTGAGGTTTCAGGGGCAGTATCTGGATCGGGAGATTGGGCTGCACTACAACACGTTCAGGTTTTATGATCCGGATGTGGGGCGGTTTACTACGCCGGATCCGATTGGGTTGGCGGGAGGGGTCAATACTTACCTCTATGCTGACAACCCTTTTGGCTGGATAGATCCGTTAGGTCTTACATGTGGTAGTAGCGGAAAGGTCCATGGCAACAGCCATGCGAGCAAAAATCCTAATCACGTCTATGTCATCGTTGATACGAAAACAGGACGCATGATGAAGCCAGGAATCAGCGGACGTCCGCTAAATAAAAATGGTACATCGCCTCGTGCCAATCAACAGGTTAATGCACTGAACAAGCCTCAAGCAGGGCGCTACAAGGCAGTGATTGTCGAAAAAAACAAGACACGTCTTCAAGCCAAAGCCACAGAGCAAAAAATTACAGACAAACACGCGGCGAGAAACAACGGAAATATGCCCTCGCCGATTCACAGAAATCCGTTGCCTCAGGTTGACACAAGAGATGGTTACCTTAGATTGTACGGGACGCCTGATAATCGTTAGTTCTTCGAAGTGAATACTGCAATGAATCTAAATTTGCTTACGCTGCAAGAAAGTGATGCATCTGCTCTGACAGATGGTGTTCGTATACGCCAAATGAGCCACCACATTACCCAGATATTTATGACATTGCTGCCCAAGATCGAGATAAACGGCAGCAGTAAAATAGTTATATCGTTGGGCCCTCGCGGAGCGGAAGACCTATTTGATAATGTATTAGGCGTAACAAACATTTTCGTTGAGGATTTCGATTTTAAAAACTTTATCTCTCTGGATCGTGCCAGCCAGGACAAAACATTACTTGAGACATTGCGCCAGTCCCTTGTCGAAATCGCGACAAAAAAAGAAAGCAATAAGACAGCTATCGACACAATTAACTTGACTGCTGATGCCGTGTTAAAAGCCAACTTTGAACTAGAATCACAAATTAAAAAACTCTCAAAAACAAGCAAAGACAAAAAGCATAGGATAAATATTTATAAGCTGCTCAACGCTTCAGTCGGTGAGGGTTGGTACTGCACAGAACAGCCCCCAAAAAACACCAAGACTTGGTTGCATGAATTACCCGGCTTTATCGATCGAAGCGATTTATACAAAACCTCAGAAATAAGTGAAATGGGTTATCAAATCAAAAATCGCTTCGGCAAAGTAGTTTTTAAAATTGATTTCTGACCAACTCAACACAACCAAATAAATTTTGATGAGTTACATATTTATAATTACTTGAAATCCCTCTCTTCTCAGACCATCTACAGATTTACTATGTTCGCGAGGCTGGGGCTCTATATGTTATCTCCTTACTACAAAATACAAACTCCCAGCCGACGGAATAGCCAAACTGGTACTTCAGGAGGCACTGGTGGAAGCAGAGCGAACACATTAAGAATGTTTGCACCTACTCTTATCCTTTCAAGCATTTGCAAGATCTATCGGCGGATGCTACGGCCACAATGTTTGCAAGTCTTTAATTGAAGAAACTCCGCCGACTTTATCGGGCCGGCTGAGCAGCCTAAATATTAGTAAGGATTATTGTATGAAAGACTTGGCAGATGAGAATCCCGACCTCGCAGAAAAGATCATGAACATTATGGCGTCAGGTAATGATCTCGATGACCAGAACAAAAAATCTGAAGCCGAGGCTATGTATCAGCAGGCATGGAATTTACTTCCTGAGCCAAAGCTTGAGTGGACCCCTCTGTCATCATGGGTCACAGGTTCTTTTTTCAATCTTTACTTTGACAGCGGTGATTTCACGGCAGCTGAACAGTGGGCGCAGAAAACGTTGGATGGGCGCGAGTCCGATATTGATACGGGTCCATTGATCAATTTGGGAATGGCATTTCTAGAGTTAGAAAGAAAGGCTGATGCATTTAAGTGCTTTGATGAAGCTTATAGCTTTGGTAAAGCACGAGCTTTTCAAGACCGCCCCAAAAAATATCTGAATTTCTATTTGTATGAGAAAAAGAAGGGCCATTGATTTAACCCCACAAAAAATGGGCACCCAACCCCGTCGGCGTGCCCACTTTTCCTATCACCCCGCCTCCCTTCGGACGGTACTGCGCTTACGGGTTGACGCTGTCTTTAAGCGACTTGCCCGGCTTAAACGCAACGGTATTGCTGGCCTTGATCTTCACAGGCTCGCCGGTTTGCGGGTTTTTGCCGGTGCGGGCGCCGCGGTGGCGTTGCAGGAAGGTGCCGAAGCCTACCAGGGTGACGCTGTCCTTGCGGTGCAGGGCGCCGGTGATTTCTTCGAGAATGGCGTTGAGGACGCGGTTGGCCTGCTCTTTGGTGAGATCCGCTTTTTCAGCGATGGCGGCTGCGAGTTCGGGTTTACGCATAAGTGAAGCCTCTTTGACGGTTTTTTGTTGTTATGTCCGTGCCGCTCTCTGACGGAGCGGCGCCCAAAGCGCCGCAGGCTCTACTCTGCGGCAGACGGGAGTGAGGATGGCATGCCCTCGCACGCTCCGCCAGTCTCGCGGCGACCTTTCTAGAGGGAAAAATGTGCTTATTCCGACAGAACGACCGGTATTTACGCCAGCAACGGCGGAAGTTCTTTGTTGAGCGCGAGTTTTTCCATCACGGCGGTGCCCGTCAGCGCATAGCCCAGCAGGCGGCCACTGGCGTCGCGGCACAGCGCCTTGATATCGCCACCCTGCCCTTCGACATTCCACACCCCTTCGGTGCCGCGTGGCGGTGGGGAGACCACCAACGGGCACACCGGTGTTTTTACGGTGACCGGCATCGGGCCATAGCTGACGGCGGTGGCGTTGCCGGCCAGCGTCTGGGCCAGGGCGCGCGCGCAGGTCATCAGAGGCATGACGTACAACAGATTGAGGCCGTCCACCTCGGCGCAGTCGCCCAGGGCGTAGATGTTGGCGTGGGAGGTCTTGAGGTGGCGGTCCACCATGATTCCACGGTTGACCTGCAGGCCCGCCGCGGCTGCCAGGTCGATGCGCGGGCGCAGACCGATGGCCGAGACCACCAGGTCGCAACGGATCACTTCACCGTCCGACAGATGCGCTTCCAGGCCGTCGGCCGTGCGTTGCAGGCGGTTGAGCACCGGACCCAGATGGAAGCGTGCGCCAAGGCTTTCCAGGCCGGCTTGCACCGCCGCAGCCGCAGCCGGGTGCAGCAGGGTGGGCATGACTTGCTCGCACGGCGCGACCAGATCGATCTCATAACCACCCAGAATCAGGTCATTGGCAAACTCGCAGCCGATCAGGCCGGCGCCGAGCAGCAGTACGCGACGCTTGCCGGCGGCGGCGGCGCGAAAACGTGCGTAGTCTTCCAGGTCGTTGATCGGGAAGATCAGCTCGGCAGCGTCGCCCTCGACCGGTACGCGCACGGTTTCGGCGCCCCAGGCCAGGATCAGGTCACGGTAAGCCACCGCTTCCTCGCCGATCCACAGGCGCTTGTGGCCAGGGTCGATGCCGCTGACGCGGGTGTGGGTGCGCACCTCGGCATTGAGTTGCTCGGCCATGGCGCCCGGTTCAGCCATGCTCAGGCCATCGGCTTCCTTGTTCTTGCCAAAGCCGGTGGAGAGCATGGGCTTGGAGTAGGAGCGCCCGTCATCTGCGGTGATCAGCAGCAATTGGGTTTCGCTGTCAAGCTTGCGAAACTCCCGGGCCACGTTGTAGCCGGCCAATCCTGTGCCGATGATCACGACAGGTGCGCTCATTCCTTTCTCCTTGTAGTACGTTTCTTAAATTTCAGATCAGCCGATTTGGATCATTTCGAAATCCGATTTACCCACGCCGCAATCCGGGCACAACCAGTCTTGCGGGACGTCCTCCCAACGCGTGCCCGGCGCGATGCCATCATCAGGCCAGCCGTCTGCTTCGTTGTAGATAAGGCCGCAGACGATACATTGCCACTTCTTCATTACTTACTTCCTCAGGGTCCAGGCAAATTGGCCGGCGGTCGATGGATCCAGCTTTGCCACGCGGCTCAGGGCGTTTTGTACTGACCGGGGCGTGCAGATGCAAGCGTCATCGACTCAACGGGCCGGTTGAGCCCGGCAAAAGACCGGGACGCCATGGTAAGCTGGCCGCCTCTTTTACTGCCCATACCGACTCGCCGTGCCGCACTCACTCGCCCGCCCCGCTGCTTGCCAATGGCTGCCCCAGAGCCTTCTGAACCCGGCGCCCGCGCCGTTGACCCTCGACTGGTTGTTCGACGAAGGCTCACTGACGCGGCGACTGACCGAGCTGTCCAACGAGGGCTTTAGCGTCACGCCGCTGTTCGAAGGCTGGCAGCCGCTACGCGAGGATGAGTGTGTTGCGCTGCAGCTGGCGCCGGCCAGTATCGGCTGGGTACGCGAGGTGTATTTGCGCGGGCACGGCCAACCCTGGGTGTTTGCCCGCAGCGTGGCGGCGCGCAGCGCCTTGCAGGGCGATGGGCTGCAGATGGACGAATTGGGCAGCCGTTCGCTGGGTGAGTTGCTGTTCTGCGACCGCGCGTTCACCCGCCAGGCCATTGAAGTGTGCCGCTACCCCCGGCACTGGCTGCCCACAACGGATCAGGCCGATGGGTTGTGGGCCCGCCGCTCACGTTTCGACCGCGGCGCATTGAGCGTGCTGGTGGCGGAAATCTTCCTGCCGAGCTTCTGGCATGCGCTGCATGATCCTTCGGAGAACCGCTGATGTATCAACGCCTGCTCCAATCCTTCAACCGCCTGAATCCCAGGGCCTGGGACTTCATTCAATTAACCCGCATGGACAAGCCCATCGGCATTTACCTGCTGCTGTGGCCGACGCTATGGGCGCTGTGGATTGCCGGCGAGGGCTCGCCGTCCTTGGCCAATATCGTGATTTTCGTGCTGGGCGTGACGCTGACGCGCGCTGCCGGCTGCGTGATCAATGACTGGGCCGACCGCAAGGTTGACGGGCACGTGAAACGCACCGCGCAACGCCCGTTGGCCAGCGGCAAAATCAGTTCCAAAGAAGCGCTGGTGTTCTTTGCGGTCCTGATGCTGATCAGTTTCCTGCTGGTATTGCTGACCAATGCCACAACCATCTGGCTGTCCCTTGGCGGCCTGGCGCTAGCGGTCAGCTATCCCTTTATGAAGCGTTACACCTATTACCCGCAGGTGGTGCTGGGGGCCGCGTTTTCCTGGGGCATGCCGATGGCATTCACCGCCGAAACCGGCCATCTGCCCGCCACCGCTTGGCTGCTGTATATCGCCAACCTGCTGTGGACGGTGGCCTATGACACTTATTACGCCATGACTGACCGCGATGACGATCTGAAAATCGGCGTTAAATCCACCGCGATTCTGTTTGGCGATGCCGACCGCGTAATCATCCTGACCTTGCAAGGTCTTTCACTGGCGTGCCTGCTGCTGGCCGGCGCGCGCTTCGAATTGGGCGGCTGGTTCCACTTGGGGCTGCTGGCGGCTGCGGGGTGTTTTGCCTGGGAGTTCTGGTACACCCGCGATCGCGATCGCCTCAAATGCTTCAAGGCGTTTTTGCACAACCACTGGGCGGGGTTGGCGATTTTTGTCGGGATTGTGGCGGATTACGGGTTTCGCTGAGTTTTGCGGTGTTTGGCAGGGACTCATCGGGGGCAAGCCCCCTCCCACATTTGACTGTATTCACATATCAAGAGGTGGGAGGGGGGCTTGCCCCCGATGGCTTGAGCAGCGCCCACCGATCAGGGCTTGATCACATGCCACGCGCCACCCTTGCCATCGCCGGTCTTGTCACCGGCCTTTTTGTCATCCTTGTAGGTGTACACCGGCTTGCCTTTGTAGGCCCACTGGCTGGTCTGGTCGTCACGGGTGATGACCTTCCAATCGCCCGTCGCCGTGTCGGTGGACTCAGCCTTCAGCGGTGGCCAATTGGTCGCGCACGTGTCATTGCACACTGAATTGCCGTCGGCGTCCTTGTCGAAGGTATAGAGAGTCATGCCTTTGTGATCCACCAACATCCCACCTTGGGTCATCGCCGGCTCCGCCGCGAATGCTAGGCCGGGCAGGGTCAACGCCGCCGCTACCAACAGGGCTTTCCAGGAAACAGTGCTGTGAGTCATCGGAACCTTCCTTTTGTGGTTGTCAGGATTCGGACTCAAAGGGTAGTCCAGAGTGCCGTGAATTGCCCAAGCGACTAAATTACTGTCACACGACTGCAATAATTCCGTTATCTAATGCGGCGCAAGACAGTTAAATGACAAGAGGATTTTGAGCATGGTTGGCAGGAGCATTCTGATTGTTGACGACGAAGCGCCCATTCGCGAAATGATCGCCGTTGCGTTGGAAATGGCCGGCTATGACTGCCTGGAGGCGGAGAACTCCCAGCAGGCCCATGCCATTATCGTCGACCGCAAGCCGGACCTGATCCTGCTCGACTGGATGCTACCCGGCACCTCCGGCATCGAGCTGGCCCGCCGCCTCAAGCGCGATGAGCTGACCGGGGATATCCCGATCATCATGCTTACCGCCAAGGGCGAAGAGGACAACAAGATCCAGGGCCTGGAAGTCGGTGCCGATGACTACATCACTAAACCCTTTTCCCCACGGGAGCTGGTCGCGCGGCTCAAGGCTGTGTTGCGCCGTGCCGGCCCTACCGACGGCGAAGCGCCTATTGAAGTCGGTGGCCTGCTGCTGGACCCGATCAGCCACCGCGTGACCATCGATGGCAAACCGGCCGAGATGGGCCCCACCGAATACCGTCTGCTGCAATTTTTCATGACTCACCAAGAGCGCGCCTACACCCGTGGCCAACTGCTGGACCAAGTGTGGGGCGGCAACGTATACGTGGAGGAGCGCACCGTGGACGTGCATATCCGCCGCCTGCGCAAAGCCTTGGGCGATGCTTACGAGAATCTGGTACAAACCGTGCGCGGTACAGGCTATCGGTTTTCAACCAAGGGTTGAACCGCAAGCGGTCAGCTACAAGCGGCAAGAGATGCCGCATCGCTCTAACTTGAAGCTTGCAGCTTGAAACTTGAAGCTGCCCCCCAAGGACGTATTTTCAAGTGAATTCGAATTGGCATGGCACCTTGATTCGCCACATGCTCCTGTTGGTCACCGGCTGCCTGTTGGTGGGCCTGATCAGTGGCTATTACGGCTGGAGCCTGGCCATCGGCATCGGCTTGTACTTGGGCTGGACCCTCAAACAACTCCTTCGCCTGCATGAATGGCTGCGCCAGCACAAACCCGACGAAGCGCCACCCGACGGCTATGGCCTGTGGGGCGAGGTGTTCGACAGCATCTACCACCTGCAACGCCGCGACCAGCGGGTGCGCGGGCGCCTGCAAGCGGTGATCGACCGCGTGCAGGAGTCCACCGCCGCGTTGAAAGACGCGGTAATCATGCTCGACAGCGATGGCAACCTGGAATGGTGGAACCGCGCCGCCGAGACCCTGCTGGGCCTCAAGACGCCCCAGGACAGCGGCCAGCCGGTGACCAACCTGGTGCGCCACCCGCGCTTCAAGGAATATTTCGAGCAGGACAATTACGACGAAGCGCTGGAAATCCCTTCGCCCACCAACGACCGGGTGCGCATCCAGCTGTACCTGACGCGCTATGGCAACAACGAGCACCTGATGCTGGTACGCGATGTCACGCGCATCCATCAGTTGGAACAGATGCGCAAGGACTTCGTCGCCAACGTCTCCCACGAGTTGCGCACACCATTGACGGTGATCTGCGGATACCTGGAGACGCTGTTGGACAACGTCGACGAGATCAACCCGCGCTGGGGCCGCGCCCTGCAGCAGATGCAGCAACAGGGCTCACGCATGCAGACCCTGCTCAACGACCTGCTGCTGCTGGCCAAGTTGGAAGCCACCGATTACCCCTCGGACAACCAGCCCGTGGCGGTCCCGAGCCTGTTGAAAACCATCAAGAATGACGCTCTGGCCCTGTCGGGCGAGCGCGGGCAGCAGATCAGCCTGGAGGCCGACCCGGCGGTGCTGCTCAAGGGCAGCGAGGGCGAGTTGCGCAGCGCGTTTTCCAACCTGGTGTTTAACGCAGTGAAATACACCCAGGACCAGGGCACCATTCGCATCCGTTGGTGGGCCGATGAGCAAGGCGCGCACCTGAGCGTGCAGGACTCCGGCATCGGCATCGACGCCAAGCACCTGCCGCGCCTGACCGAACGTTTCTACCGTGTCGACTCCAGCCGCAACTCCAATACCGGCGGCACCGGGCTCGGCCTGGCGATCGTCAAACACGTTCTGCTGCGCCACCGCGCACGCCTGGAGATCAGCAGCGTGCTGGGGCATGGCAGTACGTTCACCTGCCACTTTCCACCCGCTCAGATGACCCGCTCGCGGGCCATCGGCCTAGATGAATAACCCAAAAACGCCATAAGACTAATGTGGGAGGGGGCTTGCCCCGATGACCACAGGTATCTACACATCTTCGGCGTAAACATAACGCGAGAAAATAAGGTTGTTGTGGTGAGCGGGCTTGCCCTGCGCTGGGCTGCGAAGCAGCCCCATTCCAGGCGATGTGGTTTTATCTGGCAAAGCGAGGCGCCTGGGTTTGGGGCCGCTTCGCAGCCCAGCGCAGGGCAAGCCCGCTCTCCACAGAGTTATCTGTGAGCCTTTTAGATTTGTGTAGATACCTATGCCCCGATGACGGGAGGACAGTCAACTTATCCATAACTGATCCACCGCCATCGGGGGCAAGCCCCCTCCCACAGTGGATCTTCAGTGCCTTGGGAAGTAGATTCCACGCCCCGCCCGGCACCGGGCACTAGGCAAGCGCCCCGTCAGCCGCTACATTGGCCGACTTGCGCCTGCCTTTCAGGCCCGCCTGACACCCCTTACTGAACACACGGAACCTGCACAACTCCATCATGGACCCTTCCCCTGGTATCACCCTCGCGACACTCTTCGCCGATTTCGGCATGATCCTCTTTGCACTGATCCTGGTACTGCTCAACGGTTTCTTCGTTGCGGCCGAGTTCGCCATGGTCAAACTGCGGGCCACCCGGGTCGAGGCCATCGCCCACACCAACGGCTGGCGCGGGCAGATTCTGCGCACCGTACACAGCCAGCTCGACGCGTACCTGTCGGCCTGCCAGTTGGGTATCACCCTCGCCTCCCTGGGCCTGGGCTGGGTCGGTGAGCCGGCGTTTGCGCACATCCTGGAGCCGTTGTTGGGCGCGGTGGGCGTTGAGTCGCCGGAAGTGATCAAGGGCGTGTCGTTCTTTGCGGCATTTTTCGTGATTTCCTACCTGCACATTGTGGTCGGCGAGCTGGCGCCCAAGTCTTGGGCCATTCGCAAGCCCGAGTTGCTGTCGCTGTGGACGGCCGTGCCGCTGTACCTGTTCTACTGGGCCATGTACCCGGCCATCTACCTGCTCAACGCCAGCGCCAACGCGATCCTGCGTATCGCCGGCCAAGGCGAGCCTGGCCCGCACCACGAACACCATTACAGCCGCGAAGAACTCAAGCTGATCCTGCACTCCAGCCGTGGCCAGGACCCGAGCGACCAAGGCATGCGAGTGCTGGCCTCGGCCGTGGAAATGGGCGAGCTGGAAGTGGTGGACTGGGCCAATTCCCGCGAAGACCTGGTGACTCTGGACTTCAACGCGCCGCTCAAGGAAATCCTCGCGCAGTTCCGCCGCCACAAATTCAGCCGTTACCCGGTGTATGACGCCGAGCGCAATGAGTTCGTCGGCCTGCTGCATATCAAGGATCTGCTGCTGGAGCTGGCGGCGCTGGACCATATCCCCGAATCCTTCAACCTGGCCGAGCTGACCCGCCCGCTGGAACGCGTATCGCGGCACATGCCGCTGTCGCAGTTGCTGGAGCAGTTCCGCAAAGGCGGCGCACACTTTGCGCTGGTGGAAGAAGCCGACGGCAAGGTCATTGGCTACCTGACCATGGAAGACGTGCTGGAAGTGCTGGTCGGCGATATCCAAGACGAACACCGCAAGGCCGAACGCGGCATCCTCGCGTATCAGCCGGGCAAGCTGCTGGTACGCGGCGATACCCCGCTGTTCAAGGTGGAACGCCTGCTGGGCGTGGACCTGGACCACATCGAAGCCGAGACCCTGGCCGGGCTGATCTACGACACGCTCAAGCGCGTGCCGGAGGAAGAGGAAGTGCTGGAGGTCGAAGGGCTGCGGATCATCATCAAGAAGATGAAAGGTCCGAAGATCGTACTGGCCAAGGTGCTGCTGCTGGATTGACCGTCAGTTGCCTAACGCAAAGTTGGGCAACGCGCCCACCGGCTGGTTGAACTCATACGGGATCGACACCAGCCCCGCTTCGGTGGCGCGTTGAACCACAAAATGCAGATGAGGCCCGCTGCTGTTGCCGGTATTGCCGGACAACCCCAGCGGGCTGCCAACCACCACACGCTGACCCACCTTCACACTGACCGAACCCTGCCGCAGATGCAGATAGACCCCCTGGGTACCGTCGTCGTGCCGCACGCGCACGAAATTGCCCGACGCATCGCCGCCCCGCCCCGCCTGCTGATTTTCGGTCTTCACCACCACACCGCCCCGCGCGGCAATGATCGGCGTGCCCTCGGGCATGGCGATGTCCATGGCGTAGCGGCTCTTGGGATCGGTATGGCTGAAGCTGCCGTTAGGTCCCTGGGTCAAACGGAACGGCCCGCCACGCCACGGCAACGGGTAGCGATAAGCATGCGGGGTGTCACGAGGTATGGGCGCCTGCGGTAGCGGCCTGTGTACGCGCTCAACGCTGCGCTGCTGAATCACGAACGCCTGGGCGCCGGGGGTATGCCAGTCGCTGTAAATCACCACGCCATTGGCATCGATGGACTTATACAGCGTCATGGCCAGGGTCGACGGCGCGGCCGTTACCAGCGCGCCGCACAACAGCAGGCGAATGAACATGGCGTGCACCTGTCGGGATGACTGAACGGCAGGCTAACAAGGGTTCATGACAATCTTGTAGCCCGCTTACGACAGGTATTGCGCTGGGTCCTAGGGGTTACGCACCTGGCACAAAGTGCTTCTGCGCCGTGCCCCGTGCGATCAGGCGTGAGATGTAATCCATCTTCTGCGCGTCCTGATCGATGAAGCGGAAGGTCAGTTGCAGCCAGTCGCTGTCCGGCCTCGGCTCAAAGGCGACGACGGCGTGCAGGTAGCCGTTAAGGCGCGCCACTTCGGCGTTGTCGCCTTGCTCCAGGTCCAGCACCGCGCTTTCCAGTACTTGCGGCAGGACTTCACCACGGCGCACCACCAACAGCGCTTCCTTGATGCTCAGCGCCTTGATGACGCATTGCTGGGTGCCGCTGGACAGCCGCAGTTGGCCCTGGCCACGGCCCGCTTGGGCAGATGCAGATGCAGCCGGGGCTTTTACCGGCTGCGTATTGAGCAGGCCGCGATTGGGCGCAGCAGCGGCCGCGGGGGCAGCCTTGATGGCTTCGGGCTTGCCGCCGGTCAGGGCGCTGAGGGAGTCGTTGCCGAAAGCCGAATTCATCTTGGTTGGCGCACTGGCGACCAACGCATCGAGGCGACCGACTTTGTGCAGGGCCTGCTTGACCTTGTTCAGCAACTGTTCGTTGGTGAACGGTTTGCTGACGTACCCGGACACACCGGCCTGGATCGCCTGGACCACGTTTTCCTTATCGCCACGGCTGGTCACCATCACGAACGGCATGGCTTTGAGATGGGTCTGTTCGCGGCACCAGGTCAGCAGCTCCAAGCCGGACATTTCCGGCATTTCCCAGTCGCACAGCACCAGGTCGAAGGTCTCGCGCATCAGAATGGCCTGGGCCTTTTTGCCGTTCACCGCATCTTCAATCTTGATCCCAGGGAAGTAGTTGCGCAGGCACTTCTTCACCAGGTCGCGAATAAACGAGGCGTCATCCACCACCAATACACTGACTTTACTCATCGACCCTTTATCCTATAAAAACCGCGGCACGCAGAACGCCTAACTGATGGCATTTTGCCAAAACTCTGTAGTCACGTCGGGACTTTCTTTCACCCGCCGCGCAAATAATTCAGTCGCCACAAACAAAAACGCCCGACCAAAGGCCGGGCGTTAATTTCTCGGGCAACCTTACTTATCGTCAGTTTCGCCCGGAACATTAGGTATTTGATCGGTTGAGCCTTCAACTTCGGCTTTCATGCGTTTGAGCCCCATGTGCCGCACGTCGGTACCGCGCACCAGGTAAATCACCAGCTCCGAGATGTTGCGCGCGTGGTCGCCGATGCGCTCCAGCGAACGCAGCACCCAGATAATGCTCAAGACCCGCGAGATAGAGCGCGGGTCTTCCATCATGTAGGTGGCCAGCTCACGCAGGGCAGTCTTGTACTCGCGGTCGATGACTTTGTCGTACTGGGCCACGGACAGCGCCAGCTCGGCGTCGAAACGGGCAAAGGCGTCGAGGGCATCGCGCACCATGTTGCGCACTTGGTCGCCGATGTGGCGAACTTCCACGTAACCGCGCGGCGCTTCGCCTTCTTCGCAGAGTTGGATGGCACGGCGCGCGATCTTGGTGGCTTCGTCGCCGATCCGCTCAAGATCGATCACGGATTTGGAAATGCTGATGATCAATCGCAGGTCGGATGCCGCCGGCTGACGACGGGCCAGAATGCGCAGGCATTCTTCGTCGATGTTGCGCTCCATCTGGTTGATCTGGTCGTCGATTTCACGCACTTGCTGAGCCAGGCCCGAGTCGGCCTCGATCAGGGCGGTGACGGCGTCGTTGACTTGCTTCTCCACCAGCCCGCCCATCGCCAGGAGGTGGCTGCGCACTTCCTCAAGCTCGGCGTTGAACTGCGCAGAGATGTGATGGGTAAGGCCTTCTTTGCTAATCATGCGTTTGCTCCGCAAAAGCTGTAAGCCGCAAGCTACAAGCCGCAAGCTGATGTGTGTCGTTCCGTTGAACTGCTTTTACTTGCCGCTTGAAACTGGCGGCTTGCAGCTACCCCAACTAGCCATAGCGACCGGTGATGTAGTCTTCGGTCTGTTTCTTTGCCGGATTGGTGAACAGGGTATCGGTGTCGCCGAACTCCACCAGCTTGCCCATGTACATGAACGCGGTGTAGTCGGAAACCCGCGCCGCCTGCTGCATGTTGTGGGTCACGATGACAATGGTGAACTTGGATTTAAGCTCGTAGATCAGTTCTTCCACTTTCAGCGTCGAGATCGGGTCCAGCGCCGAGCAGGGTTCGTCGAGCAACAACACTTCCGGCTCCACGGCGATGGTCCGCGCGATCACCAGACGTTGTTGCTGGCCGCCGGACAAACCGAGCGCCGAATCGTGCAGGCGATCCTTGACCTCATCCCACAGCGCCGCACCCTTGAGTGCCCACTCGACCGCTTCGTCGAGGATGCGCTTCTTGTTGATGCCCTGGATGCGCAGGCCGTAGACCACGTTTTCGTAGATGGTCTTGGGGAACGGGTTGGGCTTCTGGAATACCATGCCCACCCGACGACGCAGCTCGGCCACGTCCTCGCCCTTGCGGTAGATGTTGCTGCCATAGAGGTTGATGGCACCTTCCACGCGGCAGCCGTCCACCAGGTCGTTCATGCGGTTGAAGGTACGCAGCAGCGTGGACTTGCCGCAGCCCGACGGGCCGATGAAGGCGGTCACGCGCTGCTTGGGAATGTTCATGCTGACGTCGAACAGCGCCTGCTTTTCACCGTAGTACAGGCTCAGGCCCGGCACTTCGATGGCCACGGTTTCTTGAGCCAGGCTCAGGCTCTGCTTGTCGCGACCCAAGGCAGACATGTTGATGCCGTGGGAATGGGTTTCATGTTGCATGGTCTCACTCCGTTCGAAGCTGCAAGCTTTTAGCTGCAAGCTGCAAGATTTGAGCAAAAGCGGCTTGTAGCTTGCCGCTTGTGGCTAATAGATTCAGCTGTCCAACGCCTTGTACTTCTCGCGCAGGTGGTTACGAATCCACACCGCCGACAGGTTGAGCGTGGCGATCACCAGCACCAGCAACAGCGCGGTGGCGTACACCAGCGGTCGCGCGGCTTCGACGTTGGGGCTCTGGAAGCCGACGTCATAAATATGGAAGCCCAGGTGCATGATCTTTTGATCCAGGTGCAAGTACGGGTAGTTGCCGTCCAGCGGCAGCGACGGTGCCAGTTTCACCACACCGACCAGCATCAGCGGTGCCACTTCACCGGCGGCACGGGCCACGGCGAGGATCATGCCGGTCATCATGGCCGGGCTGGCCATCGGCAGTACGATTTTCCACAGCGTTTCCGCCTTGGTCGCGCCCAGGGCCAGGGAGCCTTCGCGCACCGTCCGCGGGATCCGCGCCAGGCCTTCCTCGGTGGCCACGATCACCACCGGCACCGCCAGCAGCGCCAGGGTCAGCGAGGCCCACAACAAGCCCGGGGTGCCGAAGGTCGGCGCCGGCAGGGCTTCGGCGAAGAACAGCCGGTCAACCGAACCCCCCAATACATACACGAAGAAGCCCAGGCCGAACACGCCGTAGACGATGGCCGGTACACCGGCCAGGTTGTTCACGGCGATCCGGATAATGCGGGTCAGGGTGTTCTGCTTGGCGTACTCGCGCAGGTACACCGCCGCCAGCACACCGAACGGGGTCACGATCATGGCCATGATCAGCGTCATCATCACGGTGCCGAAGATAGCCGGGAAGATCCCGCCTTCGGTGTTGGCTTCCCGTGGGTCATCGCTGAGGAATTCCCAGACCTTGCTGAAGTAGAAGCCGATCTTGGTCATGGTGCCCATAGCGTTCGGCTGGTAAGCGTGCACCACTTTGCCGATGCCGATTTCCACTTCCTTGCCGTTGGCGTCACGGGCCGTCAGCGCATCGCGGTTGAACTGGGCGTGCAGGTCGGCCAGGCGTGCTTCGATGTCTTGGTAGCGCGCATTCAGCTCGGCACGGTCGGCGTCCATGTCGGCCTGGGCGGCGGCGTCGAGCTTGCCTTCCAGTTCCAGTTTGCGGCCGTGCAGACGGATACGTTCCAGGCCGGCGTTGATCGCGCCGATGTCGGTTTTTTCCAGGCTCTTGAGCTGAGCGGCCAGCTTGTTGACGCGGTCGACCCGGGCCTGCAGTTCCGGCCACGCGGCCTCGCCTTCTGCGATGACCTTGCCGTCCTGCTTGACGTTGACCAGGGTGCCGTAGAAGTTGCCCCACTCACGACGCTCAATCGCCATCAGCTCTTTAGGCTTGGTCTGGTCCTTCAACCACTCGCCGACGATCCAGGTGAAGTCGTTGCCGTTCAGGTCGCGGTTACCGACCTTGATCAGCTCGCGGGTCATGAACTCCGGGCCTTCGTCGGGCACCGGCAGACCGGCGCTTTTAAGGCGCTCGCGCGGCACTTCTTCTTTCTGCACCACTTCGCCGATGACGATGTGGTTGGCCTGGCCAGGCACGCTGTAGTTGGCCTGGATCAGGTCGGCCGGCCAAAAGTGGCCCAGGCCCCGCACCGCGATCACGGCCAATAGGCCAATGGTCATGATGACCGCGATGGACACCGCGCCACCGCTGATCCAGACGCCAGGGGCGCCGCTCTTGAACCATCCATTCAGGGAGTTCTGTTTCACAGACTTCTACCTTT